>ERZ869925.25-NODE-25-length-87757-cov-6.070033_pt1 | contig 87757 bp, 120 predicted proteins | sample MGYA00579311_ERZ869925 | MGnify/ENA primary metagenome ERZ869925 (study PRJEB32216, sample SAMN09231817) | wastewater metagenome | place: USA: Maryland | collected 2016-07-30 | study: EMG produced TPA metagenomics assembly of the PRJNA472060 data set (Reclaimed...
TTATACACGAGTTAACTCACCGTCATCCACTTTGTAATATACTGGCTGCATTGATTCAGTTGTCCAGATTTCGTACCGTCCAACTTTCCACGAGAGGAAATTCTGTAGTTTTCCAGTTACAGGTTCTGGCACTGTGGTCTCTGTGTCAATGGAGAAGAGCATAATATCCAGCATATCCTTCACTGACTGGCTGTTCTTTTCTTTTACTCGCACAGCCACTTTAGCAGTTCTGGCTTTATGGTGCATTGCATCGAGAACCTGCTTTCTGCCAGCATCTCGTATCTCAGTGGACCCCATCCATCCAGCTTTTACAGGAACTGGGTTCAATCTGGCGAAGAGTCTGTTAGTCAGTTGAACCGTGGATCTTTTATCGCTGTTCAGAACTCGTATACAGACCGTAAAAGTGCCATCTGCCTTTCTGGTAAAAACAAGTTCTTCGTTAGGGAGAAGCTCTTCGAGAGTTCTGCTTAGATTTGCAGGAGTGAGTTCACGTATATCTTGATTATTTGTAACTGTGAGAGTGTTCATTGTTGATCCTTTTCCTTGATGCACTCTGGACAATCGTATCCGTTGGTCTCAGGATTGAACACACGCTTGATCGAGGGATGAACCGGGCAGTTCTTTCTTGGAGTTTTGTTCCACTGGGGGTGCTTTTGAAAGCGTTTGTGGAGTTTGTACTCCTCGATCTCTTCTCTGCTTCTTGTTATTTTTCCGCTCATGATATTGCTCCAGTTGATTTTATGATGTGAAATTACTTGATTCCAAGCAATCGCTTGATCGAACGCCAGACACGAACCAAAAAGCTGGGTGCCGGTTTGAATTCTTTACTGGTTGCGTATGCCATGACAATCTCCTTTCTATTTATTTAGAACAAGACCAAATCCAGCAATTATGCTGGCTATTTTCACACTGTATTCTCCAAACGATACTTTCTCGTCAGCATGTCCACTTTCAACAAGTCTGGAGAGAAACGCATGTAAGGTTCGTACGTCAATTCCAGAATTATCAATAATTTCTTCATCATTGGAGAAGTCGTAAAAATCAGTGGATCCAATGTTCAAATTCTGTGAATACGCTCTCCCATTCTTTAGGATTGGGCTACCAGGAGATTGGAACCTGTATTGTTTTTCAAACTTAAGCGTATCCTTGCTTTTACGCCAGCAGGCTGAAATCTCGCCGTTCTTAATAATGGTCACAAAGTAGGCTTTCTCATGGTTGGGAAGCACATCAAACGCTGGAGTATTGCTTCCAGCCACAAAAACTCCTGGAAATTCGATGGTTGTATCGTGATCGAAGCCATCATTTTTTGTTGCATAAGAGACTACAAACATGGTATTACTCCTTTTCTCGGTATCCGAGAGTGTGTACTACACTTGAATTTTCAATTTTCCAGATAGTGATCTGCCTGTATAATTTTCAGTAAATCGCTGGAGCCAGTTCTATGGATTATTTTCTCCAGTTGTGAAAAAAAATTTTTTGCCTGTAGGTCACTGGCTGGAGCTGTATACGTACCGGGGGCAATGGCTTAACAGGCATGTTTGCACGTGCCAAGTATACCACCATCACGGACAGAGTCAAGGGTAATTTGGACAGTATTTGTCCGATTTGGGGGCGTTTTTTCCCTACCATATAATTAACTTTTTGTCAAGGGATTTATTAAAATTGAAAAATTGTACTAATTGTACACCAACCTTAAAATATCCGGATTGGGTTTAAAATCCCTTGACTTTATACTGGAAAGTTGTATACTGTAGACATCACAAACAAGCGGACGCGAAACAGGGGAGCAGCAAACAGGGGAAAGCGTACAGAATCCGGGTGTACCTGACAGTCACCGGACCGCCAAACAAGCGAATGATTAAATGCCATTCATATAGGATAAAAATCACATCGTAAGGGGGCAAAGTACAAAGGTTTGTAAATCCCGCTGTAATGGTGTACAGTCTATTTACACCAAATTAGTTAAAAGGAAAGGTTAATATCATGTCTGACACTTATCAATCCCGCTTAACTTTTGCCCATAACGGGCGGTTCATCACACCCACAGTTAAGATTTACAACCCCGCGACCGGAAAGAATAAGGTTGTGACCACTGACTCGCTGAAATGGGGTTACATCGTGATCGCCGCGACCGCCGGAAATTCGACGGTTTTCGACAACGTGACAAAGGCGGAGTCGGGCGCATGGTTGAATGATGCGATTCAGGCTATGCCGGACTCGTTTGAAGTCGCTGTAGAATTGCCCGTTAACCCGGACAACCTTAACGGGGAATGGCTGGAAGTTATCCGCGTTCCGGCGGTCGCTGTTAAGACCGCGTGTAAGATTCTTGCCGAAGCATACCCGGTCATTAAGCAGTTGCGCGGTATCGTGGACTCGGCGTTCGAGTCTAACCGTGACAATCTTCCGGCTGTCCTTGCGAATATGCCCACATACGGGCGTGAAATGACCGCCGGTAAAAAGTCCGGTAAGACTTCCAAAGTCAAGCCCGGCGAGTCCATGTTTGACGGACTCGAATAACCGTATAACCTGCGGACAATTGAATAATGAAGTTAACCCGGTCAATGGGGGCAATGACCGGGTTAATTTTTATCTTTGGTTAATATACTGGAAAGTGTATACTGGAAACAAGATATTATTTGTCTAATTTATCCTTGACTCTATAATGGAAAGGTGATATTATAACGCTATGAAAAACATATTTAAGCAACTAGTAGGAATTGCAAGCGGACTCGCTGTTTACAATATCGCCCGCTTAATTATTAGGTGGTTATTAAAGTCATATAGCCGGGATTTAATCGCTTGTCTAGTTGCGCCCATATTGGAAGAAGTACTTAAAAAGTATATCACTTATAGATATATAGGTATTGTATACTTTGCAATCATAGAATCAATATGCTATTTTTTGAACGGACGTGTTGATTTATCAGGATTAGGATTAAGGTTAATCGTTACCGTTCCAATGCACATTATAACCGGGGTTATCAGCAAGCGAGTCCGCTATGGTATAGTTATCAGTACAATAATTCACATGACATTTAACTATGTAGTGATTAACTTATTATAATATATACCCTATAGAATACCGCTTAAAGTAGGATGCATCCAATGGAAAGGTAATAAAGGCGGGGTGTACAGTACAAACACACGAACAGAATTTTTTAAGGTAACGTTAACAAATTGTTAACCTGTTTTATACCAGATAGTTGTATACTGGAAACATAGTAAAGTGACGTTTGAATGACTTCACTTAAAAGGATGATATACAATGAATAAGACGAATAAAGGTATTTACAAATTGTTGGTTTTTGTCCTGATTCTAGTTGCTTTCATGTCGTTTGCATGTGATGACGGCAAAGTAGAAAAGACTCGACAAGATGGCGGTCAAGCCATTGCTACCACTATGGTAGGTGGAAACCCGGTAAACGATTTATACTGGAAAACTGTATGTTTCGGGGCATACCGCGAGTCTGAATTAGGACGTAAAATATCCTATTATTGTGATTTGAAAGGCTATACCATGCAAGCGGGATCGGGTGAATAATATGATTATATGGATCCATGACCCAGTAAGAAGTACAGCACAGTATGATTTGTATTATCAGCAAGGATATTACAACCATACAATGAAAGTATACAAGTGATAACAACTAGACAATTGAATATAGAATAACAGACCGGGAATCCCCCGGTCATTTTTTTTACTGGAGAAGTGGACAAAATGTATCTAAAATATCCTAATCCCCCCCCATCTCGGATAAATCCTCTCCTATTTATCGCAATTGTCGCCCCCTGTGTACCCCCCAGCCAGTAGAGTATGTTTCAAATGATCATCCGATACCCATTATATTACTATTATAGGGTGTGTGTTTGGCGAAATTTTTTATAATATTTTTTAAATAATCGTCCGAAACACAGCATTATCCGTATATATCAGTTTAAATAAAAAAGAGATGAAGTTAATCATCTCTTTGTTTATATTACTTCTTTGCTTTGGCTGCTTTTGCCAATCTTAGGTCTTCCTGTCTTAGAAGTTCCTTTAGTCTTGCTTCTGGCTGTATACCAAATAGTTTTAGTACAGCTACTACTGCCGCTAACAATGCACCAGCCTCTACTGCATGGTCTGGTACAAATACCAACAGTATTACCGCTACTACATAGCATAGAGCTTCTAGGAATTTTAGTGACTTTAATAATTCTAATATTTTATCCATTATTATTGTTCTCCTTTTTATCTTTCTTCAAAATTGCGACCTCTCTTGTTAGTCGCTGAACTTCTGCTTCGTATTTATCTATACGTTTTAATAGTTCTGCATTGTCTGCGGCAAGTCTTTGTTTTTCCTCATCTGCTTGCTTTAGCTTATAGGTAAGAGCTTCTATCTCCTCTTCGTTCTTTCTGCTTCTTTCTGTTAAAGATGCTACGTCATCCCTTAGAGTATTTACTAAAGTAATATAGAAAGCTATTGTTTCCATATCAGCTTTAGACCCCATAGCTGATGATTCCGCCCTTATCTTATCTGCTTCCTTTATTAGCTTCTCAGCCTCTGCTTCTATCTTTTGTTTTTCTGTAAGGTAGCGTTTCTTGTCTTTTTTATCTTGTAGGTATAATCCTATTAGCGTGACTACGGGAGAAACTATCGCCCCTAATACGCCCAGGATCATGGTTATGTTATTTAGGTCCATATTTTGTTTTTATTCCTAAGCAATCGTATAATTTCTTTCCATAGTCTGTCCATAGATCGTATGTAAATACCAGAACTTTATCAAGTAGAATCATTGTTATTCCTACTCTTACAAAAGGACTTCCATGTCCTATTGTATTATAATACAGCATTATGTATACAAGCAATATGTACAAAACTGACACTAATGACCCGATACTTTTTATAGATCCGGTGTGGAATATCTTGTAAAAATCTTTAATGGCAGCACCTATTCCTAATGCTACTACTGCAAGCTCTGGTATATTAATCATTATAACTCCATCGGATGATACGGTGAGAATAAACTACCGTTCTCTATTGGTACTACTCTGTTTGCACTTATGGTGTTTCTACCGTCTATTCCTAATACAGGAAAAGGTAATCCATATGGTTTTGGTGGAAAGGCTGTTTGTGCATAGCTACCATCTGCTAATTTGCTTGTGGTAGATTCTACAGCCCAATGAACTAACCAGGGCTTTCCCCATATATCATCTATCTTAGGTGGGTCTACTATTACTAGCTTATCATTGCAATCCAAATAACCAGCATTTATGGTTTCCACTACTATCTTATTACCGGATCTTCCAATTTCTTTAAATATATTACCAGTCATTGACAGACTCTTTATCGCAATCGGCTTTGGATTAGTTACGTTTAATTTCAACATGTAGTCAGCATAACCGTTTTCTAATATTTCACCGTGATAAAGTGCCGAATGATTGTCAGTTAAAGCTAAGGATTCCTGAGTAGCGTATGCCCACCAATATAGTAGATGCGCTGGTGTTAATTGTTTATAGGGTAGCCACTCTTTATAAAGAGTGTAATCTGTAGCCCTATCTATTAAGTCCAACCAAAGTTTTTGCCAAGCCTCTGTAAGAGGAAAAAACTCTCCTATCTTCATAGCTCCCCACATTTGTATTGTGGAAGGTAAAGCGTCATTTGGTGGATTCTTATAGTTTCTAGTTACCGCTCTTGGGCAAGGTCTACCATTTTGGTCAAACCACTCACCAGAATAAATATCCTGAACCGCGTAAAGAAACTTTCCCTCACTAGGTACTCTAATTATACCACGTTTGTTGGTACTAGATTTATTTCTGGTTATAGTTAGGTGTTTCATTCTTTTGTTAGAACCCCAGACCAAATTTCACCAGTTACATCGTCTTTAATTATTGCAGTAAAGGTGTCTGTAGAAGTTGGTGGAGTTACCACATCTACTATTTCTGTATATACCACGCCTTTTATAGTAAGAGGTAGCCACTTACCAGCTCCAGCACTCGCTGCTGACATAGGTATTTGCACCATTGTTATACCTGGATTGTTTATATCTACCTGTGTTGCAGATGGTACAAACTCAAAACCAACCACTGAACTTGCACCAGTGTCGTTTGTATTCATTGTTGGTGAACTTCTAAATCTTGCTGATTTAATAACTTTATATTTCATAGTTTCTCCTTGTTCCGGTATTTGGTCATCTATAGCCAATGGCTGTGATGTTAGCAATATGGCGTTTATTACATAGGCCATGCTATTATCACTTGGTAAATTTAATGGTGAGGTTGGCGATACTGATGTATCTATAACGGTACTTGAAGAACCACCGTCATGATTTCCTCCGATTGTGCAACCAAAGTATAGAAGTATCTTTGCTTCTTCTGTGAAAGTAACTCCACGATTGTAATAATCGTTTCCTTCTGCCACGCATAAAACAAACTTACCATCACCACGTTTTCCTGAAAATGTTCTTGCGTCCTTTACGAAGTTTGTATCATATCTTGAGTTGATAATACTATTTTCAAGTACGTATCTATCATAGCCTACTACATTGGTAACACTTGAAACTGGCACTCCCCTACCCATTGATACAGTCCCGTCATTTGAAAAACCAACCCAAGGTCTGCCATCCTTTGCAGAAGCCTGTAATAAAGTACCGTCAGACTTCCATATCTCATTGGCGTATATGTTTCCATACACCCATCCGCCTCCGTTAGTTCCTATAGAGGCTAGATTCTTATTTACTGTCTGTGCTACGGTTTGGAAATCGTCGCTTCTGCCAGATACTCGTACTTTACATATCTTTGTATCTATGACATACACCCATACCTTAGCACCGAAAGCAATCAATTCATACTTCTCAACGCCTTCAAACGGTTTATTTGCTTTTGTTACTACAATTTCACTGGTTGGTTCCACGTTAGGAACTTTATATCTTGTGCTAAAATCTTCCTCAGTTCCGTTGAAGTAGTTTAAATCTGCTGAACCGCCATTTCTAAGACCGTAAGTACCGCCGTCCCCGCTGTCTGTAAACTGCCAAAGCTCCCAAGTTTGCCACGTAGATGGCAACAGTGGTGCTTGAACACCATAATTGGCTACCCACAGCGGTAACTTGGAGAAAAACGCCGTATTAGCCCCTACACGTTCCATTCTATCCCTCCACCAGTAGTGGGCTGTATAGATTCCCACCTTTGCGGCTGGAAGAAGTCTCATAAATTCTTCCACGAATTGCTTCATGTGTGCAGGTGAGGAATAAAGTCCCCCATAACTTTCCTCAAAATCTGCATAATGGTGCATCTCACCCAGATCGCTTCCAATCTGTTCAGCCCACAACTTTGCCTGTTTTAATGGATCGTATCGGCTATCGTAGAACCAGTATGAACCTCTGGCTAATCCAGCTTGCTTTGCCTTAGACCACGATGTGCTAAATTTAGTGTCAGGCCAACTATTTTGTCCAGCCCTAACTATAACAAACTTGGCAGTTGATTTCATTTTATCGAAGTTTATGGAGAAGCTACCATCTTCTGCGTAGTCTTGAAAACCAACATCTAATCCCAATATTCTACTCATTTTGTTATATATCCATAATTATATCATTCCAAATTCTGAAATCATGGTTACTGGCACACCAGCAGAAGGCACAGTGTATTCCACGACAAGAGTTGGGCGGTAAGACTTTGTTGCGGCATCGTGTTTGTATATTATTAGATATTCAGTCACACTTGCGCCCGGTGCGCTCGCAGAAATATCTCGGCTTGAAATAAGCGAATAATATGTGTATCCGGTTTTGCTAACATATTCAGGGGTCAAATCGTTACTTGTATAAACTGTGTCTACTGATATTCCGCTGGTGCTTCTCCATAGAAAACTATCCGCTTCCGCAAGACACCCATCATAAGCCGCTTCCCGTGTCCCTGCTGCTATTGGATATTGAGGACTCCAATCTTGCTCCTGTATCATGAGATCGAAATCGTTTGTGCTATTATCAATTGAGGCGGCCATTGTTAGATTGACTTTTGTAATTGTGGCATTATCTGGTATTAACGACGTGTCAAATCGCAAAAAGCCACGATAGCAATAATAATTAGTAGTGCTTTGTCTGCGCTGTCCAATAACAAAACTAACAGTATCTATGGCAGTAGAAGTAGACCTTGCGGTTGAGTATGTTGCGTTTTGCCCATATATTCCGTCCGACAATTCTGATTCATTCGATATTATTGTCATGGTTCACCTACGCGTTCACGGGATACCAAATCATCACGCCCAGCAAATAGGCATCCACTGCCAAGGTGTCGTTCGTTGCGTCATCGGCTTTTCGCAAAATGCGGAAGTTCACCAAGTCACCTGCTACGGGCGTACCTGCAATTGTGATGGCGGAAGTCTGCGGAGAAACGTATAAGTCGGAAGTTGTTCCGCCTGTGTCATTTGAGTATTGTGCTGTTCCTTGTGCGGCATCTAGGGTATCATCATCTGAGAATGAGACGGCCTGTAATCCCCACGACACTTTGAAATTTGTCGTTGTCGCGGGATGTGTCCACCAGAATGTAGCATAAATCGTGCCGCCTGTGTAGTCTTGCGGCATGGCGACATTTGCGTAAGCATACTCGATGCTGTCTTTGTCGAACGCCAGGTAGTCATAAACGTTTTTATTTGTTCCCATTTCGATCTGTGCCGCAGAAGCACAACCGCTTGTGAGGGTTGGTTTTGCATTCCCAATCCAAAGTTGTTTGTGGGGGACAGTGCTAATCAACGTCACGCCCGCTGCTCCAAGAGCCGCTCTCATTGCCGCGTAGTTTGCCGCAGTCACAAATGTTTGTGCATTTGCAGAAAATCCCAACGTGGTCATTACTGCCCCCGCATTGGCATCGTCAAGCATGGACAGGGCAAAGTCGGTTATATCCTTTGCCGCCAAGTTACCAGACGAGGCACGTGCAAGGAATTTGTTAGCCGCAATTGCTACAGCAGTCGGAACAGCTGCACTGCCCGTCACTTCGGCTAGTATTGTGTTTGCCGCCTGTGTCGCTAATTTGGCAAGGGTCACGGCGTTGTTGTCAATTGTCCAGACTGTACCACCGCTTGAAACAGTAATACTACCCTTATCACCATCGGTTACACCACCGCTTCCTCCTACTACGGCAACTGTACCGGCATCATCTTTGGTATACACGCCATCAGGACGAAAGAACAAAGCCCATTCGCCCGAAGCGGGAGTGTCAGGCGAACCATCTGCCGCATACTCCTCCATATAAATACGTACTTTACTAATTCCTGCTGTCATACTAATGCTACCTCTCCATCACCATCAAAGGTGATTTCATAATTTGAAAAATTAATATATCTTGCAATAACAAGACTTTCACCATCAGCAACGTGCATACTCGCTGATAAGTTTCTCTGAAATAAAATGCTACCGCCTGGATGACTGTGTGGAACTCCATTTATGTTATAAGTCCCGCCTTCTGGAATATCTACACCATCATTTGTTATAGTTATAGCCCTACTTCTAGTTGTAGACCCTTTAGGTACAAGATCTACCTCCATGCGAGTTCCTCTATCTACGCCAGGATCCCAGTCGTCTATAGCTCTGAATCTCATTCTAGCTGTTGGGTAATAAGTATCAGTGTCATATCCATAGCCAGCAAATGATACTAATGAATCCCCGCTTGCTATGGTTTCTGGCGCTTCAAAAGTGCCTCTGGATCTGTAACCTGCATATACGCCATTTGGATTTCCATCAGATCCTGCTCCATTTGCTACAAGAGGGAAGAACACAGATAGATTGTCATTTGGTGATATTATTGCAAGTGGGTAGAAATTGTATCCGAATGGATTCGGCTCTACGAACTTACCTAGATATAGCTGCTTGCTTGGCTCGTTGTAAACAAAATATGGATAGTCTGTATTTAGACTACCATCAGCATCACCAAATGGAACAGCTTTTGCTGTTATTGGAGGTACGCTTCCACTTATCTGTACTATAACTGTAGAACCGCTTATTGTAGTGCTTGCACCAACAAAGTCCAGTCCAGTTGCATCGGATAATACAAGTATGCCCTCTTCATATACGTCTACACCACCAGAGCCACTTCCACCAGAAATTGTAATATCTACTGTACCTGGTGTAGAGCTGGTTACTTCAACGGAATCACCAACAAAATTAAGTGTTGTAACTCCAGAAGCTACAAGAGATCCTTCATCATTAACTATAAGATTAGTAGCTGCACCCCCATCTTCTAATATACCAATTCTATATCTAATATGGTTAAGGTTGTCAAGTAATGAACTGCCAGAAGCCACGAACCCGCTGGTCTCTGCCTCTGTTAGATCATAAGCTACCCTAGTCTGTGGTAGGTAGCCGACTATACCCCCAGTAGGTCCACCAATTCCACCACCAGAACCGGCAACTCCTCCCAAAACCAGAGGCGATGCTTTTACAGTTTTTATGGCATTTTCTATTGCATTTAATATTGTATAATCGAATCTGCTATTCATTAATGTTTCCTTATAACTTATCGTCAAGTCTTATTATAGTAGTTCTAGCCTGTGGGTATCCATCAGAGCAGTCAACAAACATACCTGACAAGGTTGTATATAATCCTGATGCTGCAATTCCTGATATAGTTGTTGGAGACTTCTGGTAGAAGCCCCACTCTCCACTACCATTTACGTATCCACTAACTGATACAAATAGGTACTGGTCTGGATAAGCATAGTTTGATGCTTCAAGTCTGTTTATGTATCCACTTGGAGACAGCATCAAGCCTGAAAATGAAACTCCAGATCCCATAATGTCCATAGAACCAAGCCCCCCACTATATGCGACTAATAGCTGTATTGACCCACCTGATTCAATCGCTGTGTCAAAGGTTGTATATCTAAAGTCGTCCGCTTTATATCCTAAAGCAAACATAGACCCAGACATTGATTCTACACCTAAATTATACCCGCTTATGCCAACATGAGTCGTTTGTAGAACTGAGTTATCAGTTGATATAAAATAAGTTTCAGTAGTACTTACCGTTCTGGCCATAGTAACTAAAGGAGAATAGTTGGATATATCCAATCTATCTCTATAGATACCACTCTTAACTACGTTGTAGTCATACCCGTCTCTTTGTAATACCAAGTATAATGGATAGTATGTATCAAGAGGGCCGGGTTGTATCCATCTTATTGGAACACCCATTGTAAAGTCCCCTTGCATTGTTCCATTACGGAATACCCTTCTTCTTGTGACTACACCAGATATGTTTATAGCTATTGTTTCTGTTGCTATTGTAGTGCTGCCGTCTGTTGAGGCGGCAAAAAACAGGTCATCGCTGTACGAATCCTTTCCTTGATAGGTTATTAGAGTGTAGCCTGCCGGATGTCCTATATGTCTTATAACTTGTTTTGTAACAGGCTCAATTATATTAAACCCTGTTACTGTAGGTCCAGAAAATTCTTTAACTATTGTATAGTTTGAATTTCCAAAATTTATAAATCCGGAATCTGCACCTAGTACGTCTAGTTGATAACTGTCATAATAATCTTTTATACCAAAATCAACGCCACCAGTTCTTATGCTGTAATTTATGGATGCCATAGTTGAGTTGGCTTGATTTAATCCTACGTCATAGGATCTTTCTGGTATTACGTCTTGCGAATGTATCTCTTCCTGCATTATCTCATTGAAACCTTCCCCCCGTAGTCTTACAATCTTGAAGGTTCTAGTGTCTGTAGGTTGATGAGCAATGTTTATAAAGTATCTACCAAGAATTCTATATCCGCTTTCTCCATAAGGATATATTCTCAGTGCAGGGTAATATTTTTGGGCTGAACCATCTTCTGTTGGGTAAACCCCGTTTCCTCTAGCCTGCCCTATTATCTTTGAAGTTCTTGAACCCGTGTCCAAGTTTACCTTGATTATTTCAATGTCAAAACCCATAGGGTCTGTATATAGAACCGGTCGCACTGCAATTAGATCACTACCTACAATTATGTAGGCGTATCTTTCACTTGTTTCACTACCGGGACCATCATAGCTTTCGTTCCATCCCGTACATATTATATCTATATCTGTATCGAATTCAACAAGGTTGGTTGTTTCTGTTGCTATATTATAATCTATATAAGCTGGTGTAGCACCCTTGAACTGAACTATGTGGTTTTTATTTAAATAATAGAACCTAAATAGGTTTGTAGATAACATTCTACATGCCTGCGGCAGATTATAGCTAGTTAGGCCAACAAACGGCTTTGTGTGGTGTACGGTAGAAACACTAGCATCTGGGTTTGTTGTAATGTCTGTAACAGTAATTGAGTCTGATGGAAAGCCCGCTATAAATACTTTGTTAATTCCTGGTATTTCGTATACTGCTGCTGGGGCTGTGCTAGCCTGTGATGCCACATATGTTGGATTTTGCAATACTGGGAAAGGAACTCCACTAAAAGCTATTGTCGTATTGATAGTTCCATTATCAACGTTAGAATAAGATGATTGGATGTATGTAGTTCCAAAGTTACTTGATAATCCATCATTCCATCCACCAGTTCTACATAGTCTTGTTTCGTATCGTCCTTGATAGTAGTCTGTTGGAATTCTACCAGACATTACTGTCATGGCAGAAACATAATCATAAGACCCATCGTTTTCTATGTCGTAAACACTCATATTATAGGTGCTTTCAAATGTTCTAGCATAACCTGATAGTACTACACCACTAGCTAGTACACCACTAACTAGAACGCCAGACATCCATACAGGGTATCTTCCAAGAACAACACCATCATAAGGATCTGCATCTAAAACCCAGGATCTGTAGTTAGTAAATGAAATTCCAGATGGAAAAGCTGAACCTGATGCCGGGACTCCACTTGGAGCTAAAGCCATCGGCTTAAGTATTCCACTTCCAAATTGACCAGTCCCAAACGGGTCTGTCTCCATTAGATAGTCACCAAGATTTTCAACCGTTCTATTATCTATTGCGTATCTTAATAGATTCTTATCCCTATCAATAATACACGCTCTTCCCATTAAACCTGAATAAACAGTTGGATCTAATAGAACACCACTGTAGGTAACTTGCATACCAGATAGAGTTATACCAGACCAGACTGGATTTGATGTATCACCAGATGCAATAGCGCCGGAGTAATTTGTTTCATTTTCCAATGAGTAATATATCTGACCTGATGCAGTTACACAAGCAAGCGCACCTGCGTGTACATGCAAGTCCGTAACTCTTTTGTCATTCAAACCTGTTGAGTAGTCAAACCATCCAGATGGCACTACCCCACTTGCAAAACCGCTTAATGCAACCCCACTTACAGAATAACCGCTGTAGCTAAGTATATGTTTTCTCCATACCCCACTTCCGTAAGTACCAACATAAACATATCCTCCGGGATTAAAGAACCCGAAGAGTCTTGGGCATCTCTCATCCAAAACTACATTAGTTACAAATCCTTCCTTAGACATGGATGACCCACATGTAGTAACTAAGCCCTTGCCAGAAAAGACTCTATTTTTAACAGCAACCGTGTCACCAATTCCAATAGCTCTGGCTCCAGTCACCGTAATATATTTTTCTACATTAAGTTTACAAAATTCCAAAAGTGCTTGGTTTGCAAGTGAAAACGCTGCTGATACAGTAGGAATATTGCTATTTGATATAACAATAGTTCTCTTATCCTTTACTCCATAATCCCACTTTGTAGGTTTGTTTACATCTGCAAATACCCATCGTCCAGTATCAGGGTCACCATTTCCCCAAACAACCACTCTGTTTCTGTACATCCTGTCATTCTTGTCTACTGCTATTTCAATAATATCATTATTTCCAAAAGTAGTGGCTGGATTTCCTATGGAGCTTAACTTACCAATTAAAGCTCTACCAGATGGAGAGAAGGTAATATACCATCCGTTCAGTTGTAACAGCATCATTATCTGCTCATAAGCAGTTGTTAAACCAAGTGACGTATTATTTGATAGAACGTTTCCCTGACTTGTAGTTGAAAAGGTATAGCTCACACCGGCTTGCTTTAGAAATAGCTCTATCCAATATCTGCTATAGGATGGATAGTCTATCAGGTATGTTTCTGGAATAAAATAATCCGATAATCTTTTTGAATTGTCCTGAGCTGTAATTACAATAGTAGCAGAAGGTTGACCTTCTGAAACTACAGAAACATAGTATTTACCTACAAGATTTCCGTCCTCTATAATTTCTATTAAATCCCAAGGGTCAAATCCAGAGCCGTAGTCATATGCTACTTCTAGCTCCAACAAGCCTATTCCTGTGCATATTTTATGCTCTCTATCATATCTTATGACATGTGAGCTAATATCACTTCCTTTATGATTTATCCTAACATTCATTTATTACTGCCTCAATTCCATAGATGTTGTATAACCTTCTTTACCCCACGTATGCTCAATACCATATACGTAAAATTGTCCATTCATTCCTATATCACTTTTATTTACTTCAACACAGTCTCTACAAGATATACTTGAATCTCCGTATATGGTTGCAGACCCACCAACTGTTAACCTGTTAAATAAACTCAAGTTATAATCTGCGGCCTGTTGTGCGATTGCTTCACTGTCTATAAGTGTAGGAGCTGCCAATACTGATGTCTTATAGAAACCAGCTGGCAAATATGGTGATGATTCTTTTGCCTCCGCAAATACACCTTCTGATCCATATACTACTATTCTATTTCTTAGGTCTCTATCAGATCTTGAGTAACTAACGTCTACTAAATTTGTGTTGTCCAAAGTAGCTACAGATGAATCCCCATCTGGGTATGGAGGACGTGGTTTAAATTGCACTACCCCATTTTCATTAGCCCATAGACTCCATGCTAAAGCACCGGCAACAAACTTACAAAAATCATACACAGATGTTAGATTTACCTCAAGAGGATAGCCCTTTGTAGCAAACGTAAAGTTTGTTGACTCAGCGGACACGCTTAATCCAGCCATCTGCATTAGACCCTTTACAAGATCCTCAGCAGATATGTTTTCTTTTGAATATGGCTGACTAGGATTACTGGATGCTATGAAATAATCTACAGCTCTAATCATTGCGTTAGCACAGGTTATTTCATATCTAGTAGGCTGTTCTGATCTCTTAACACTTTTCACATAACCTGAAAAGACCTTGTTATGCCCGGAGGTATAACCAAGGTTCACATTAACAGAGTCTCCAACATCCAATGATGATACTTGGCATTGTATTGTTGCTGTTGCTGTAGGTGCTGTGTGACTGTCTGTTACAGTAATTGATTCAAGCTGTGAGCAGCCTGTGACTGATCCATATAGTGTATCTGCCATTATAATTACTCGTACAACTGTATTTCTACTTCATAAACAGGTGAATCTTCTGGCAGGTCTGGCCGCAGTGTTTGACAAATGCAATGCACTCGTCTTACAGTCACGTTTTTCACTATAAAGTCCCCAAGTGACCCTTCTGGAGAAAGGAGGGTATAATACCCTCCATCTGTTCTCAAATCCTTAAGGCCATCCTTGTCTGTATCACCAACCACAATACCACCAATAGTTCTAATATCTGATTCATAACCAAATACTTGAAGTAGAGTGCCTCCCCCCAGTGGTTGAAGTCTTGGTACAACCTGACCAGCATCTTCTTTTGATTCACCTACAAAAATTCTAATTCCGTCTAAACTCCAAGCCATTTATACCTCTCTTTAAATTACGTAGGAACGTGTAACTGTTCCACCAGTTTCATTTGTCTTCAATAGATCAGCCGCTAGATAAGGTTTAACTATTGATGCTAGAACTCTACCATCCACCATTAGGTTAGTTGTTGAATCGAATTTAACATCTAGCTTTGTGGTCATATTAGCTGATTCCTGTCCTGCTGACATTGGAATCATTTTCTCTCCACCCAAACCGCTAGGCATTCCTATACCACCAAGTCTATTGAACAACTCCATGAATTTACTAATTAGGCCCTCTAAAGATCCCATAGCGGTTGGCTCATATACTCCGGTATCTTTTGGTTCACTACCTCCAACACTGGTTGGTCTTAGATTTAAAACATCAGTACCTCTAGGTCCAAGTTCTTCTCCCGGTATATAACTATCTGGTCTGGCGTACTCATCACCCTTTAGTATCTTGTCTATCTTTATTATTTCCGACAATTTGCCTCCAAGTTCTTCTCCAGGAATCATTGACTTGTCTACTTCTGTAGTTGCACCAGCAGAAGTTACTGGAGTTAAGCTATCAAGAACGCTTCCGCCCTCCATCTGTCCAAGTTTATATCCTTGAAATGGTACGTACATCGAAGCGTTTTCAGGTAGGTTATACACACCCTCCAATTGCTTCTTTTCAGTATCGAGAATTTGTTGCAGTAAGAATTGAATAACTTTTTGGTCACCCTTTGCTTTTACAATCTGCTCATCAGATGTTGTATAGATAGCATCCGTAATGTCAGCTTGATAGCCCTGCTCTTCCAACTTCTTTACATAACCGGGAGCTAAAGATTCAGCTCTTTTTACTTGAGCAGCAGTAGCGTCTAGTACAGACCAAGGAGTTCCTTCTCCTGGTTTTGAAATCTTACCCTCTTCCTGCATTTTCTGGAATACTTCACCATAGATACCTTTATCAAGTTTCTCACCAGACTTTTCAATTTGCTTATAGAATACCTTACCGGCTTCTTCTGCTAATTGAACAAAAGGCTCAAAACTCTCTACTAGAGCCGCATAGTCTTCATCAGATAGTTGTGCATATCTTCTCTTTTGTACTTTTTGAGCTTCTGCTATAACCATGTCAATTTCAGGTGCTTTGGTAGGAGTTACATTTCCTCCATACACATCTGGAACTTTTAGTCTATTTAGTCTCGCCTGTTGATCTGCAAAGTTAGTTGTTTGTGCGAGAGTTTGTTTAGCATCCTCTAGGACTTGGCTTACTAAGTCTTTACCAGCACCGGTTACCGCTTGTCCAGTTACAGGATTTACAAAGTCAACCTTTGTCTCATTTGTCATATTGTCTAACAGATTTTGAAGTTGGTCAATAGATGCTATGTATGAGTTTATTTGTTGAATAGATTCCTGATTTCCGGATGATAGTATATTTAAGAATGATGTATAAGCGTCTTCACTTGATGAAAATGCATCTCCAACCCCACCAACTTGATCTTCAAGAGCCGCCATATATCTTGTAGCAGTTACAGTAAACGCAGATAAATTTGACATTCTATCAGAATAGTCTGACGGCTTCAATTTACCAGTCAACAACTCTTTCTGTAGCTCATCTTGTCTATCTTGCTGTAAGCTGCGAAGATAAGACGTAGTTTCAGGTGTTGTTAGCTCTTTCTGTCTGGTAGACAGTCTTGTTTCTACTCCGGTAGGATTTCCACCAGATGCAGCATATTCAGCTATAATTTGATTGTATAGTTCTGGATCTTCATTTTTTAGAATATCCAGCATAGCAGCGCCTTCTGTAGCAAACTGAGTACCGGTTTTTGGACCAAATCTTTGACCACCCGGATTTTTCTGTTTTTCAAACCAGGCTCTCATACTACCCAGAGCTTCACTGCCGCCACCTATCTTTTCATATCCCATTCTCATTAGATCTTCTTTAGATAGAGTCCCACCTGCTACATCTTCCGCAGCCTTCTTAGAATAATCTATAGATCCTTTGAACAAATCTGCAAACTGCTTTTCATATGTCATTGTAGTTCTAACAAATGCCTCAGCTATTGCAGACCCAATTAGCGCTCCTATTGGTCCTCCAACAAGAGCACCAGTAATTCCACCGGCTATATTAGCTCCAGCCTCTTCAGCATCACCAGAAGCTAGGTTTTGAATAGCCGGAAGTGCTATAGCAGCCATAGATGGGACAGATGTTGCTCGTCCTAACATTGATGCAGGTCCAAAAGCGGATGATGGATTAAATCCAAGACCTCTTTGTGCTGCTTGTATTGGATTAACATTTCCGGTTAGTAAACCGGCAGCCATACCACCCATGCCGGTGTTATTCATTATCATGTTTTGTAGACCGGCTGCACCACCTCTACCTCGCATCAAAAGTCCAGCGAACCCAGCTCCTAATAGGAGAGGTCCAACCTTACCAACTGCTCCAGCAACTTTATCTAAAGCCTCAACTAGGCTGGTAGATAAGTCAATAGCACCAGAGAACACGTCTAGCAGACCACCTTCATTACCTAATGTCTGTGCTAAACTCTCAAATGAGTTTCCAAGTCTGGTTGATGAAGTTTGAACAGTATCCAATTTCTTTGCAAGAGCGGTTGCAGATTCTTCACCAGCTCCTTCTTGCAACCCAACAATTTGTTCCATACGTCCGAAGTTTTCAACAAACGCAGCTACGTCTTTCTGTCTACGAACTCCACCACCACCGAGAGCCAGAGTTAACTTGTTGAAATCCTCGTCTCCAAGAAGTCCACTAACTCTAAGAGCAGATACATCTTTCATAACATCTAGGTACTGTCTTGTCTTTCCGGTTGAATCTGTAACAGCAATACCTAAACGATTAAGTTCTTTTACAGCGGTCTGTGTTTGATAACCGCCAATAAGAGCTTTTGCAACATTGGCAGCTTCTTTTCCACCAGCCAATGAAACTTCTGAAATTGTGGCTATAAAAGCGTTTAAGTGCTCCAAATCAAGACCCGCGGTTTCAGCAGAGTCTCCAAGAACAGCTACGCCAGTTGCAAGTGTTTCAACACTTACTGATGCCACCTGACTTACACGTATCCACTTATCAATTAGCTCAGTTCCTCTACTTAGAGCTTGTGCTGGATCTGGAGAGTTGGCTGATTGATAAAGAGCAGCTGTTAAAACGTCAATAGCTCCTGCCTGATCTAAGGTTGATAACTTAGACAAAACTAAGGAGTCATTTAATAGTTTTACCGCTGTATCATATCTTTGATATTGATTTTCAACTCTTCCGGCAGCAGTAAAGGCTGCACCAAAAGCGTCAACAACACCGGATACTTCTTCACCAGAAGATTTAGCAGAATCATAAACATCGTCAAATACTTGATTAGTAGTAGCTAACTCATCATTAAGAGCAATGGATACATCTGCTAGTTTAGCCTCGTTCTCTATCATCGTAGCCAAAGCTTCTGATGCTGCATTTATAGGTCCATAAACCGCAGCAATAGCTATAGACCACTTCATTAGATCCCCTAAATCTTTGGTGATCCCTTGAGCAAATGATTGTTGAGACTTCTGTGGCTGTAAACTAGATAGTCCACCCTGCTTATCGGCTCTTATCTTAAGAGTATTAAATTCCCCCATAGCGTTCTTTTCTTTAAAGGTATGAATATCATAGGCACCAGTAGCTCCACCTAATAGAGAGCTCTTATATGCTTTTGCGGGATTTGCTATCCCTTGCGCTTTAGCATATTCCAATACAGCTTTATTGGTATCTAACCACGCCTGTCTTTCTCTCTTTAGTTGATCTATTTCCTTTTGTCTATCCTCCATGCGTTTCTGTCTTGCAGCTCTTCCGCTAGTTTCTGATCCTAAATCCATTTTATCCAACGGATCAGCAATTGGTGCTTTAGGTTCAATTTTAGCGGCAGCTCCGCCCGGTATATACCCAGTATTGGTATTAACGGTTGCTTTTGCCTGTCTCTGTAGATTATTAAACTCTGTCAATAATCTATTTCTGTGCTCCATTAGACCAATTTCTCTGTTCAAAGTTGACTGAAAATCCGTGTTTATTTTTAGCGACGGATTTTTAAGCTTCATTTGCAGCTCTATAAGCTGCTCCAAATGAGCTTTATTTTTAATCAACTGATTATCTAATGAGTTTAGTTGTTGTGTCAATTGTGCTATTGTTGCCATTAATTAGTCCTCTACGTCAGATACATTTATATCTGAAACAGTAGTTTTATGTTTTTTGTCAAAAACCTTTGATAGCCACTCATCAATATCTTCTGGAGCACCTTCCCATAATATGTCATGAGGAGGTTGTTTCTCCTTTGGCAGTTCTGATAGATTATCTATCTGCTGTCTTTTTCTTATGACATAACTTATGGTATGTGGTATTTGGTATAAGGTTTTTATTTTTGTATCTAACGGTACAAGTAATGCTTTAGAGATGCTCCAAAGTGATGCTATTGCGTTACTTGCTGCAATTTTTTTAGGTCATCTCCATACAACTCCAAGTTTGCATACTCAGAAATAAACTGTGTCTTTAGCTTTGGAGGTAAGTTGGAGAATTCTTCAAACGAAGAAAATAATCTCTCTGTTAAACTATCATCCTTGTAAGACCCTAAATAAGCACAGTATGATTTAAAGAACCGTAGTAGTTCCTGCTCACACATTTCATCTACCATAAGTGATAGATACTTATTGTAAAGTGCTTCCTTACTTTCCTTTTCCAATTCCTTTTTGAGAGCCTCAACCTCTTTTGTAAGTAGCTTCTTTATTTCCTCGTCTCTTTTTATTGGATATTGATCTACTTCCTGTTGATGCTTTTCATGAAGAGATGTTTTAGCATCTGATCTTGGAGCTTTTGGTGCTTTAATTGTAATTTTCTTTTTTACTTTATCTGAGAGATCTCTCATTGAAAATACAATTATAATTGCTACCAATTGCTCTTCTGTCATTTCGTCTATATCTTTTATATAAGCAATTCTCTCGTCACTATTAACATCTTTAAGTTTTCTACGAAACTCTGCACTATGTCGCAATGCCGCTACTCTAGCTCTGTTAAGATCTGCGTCTCCAAGAACTCTCATAAATACTGGAGTCTTGGCTTTTTTAGTAACTACTTCAAATTCCTTCACCCAAGAAAATAGTGGAGAAATGTCAACATCATTAAATTCTACAATACTCATCCTAATCTCCTAATCCTAATTTTATTTAAAAAAATAACAGGGCGTAGATGTAATTTTATTACTATCTGTAGCCCTGTTATATGCCTTTATTTGCTACAATCTTTATGATTGTCGTACTATTTTATTACATTGACCCACTGTAAACTATGCACTGAGAGTCCAAACTCTTGAAGTTGAACGTCTGTGTTGCATTGTTATTTACATTGGATGTGTAGCTGTCTCCCACAATAGTTATGCTTGGAAGATATACTGTCTTTAGAACTGTGTATGGAGTCGAAGTATCACAAGGGTCTGCCAACTCGATCTTTAGGCTTAAGGATATATCACCACAAGCCTCACCTGGCATCCACTCTACAACTCCACTTGCTGCTACTGAACCGTCTGTTAGCAATGAGATCAAATCCAAGTCTGTGTCAAGAACTGTAATAGTTCCTTCTACTGTAGGCACTTGTCTCTGATAACCAATAACATTTCTAGATCCTAGTTCTTTTACTGGTTGTACGTTCATGCTTCCGTTGATGGAAACAGACTGAACTCTTGAAATATCGTTTGCTGAAATAGATACACCAACATCGCGGCCTCTAATAGCTACTGGAAGTGATGCGTCACTTATGTTCGTCCAGTTATTTCCAGCTGGGTTAGCGTGGTACACTGCTAGTACTTGAGCTGTTCTTGTATCGCCAGTTGTTAGTGTAGTACCAACAATTTGATATTGTCCGGCAGCAGGAGTACCGGTAACTTCTGTTAAGTAATCTCCATCCAACACAACAGAAATACCATAATTACCATTCTTTAGCTGAATAGGTGTCTCTGTTAGAGCAAATGAAGTAGTTCCAGTTACGAATTTATCTACTACTACATCATACTTCAAATAGCGTCTTTCTGATCCAATGGCTGTGTAATCTTCCATTGAATCTCCGTCTACAGTATAATTGAAAGTAAAGTCTCTAATCTGTAGTCTTCTTCCGCTAATTGACTTAACGTAGTCAGCTACATCTGGATCCTTTACATACATTATCGCGTCAACTTCCCCAAGATTCGATATGTCAACACCAGCTCCAGGATAGGATGCTGGGTCTGTGCCAGTCAACGCTGCGAAAATTTTAATACCTACGTCAAACGCACTAAATGTAAGAGTTACTTCTGGTACATCTTTTACTTCACCAACATGAAGGGGATTCCCCAACTCATCTTTTGTTTCTGATGGTTGTGTTGATGATAGTGTAAGACTCTGTACTCTGGAAGCCGCAAATACATCTCTTGGTCCAACTATTTTTAGTTGCAAGTCCTTACTAGGAACTGCTAATCTTTGTGCCATTAAATGAACCTCCTAAAATTTGTAAATAGTTCTTATTTACAATGTATCGTTTTGAGCCGTCATTGTTACTGATGCTCTATAATATAATTTATCAACAACTTTGTCACTTATTTTAACTGGGTTGTATGATTTTGATAGGACTTGCAAAGTACCTATCTTTGTTGGTGTTACTGATGGAGGAAATCCTTCATCATAATTATACACCGGAATGCCGTCTTTGAGTCTATCTAATAGCCTGTAGCCAAATTCATCTCTTTGAGACTTGTTTTTGGCATATATATCTATGTACCATCTTCTTACTCTAAGTCCGTCTCTATTTCCCATTTCGTATTCTACTACATCTATTTTACCAGCTTCTATCGCAACAGTTGGAAGAACCAAATCCTTATCTGGAAACCCATCCTCTATAGCTATAAAGGGGCTGTCAGAAAAAACGTCCTTTAGAAAATAGTATACGCTAAGATCTTCTTTTCTTTCGAGGTAAATGGTGTTACCCTCCTCCAAATAGACTATTTATATAATCTGTTCGGCATTGTATAGCTTCTTCAAGAGTTAAAAAACATCCCAAATGCTTTTGAGCTACTTTTGCTCTGAATTTTCCGCTAGGTAAAATTTGTATATTAGACATTGGATTCCTTTCCATACTTCTTACCATTCTAGACATATCTCTATTTTTAATATGGTCTTTAGATAACTTCTTTCCTTTAAACATTTTCCCTATTCTAATCTTTTCTTCATCTGATTTTCTTACACCTATATTAGATGTAGCATCTATTCTTATATTATAATTTGGATGCAAGCCATCTATTAATGCTTGTTCGTATAATGACAGATTATGCTTATCACATACTATAATCGCAGAAAAAATAAAATTATGCACGCCGTACTTATTAAAAGCTCTTTGTAAATGAATATTATAGTGATCTCCTTTTTTAAGTGCGCTAAAATGTTTGCTTTTTCTTTTTGCAAGGCTATATGTTGATCCAACATAGAAGCTTCCATTTGCAATATTTTCTATTTTATACACACCTGGGTAGTCTAAATACATATTTACTCTCCATATTCCATGACTAGGCTAGAGAACTTCTTAGCTCTAATTCTTAAATCTCCCTGTCCCACTCTAACCTGTGCTGGCAATCTTCCTCCGGCTTTGACTTGTTGTGCTGCTATAATTATTTTACTTGCATTAAGTCTAGATACGTCTACACCTATTGCTTTTCCTATTGCATCTAATAAATCTGAATTACTCGATAATTTCTCAATATCAGCATCAAGTTTAGCTATTAGGTTTTTTGCCTCGTCTATGTACGATAACAAAACCTCTTTATCTTTATCAAAATGGTATTTAGCAAGAGTAAAATTAAGGTAGAAAAAGTCCTTTATTTCATTCTCTGTTTGCTCTACAAAGCGATGCCCGCCCTTAGAAGGATAAGGACTACCGCCAATGTCAGATGACATGCTTACATTTTTACTACCGTAATTAAGTAAGCTCCAAAATGGGGCTGGAGAGGATGATGCTAATAATCTAAGGTTTATGGTTTCAGCATATCTTCCGGCTCTATCTGGATAAACTTTTGTTTTCCAATAACGAGACGCTGTATCTGGGTCTCGCTCTTCTTTTACATGTAGGGAACTTCTAGCTAGCTCAACAGCCTCTGCGTAATCATCTATATCCCCGGCTATTTCATTCATATTTAGTTTAACTACTACGCTGGTATTCCACCCATTGCCAGTAAGTTTTAGATCATATAAATCTTCATTGTCCGCAATTTCTAAAAGTGGGGACAAGAACGCATTGTAAGCATACTCCACAGAAGCTGTTGCAGCCGCTTTAACCCTCTTTGAATAAATTGATGGAGCTAAACTTCTAGCAGACGATAATGATTCTTTTGCAGCGTCGCTGGCTGCAACTAATGATAATTTTGCTAAAGAATCTTTTACATATTTTACTGAATCTTCCACCCTTTTACGAGCGATAATGGCATCAGATAAGTTATCCATTGCCACATCAGTAGATTGTATAATATCCTTAAGCTCTGCTAAAAGTTCTTCCATTTATCCCTGTATCATATATTCGATGTCACCAAAAATATCTCTCATTATAGATCTGGTATAATTATTAACCTCGTCTAAAATAAACTTTCGCAATTCATCATATTCTGGTGAACCTTTGTCTAAATGTTTTTCAATTTCCTGTAGAAGTTTGGCCTGTATTCTCTTATTTCGTTTGCCTACTGACCTTATGATTTCTACAATATCAACCTCTTGTACTATCCTATTCTGTGTCATCCTCTTTACTCTTCTCCTTGAAATCAATAGAAATTCTATTGACATGTGGAACACCCAAAAGTGTTATCTTTTCAATGCTGGCTTGTTTTCCGTCCACAACTAGATAATCTGTATCTTCTAGTATGTCCATGTAAGGTCCGGAATATATAATTTTTACTTTCCCATCTCCTACATATGTATTTCCACCAGTATTAAATTCAGCATCATCTGCGTACTTCCAAGCTACATGAGCGACTATGGAATTAGAAGAATAAGTTGGTATCCAATATATACCAGAACAAACTGGGCAAAAGGAATCTACTGATGTGTTAGTTACTGGATCTAGAGAACAATTATAGCATCCGGATAGAGTTGAGGTTACAAATAGAACAGCCCTTCCAATATCGTTTATGATGTCTTCAATTTGTTGTCTAGTGTTTGTAGGAAATGGAATGTGCATTAACTTAAAACCTCATAAAATATGTTTGCAAATTGCTGGGATACTGTCTTCCATGCGTACTTTGATGACCCGAATTTGTCAAGTGCTTTCTTTGATAAACGATTATACAGTGTTTTATCGTTGTATAGAAGGTTCATCTTCTCTGCCATATCCTCTGGTGCAATTAATTTACCCACTGTCATGCTATTATCGAAAGTGAATTTCATTCTAGCGGGTACAAGCAGTCCGCAATCTTGGAATAACTCAGCACAAGAGCTGTGGTCTGGTACGATTTGTGGTGCTCCAGTAAGAGCATGTTCTGTGGCAGTTAATCCCCATCCCTCACCCATTGATGAATTCAAACCAACATCTGCTGCGTTATAAATATCATTTAGTTCAGCGTCAGACACCATCTGAACACCGGGGTTCAAGTTTGTAAGAACCAATTTATTGTCAATTCCAAGTCTTTGAGATAGTTTAGCTACATCAATGTGGGCGTCTCTAACTCCGCAGTGCATATGTAAAAGCACGTCGTCTTTGCCTTCTGCAAATAACTTAAAGGCCTCCATAGTAACATCTAGGCGTTTTCTTGGCTGATTTCTATTGGCGTTTAGCAGTATAAAGCTATTAGGATCTCTAGTTCCACCTAATACAGCTATTTTAGCATCTCTGCGGTTGGTGTACTTCTTGTAGAATACCTTTTGGTCAGTGCCGTGAGGTATAATATCTAATTTTACATTCTCATTGCAATGTGGATCATTAACAACTGACCTACCGAATTCTGTATAAGTAACTGCTCTATTTACAATATCGAAATTCTTATACCATTCCGGGTCATGGTTCTCTGAATCTACAGGGAAATAAACCACTATTTTAGGAAGCGGCTTTTTTACCTGAGCCTTTATTACTGACAAGTAATTATTCACAACCCAAACATCATTAAGTATAAACAGAATGTCAAATTTGGCGTTGTTCAAAATGTTTACAAGTCTGTCTTCTCCAAATACTCTTCCGCCCATACCGGCAGGATAAATTGGAAATCCGTAGTTATGTGGATCACCTCTATAGTTTATACCCAATCCAACAAGGTTAAAGTTCTTTGGTAAGTGGTCTATGATGCTATGAGAAACTCTAGAAAACCCAGTTGGTGTAACTAAATCTGATACCCACAAAACATCTATCTTTCTATTCTTATCCATTTCTTCCTAATCTCCTTTTTTCCTTTTATCTTACTCTTCAGTTGATGGGTGAGCTACTCTTAATGCTCCTGATAATCTTCTTGTAGGAGGCATTATGTACGCTTTCAATTCTTCCCAATCCATACCTAAACTGGTTGACTTTAGACGACCTCCCTCTATGTTGGATACAGATACTTCCGCATCTCTCCAACTTCCAACATTCCAAGAATTAGCTTCTAGTTGGCCTGATTTTACTAATATTGATGCCATTAGTATCAAAGGTCTTTCATCACTATCTTGAATTACTGGGGGCTCATCAAAATCAAAAGTTTTTTCAGTGTTTCTATAGACATAATATGTTGTGTCGTCTATTAGATATTTTGCACCCCACCATCGCTGTAATCCTTTAACGGCAGTTACCAACGCGGTTCTAAGCCAAGCATCTAAATAACGATAAGTTGCTGGGGTTATATCCCCAAGCTGAAATCTTAAAGTGTCTATTAGGTAATCCAAGTTGGTTTCCGTTTCTATCATAATATTATAACTCCACTACTTTTTGATTTGTGTTCTTGAATTCAGAAGTCTGTACCTCAGACAATCTTGCTTCAATGGCTTTCATGATCTTGTCAGATTTTTCCAAGTCCTGAGCTAATGTCTTGATTCTGAATAATACGGCGACGGAGTTTGTTCCATTAAGGACATTTTGGAAAGTAAAGAACTTGCTATTTATTAATTCACACAATTCATCATCTGAGAACTCTTCAATAGTTCTATCTTTTTCTTCTGTCTTTCTTACATAAACTCTAATGTCACCGGTTTGAAGATGTCTCTTATTCTTGCTTTTGAAATAAAAGTCTTCGTCTTCTGACCAAACGTCAATCATACAAGTCTCATCTTGGTTTCTTGGATCTCCTTCAAGAAGTAAACCAACTGGCATATTTTCAAACGAATCCCATATTGTTATATACACTTTGCCCAAAATTGTCTTGATATATGTCTTATAGGGTTTACCACCACGTAATGCTGAGTTTGTTAGATTTTTATCCTGTGCGTCCATTTATATTTTCCTTTTCCTTTTAAATTCTATGTGGGTAGGTAAGAAAATACCTACCTACCCACACTAATTATTTTTTGTTATTTGTTATGCAACTTTTAGAACGTAGATACCGTCTGCCTTGTCCACAATCAAACCGAACTGTTGATACAATTCTAGATACCACTGTGGGGGAGTTGGGTTCATGTCTGACCATTGCTTGGTCTTTACATCACCATAAGTGATGAAATCACCAACGCTTTCACCAATAACAAGGATTTTGTCATTAGGTAGAAGGGCATTGTGATCTTCTGGGTTGTCATATTCCTGCTGTAACGCAAGAATTGGAGCACCATAGTATCTACCAAGCCAGCCTGTCTGCATGATCTCTTCGATGTTTTTGCTTACAGCGTAGGTATTTGTACCGTCTGTATATCCTGCACCAAAAGTAGTAATCGGTGTAAGAGCTGCTCTTGTTCCAACTACTGCACGTACACCACCAGTTGTCTGGTTGATTCTGTCAATAGCGTTCTTTAGAGCTGAGGCGGTAATTGATCCACCAACGTTTGTGAAGTTACTTGGGGTATTAACTGCTGTCCAAACTGTAGTTAGGGCAGTGAACACCTTGTTCAAATAGAAGTCACGTAACTTGGCCTGCATCTCTGAACGAATACTGTCCAAAGTTCCAAGCTCGCCGGATTCAATTTCCCATTCGTTCGCAGTAACTTTAACATCAGCGCCGTCTAGGACGTAGTTGATTCTATCTGATACTGTTACTTCATTTGCTAGGTGAATAGCACCTGGAACCAAAGTTCTAACTTTAATTCCCTTGCGTACTTTCTTCACAAGAGCATCACCTGGATTTAGTCTTCTGGAATTCATAAGCAAGCTTACGAAGTCAGTAGTGATATGTCCGGGCTGTACATACTCAACAATAAGCTGAGCAAGTGCCTCGCGCTTTCCTTCCTTAATTAGGGACGCATAGGCTTCCTTTAATTTATTCTCATCCATTTTTTTATCAGTCCTCCAAACAAATTTTAGAATACTCTAATTGTTAGTTTCTTGCTGGTTGTATCGTAACCGTATGTTTCACCGATAACTCCAACGGCAGCTGAAGCAGCATACTTAGGTTTACCAGCAGTTGCAGCATCATCAGAAGCTGTATCAGCAATTATAATTGCAGCTCCGGGAACGATAATCTCTGCGCTATAAACATAAGCACCTGAGGGTAGAGTAAATAACCCTTCGGTGTACGCCAATGACGAAACACCAGATGCGATTGTCAACCCTTCCTGATTTCCAGGATGAGTTAGATATACTGTAGTGCTAAACGGAGCATTTGCTGTCTGGCTCCAACCACCACGTTCTGCGAATGAGTAGCTAGGAACTGCATAAGAAGGAAACTCCTTATTATCCACTTTCCAAGTTAAACAATACTTAGCTCTCTTAGCCTCTTCAGCAGTATCTGGAAGTTTTACGCCCGGTAGGTCAGTTTCGCTTCCAAAGTCATTTGAAAAGGAGTGAGATGTCAAAAGAACGAAGCGGCCTTCAACAATGTCTTCAACAGGCATTACACCTAGCACGTCCTCAAATTTATTAATTTCCATTTTTTAAAGCCTCCAAATTACTTTTTATTTTTATTGTCGCGTAACGCTGCGGCTAGATTCTTAGGATCACTTAGATCAGATCCGCCATCAGTTTCAGTAGTTAGGTTTGGAATACCAGACCCACCATGTAAACCAGCCTCTTCTTTAGTAGGAAGCTGTTCTGCAAAGGCAACTAACTCTTGAATCATAAAGTCTAGAGCTGCATCGTCCATCTTTAGTAACGATTCCAATTTAGCTTCGTCTGCGAAATATTCCTCAGATTTAGCTATGCTGGCTGTTTCAAATTTACCTCTAATTGCTAAAATCTTAGCTTCTCTCTGAGCCTTCTGTTCTGCAACAGCTTTAAACTCACGTAGAGGTACGATTTCATCGTTTAGAGCAATCACACTAGCATTTGCTTGTTCAAACTTAGCTGTCATATCATTAAGAGCAGCCACCGCATCAGCTAATTTAGTCTCTAACTCAGAAATTTTATTTTCCAATTCTGTGTTCAATTTTTGTTCCTCCAATTCCATTTCAGGTTCACCTACTAATTCAATAAGTGCTGCATCGGCTTTTATAACCGAATTCATTTTTGATAGTTGATGCCTAATATTTTTAAGCGTGTTTTGTGGTAAGTTAGATTCTGCTATCTCCTGAGCTAACAGCGAGAATCTTTCAGTGGCTATTTTACCATCTGCATCCCTATAAGCAAAATGCTTACTTCCATCGTGGTTCACAAACAAGAAGCTAGTTTCAGGCAAGTTATCTATGTAGGATTGACTCCACTTTTTAGATGCAGCAACTGCTATAAATTGTGTTCTTCCGGCATAAGCTGGAATTCCAACAATCGTAGCTGCTGTAAGTATTATATCACGTAGATTTTCTACTCCGTCAATAACGTCCTTTCTTCCATAAAGAAGCTCCCAAGATACGTTTACAGGTTTCCCTGAATTAACGGCTTTCTTTACCATGCTTACATCACCAGATCTTTCATGATCCCATAAAGCAGCAAGTCCTAGAATAACATCGCCCTCTCGTTTTAGGTTTGTAATAACCCCAAGAGGCTTTGCTCCATCGTGACCGTCCTTTATTTCCCCAAGACCCATCTTTACTGGCTTATATAGACCTGTTCTAATAACACTCTCAAACTCCTCGTCCGGAATTCTTTGATTATTACCGTTAGGTTTATTATCTGTAAGCACAAACTTAGCCCACGTGATAGCCTTATCAGTAGGGGCTACAGCCGCAGTTGCAACACCGAACTCACTTTCGACTTCATCATCACTAAGTAATTGTACTACATTTTCATCTTCGGTGTTTAATTTACTACTATTTTTCATATAAACTCCATTTTTTACTCGGTTTTAGCAACTTTTTTAGTAGGTTTTGGTTCTACTTTGCCGTTTTGAGTATTATTATTGTTGGTAGGATCTACATTAGGATCTCTACTAAAAGGCTGTTGTCCAAATTCGGACAAACCCTTCTCTTCAATTAGTTTCTCTTCTTCTTCAAGAATATCTGCTTCTTCTCTAAAGTCATATCCTAAGTACTCCGCAACCGCTGTTCTACTTACCCCAGAAATATCATATAGTTTCTGTAGGCTTTCCATAAAATCAGCAAATGAGTGAAGATTAACTGCCTTGAATTTAACTTTTGGTGCTTTGAAATTATTTTCCTCGGCCACCCTCTTGCAAATATCTCTTATAATCTTTAGAATTTTTCTCTGCATTGATTCAACAGTTTTGATTGGGGATATGATTGCAACCTCTGAATTTGATGTTCCAGATTTTGAAGACTCACCTGTAATTAGAATTCTTGGAAATCCAAGTCCAAACAAGATTTCTTCGTTGATGTCATCATATCTACCGTGTTGTGAAAGCAGAGTAGTATCAGGAAATACCCAACTAATATCAACGGTGTGATTAGTAATGAGCTGGAATATTCTCTCTAGGTTTTGGTCAGATTGAAATCTCATCATTAGCTGAGTTCTAAGATCTGTAAATACTTTCTTATCTTCATCAGAATCTGTTATTGGGAACTCGTCTGACCCAACTTTTACGTGCATGATCGCACTGATAACCTTATCCATAATGGAATAATCCATCCTACGCATCTTTCTTTTATGCTGTAGAGCATCCAATGCCGGTGAAATATATGGAATTGGATATGGATTATCAGTGAGGTATTTTCTTCTAATAATTAATCTATTGTCAATAAGGAATTGTTTCTCTCCCGCCATAACCTTTTTTACAAAGTCCGGGTAGTATGTTTTTAATGACGCATACAATTCCTTGTCTTCGTTTCCATCACTATACTTGCCACCATTCTTAATAAAGTAAATAACTTCATCAGGTATAATAACATAGTAGGATGGAGAATCGGACATCAGGGATGAGTTGATTCTGATTGTCTTTGGGTCTCTTACCCACATACTTATTGGGAAAATTAGTCTATTGTACTTTTTTATCCCAAGTTCAAATATCTCATCTTTTTCTACTGGACCATATCCAATTTCAGGTACTACCAGACCAGATAGTAAGAGTTCTTGAGCCATTGTCTCAGCGAACTCCAATAATCTAGGTTTAAGAGATGAGAAGACTCTAAATTCATTTTCAGATAGCCCACTCTTAGATATAATTATATCATTAATACCAATTTCGACTAATTTATTGATCACAGTCGAAACCAGTGGTTCGGTTTTATAAAAAAATCTACAGAGTGTAACTGTTTCTGTGAATGAATCCTTGTCTACAACCTTATTGGCGTATGTCTTTGAATCTTTCCATACGTTAGTGCTTGTTGCTTGTGAAGAAAAACCGGCCTCTGTTTTCTGTAATTTAATCACAGGAGGGTTTACTTCATTTTTAGGTTCTCTTTTTGTCATTCTATATGTTTCCTATAGCTCTAATAAACCCAAGAGGGGCTTAGTAAAGTTTTCTTTTGATTTGTAAGGACTATACCATTGGTAAGATGGTACGCACCGATTCCGCAGAGTAATGCTGAGGTAAAGTGGTCTTCTCCTCTTTTGCCTCCTCTGTCTGTCAATGTCTTATATGTAATATCGCCCGTGACACTTTTACTATATGTCATTCTTTCCAATTCAGATACCATATCCATGTCTGTGCTGGAGTAGATTATTTTGTGGCTGTTGGAATAGTCTTGAAGAACAGAAACTGTAAATGGTTTTGTTTTAGATTTTATTTCTGTTCCATCTGGTCCAATTCCTATTACCACTGATGAAGAAAAGTCAATCTGCATCAGCCTTTTATCGTACTTCTTTCCCTCATATTCCTTGTCCTGTACTAAGTGCTGTCTAACCGCTTTACCTGCATTACCTTCGTCTATTCCTATTATCATTGGATTAAACTTTGTATCAAGCATGTCTATCATTTTCTCTTGAATTGGATAGGATACCTTTGATAATTTAATTCTTCCGTGAAATCTTATTCTATCATTAGAGTCTATGTACATTATTATGATAGCAGTAGGCTCTGTATAACCAAGGTCTATCCCCATAATTATCCCATAGTTTTTTGCTCTTATGGATGGGAAGGCCATTATCTTTGTTGTGGCATCACCAATATTATCTTCTAACTTTATTCCATCTATATCCAATTTCAAAACTGAATAGGATTCTATGTCCAATAGATTTCTATCAAACAATGAAAAGACAGGTTTTCCGTGCAGACCTAGTACATAGTGAATGTAATCGTCTGTATCAGTGCCACCATACTGAACCTTAAATCTTTCCATGTCATCTGCTGTAACTCTTGGGTTATCTTCTGCTGAAACACGGTGTTTAGTAAATGAATCGTTTTCTGCATCTGCCATGTAAAGAACGTTTCCCTCTCTAAGCCCAGTTGGAACACCTGCCACCACTTCTCTATAACCTGCTGTCCACACATTTAGTGATGGTTGCATTTCCTGAAAAGCGTTGTATGGGAAATAACCACATTCATCAGCTAGAATTACTGGGGTGTGCAAACCGATTAAGTTTGCGCCTGTACCAGACTGTCCGGCAATACGGCATAACAACGACGCATGATTTAATAGCGTAATCTTATAATCTGAACTGTTTATACCAGACCCTTTATCCAAGAAGTTCTTTAGGAACGAATTAGACCTAAACTGTCTGACTAAGTTTGTAAAGACTGGCTCCAAGTGAACTTTACTTGGAACAGAATACAATATATAATCATCAGGGAACACTCTAAAGATAAGTATCCAAATAATGATTGAAGAAAGAGAAACGGTTTTACCTGTGGCTCTAGCCGTACATATTGAAACGTGGTCATTGAAATCGCAAAGGATGTCTTTTTGATACCATGAAAACTCAAATGGATTATCTAGTCCCGGTACTAAGTCTATGTTGTATATAAATTCTGTTGACAATACAGGATGCCTTAGTAACTCATAAAGCATCATTTCGTCATCAGTTGGTTTTGTCTTTAGTGCCAAAATAGCTCCTACTTATGTTTCCAATGGTTAATTATTTGTTCTTCCAAAAGCCTGTCAGAAATTTTTATTGGCGGACTCAGTTTTTCCTCCCCAAAGTCCCCACCCCATTTTACTCTGTAATATTCTTTATTGTTCTTAAAGAATTTGTCATTACTTCCACCTTTTTCTTGATGAATAGTTCTGCTCCAGAAATGAAAAAATCTTGCATTTGCTACAGTACAGCAACGCGCTCTAGAGTTTACAATTCGTCTTGCATAATCGTTATCCACAAAGTAGGCAGGATAAAATGCCACATCAGTATATCCAACTTTATTAAAAAGAGATCTTTTATATAGACACAGATTTTGTATATCATATAGTTGCATATCTCTAATGTCTGGATTTCCGCCATAGTTGGTAAATCTATCCCAAGGTCTTTCGTTAAAATCTGTGAATATTTTATTTGAACCTGAGAAGTACTTATCTGTATCAGGAAAATCTTTCGTAAGATCTCTAACGTCGTACTGTAGAGCGCTTATGCACTCATAGTCTGAATTATCTGCCAAATGTATTATTGAATCTACAGATCCTGGATATGCCACTATGTCATTGCCTGCAAGTATGATATAATCATAATCGTTTTGTTTCCATGCAAAATCGTAGATGTCATTTACTGATTTTGGAAATCCAAAATTAACATCGTGTATTACATACTGGATATCTTTATTATCATCAAGCCAGTGTATTGTGTCGTTGTCATCTGGTTTTCCTACGACTATAAATATATCAAGTGGATGTGTGGTTGTTTCCTTTATTGATTGTATTGCTAATTTTGTGAAATTCAAATTACCAAAAGTAACCATTCCTAATAGTACTTTACTCATTAATTACCTCTTCTATTTTCCTTATTACTTCCTTTTGATCTATAGCCGGTGACCAATATTTTCTTAGGGGCATTTTATTGCCCTGTATAAAGTGTGATGAGTGCTCTGCATAAGTAAATGACAGACTCTTTTTATTTGAATACCATACATCCCTATTGTGAGCAAAACAAAATGGTCCGGACTTTCTTCCAACTATTACGTCTACCAATGTAGCCAAGTAAGAAATTTCGTTTAAGTCAAACAAATCAACTGCTTTTATAATGTTTGGTACATTAAACAAATTTGTCATTTCTATACCGGTGTGTTCGGTTGTCAGAAATAAACAATCCTTACGCCTAAAAGCCAAGTCACTAATTACAGGAGTAAAATCAAAATTCTCGGCTTGCATAGAAAACACCTTTCCATTGCATATTAAAACAATTGTCTTATACTTATTACGGTGTTCTTCTATAAATCTATCTATGTTTTCTGTATGCAGATAAGAGTAGTCAACCATTGGTATGTACTCTATGAATGGAAATCTAAATGCAGGAAGCGATAAATCCTTTAGTATATCGCTAAACATTTCATAACTTTTATCTATTACACACCCTATTTTTGAAAGAACATATTTTGAATTTCTTCCTATCCATGTGTTTATATAAAGATCTTTCCCTTCTTTTACATATGGAAGTGTTACATTCATCTTTTGTGTTATTTTAGAATAGCCTAGATTTGGCATATCAATAAACATTCTTGGATTTTTTGTATGTGCGTAGATGTATTGATTTGCTGGAACAAAATCCATTATATCTCTTACAAATTCTCTACTTTCAAATAGGTCTCCTGCACCAAAATGGGAATAAAAAAATAGCCTGTCTATCATTATTTCCTACTCACTAAATATGATATAGCAGTGTCTCCTCCACCATATACTCTTGCGTACCTCTTTTCTATTATTTTGAATCCGGTATTTGTTAGTATAGAATCCGAAGCTTTTTCATCTAAATCAATAGGATGCATATTATCCATACCTCCACTATGTAGATCAAAAGATAAAAATCCAGTAGATTCTGGTTTCATGTACAAGAAAAGGTTCTTTATACAAGACATAAAATCATAGCAATGATCTAGTACGTTAATTGATATAACTAAATCGCACATACCAACAAGATCATCAATTGTCTCTTCTAGTGGAGATGAATAGCAAATGTATGATTCTCTTAAATCCGACCAAGGTATTTCTATATATTTACTTGCAAGTGGATCAATTGCAATAATCTTAGCCCCTAAAAAATACCGTGTACGTAATTTAGGTCCACATCCAGCATCTAAAATAATTTTACCACTGTAAGCGTCTTTATCGAGTCCAGCACATGTAAATATAGCCTCAGTTTCTTTAGTAAACTCTGTAGTAGTACGCCAATTGTTAGATAAATGCCAGCGTATTTCGCCCTCCTGGGCTTCCTGTTCCCACTTTGTTCTATCTATAGAAATTCTCATTTGATCTCCTGTATAATTATTTGCTTATAGTAATCTTCTGGTAAACTGTATTTTAAATACTCACCACTTCCAGCACCTGGACATATTGATTCATACGTATTAGCTATCTTTTTTCTATCTTCATAAGATCTTATTATGAATTTATGATGAAGAATCGGCTTGTTTAACGTTTTCCCGAATCCATAAGGAGATATATTATGAATAACATTTCTTCCAAATGACTTCGCTTTTGTAGCTAATCTTATCTGTGTATCTGGATAAAGTTGAGGTAAGTGATGATTGGTGTCTCCCCATAAATTATATCTATGGAATGAGTAAATTTCGTCGCTGAATTCTCCGGCCTTTAACCAATCAGATAACTCTGTTGACATTGTTTCATCATCGTCTAATCTAAGAATATAGTCACCAGTACACTTTTCTATAACACTGTCAAGAACGCTTTCTATGCTTCCGTTAGAATTGACATATACAAATCTAGACCAGTATGGAAGATATATTGACTTTTCTTTTGTGCTGGCATCAATTCCCAATACAAACTCTGCTTCATTATTAAAGCACCAGTCTGACATTTCACGAATAAATGGAACACATACTTCCTCAAATTTAGTTACACAACATATTGTCAATTTAGACATATTCTGTAACTCCAAGTACCAGCCGCCAATTGTCTCCATATTTTAATGACATGATTGTGTTCATTTCTTCAATGCATTGTTTTTGATACGTATCCAAATCTATTCCAGCTCTTCCTAATTTATAAACTGGACCCTTTGAAACTTTAACTCTAGCTAAGTCATGAACCAGCATCTTCTTCCCTTGCTGTTTAGCGTAGTATGATGTTTCAAAGTCTGTACCGAATGTAGATTTTAGTCTTTCATCAAACCATCCTATACTATCTAGCCACTCAGCATCAAACATAGAGTAAACCCCAACCAGCGGAGATTCGTGAACAACAGAATTCTCTATAGCAAGATTTACACGATTTGTTTTATCAATAACTTCACCAGTGTATCCAGGAGTTATTGATACGGCGTCTTTATAGGATCTAAGTGCAGATGAAAGGCAAGTAGAAAAATCTTCACCAAAGTCTATAAACTCCGTGCTAGTTGATATATTCCAATATAGCGTTGGATAGTATGTAGTTAGTTCTTTCATCCCTATGAGTACACCACCAAGTTTATTGATATTCTCTGGTAGTTTTATGTCTGTATACTTTGATGGAGTATCAGAGCCATTATCAACTACTATAAGTTTGTACTCTTCTTTAAAATTACTTCTTATAAATTCAACTAGTCTGTCTGTAGACTCTGGCATATTGTAATTACATATAGTTATACCTATCTTTTCCATGCGTAGACATCCATCATATTTCCGGGAAAGGCAGTTGGTTTTCCTATAATAAACTTATACAAGTCTTTTACTGGATTCGCATAAGGCTTTCCATAAGGCAGCGTAATATCTATCTCTCTATAATCGAGCCTATTAAGAATATTCTTTAGCATTTTCTTTCCAAAGGGTATCCAATTTCTAGGTGCATCTAAAGCAGGAAGAGTCCCCCATCTTAGATAGCCAAGACTGTCAGTGTTTGGAGTGGCTAATATGGCTAATAGCCCGCCGGATCTAAGTGCTCGTGTAGCTAAGTCCAAAGTCTCTATTGGGTTGTAAATATGCTGAAGAGTCCCTCTTAATACAACAACATCGTATACTCCGGGAATTACTTGGTCAGGTTCTAATATGCAAATATGTTTCTTGGTACATACTGCGCTTGCATAATTACTAGGCTCTATTCCAAGTTTAAACCAACTGTCGTCAAACTCGTCAAGAAAAAGTCCAAGTCCACATCCTATGTCTAGTATAGATTTTCCACTGGCTCTCTTCTTTACGTTCTCACAATCCAGCTTGTATTGATAACGTCTTTTTTCATCTAGGCCGTAGCTTCTTTCAGAGAAGTACTCTTCTTCATATAAATATCTATCGTCCATTTTACTTCTCAAAACGCTTGGTATATGTCTTGGTTGTTACAGAGAAATTTCCGTGACCAGTCAGCTCATCAATAGCGCGTATTAATTGGTTTCTACGTGAATTTGTTTCCTGTGTCTTTATTGCAGCTTTTAGTTTTTCTTCATCAGATAATGCAGGATTCATTAAATCTTCCTGAGCAAACCAACACTTCAAATCTGTTGTAATTAGTTCATCTATGAGAAAACCCAAAGTCTTGGTTTCAATTCCCATTTGTGTTCTCCTTATAATAATGCTTCTGGCATTATATGTGGTTTATTTGTTCCCCTGTTTTCTGCCAGCTCTCGTGTAGTTACTGTAAATTTATTACCACACTTGCTTCCGTCATCCAAAACTCTACTACATTTAAATGTAAGTTTATTATCTTCCTGAGGATATAAAGTCCAGATGGTAGCTAATAACATATTACATTCTGGACAAAAGACATAGCTCATCTTTGATTCATAAAATTTTCTAGCTTGGTCTTTCAATTCAGCTATATATGATACAACTGATGATTCTTTATCGGACTTTCTAACCCGTCTTGTAATGTTAAGGTCGTCCTGAAATCTTGACATATCCTTTCTTAGGTCTGTCATGATTTTTTGGAGTCTATCCACTACGTTAACATTGGATTGAGAAACATCACCCTCTTTCCTTATTGCAAATACCATTTGCTCGTAGTCTTCCAAAGCTATTATTGTCTGTATAAAGGATCTTAGTGTCTCCCTATCGTTAATCTTTAGGTCATCCAAATCATAGTCTTCTGCAAACTCAGCTAACTTTTTTGCAATTCTTTCTTCAAAATCTCTGGACGTATCATCTCTAACTGCTGTAATTTCCCACATTTTATCAAACTCTTCATCAGACAAGTTACGATATTGATACAGGTTTCTCATTTGTGCCTTAGTTTGTTTACGTTTATCTGCCATATTTTTTCCTATTTTTTTCCTTTATTTCCCCTAATATTTATATAAGTATACAACATTTTCTCATTTTCTGCCAAATATTCGTCTATTTTATCTAAACCGCCTATTTTTTTGAAACAATCTATATGAAAGAATATGTTTATGTATGGCCTGTCGAGACCGTACATAAAATGGTCTCCTACTGTTATATCTTTTCCACAGTGTATACATAGTAAATTATTCATTTTTAAATGGCTAATGCCACGACACTTTACTGTCGTGGCAATTAACCTAGCTCCTTATGTTTTTCATTATTTCTGAATATAGAATTTGTTTTACCTGTTCAAAAGCACCTTTATCTTCTATATTGCTGATAACGTAATCAAATTTGGCGTTATCCAACTCTGTTTCAGATACATCGTTGTACATTTTAGTGTTCTTTAGTATCTCTCTCTCAGGAGCTATTACCCTTATTCTGATGGGTTTATAGAGTGGAAGCTGATTCTTTATGTAAGAATACTCGTTCCTAAATCTCCAATCGTCAATGATAATAAACGAATGTGGGTATGCAGTGTCAGATTCTATTCTTGCAAAAGCCTGTTTTACCCAAAGGTTCTTATCGTATCTCCTACCTATCTTTCCAATATCTTGTAGTAGCTTACGGCCTTTGTCATCTTTTTCTCCGTCCCATCCCATGTACCTTGCAGTATCTTTAACACCGTATGCAAATGGAGATCTGAAGTAAGAGAATTCGAGCTTTTGAATTTGTTGTTCTAGTAATTGACTGCAATAAGTTTTACCTACACCGGCCTTTCCAGAAAATAGGAAGCAAAGGGATTTTGAAAAACTACCCTCTTGAACTATGATATTCATCTAGTATTCCCTCCAAGACCTTTGGACTTACCATCCCACTCATAACTAAAAACTTTAGTATGAATGACAGTCCAACAATATCTATCACAAAAGAGTCTCTTGTAGCTACAAAGAAGTTTCCGTTCCTTTGTTTTATTACTATTATGTTAAGGTTAGGTATTTTTGTTACAGTCAACGTTGGGTGTTGACCGCTGTTAGTCATTTAATACATTACCCGGCATTAGGTTATCACTCTCGTTGGCATCTGAATCTTTAAACAAGCTCTGTGTTTTATTTTCTTCAAATGTTTGATTGAGTTGAGCCACCGCTGATTCCATTGCTGTGGTATAGGCAGTGGTCATATCGTTATGAAAGCACATGGCTTCTATTTTTTTATATTCCCACTCACCACCTTCAACTTTACGCCCCTCTGTCATTGTAATAATTAATTTCCAAGTACCATCAGCATCCTTCTCTGCTGATGTAAAACTGTCGAACGATCTTCCTACGGTTTCCATAATCCTTCTCCTTTACTTAGCTAATCCGATAGCTAGGGTTTTACTAACAGACTTGTCCAAAGACGTTTTACGAGCTCTACCAAATGCTCCACATTCACATCTAAATGTATGATACTTACCGGTTTGAGTATAGTAAAACTTGTTCGTCCATGTAATATTCTTACTTCCACAGTTCGGGCAAATTGGCTCATCTGTTTCAACATACAATCCAAGATTCGGATGTGATTTAATCCAAGGTCTAAGAACCAAGTAAACTTCCTCTAGGGTTTCCACGTCACCCTTGTTGTAAACTCTCATATCTTCAAGAGCCGCTTCATCCCCTGCTACACACTTCTTCCACATTTCAAAATTGGTGTCTAGTTTAGGAGTTAGACCTAAAGCATTAGCCAAACCGTTTAGACTGTTGTGTGTAAAACCAAACTGTTTCTGTGCTATTGTTTTTGTATCAATGGTTTGATATGGACTTGTTGGTGGAAGTCCTGTAACCAAAAATCTCGTATTCATATTTGGCACATCAAAACTATCCCCATTGTGTGCTATAACTATGTCTGCTTCGTCCAGAAGTCTCCATAGGCTCTTTACTACTCTGCTGTCATCTTCTTTTACAGCTTCTTTACCTGTAATGCGGTCTGACATGATAGTATCATCAAATAGCCATTTAGCACTCCAGCAAAGCATAAACCATTCTGATATGATTTGGTCAGCACTGATATTGGCTTTCCAAATACTCTTTTGAAAAACATATGCTTGTAGAGGGGACGTTTCAATATCCCACACCAATACTTTTGGTAGTGATGTTGGATTTGGTTTTCCGAATGGCTTTCCACTCTCATCAAAACATTTTGGATGTGTTAATCTTGTATGGCGGTGCTTGCAACGAAGTAGATTGTTGTTATATAAATTCATTTATCTTTTTCCTTTTCATTAATTTATGTTTGAATTTTCCGTGAGTAAACATCCTAAGTGTATTTACCTCATCGTCTGTTAGCTTATACTGACTTTTCATATTAGCTAGAAATCCTTCATCTGTAAAGTAGCCTCCAAGAAAGTATGAAATTCTTTCACATATCTGAATAAAAGTTTTTGATATTGTAAGTCTGTTTTTATCAATGTTGCTTTCAAGGTTTCTAAGCGGTCTTCCATCTGCCACTAAATTTATAATGTACAAATCCATGTCGGATAGAAAGTTGTTTGAATACAAGTCAGCTATCTTTCTCTCAACCACCAGTAGATTATCGTACTCATCAGAGTCTGTATCTCCTGATTTTATCAACTCTTTGTTTCTAAGTAGATGTTGAACTATCCATGACATATTTCTCTCCAGATTCTGTATCGTTACGACATGCTATCTTATATTGACACCAATAACATTGTTTTCTAAACACACCGTTCCGCACAAAATCTTTACTCTTTATCACCTTTATGGCTTGTGGTATTATATCATTGAACAATACATCATAATAAAGTTGATTGAAGTTATACTTGATTAGGTTGCCACTAGAAAGAGATGCGTAATAAACTCCGGAAGCTGAACTGTTTGTCAAACGCTTATAAGCCCAATTGTAAATTATAAACTGAATATCGTTAGACACGTCGGTTGGTACATCTTTACTTGTTTTCCAATCAAATACATTTCCGCCAGAAACTCTATCAAGCTTACCAACCAAAAATACATCTGAACTAATGGGTATTTTAAACCCCATCTCTATTTTATCATCTGGCAATAAGTACTGTCTAAAGTAGTTTGTGTAAACATAGTAGCATTCTTTTGCGTGCTTTAGTGCTGGCCTATTATTTCCAAGTCTGTACATCAGTTCAGACTCTATAAATTTTTCTCCAATAGCTCCTCCCTCCCAGAATTTTTCTATCGCACTATGAACTACTTCTCCAACCACCATATTTACATTCTGCATTGCATCTTCTGATTTAGAAGTCCTATACAGTACTTTTCTATTACACGATACAAAGTCCTTTAATAAAGACGCTGATATGTATATTGACATTATGACACTGCCGATCTTTGATTACTGCACATGGTTCTCCAAACTTCAATCATTGTTTTATAAATTTCCATTTTATTTTTGTTTCCTTCAAGAGCTGATATTACCGATGATAACTCTTCTCTCATTGAGAGCAATTCCCCATTTAGTCCAGAAAACTTATATGCATTATCTATAAATGTTGCAGACGCAGGTTTTCCATTTTGGAAATAGGCTTGGTCTGTATTGGCTACCCTAAAAACATTAGACTCACCTTCTCTAAGTTTGGCTTCCAGTCTTAGCTTTTTATATACCAATTCAGCAATTTCATCTGACAAAGCTAAAAATGCATCAAAGTCCGGTATTGCCTTAAGAACATCTTCTGGTGTTCCTTTCATACTACCTCCAATTCTTATCTAAAGTATCTAAAAGTCTAGCTAGTTTTTTACATATATTAAACGCAGTAGTAATGCCTTTACCTTTTAGTATATCACTGTCTGACTTGCTAATATCTTCCAAAATCAAACTGGTAAACTTGTTTCTATCTCCAGGATTTTTACCATAAATAAATAGAGGATTACATTCCAAATTGGTTTTCCAACCAGCAAAATTTAAATATGAAGTTAAAATCTCAAGAACCTCATCAACATTTACATCTACAACATTAGATATGTTCTCATTTGATAATCCAGACGCGGACAGTATTAGTATATCCAAAGAAGCCATGAGGTCAACTTTATCACCTTCAATCTTAAAGGATTCAAAATAAAACTTCTTAACTTGATCCCAGAACTCATTATTTTCCATAGTAAACCTCATCATACAATTCCGTGGTTCTATTTATGATGTCACAAAATGTATTTAAATCCATAGCCACAAAGACCTTTACCCCCTCTCTGGCTCCTGAGAATTTACCCATCATAAATGGAAGAGAGTTTGAATTACGAGAGTCCTCTATTATCTTATCCAGCCAGTCCTTCTTCATGGTTAGCTGTGTCTTTCCACCATATCCTACTTTGGCTTCTATCCTAAATTTCTTTGGGAAGGATTCTACACTCCCCACTACATCACCTTGTAAGTCGGGTTCCTCAAGAGCAGTTCCTATAGCTCCGCTCATTGGTATCCGCTTCCAGTTGGATTTTTTTATATGTTTGTTTAGAAGGTCAGCCAAGTCTCTTTCAAAAGTGCTTCCCTTTACTTTACCTTTCAGCATCTATATCCTCTTCTTTAAGTCTGCATCTAAACTCTAGAAAGTGTAAGTCACTTCTGTCATCATACCATGATTTTGTGTCTATTGCTTCAAGGTTGTTTTTTTTCATTATTTCGATAGCAGAAGCAAGCGCAACATTTAATCCGGATCTATATGTTATCAGAACATATTTTACTTTGTTTAAATCAGTGTCAATTATTTCTATCATTTTATTTATTTGTTATCCTATTTGATTCTGAATCAAATCGTACTGTTACAGTTCCTATGGGTCCATTTCTAGCTTTTAGAATTATGAACTCCATTAGGTTTTTATCTTTTGTGTCTTTGAAGTAGTACTCATCACGATACAAACCAACTACGAAATCAGCATCTTCTTCAAGGTTACCAGACTGTCTTAGGTCTGACATTACAGGACGTTTGTTATCTCTAATTTCAACACCACGATTCAATTGTGATGCTCCTATTACGCAAACGTTCTGGTCATTAGCCAACAATTTGCATGTTCTGGAAATTCTTCCAAGCTCATGAGTTTGATTTTCGTCTCTCTCTGCAAGTAATTGCAGGTAATCTAGATATACAACTTCAATTCCTTTTGTAGCCTTGAACTTATAAATTGTAGATTCAATTGAGTGGATGTCTGAGCTAAATGTTGTGTCAATGTAGATTGGGTACTTTCTAATCTTTTTCATTGATTCTGCAATCAAAGCAACTTGGTTCTTATCCAAAATTCCCAATCTAATTTTGTGTATTGACACGCCAGAATCTATGGCAACGAGTCTTTCAACTAGTGACTGGTAGTTCATTTCCTTTTCAAAGAAAAGAATTGGAACTCCGTTTTCCCCATCCTTTAGGATTGAGTTGCACAATAATGCAGTTTTACCGGCACCAGGTCTTCCGCCTAACACCCACCAATCACCGGGTGACTTTCCACCAGTTGTAATATCAATATCTTTAATTCCCCATGATCTACCTTTTACACCGGGATTTTCTGTTCTAGCAACAATTTCATCAAACGACTTTGAAATACTGTCACCAATATGAACTGCTCCGCCACCGCCATACATTTCTGTAAGATTATCCAGTGTCTTTCTAAAGTTGGATATAACAGAGTCTACATTATCTGCTGTAAAAGTATCTGGTTTAAGTTTACTAGCCTCTGATACAAGTATTCTACCTTTATACGATGCTACTAAAAGACCACAATACTCTTTGAAGTTTTCTAATTTGAAATCCTGTGCTACTAGGTAATCAAGATAGTCTCTTCCCCCAACTTTGGATAAATTTCCAGACCCTTCTAGGGAACTGGCTACCATTTGTACGTCTGGTACCAGACTTTTTGAATTAAGTATTTCTATTTCTTGAAAGATTATTTGGTTTGGTATTGCGGACATCATAAAAAATCTTACACCAGACCCACTATATAGGTCAGGGGTTTTTAGAAGTGTTGATAGTACCGCTATCTCGTGCTCCATTGAAAACAGTGTTTCTGTCATTTACTTCCTTTCATCTTCATCAAGTATCTTGTGCATCTTCACAAGGTTTACTTTCTCCACTTTGGATATTTCTTTGTTCATCTCATTTATGGCTTTATCCAAACTTACCATAGATGATAACTCTGCATCTACATTTGTAGAAAGTTCAAGTTTGTCTTTGCATATTTTATACAATAGTCCATAAGGAAGTTCAGTAAAATCTTCCTTTCTAGCTATGTCTACGATAGCAAAAAATACAGAATTTCTACCAAATAGTTTAACCAGTCTGTTCAATTTTATAATCTCAGACCTTCCAATTTCAGTACCAATAATTGCTGAATAAAACTGTGCTAATACAACGCCTGAATTAGTAGATGTCTTTAGCTTTGAAAAGAATATCTCTGTAAGGTTTTCTTGATTTACTGTCATACTACTCCTATTCCACTAAGCTATCTAGATTAACTCCATTGTTAACAAGCACTTGAAATATTGCACATTCCAAACTTGATATTTGTCTATGTTTAAGTTTTAGCTCCAGATGATAGTTTATAGCCTCTATTATTTCATGAATTAAAACACTGCTAACCGCCTTTTTATTTATATCGTTTGCTATTGTAATCGTCTGATTGTTGAAGTTGCATATACCCGAAAAACCACGAAGGCTTTTCATTGTTTCAGAAGTGGTATCTACTGTGTAATCATATCCGAGTATGTTGATAATTTTTGTCATAATATTATTATGGAGAGGAGATCTAGATCTCCTCTCCAAGATTAGTTTTTAGTGCTTGAACATTGTCTCAATGTCTTGTTCAATGGACTGCTCTGTTTCCTTTGAGATAATTGGGGCATCGAATGAAGCAGACTTTTCAGTTGCTCGTCTAGCCGCAAAAATATCCTTTAGAGAAACACCACCCTGTAGATCCATCATTTCGGAAGGTGAAAGTTTAATTGTAACATTCTCTAAATCAAACAAATCTTCTGTGTTATAAACAGGATCACCGGTTATCTGTCCAGCAATTGGAGTAATAACTTTCTGCTTTCCAGCTCCAGAAACTACAAATGTAATGTCGTATCTAGTTAGACCAACTCTTTCTCCGTCTGGGTCTAGGATTGCATTATTGATTGCATCAAGCTGATCAAATAAAGTGTTTCCTTTAGATAAGACTTTTACTTTATTTGATGGTGTTGCGTCTGTTGTTACAATATGTGTACACTTAGAACAAGCCACAACTCCCGGTACTGCTTTATTTTCTGTTCCACAATCCTGACAAACCTTTACGGGTGTTTTATCAAGAACGTTTACCAGATTTACAGTTCTCTTTGGAGAGTATTTTGCTTCCTCTCTAAATGTTTCTGGATACTGCATAATCAATATCTTGTTATTAGAGCAGATAGGGCAGTCCTCTCCCAAACATTGTACGGTTGCTCTATTTACATAGTGAGTATCTACAGATAAATAACCGTTGGCTAAAATTCTAACCGTTGCAGTGCTATTTAGGTCTACGAATAATGTTTTTCTGATTGTCTGTGTGTATACGGGCTTCTCTTTTGGTTTTCCAAACTCTTGTAATGGCATTTTATTTTGTCTCCTATTTGTTTTCTGTTCTTATTTCTTTCAAAAGGCTCTCGAAAGTAGTTCGTCTTTCTGCTTCCAAGAACTCATTAGCGTCATCAATCCCTGCAATTGTCTTAGGTTCTTTTGACTTCAACTTCATGTATTGCACATACGTCCATTCAAGGTCTACAAGTTGCAAATATCTTAGTAGACGCATTGCTTCTGGATTTGTTGCTACTATCTCTGGAATTTCTGTGATGGTATCTGAAATTCTAAGTGGCTCAAACTGGACTAATTGCCAAGTTCTCTCTGCCGTAATTGTCTTATTCATCCTTTTCTTCTCCTTCTGGTTCCTCTGATTCCAATAGATCCACATCTATTGCAGTATATTTATTTAGCTCATTATACACCTTTTCTTTGATTTTGTCAAGGGTCTCAGGGTGTTTTTCCAGATAATCTCCTGCTGCTAGTTTACCTTGTCCTATGGTTACTTCTTCAAATCTATAATAAGACCCCTTCTTTTTTATTACTCCTAGCATCGAGCAGAAGTCTACTGCATCTGAATAAATATCAATTCCTTTTCCGAACACGATGGGAATTGTATAACTTCTAAAAGGAGCTGATAGTTTATTTTTCTTTATAATAAACTTTGTCATGATCCCCACTGTTTCATTTCCAACTTTCATCTCCTGTCCCCTACTAAGAGATATTCTCAAACTAGCAAAATGCTTTAGAGCGTGACCTCCTGGAGTTTCAAAGGATGCCATATAAGCACCAATCTTATCTCTAACCTGATTTAGTAGAATAACTGCTGAGTTGCTTTCTTTTATTGCATATACGTTTCTACGAAGGAACTTGGTAAGCATCCTAGACAAAAGTCCTACGTTAGCCTTGTCGAATTCATCTGCCTTTTCTACCTTTGGTGCTAGTGCTCCAATTGAATCCAAGATTATAGCTGCAAACTCGTGGGAGTTGATTCCTTTTTCCAGCATTGTAAAAGCATCTTCTGCTGTATCTGGATTTAGAATTACAAGATTTTCCTCATCGAAATCCTCACCTACCATGTCCTTTAGTAATCCATAGTCAAGCATGTGCTCAGCGTCAATGTAGAGAGCTTTCAAACCAAGCTTCAATGTCTCTCTGATTATCTGAATTGCTAAAGTAGTTTTACCTCCACCCTCACTACCAAAGATTTCCGTTATCTTGCCTCTTGGTATTCCTCCTACTCCTATTGATACATCCAATGATAAGCACTGTGTAGGAATTACATCTATTTTATCTTCCTGATTTATCATGGCGTTGTCGCCAAATTGTTCTAATATATCGTCTACAAACTGTGATGGCATTTATTCTCCTCTTAGTAAATATACACATTGATATGGATATATAATATATTTGTCTTTATCTTTATATCCTTTTAATTCACACACTGACTTTAGTATTCTTTTTATCATTCCAGAATCTGCCAATGTCATTGTTTTATCAGTCATAGATGTTACTACAGTGTAATGGTCATACACTCCACCGATTGTTATTATTATAGCTGAGTTCTTATTAGTGTCCAAAAAATCTTTGCTGTATTGCCACCAAGAATCCAGTGTTTTAAATTTCCTATGTAAAGCAATTATAGTAAGTCTTTTACCAAGAAACCTATTCAGTATGTCAATTAATCTAGTGTAGATTATACCTTTTATTATGCTATCCAATTCATTTATTTCAAATAGGTATCTTACGATTGAATTAAATAATCTTTGACTTTTATTATAAGATGTCTTATTTATTATCTTATCAGCGTTGACTACACTGTACACTCCACACAATGAATCTAAGTATCCCTGTTGAAAAATGTAATCCAAGTTTCCTCCTGTTAGTTTCCAAAATAACTTCCCCAACGACCACGAAAGTAGATTTTCTTACCCTTAACTCTTGGAATATAAACTAGAAGCATCCACCTCATATATTTATCAACGGCTTTATTTAAATATCCAAACAAGCATACTTCAATTTCACTGTCATCAATGTTTAATCTGAATGGAATTATTTCCATAAAAATCTCCTATTTAGGTGATAAGAAAACACTCCCTGCCTCTATAATAAAATTAATTTCAATGGCTCTCCAACTAGTTTTTATCTCTGATATAAAAGCGTCTATAGTACCAAATTTAGATTTATCAACCAAATATGCTGTAACCAGTCTGCCTATTCTATTGCCACCAACCTTCTCAAGAGTTGTAGTGATTATAGCATACCAATCCTTACCGTCAAAGCACAGCCAGAGATTTGTAGGAATTGGATTTCCACTTTCGTCAACCATTCCGAATGTCTTGAACGATCTCGTGCTTCCTTTGTCATTTAGACATTTAAAAGCATCATTAACTTGAGTGCCATGATTTGCCCATGCGTGTCCTGAAATAACTTCAACTATAGTAGCGTTTGCGTAAAGTAAACTATCGTCTTGATAAATGGTTACTGTACTACTTGCAATTTTAGGTGCTGATTGTGGAACTAATTGCACTATAGAAAGAAACAGCATGAAAACTATAAATACCACTTACACTAAGGCTATTAAGTTTGGCTGTTTTGTTGCGGTTGTCATTTATTCCAATCCTTTCATAACTAGGCTACGAAGATGCTTATCATCTTTATCCTCATAATTTCCATGTGCAAGCATGGTAAGAAGTATCCAATTAGAAGTTTCATAGTTTGGTTGTTCTTTTACTATAAAATCTTGTAACCATTGTGGTATATATTCTCGTAAGAGATATAAACCTAAAAACAATGCGTAAAAATATTTGTTTATCATACTATACTCCTTTATGATTTAGTCCATTGCTTACTAATTTTACAATCAACTAAAGCTGGTATTTCTCCCAAGAATGGTTGAAAAGCTGCTACCATTTGCTCTCTCATGAACGCTTCTGCTTCATCTAGAATGTCGTCTAGTACCTCTGCTACGATTTCATCATGCACCTGTAGTAGCATGTGAAATTTATCGTGTCCAAATGGATTGTTCTTTGCTATGTCCAGCATGGCAATTTTGGTTACATCAGCACCACCACCTTGAATAATCATGTTAAAGCCCTCCCGCTTCATTCTAGATGTATAACTATCAATTTCTCTTGGTGTACAGAAAGCAGGTAAAGGTTTGAAGTATCTTCTTCTTCCCAAAGGTGTAACTGAGAAGCCTAGTTCTACAATTTTACTTTCTGCACGTTCCTTATAGGCATGTAGTCTTGGGTATCCTACAAAGAAGTCCGCCAGTATTTTCTTTGCCTCCTCTGTTGGAACTTTTAGGTTCTTACCTAAAGCATATTCAGTACCTCCGTAAAGGACTGTAAAGTTAATTCCTTTACCCTTGCTTCTTTCTTCTTTTGTTACGTCTTTGAAGTCTTTGTTGTAGCGTTTAGCGGCTGATGCCGTGTGCATATCAAAGCCCAATACATAAGCATAAATAATGGCAGGTTCTTTACTCAAAGCACCGGCAAGTCTGTATTCCTGCTGACTGTAGTCCATAGCCATAAAGCTATAACCGGGTCTTGCTACAAAGCCTTCTCTGTATCCATTATGTGTTGGGATGTTCTGTAGATTTGGATTTCTTGAAGAAAATCTTCCTGTTTGTGTACCAACCTGATAATATTCTGTATGGATTTTATCAGTTACCGGATTTACCAATGCTATAATATTGTATCCGTAGGTACTAATTCTTTTTTCGTAGTCTCTATATTCCAATATTACATCAATGATTTCATTCTTTGGTAGTTTACTTAGTGTCTTTTCGTTTGTATCTGGTGTGTCTATACCAGCCAAGTGTAGTGCTGTTAATAGTTGCTGATGTGAACCAATGTTGAAATTCTGTATAATGTAACTACTTGCTTCATCAGGATTTACTATTTGTGAAAGTGAATTTCTGGCTGTTTTGGTCTTTACTGGTATTCTTAATGCATCTGCAAATTCAAGGGCTGTGCTATACTTTGATTTATCAATGGCCTTGAATATAATTTCTTTCATCTGTATGGCTAGCCTATCCCGTACTACTATGGCTTCTTCTGTTAACTTGCTCCAGTATTCTTTATCTAAGGATATTCCTGTATATTCCATTTCGGCTACCACAGGAACTAACATCATTTCAATATCTATTATCTTATCAAGATATGCCTTACCAGCCTCATCTTGTAGTTTATTGTATAAATCTTCAAGATATAAAACATCCAAAGCCGAATACTTTATAAGATTTTCATTGAAGGTATCCCCATGCCTCATCCCAACAAATTCCATTCTATCGTCTTTTGATAATTCTATTGAAAGGTATTTGCTAAGTAGTTTTTTCAAAGACGAAATCTTTGTTTCAAGACCAGCCATGATAACAGATTCCGCTATCTGAGTGTCATATACATTAGTAAGCCATATACCGGTATCAGACTTTAGCATCTTAATATCGAATTTTATATTATGTCCAATACAGGTTATACCCATATCTTTTATAAGCTGAATTAAATTCTTGGAAAAAGAAGCACCTACACTCCCTCTGTTTATAACATACACATCCCCATTAACTAATAGCTGTATTAAAAGTACAACATCCTGAAAAGGGCTAAGCCCACTATCTTCTGTATCTAAACCTATTAGCTTGGTTTGCTTTAGGTTGTCAATCAGCCTTTTTATGTCATCCTTGTTATCTGTAAGACTTTCTATGTAGTAAACCGACATTGCACCATCCTTGTGTTGTTAAATAAAATAAGATGCAATCAGGTCGCTCAATTTGTATATTGGTTCTGCTCTAGTAGCCGCCTAGTATCATTACTAGGACTGCCATATACTAACGTCTTAATGACGAATTGCCCTCATTGTGCATCTTGTATAGGTGAGAGGATTTGAACCTCCGACTTCGCGCTCCCAAAGCGTGCGTTCTACCGGGCTGAACTACACCTATATAAAACTATTTGATTGTCTCGCTAATAACCACTCCCCTTATTGCATCAAACTCCTCTTTGGTAATTTCCACCCATCTGTATGACATTGTAACTTCTGCTGAAACAGCTATTACTCTAACTGGTTGCACACCTATAAGTTTCCAATATCTCATTTTGTAACCCTTTCCGTTATTATGTCACAGTAGGACTTATCAATTTCAAATCCAACTGCATCATATCCTAAATCATTCGCTACCTTTATGGTAGTACCGCTTCCTGCGAACGGGTCTATAATTGTTACATCTTTAGGGACTGTTGTAAGAATAATTCTTCTCATAACTTCCTCAGGTATTTGACACGGATGGCCTGTCTTTTCTCTACTAACATTTTTGACTTGTTGAATTTCCCACCAGTCATATAAATTAGCACCTTCTTTTCCTTTAGCCAACTCTGCTTGAATTCTTTTATCATTCAAATTCTTGTATGGTTGTTTAACAAGACTAAAGTTAGGTTTACATCCCCACCAAGAAATTATTCTACTCTGTTTAGGTGTCATTGAATTATACACCCATATAACAGTTTGCTCACATTTTGCACTTATAGCTTTAGGTAAAAGATTAATTGTCTCCTCAGGATAATGAATAATAACACAAGGAGGTCTTAACTTTGAGAGAAGTTTAATATAATCTTCCTCAGAGAGATTATCTTTATAAGAAGAATATTTATATTTTTGATTATAAGGAGGGTCTGTTATAATGATTCCCTCTGGTAGATCATATTTAGTAAAATCATCATTGTATACTTTAATCAATTTATCTATCCTTTCTAAGAAGATTGTTAACCTTGAAGATAATCTAAAAGATTATCTTCAAGTCTCTCTATTTTTTAATTATTAATTTAAGATCATTAAAGATCTTAATATACAAGAATCTTTTAGCGAGTAGGCAAGTTTAACTAAACCATCTTATTGATAGTGTCTACTCGCAAGCGTTATAAATATAACAGGTTAACCATCTTATCATTCGCTTGCGTAAACGATAATCGTCTCTCCACCAGCAGGTAGGACGCCGATTGTAAGTTCGGTAACTTCATCAAGAAAGGAGTTACAAACCATGTCAATTTGTAACTTTACATATTATATCATACTTTCTTTTATTTGTCAAGGGTTAAATGTAACCAATTTCAAAAATTGAACTACTATTATAGGAATTGAACCTATCTTTTTCTACCTGTAGCTAGACGACCAGCCTACCAACAGTAGTTCAAAGGCGGCTCCAGAGGGAATTGAACCCTCATTACCTACTCGACAGGCAGGTGTAATAGCCTTTATACCATGAAGCCAAAGGTGCTCAAGGTGGGAATCGAACCCACATGCCCGAAGGCGCGAAATTTTAAGTTTCGTATGTCTGCCAGTTCCATCACAAGAGCGTGGCCGGTGTTTTAGAAGGTTCAACCCGGCACCTTCATGCTAGTAAACCTATTTGAAGTAGTTATAGCATGTAACTACAGTGCAAGTGACAGGAGTTGAACCTGTAAACAGAATATTTTGAGTATTCTAGGTATGCCATTTCCCTTCACACTTGCAAACTTATTATACAGTGCGCCTGAGAGGGATCGAACCTCCATGCCATTACAGCACTACTTTCTAAGAGTAGCTTGTCTGCCAATTCCAACACAGGCGCAATTACAGGACTCATCCATCTTATCCTGTACGTCCACAACCCGCGAACACAAACCTTATGTGGATTTCCCTTGTTATACTATCTATCAAATACTTCTTTATAGTGGTAGATACCAATCTTTTTTGTAGATTCATTTTCAATCCACCAGTATTTACCACCGCTATGTTTTACAATACCTTTATAGATACCGTTTCCATTTTCTCTATTAGCTATAAAGTAGTCCATTACTCTTCCGGACGGAAGTTCAGTTTCAGAGTCCAAGTTTATAGTTACAGGGTCATCGAGTTTTGGAAGCACTTTATATTTCTTGCACTCTTTTATTCTCATGACTACACCTTACTATCTGCGGTTTCTTTATCTGGCTTCTTAGCAACCACCGCTTTGTTTTCTTTTCCACAAGAGGAACATCTAACTCCAGATTTGCCTTGTGGACCCATTGGATTCCACACTCTTCTTCCTTTTCCATATAGTTTGTCTTGATACTCATTAGCACATGTACAAGGATATATCATTATACTACCCTTTCATATCTCTCTGATTCAAGGACGTTTAGCATCATCTTGATAGGTGTCAAAGCTCCTGAAAGTAATCCCTTCATAACACTGGGACTAAATCCAGATACCAGAGCTGTTCCGCTTTCGTCAAACTTTACAGGAACACCAGATGAAGTTCTCAAGTTCCAGAAAATGATGTTAGGTAGATTGTAACCTGCTTCCTTGTACATACCTCTAATCATGTTCATTGCTGATGCACCCTTGTGGCTTACACACGAATCAAACTGCATGTCAGAAAGGATTAGGATGTCAGTTGGCATTTCACTCTCAGACACCTTGTTCTCAATTGCCTTGCTTAGAATTAATCTAAACACAGCATCTAAGTTAGTGTTCATATCCCACTGTGCTGTTGACAACTGTTGAATTCTAGCACGAAGGTTTCCCTTTAGCAATTGCAACTTTGGGCGTGCAGAGAATGTGATAAATCCATCCTTGAATGGACCTACATTTCTCTCTGATAGATATAATCCAAGAGACACACAAACTTCCATTGGCTCTCCATTCATGCTACCAGAGACGTCACAAACAGGAAGAATTCTCTTACTACCGTCAGTTGGCATATAGTTAGGAAGCGCCTTCCATTGTTCTTCTAGCAAAGCGTCATCCTTTGACATACTAAAGCGATACCCTCTTACAATATCATGAGGATAAATAGCCGAAGCATTTACCTTGTTCTTTGTCTCAGGCTTTGACAATGACTCCAGCCATGCACCAAATCTTGTTGCATCGTGCTTCCAGAAGGCTGTTCTATATCTATTTACAGCCATAGAAGGAGTGTGATTATAATTAATTCCACCCCATTCCTTAGCACACATAAAGTTCTCTACAACGTGGGTATTTCCAGCTAATAGCTGTCTGTACTGCTTTGGAGTTAATCCTAAGTGACTTGCCAATAGCTTTGCAATGTTACCATGCTTCTTATTTTCTCTTGGCATCCACTTTGCACATAGTTGGTCACCAGACTTTAAAGCACTTGCAATTAAGTCAAGTGCATAACTTTCAACTGATGTTCCAATTGCCACAAGAACATCATCCCATCTACCAAACTCTACAACGTTCTTTAGATTTTCAATTGCAGACTTTGGATGATTAGTACATAGCCAGTAAAACATTTGTCTAAAGGTATCTCTACGTCCCTGACCACCTCTAATGTCACGGTGATAGAACATGGCCTTTCTTGTCAAAAGGTCATTGCTATAGAAAGCCTTGACAAACTGGTTTATAACATCACTCGATGGACGAGACCATCCACCCATCTTGAAGAACAAATCAAGAACCTCGTTTGAAGAAGTTGAGTGTGTTGGCATCCCGTTCTCTGTAAATGTATCCTTTGTTGTAATTGCCTTAAATAAATCCATATCCTTACTCCTTTCTACGCTTTTAGCGTAAGAACCTTACTAATGTTGTTAGGAATAAAACAGACTACGTTTTTTCAGGGGGGCATGTAGCCCAATAATGTTGCTGTAAGTAGTCTAAAAGGTGCCGGGTCTTGGAGTTGAACCAAGTATTTTTCTTTTCAAAGAAACGTTTAACCTTTTGGTTTGCTGTTAGGAAATATCTATCTCCATATAAAACTAACCCGGCGATTTGTTAATCTCACAGAGTACGTCATAGTCGGACAGTTCCTTCTTCCTGTCATTTCACGGATTATACCTCATGGATTAACTTGTCTATGTCACGGACTTCGTTTGTGCGCTAACACCAATTGTAAGCTAAGTTTTGCTGTATGAAGTCCTAGAGAGGGTAAAGGGAATCGAACCCTTATCATCACTTTGGAAGAGTGAGGCACAGCCATTATACCATACCCTCGAAGAACCTGTTCTTTTTTATACAGATGAACCCGGTTTGGCTACGCGGCTATTTCAACACGTTAAGTTTCTGTAGTGTTTTGTCATGGTTATCGCCTCCACGCTGTGCTGATGGTAGCGGGAGCGGGACTCGAACCCGCGTCATTCAGGTTATGAGCCTGAGCTGGAACCACCTCCAGTCCATCCCGCATCGTTTTATCTATAGGTAAGTGCAAAACACATCATAACAATATAAAGCAATTGAAGTACTGCACAGATGGATAATATCTTCCTGTCTTTTAGTGTGGCAAGAAGCAAGGAGTTTATTACTCCACCAATACACAAACCAAACATTATTTTATCCAACGTATATGCCTCCTTGTGTATTTATCTTGTGGATAAGGCAGGAATCGAACCTGCTCAGCCCGACGGACAACAGTGGGTAGTGAGAGATTTGAACTCCCAAGACGAATCGGCTCGTTTACAGCGAGTTGGTGTCACCCATCACCACTACTACCCGTGTGTTAATTTACTATAAATCTAGAGTATCTTTCACATAAACTAATGTTAGAAACACCACCTAGTTCAGAAATAGGAATAAAGTAGTTTACATTTTCATTAGTTAATATGAACAAGAAATCCAAATTTTCTGCGTCTAACTTTTTTGTTTTACCGGTTCCGCTTCTATTACCACCAGTAGTTTTTAACGAAACTTGATACTTTCCAAATCTTTTGTGTGTAGTGGTCTTTACTTGTACTTTTGATAGTATACCATTAATATCAACAACTAAATCATAGGATTGGCTATCAGATAGTGGTAAACATACAGTATACCCATTCTTTGTAAGATAGTATATAGCTGAACTGACCCCCACATCCCCCTGTTTTTTGCTGTTTCTTTGTTTTATCATCGACTCTCCTACTTCGCCGCTTATCCATACTACAAATCAGACTACAGTTTTTTCCGTTGAAAGAGGATTTTATTTTGCTGTATGTAGTCTTATTATATTATCCTACTTCATAATCGTAGTCCGGTGCATCATTTACTGCACCAGTTAGCCCATCAGATTCGTTGGGCTGGTTTGCATAGTCCTGAAAAAATTCCTCCATAGTTTGTGGAAGTTCAGGTGTAGCAGGGGTCTCTTCATTTTCGTCAGACATTTTATATTTCTCCTTTTCTAGTTAGATTTTTTAAAGCAGGTACTAGGAGAGAGATTCGAACTCTCATGCAAGGCTTTATAAGAACCTCCGCTTAACCAGTCGTCGCATCCTAGTAAAGACAGATTGCTTTTGATTTACTTGTTTCAAATTAACCGTTTGATAGTATTTTATTTTGCTGTAAGCAATCTTAGTGGTTCTGAGAGGATTTGAACCTCCAACTCTCTGCTTAAAAGGCAGATACTCTAACCAATTGAGTTACAAAACCATTTATCTTATAAGTAACAGGAATATATAATATAGAGTTATCACTTCCATTATAGCAAAAACTTGTCTTTCAAAATTGTTGTTCATAGTCTGTGGTCGTGAAATTCCATTGATGCCACTGTTCTATCGTATCTTCCCAGTGTGCTGAATTCTCTTGTTGTACCTGCGAAAAATATTATTGCAAATACTGCCAGTATGCAGAGAACAAATATACCTACGTAAGAAAGAAGAACTGCCATGTTCTTCTTATTAGTTTGGTCTACCTGTACGTCTACAAGATGTATCTTTAGCATAGGATTTTCTCCTTTGTAGTGGAAGTGAGTGGGGTCGAACCACCAACCTATCGCGTATCAGACGATTGCGCTAACCAATTGCGCCACACCTCCATCTTTTGTTTAGAATGTTGGTAAGCTACTATTCAATTTACTAAATACGTTTCCGATAGTAGGTCCAAGAATAAGTACTGCGGCATATACAATAATGAGTACCATCACAATAATAAGAGCGTACTCAACAAGACCTTGACCTTTTGCCTTTGGTGAAAATAACATTATATTGTCTCCTTTTATAATAAATCAGACTGCGTTTGGTTTCTATTCAAAAGTTAGAATTGTGTATTATTTTGCTGTATGCAGTCTAGTGACCCTGAGAGGAGTCGAACCTCCAACTCACGCCTTAAGAGGGCGTTACTCTAGCCATTGAGTTACAGAGCCTAAATGCTTAACATCCTAATTTGGTTATTGGGAGTATAGTTTTCTATATAACAATTTACCAACTCAGGAACAAGTAACGCTAGTACTATTGATATTGTTATAACAATTATTATAAGTTTTTTATTGTTCATAGGCGGTAAGTGAAGGAATTGAACCCTCGCCTTTCGTTTTGGAGACGAATTGGTCGCCATGACCTACTCACCATATTTTGACAAATCTACCGCATATATTTCTTTGCAATATTATTAACGAATACTGGGTAATGTCTCTCCCATTTTTCGCTTTATGCGGTAGACGTTGTGGACGATAAGGGAATCGAACCCTTACGAACTCCTTGCAAAAGAGTCATGCTCCCGTTATCATTAATCGCCCTTTGTGCAGTTTCCTGTCTGGCTCCTCCCAACTGCAAAGTCTAATGGAACGCCAGTGGCATATAGCTATTCAGTTGTGGACGGCTAGGGACTCGAACCCCAAATATCTTGTGTGTAGAACAAGTGCCTTAACCAGTTAGGCCAGTCGTCCATCTATTCAATTATGAGTCTTGATTAGTATTATCTTTTTCCTCTACATCATGGTTTGAATCATGTTCGTCACCACGCTCATGTGTGCCCCAGTTTATTGTAGGTTCTTTATCCAAATATACATCATCGTCAGTTTCTTCACTCATAATTAATCTCCTTTTAGATTTTTTAGGTTGGCTGTCTGATTATTCCATGTCACCATGAACGAGGGCAAACAATTTAATACATCCCTCGAAATAAAGCAGTCTAATATTGCTTCTTCTGTTATAGTAACCAACTGTGTGTCCTAGTGGAGTCGAACCACTTCCTTTAGTGCTTCAAACTAACATACAGCCTGTATACGAAAGACACATCGTTTTATTGATACCCCAATTATACATCATTTTCATTCCGTTGTCAAGGGTTTTGGAAAGGCAAATTCAGTCAAATCTTCAATGTCTGTTACATCAACGAAGCCCCGTCGGATATAATCCTGCCCACCGTCGGTAAAAATGCGCCCACAGGTGCATTGTACAAAGTCGTGACGGGCTTTACTTTCGATTATTGAATTACAAACGGTACAACGGCACATATTTCGGACAATGTTTGTCCGATTGGTGTTTATTGTTACGCTTTGATTCCTAAAGTCGCCCATAATTTATCCTCTTCTCCACATAGTAAATACTTTAACTCCAATGGTTTCAAACACCAGTTCTAAAGAACCAGTTGTAAGAAGAAACCAAAACCCTTCCAGTGGAGTCTTTATACATCCAATATAGGATGCACACGACAGTACTTCATGACCTACCCATATAAAAAATACTAACATCTTATTATCTATTCTCCTATATTACTGTAGCGCACTAAGAAGGAATCGAACCCTCAGTCGTGTAGTCCGTAGCTACAAGTTTTATCCATTAAACTATTAGTGCAGTTTGCACCATTTACATTACCACAGAGCAGAGTCGATACCCTAGTTAGACTAAATAAATAGTTCCTCTGATGCAGGTGCTTGGTAAGAGAGCCTAACTGGAATTGAACCAGTTATAAACTGTTTTGCAGACAGTAGCCTCACCGTTTGGCTTTAGGCTCATAGGCGCTCCCTCCAGGACTCGAACCCGGAACTTCAATGTTAGAACCATTGCACTCTGTCCAATTGAGTTAAGAGAGCACTCTTTCACTTATCCAAATTTATTACTACACACCCCTCTGATTCATATTCTTTTGCTTGACTATCTGTAATCTCTGCAAACCAAGAAGTTACACCGGGTTGTATTATTTCACAATTCGATGCTTCTTCTTCATCATTGTTATCAGTATCATTGTCAGCCATAGCATTTTCTCCTTACTTTTGAACTACTTCTTCTACAGTATAACCAAACTCCTCATATAATTCTTTCTCTCTCTCAGAGAGCCAGCTATAGAATACATCTCCATTAGAAGGTTTGGTTATTTTGTAGTATTTTTTATCCTGAAAGTCTGTCATAATTACAATCTGTAACTCGTTACAATAGGAACTTCAACCGGCCTCACCTCACAGACAGCCGCTACAGCAGACACAATATACTTAAAATCTGGGTTATAAGAAGCTAATTCCTGAGCCGCATGTAAGGCTACTGGATAAGTAGGGTAGACTGTTTTTACAGAGGGGAGAGAAAAAATCCCTGTCTTTTTATCTACTTCTATTAGTATGAACTGTTCTGTGTGAATTACTGATTTAGCCATTTTGTTCTCCTTTTTATTTTAGATTAGGCGGAAAGTAGAAGATTTGAACTCCTGCACCCTTTTACGGATGTCACTCGTTTTCAAGACGAGAGCCTTACCACTCGGCCAACTTTCCTTACTGCATCCTTACTGTGTCATGCAGTTGACAGTATTCAGTTACTTATCCCTGACAAGCAAGGCGGAAGATAGAGGAATTGAACCTCTGCCAGATTTTACTCTAGACCATCCCTTAGCGGGGGAGTACCATGCCAGACTCGGTCAATCTTCCAATTAGCTGACGATCTAGGATTTGAACCTAGAACTTCTTGTGTCAGAGACAAGCGTTCTCCCAGTTGAACTAATCGTCAATAACGTAAATCATGCCCACTACACCAACATATCCTACTTAGGTGTATGTCTGAGGAGTCGAACCTCAGTCCGCTTTACCATAGTTTAGCCAGCTTACACTGTACTGGTCGGCTTTCCTTTTTCTATTTCCTTATCAGAGCGACAATGTTATCATTGCGTCTTGATGTTTAACCTTTCGGAAATTCGTTGACTGGATGGCAACCCTTTTGGGAGTGTCGGACATGTCTTGTTTGTAACGTTATCTCGTCTACAAGGTGGAGACATTGCGCCAGTTTCACAGCCGATGCTTCGTAACTATATTGTATAAGAATATAACTACTATATAATTAATAGGCTTTGCTACTAATTTTTGCTGACCTAGAAGGACTTGAACCTCCAACCTTGAAGTTAACAGCTTCCTGCTCCACCATTGAGCTATAGGTCAATATTTATTATGTTTTTACAAATTGTAGAGAATGGTCTTTCTCTCTACGTTCTTTACATTCAGACCAGGTTAATCCAGTCTCTACTGTAATATACTTACGAACCCAAATTCCAGTACGCTCTTCCTGCTCAAAGATAAATTTAGTGGTTTTGTACATACAATTTTCTCCAGTGTGCTATTTTGCTTGCTATAAGTGTTGCCTGTAACTTAGCACTAAGTCTTAGAAAGTTATTAACTAATCTCAATACTTTATCGCTATCAGAGTAGTGTGCTGTATATGACCTACTTACTGGAAACAGCCTCCCATGAGATCTGGTTACTACTATTACCAACTTGTCCTCATATGGATATGAGAGAACTGCAATCACTGTGTCTTTACCTTCCATTTATATCTCCTTTCTACTAGGGGTAAGTACTGGGAGTTGAACCCAGCTCTCTTCTTTCACAGAGAAGCGTAATAGCCGATATACCATACTCACCATAGACTATGGACGTAGGAATCGAACCTACCTCGCACCAGCGTATCCATAGTGTGTGCCCTCTAAGGGATTTGAACCCTTGTTCTTCTCCTTGAAAGGGAGACGTGTTAGACCAACTGCACTAAGAGGGCAAAGTGTAACTTGTTTATAAGGATACCTATCAAAGAACTCCTTATTTGTTTCTATCCAGCCTTCTGGACATTTATCCGAGGCTGTAGTAAGTCCAGTTACTGGTGAATAAAAATATTTTACCATTGCCAAGTTTGCCCTTCTAGTGATGGATCTCCAGCATCTAAAGCCATTTCTCTGGTTATAGTTACTTCCTGTCTTTGATTGGCTTTAGCATAATCTTCCCAGAACTCGTCCATTTCTTCCAGAGAAGAGAAAGTCCTTTCTGATAAAAGAGAAATATACTTTTTTCCGTCCCAGCATATCTCGTCTCCTTTATACTCAAACCATATAACACCACAACCTATATATGTAATCATAATTGTTTCCTTTAGGTGCTCTCTACCAGATTTGAACTGGTGATCTCTTCCTTGAGAGGGAAGCGTGTTAAGCCTCTGCACTAAGAGAGCATAAGTAGACAAACCTCTTAGATGACTTTCACATACATGGCAATAAGGAGTCTAGAACTCTTACTACGCGGGTTGGTAAAGTTGTCTACTAGCTGACGTGCAAGGGTACGATCCTCGAACCTTCTGGTTCAAAGCCAGACGCTCCACCAGTTGAGCTACACGTCAATATTTTCTGCTTTTTCTCCCATTTCCTTTGTTAGCTCCTTTATATGTTGGGAGTTGAGCATCACAGTTGCAACATATCATTCTTAAGTTGCTAAGTTTATTGTTAGTGTGGTCTCCGTCTACATGGTCAACAACTAAAGGTATATCTTTTTCCATCCACGTAGTTAGACCACAAATTGAACATGCCTTTATAGATATTTTTCTAAAGAATCTTCTGGCTTGCAAATCAGATAAACTACCTTTATTTAGTTTATCCAATCCAATAGACAGCCTCTCTTTTCTTTTATAAATGACTTCACATTCCTTTGAGCAAAATCTCCGGCAGTAGTTTTTGTTCTTATAGTCTTTTATTTTATAAGGAAATTTGTTTAAACAATTGTCGCATATCTTTATTTCAGAAATTATTTGAGCCTCCTACCTGAATCGAACAGGTGATAAATCGTTACAAAGGACTTGTTATACCACTTAACTAAGGAGGCAACTGCATCACCATTTATGCTTACAGGGCGTAAAGCGTCTAACGGCGCTTTGTGTGTTTGAAGTACTCTTCCCAAATGGCGGTCTTGAACGCTTTGTCAGTTCCTTCAAGAGCGCGAGCCAATGAGACCTTTCTACCAACAGACTTATCGAAAGCCTTTTCATTTACACCACAGAAAGACTCTCCAAAGCAGATTTGTTCGTCTTCCTCTGTAATGAAACAAGAGGTCTTGCCAGAGAAGCGAATGGTTGGGATTTTATCTCCAAATTCATCCGGCTCCGTCACGTATCCAGGTTCATCAGGATAGTGTTTGAAATACACTCGATACTCTTTTCCGTCAATCGTCAAATTAAACATTTTTTATATCTCCTTTATTGTTATAAGAATAATTATACACCATCTACTAAAATAGAGCCTAGTCTATTTTCTGACATCTCACAGTATTGTTTACTAATATCAATTCCAATGTACCTTCTTCCTAGTGATTTAGCCACTGCTACAGTAGTTCCAGATCCTACAAATGGATCTAAAACCAGATCGTTTCTATACGAAAATAACTTTATACACCTATATGGGAGCTCATCTGGAAATGGAGCCGGATGTCCAACCTTGCTCTTCTTAGCTGGTGGCATGTTCCAAACTCCCATAGTGTATTCAATAAACTCTTCTCTCGTAATGTCAATGTTTTCTTTATCTCCAGCATGTCTTGGTATTTCTTTACAATAAACCAATATACATTCCAGAGGATTATTTACTACTGGATAACTTGGGGACTTCCAAGAACCCCATGCTGTTCTCCTGGTAACATTTCTCTTATCCCAAGTTATATTAGCCATTCTTTTATAGCCACAGCTTTCTAACATCCATATGTAGTCACTCTGTATAAACTTTTTTCCGGTTAGGTTTGTCTCAATTGGGACATTTATACAGATCCTACCATCTGGCTTTAAGACTTCTTTACAAAGCCAAACCCACTCTCTACCCCACTGCATATAGTCTCCATAAGTAAGATTGTCCCTATTATCTAAATACCCAATGTCAAGATTGTATGGTGGACTTGTTACTATTAGGTCAACAGAGTCTTTGTCCAGTTGTCTGAGACCTTTTATTACGTCTAAATTCAGTATGTTGTTTACTTCCAAGTAATTCTCCTTAATCTCTTGACATTTCGGACAAGATGTGTTATAATTGGGCTTATCGGTTGATTGATTGACTTTCAACCATGCCCCAATTATACACCAACCGCCCTGATTTGTCAAGGGCAAAATGAAAGGAAAATTGAATGAATTTGACATTACCTGAAAGCGAAGCCGCGATTGAAAGGGGGGACACGCCAACCGTTTATAAACTGCGTGTAAAGCCTGTCACAACAGCCCGTAAGATACCCGAAGAACAGCAATTAAGGGACACCTTCCAAACCCCCAATTATGCAATTGATTTACTAATTCCATTTATACCAAAGCATGTAACTCATATATGGGAGTGTGCCGCAGGCGGTAGAAAAATTTCCAGAAAATTGGAAAGTGCCGGTTATACGGTTTTCAGTAGTGATATAAAAGAGGCGGAAGAAGTAACACCATACAATTTTATATCTGACATAAAACGTACAGATATAAAGCCAGAATATTTTTCGATAATTACCAATCCGCCATTCTCTATAAAAGACTTGTTTGTTGAAAGGTGTTTTGAATATGGAGTACCTTTTGCATTACTTATTAATGCAGACTACTCAGGTAAGACTATAGATTGGATTAGAAGGGGCTGTGAGAAAATAGTTCCAACTTCAAGAATAGCTTATATAACTCCGAATATACTTAGACGTATACATGAGGGGGAAGTGTGGAAGTTTATTTTCCCACAACTATCACTTCCTTTTATTACTGTAAGCAGTACACTAAAGGATTTTAAAGAAATATATCCAAATTCTTATGAGCAAGTTATGAATGATTATAAAGATTTACATAATTATACTACAATAGATGAGGTTCCACAAGAGCTACTTTACAAATACTCAAATGCGCAATTCCACTCCATGTGGTTAACTTACGGATTTGAACTTGGAAGAACAGAAACTTTTGTAGATTTAACTTCTGAACAAAGGAGAAACATTTAATGCCTAAGAAAACAGTTCAAAAATGGTATAAGCACTGCCGCGCATTTACGTGGTTTGAGGAAATAATGTATCTATTATATTGTATGGTATGTGGAAACGTTCGTAAATAGGAGGCCAAATGAAGACAGAAGAGGAATTAGTAAAAGAGATAGAAGATGCGGTTGGTAAACTAAATAGTCTTTTATATGAAGCGTGTGCTGGCGGAGTTGAGGTACAAATCACGCAGAACATTATTGCAACGCTTGGTTATCCAATAGATAATCTATTGCTTGACGTGACCATCAAAAAGGTTCTGAACCCAAGAAAAATTCCATATACCGGAGTAAAAAACTAGTGTTCTCTTATTATGGAACTAAGAAGCGACTAGCTAAATACTATCCGGCTCCAAAGTATAAAATGATCATTGAGCCCTTCTGTGGAGCAGCTCAATACTCTCTATATGGAGATAACTGGAAGAATGAGGTTACTCTATATGATTCTTACAAGGTAGTTACAGACGTTTGGCTGTATCTTATACAAGCAGACAAAAGAGACATTCTAGCATTACCAGATGTGGAAGTTGGTATGAATCTTAATGATATAAAAAGTCTAACGGATGTGGAAAGAAATCTAATTGGGTTCTATATAAATACTGCATCTGCGATGCCAAAGAAAACTGTAATGAAAAGAAGTATTTGGAACAAGGCTAAATTGGATATAGCAAATAATCTATATAAAATATATCATTGGACTGTAAGCAATAAAGACTACAGGGATATTCCTAATGGAATGGAGTGTACTTGGTTTATAGACCCCCCGTATCAATTTGGTGGACAATGGTACAGAGATTCCAATAGCAAAATAAACTATTGGGACTTGTCTGAATGGTGCAAATCAAGAGAAGGTCAGGTTATTGTATGTGAAAATACAAAAGCAACTTGGCTGGATTTCAAACCTCTTGTAAATCTTAATGGTCAATTACATAAGACTACAGAGGCAATTTGGATAAAGGAGACGTAATATGGCAGTAAAAGTACATACTGGATGGGCTTGTGGTTACTGTGGGACAGTATTTACAGACCCAACAAAAGCAGACGCTTGCAGGGATTCACACGAGCTTATTTATGTTCCCTTTACAAAGGAAGACCTTAATAGGCTATTGCAATTTATCTATTTGAAGAATGATGAATTACTTACCAAATCACTAATGGATACATTACAGAAGTATCTTGGAGGAAATTAATGAGAGATAAATGTCCAGTTTGTCTATCATGTTTGGACGCTACATGGATTGGACCTAAAAGATTTTTCTTCTGTGACTTCTGTCTTATCTATTATGATATAATAGATTTTAAACTAGTAAGAATAGGCACTATGGAAGAAATTCAAAAAGTATTTGAATCCAATTCAGGGAATTGGGTATGGGACAAAAAAGATGACCAGTCCGAGCATACAGATAGTAAATGATAGTAATATAAACTTTCTATCTAAATTAAATGATTTATATATGTTTGATTTTATTTACGCGGACTGTATGTATGAGGATACTAATATGGATTGGGTATATTGGTGTGCCAATAGACTTAAGGATAATGGTATTTTCATAATTCAAACTGATTATCATACAGTAGCCGAGTACAAAATTTTATTGGATAGCCTAGAGGGGGAACATAATAAACCACTTCTTACCTTTGTTAATTGGCTAATTTATATGAATAACTGGGGTGGGACTCCTAAGAATCGTTTTGCTCAAAAGCATGACGATATTTTAATCTACTGCAAAGGTAAGAAGTGGAAGTGGTATCCGGACAGAATTCAGATACCAAAATCTACGGCTGGGACTTCGTTTGATAAGAAGGGAACAGGTACAAAAACTCCACCATCCGTATTCTATGATAAGGTATCTTTTAGCACAATTTCAAAGGAAAGAGTTGAAATAGATGACAGTAACTTTCCAATGCAAAAACCGGAGTGGCTAATGGAAAGACTTCTATTACCATTTACCGACGAGGGTGATTCAGTTCTAGATGTATTTATGGGAACTGGTACTCTTGGAGTGGTAAGTAAAAAGTGCAACAGAAACTATCTAGGTCTTGAGATAGCTACGCCTGTTTATGAAGCCGCTAAGAAAAGGATATTTGAATGAGACTTTATACGCTTAAATGCTCAAAATGTAACTATGTATTTGATAAAGAAATGTCTTTGATGGAGTATGTTGAGTTTACTGGTTCAACATCTGGACTTCAATACAGATGCCCAAAATGCAACGTAGTTATGACCCCAAGAAGAATTATTACTCACCCCACAGCAGTTATATATAAAACAGATGGGTTCTATTCAAAGGATTCTAAGAAGGAATAATATGTCAACTCTTTTAGATTTGGTAAAAGAAGATTTCGGTATCTCCGGGTCAGGCAGATGGTTCAGGTCTGATATTCATTCTTCCCTAGTTATAGATGCTGAAAAGGATTTGTTCTTTTTCAATTCAAGAGACATAAAGGGAGGAGTTTTAGACTACCTAATAAAAGTTAGAGGTCTTAGTGCCAAGACCGCAAGTGAAATACTAAAACATAAAACAGCCGGTTTACCAGTAAATACCAGAGAAAGCTCAGTGCAGGTAAAGTTCACCAAGTTGGTTGATTTATTTCACAAAGCCGGTAGAGAGAATAGAGAATATTGGTACAATAGAAAGCTAACTGACAGCACCATAGATAGATACAGACTTGGAAACTTTGAGGGGTGGAATTTAATACCAATATATGATGATGGTTTTTTTGTAAATTTTCAATGCAGACGAGATAATCCAAGCAAACTAATCAACTTTTGGTATAAGGATAAGGATTTCAAGCCGGTTTTGTTTAATAAAGACATACTTCCATTCGTGAATACTATTTATATAACAGAGGGTATGGTGGACTGTCTATTGTTAAACCAATTGGGATTTCCATCCGTGTGCTCTACAAACGGATCTATGTCTTGGAATCAAGGGTGGATAAAGCACTTTACCAAAATAAAGAATATATTTTATATAGCAGATAATGACAAGGCAGGAATAGCATCTGCCATCAGAACAGCAAACTCACTTGGACCCTATAGAGTCAAAATTCTAAGGTTTAAAGACAAAGAGGAGAAGTATGGAGCACTAGACTTTTTTAGAGACGGTGGATCTATTGATGAATTTAAACAGGCACTAAACATTAATTCTGTATATGGATTTGAAAAGGATAGCATATAATGGATAATAGTCAACTGTTAGTGGATTACCTAGAGGACTTAATAAAGAAAGTAAAGGAGCATCGTATATTACAATTTGAAGTTACTGTCAGTAAAGTATGCAACCCTATAAACTTTGATGGGATTACATTTGTAAATGACCCAACAGGAGAAACGGCATTGAAAATTACATACGTGGAAAGGATCAGTCTATAATGAAAAATATAGGCTTGGATTTAGATGGAGTTCTATACAATTGGCACAGTGCAGTATACACTTACTATGTAATGTATAAGAACTATCAAGGGACTGAACGAGAGTTTTGGACAACTCGATATAAAACTATCTCAGATGATGAGTGGGATTGTTTGGTAAACATGGATATTCTTTATTCAAGCCAATGTCCAACTCCTGAATGTATGAGTTTTATACATGAGATTTCAAAATATTATTCTGTTTATTATATAACATCACGACCGGCCTTTGTAAAAATTACTACAGAACAATATTTAAAAAGACACAAATTTCCATTTCTAGAAAATCTAGTGTTCACTCACGACAAGTCAATTACTGCTAGACAACTAATGTTAAGTATGTGTGTAGATGACATGCCAAAGAATCTCGAACCGCTGTCTAAAGTAACTGACGTAGTTATGATAGCACATCCATATAATGTGGATTACTGGGATAAATTTCCTACCGCTCATTCACTTACATCAGCACTAAAACTAATTATTGGAGGATAAATGGATTTTAATACATACACAAAAGAAGTAGAAAGAACAGTAGCACCACTAAATGAAGATTTTCTAGACCAACTTCACATGGCTATTGGAATAGCTACAGAAGCAGGAGAGTTATTAGACGCTTACAAGAAAGCATTTGCTTATGGAAAAACATTGGATGAGGTTAACGTAAGTGAGGAAGTTGGAGACCTAATGTGGTATATAGCAAACCTTCTTCGTATGCTTAATATTGATATGAGTTCAGTTCTACAAATAAATGTAGATAAACTAAAAGCTAGGTATCCTGAGAAGTTTGACCAAGTTAAAGCACAAAAACGTGACCTGCAAAAAGAAAGGGAAATTCTTGAGAGACTGGGATATAGAGTTGACTCTGCTTCCAAATAAGTGCTATAATATTAAAATAAAAGCCCCGAAACTTCGGGGCTATATTTATCACATATGGAGGCAGTATGATTTTTCAGAGTAAAGGTGATTTATCACCAACAGCACTAAATATTCTAAACAAACGATATTTTATGAGGGGTGAGACGACTTGGAAAGAAATTGTAGATAGAGTAGTAAATCATGTTTGTAGTAATGAGACTGATGATTATAAACAGCTAATTACAGAAATGATGGAAAACAGATACTTTATTCCTAACTCTCCATGTTTGGTAAATGCAGGAAAACCTAATGGTGGATTGGTAGCGTGTTTTGTTCTGCCTTTTGAAGATACAATAGAAGATATATACAAGACAAAATTCGATTTTGCTCTTATAGCCAGAAAGGGCGGTGGATGTGGGACTACTCTATCCCACCTAAGACCAGAGAATTCTACTGTGGGTGGTTCAGCACACGGTTATGCAGGAGGGCCAATCAAATTTGCTGACACAATCTCTCATGATATGAAGGCTCTAACACAAGCTGGTTTTAGAGAAATGGCTATCATGTTTACCATGTCTGTGTATCACCCAGATATTCTTAAGTTTATTCATGCAAAAACAGAAGAAGGTAAAATAGATAACGCCAATATATCTGTAGTTGTAGATAATAAATTCATGCAAGCGGTGGAAGATGATGAGTATTACTATACAGAATTCAATGGTGTAAAATATGAGCAACTTTCTGCAAGAGGCGTATTCAATTTAATAGTTGAAGGTGCATGGAAGAACGGTGAACCTGGTCTTTTATTCTATGATAATATAAATAATTCCCCGTATTCAAGTGCAGGAGTTTATATAGACGCCACAAATCCATGTGGAGAACAGCCTCTCCCTCCTTATGGGTCATGCAATCTTGGAAGTCTTGATATTAGTAAATTTTTGGATGAGGATAATACCATAGATTTATGGCTCTTAGAAATTTCAGTAAAAGCTGCTGTGCAATTCTTAGATAATGTAATAGATGTTAATTCATTCCCAACCAAAGAGATAGACGATACAGCAAAAAGATTTAGACCATTGGGTCTGGGTATTATGGGATTGGCTGACTATTATCTAAAAAGAGGAGTTGTTTATGGCAGTGATAAGGCTCTAGAAGAACTCGGATTTATTCTATCGTTTATTAAATCAATAGCAGAAAATGAATCCATAAGACTTGGAGAAGAGAGAGGATTTCCGGAAGGATGTAAAAATCTTACTAATCCAAGACGCAACATTACTTTATTATCAATAGCACCAACTGGAACAATATCATTGCTTGCAGATTGCAATTCTGGTATTGAGCCTTACTTCTCAGAGATAACAATGCGTACAGATAATACTGGAGTGTATGAGCTTGGCATTTCTGGAGAACTCCCTGAACATTTTAGATGTGCTGTCTCAGCTAATGGAGCTACCGAGGTAACTTGGGAGGAGCACATTAAAACTCAGGCCACGTCTCAAAAATTTATAGATAGTGGAGTTAGTAAAACTATTAATTTCCCCAATCATACACATAGAGACACCATAGCCAAAGCGTTTACTCTGGCATGGCAACTTGGCTGTAAAGGTGTAACTGTATATAGAAATGGTTCTAGAGAAAAAGAAGTTCTACAACCTAAACTTATAAAGAAAGATTTATGTCCAGTTTGTGAATCACCAATCATAAAAGAAGCTGGATGCAAACACTGTACATCCTGTGACTGGAGTATGTGTGAAATAGGTTAAATAAAAAAGCCCCTCATTATGAGGGGCTTTTATTATCTCCTAGTAATTATTACTTGTCAAGATTCTCTAGCTGACAAAAAGCTAGATCAACCAGAGACATGACATTTTCCAGATAGGTATAAGCCGGAACCATTGGAAGACTCCTGTACTCAAAACCATAAGGCTTGATCTCGTAGAATCCCTTTTGTCTATATTTCAGTGGGACACCGAGAGTGTATTTTTGAAGTGCCTCTGAGTCCATGCTTGTTATGATCTTTTTCATCTGGCTTGGAGTAAGAATTGATTTCCAGGCTGTCTGCTTTCTTCCATCCTTGTCTGTCCACTCGTGTTCTATCCACCTTGAGAAGTGAACATGTAAGCCAGCCGAGATCCTACACTCCTTGATCGTTCCTCCTTCTACCACGTCATCAGAGAATTTAAGAATGTCAATTCCATAGATGTTCTTGCATTCCGGAACTGTTTTAGATGACATTTTTCTTAGAATGTCCGCTTTCATCTCAGGAGTGATACTCCACACACCGGAAAAGTCCGCAGTAAGTTTTTTCTCCTTTGCCAAGTACAAAACTTGAGCCAAAGCCTTCATATAGTAGCCAATGGTCTCCTCTCTGGTGCTACCTGGATCAGCTCTGAACTCTCCTAAGAGAAAGAATTCATCGTGAGAGAACCCATGTTTTGCAGGAAACCTCATTTTGCCCTTATCATCCAGCAGGATAAACTCTGCTTCCAAACCTATCTTATGTACTATTCTCATTTTGTCTCCTTTCGCGCTCCAAGTAACTTATTTATACTGGTTGTAAGCCAGTTCTCAACAACCGGTACTATACCATACCCATCCGCAACCTGTAAAGTACCGTCCGGTAGATAATATCCGCATAAATTGGCTGTAACTTCATACATATCTCCAGGATCATGACACTTCTCAACTTTTACCAGTTCATAGAGAAGTATTTTTGTATGATCATGGTTTCTACGAGTAATGAAATCACCAACGTTCAGGACATTCCTACTGAACACACTCCAACTGTACTGGAGAGTTTGAACATTTGCAAACTCAATTGGAGTTCCTTTGTCAGACCCTTCAATATTATGTCCCCAGTACATGGGTCTGGCGTAATCGTGAACTATGCCTTCCGGATTAATTAACTTGTACATTCTATGCCTCCTTAGAAAAGATTTTACTAGCAAATTTCACTAACCGGTATTTTAGATCTACCCAGAAACTCCAGTTCTTGTATTCCAGATGCTCCTTATATACTTCAAGGAACTTTTTAACAAATTCTTTGAGAATGATTATCCACACCCTTGCTGTCTCTTTGAACTCGTCTACGTCAGGATATTGCCTACCCAGTAATTGATAACCAAAGAGTTCGATTCTGGTTAAATGCGCGACCAATGCTACACAGTAAGCGTAGTTTTTCTTGAATTCTCCTCGCTCATTTTCCTTTCTATAACTCCATTCACGATCAATAAGGCTGGCTCCGAACTTGTACAGCTCATCTGCAACCGCCTTTCTAATTAGAATCAGATGGCTATTATCCTCGTCTGGAAAGTCTACTTCGTTAACATCTCCATAGCCGCTATAAGTTCCGAAGCCGAATTTTACATAAGGATCACGATTCAATGATGCCATAGTAGCCGGGCACGTAAATTCTTTCTTAAGTATTTCTTGATCTACATCCATCCTCAAGTACTGGAGCAGATCATAGCAAGACATATCTGGTTTATTAATGTAGATATAGAACACATCATCACCCTCCTCTATTGCCAACCTACTTACAGCGCAAGTTCTGGAAAAGTCTCCCATGTTGTTCTCCTTTCTATCCTATAGATTGTAAACGGCAATGAACACTTTATTGTCGGTTCTGGGATTTGTAAATTTATGGATGATCTTGTAACCGTTCTTTCTCATGATCTTCTTATTTGGAACGTCATCAAAAGTATCAGTACACAAGAGACAACCATAGCCCAGTTTTCTGGCTACATGAATTCTATATTTGTTTAACGCAGTCCCAATACCCAGTCTCTGATAATCGTAGCCTACGAACGCATCTGTAGATACGTAGATCCCGCAACATCCGATCATTCTGGCCATATCCCATGCTGCCACATGGCATCCATCTAGTTTCAGCAGATATTTACGAGAATCTGCAAGATCATCATAAGTTCCATTCTCGTACTGCAATGTCCAGGCTGTAGTATACAAAGCGGCATTTATTGCTTTTCTTATCTCAGATGGAATGTCTTTTTTAGGTACCAGCATCATAAACTCCTTCACGCATAAATTTTTATAATATCTCTGTCACAGTACAGTGCCCAAAAATTTATAAGAGATACAAGTGATAAATAAATGTAGTTGGCGTTCTGTACAGCCGGATTGTCGTGTTTTGCTTGTGGACAATCTTCCAAGAAAGAACCCATACTAGCAAACACATAGTTAGGTCTCACAATAACCTTGATTGTGAGAGTATCTCTGATTAAAAACATATTAGGATATTGACCACTTAAAGTCTCCCAGAGACTACTTACAAGATCAAGTTGGTCATCCAAAGGAGAACTGAAAGGCATATAGAGGATAACTCTCCCATCAGGGAAAGTTTTGTTATCAATAAACGGTTCAAGCATACTAAGAAAGATTGAGTTGTTCATTTATACCTCTGGAAATTGAGTGCAGGATGATATACCATTGTTATGAGCGTGCATTGGAGTTTTACTAACACTCCAATCCAGTTCTACATGTTTACCCGCTAAGAGTGCCTTCAACTTCCTGAGAGTTTGAGGCAAACGAGCGATGTCAACGTGCGAGTATTCAGGAGCTGGAAGTTTATTACCAAGCATACTGGAAGATCTCAATGCTTCAAGTTTGTCAAGGAACTCAACTACATCTTCACCGAGATAAGACCCACTGATTCTGATGATGGTGGTAAATGCACTAATGAGAGGACCACAGGCAAACCATTCATTTGAGAAGTCAACAACAATGATTTTAGGATTGTCTGTTGGGTGGACCCGACTCTTTTTGAACCCCTGTGCTACCTCAAAGGTGTTAAGAATCTTTTCCAGAAACTGGACTTTATCAACAAGTTCAACCTCTCCACCCAACAGCGCAATTTTATGTCTCGGTTTCTGGATCTTCACCGTTCCTTTTTTCCATGTAAGACCATACGCGTCCGCGTCTCGTCCAGTAAACTCTGACCACAGAATATCTTGCAAGTAGTCTTTACACATAAACGGAGTGTGGAGAGCCTGGTTTTTGCTTCCGAGCAGCACAAGACAGAACTCGTGATTTGGGATCTGATTGTAATTGAATTTCTTTACTGGTTCCAGATTCACCGGAATAGCTTTTCTGATAGTTGACATGGTTATTATCTCCTTTACTTTTTAATAGTCAAAGTGCTCATCATCATAATCATAAGCCGCTTCTAACCACTTAACTAGATCCATTCCCTGATCTAACAGGTGGTATACATTACCTTTAGCCGTTATAGCTTTGTTGTCTCTAGGATCTAACTTAACAAATTGACCGTAGGCAGTTCTTATCTTTTCAATCGCTTGTGAAACCTGGAGGTCATCATTAATACTAAGACTACCTTCATCACTCAAGGTAATCAGGACATCCATTACCTCCACATATCTTCTTCTAAGATCATCATCACTAAAAGTATCGTGGATGGTGTCATCATCCTCACCAGCTATAAGCACAGCAAGTTCAGCCAATGAGTATCTCTTGCTATAGATCTTACCTCCAGCTACCATCTTAACAGTAACAAAGTTTTTGTCATCTGTTTTCATACTTTCGATTATAGGAGGAGGAGATCGCAGGCAGGCAGATTCTATGCCCAGTATCGCTGATTTTATTGCTTTAAGATCCATTTTATTTGTCCAGTTGTGGTGTTAATCTACCTCAAACTCGTCCATGTCATCATCAAGAAAATCGTCAGTATCTACATCCTCATCAGAGCAAAAAGTGAGCCGCGACGGTAGAATATTTCTGAGAATTCTATTATTTCGCTTTCCATCGTTGGAACTAATAACCCTCACACTAACAGTTCCGTCATCTGCTATGCTGTCCACTTCCACCAGTGTCTCAGACTCGTCGAGAAAGTACGTGCAAGGTCTGGTAAGATCGAAAACGAATACATCAACCTCCGGAGGAACGTAAACAACCTCTCCTCCATCCTCTGTGATTACAACTACTGCAAATGGTTTTTCAGGTGCGTCACTCATTTTCTGTGTTCTCCTCTTCTTCATCTCCATTATCTTCTTCGTCAGGATCTTCTTCATCTCCAGGATCCTGTAGTTCTTCAAGGGTGTAACCCTCTTGTGCAGAGTAATCAATGGAGATAACACTTGGGGCTTCTGAGTCATCAAAGATACTATGATCCTGCGTGATGATAGAGTTAGCAGGATCTCCACTCTCATTGACGTATGTCATAAACAGGTATTCCATTAGAGACCCACTTATGTACATGGCACTGATTAGGTAAGTTGTGATCTCTGCTTTAGAAGCCATTCTAAACTTTTCAATGGCTGGATTTAAACTATTGCCAGTTGTTCCATTCATTCTGTGTAAAGAAGTGCCTTGAGAAATACACAAACAAGGAGACCCAATATCATAGTTATGAGCCCCGACGTTGCCCAATGGAACAACACAGACACCGGGATCAAACCGTGAGAGTTTTCCATCCACACTAATAAACTTAGTCATATCGATCTTTGTGATAATGAACATGGCATCACAGAAATTTCGCAGATCGTTTAGAGTTGAGAAAGAGTGGTTCTCAAAATAATCCTTCCACACTTCCTCATCGGAAGATGGAATGGAGATATATCTCTTCTTCTTTCCGATCCCATATTTATCTGCAAACCGCTTGTTCTCGGTTAAGATATAAGTTACAAGACTAGAAAACTCTTTTGATCTTGAGAGGACTTCATTAAATTTCTCTGCGGAAGTCTCTCTCGCAAGCATAAGGTTTCTTAAAAGCTGTCTACGAGATGATACTGGCATGGTTTAGCTTCCTTTCCTTTTTTGAATTTATTTGTACAACAGTTTAATTTGAGGGTCACTCATATAAGGACAGTACGCCACTATAAGCTTATTGTATGCCTCTAGCTCAGTACTGGAAAGACAGGAAAGAGCATTGAACCAATGCAGTGGAGAAAAGTTGTTAGAGACATACGATGATGGACCAGTAGATCCAAATAATGTGTACCTATTTGAAATCTCCTGTTGAAGTAAGGAGTAGATTGCAAATCTAAACAACGTATCTTGGCTTTCTCCATAATAGCCATTGCTAGATCCTACTGACACTTCTTCCTTTAGTAGTTCGAGGATGGCAATACCTACGCTTCTTCTGCACCAGGGGAGACCCTTCTCGCTCATATACTTGTAGATATGAGGCAACCACCGAATGATACCAAAGACGTATGAGATGTTAACAAGATTCATGCCTCCAGGAACGGTGGTGATCATATTGAGACTGCCTTTTTTAGGATCAATAAGCATACGGAAGTTATTTACGCCGGTTGATCTCAAAACACTACAAATAAAAGTAGTAAAGAAAGCACGCTCATCTTCTGACATATTACGTAGAATTTTAAGCGCCGCAGATGAGACGGCATTATCTGTAATAATGGCGTATGCCTTTAATGATAGTGTCTCAGCCACTTTAAATAGATAGGCTCGCTCTGATAACCTGTCAATAAGTGTCTCCCTACAGGTAATGCCTTTCTCGCTACAGACAAGCACGGTGTTATCTCCTCGTTTAGGCAGCTTTAACATATCGGCCAGTGCATCCTTTATGGTAGGACTCTCGATTGAGTCCAGTTCCAGGAGATTTATGGTATCAGGAGAACGTTGTGCCCTCTCATCAAGCCATGCCGGAAGTACAACAACTTTTAGATTATATTGAATCATCATTCATCTCCTTTTGTTAATAGGCGTGCTTGTCCAAAAACGGATTCCGATCTATTAGCAAATAAGCTCTCGTACCTTAATTTTTTGCGTAGTGCATCATTGCCTATGTCTAATTTTGGTTCCGGTCTTGGTTTGGTTTCTACAATATTAACTTTACCCTCAACCCACTCTTTGATAAAGTTAAAGAACTCGTGCGCTTTATCCGGCATAAAGAACTCCGGATGCCACTGCACTCCCAGACACTGATCTCCCCACATAGCCGCCTCAATTACCTTTGTATCGGGCTCAGTGGCAAGAACCCTTGTTGCCGAACATCGAGAGCTGGTTACTGCTTGGTGATGCATTGAATTTGTCATCAGGATCTGCGGGATCAACACACCGTCCGCCCAGGTTAAACTGTGAGCCGCACGATGCTCCATCTTATTCATGTACATATCCTGAACCAGAGATCCTCCAAATTCTATATTGAGAAGTTGAAAACCTCTACAGACTCCCAGAACTTTAACATTTCGCATTCTGGCAGACGTGATGTGACTATGCTCAATTTCATCCCTATTATTATCTATCCCAACTGAACCAGCAACTTTTTCTCCATATCTTGCCGGATTAATATCACTACCACCGGTGAGAATCAGCAAATTCAGATCTGATGGAAAACGATTTGAGCCCAGAACCGTTAAATCCGGGAAAAAAGGTCTGAACAATCCACTCATAGCTTGGTGAGCACACGCTACTTTCATAATCGCTCCTTTTCTAGAGAACAGATTCCAATCTGGAAACTACTTGCGTAGCCAGAACCTGGTCAGTATTCCTGATGGCCTCAACGCAGTCCTGCTCCAGCTCTTTGGAAATCGAATCAAACTTATCATACACCAGCATTGCTGTAAGTCCAGCTTCAACCATCGTAAAGATTCTGGTGGCAAGATCAATGCTCTGAGTCCAGCGATTTGACGGAGTTCTGTACTCAATACCTACTGCTGTGTGAGGCTTGCGCTGGTAGGCGTGTCCATATTTTTGAACACGGAACTTACCGGGCTTTCCATAAAGGAACAACCGCTCGTGTTCGAGGTCTGGAACATCAGAGAAGGCAATGGATGCAACTCCAGCAGTCATCACCATACTACGAACTGCAATCAATGGATGGTCAACAATCTCCCTGAGACCGGAGACATGGATGTGCCCTCCACCATAGCGATATGGGTGTTTTCTCGCATCAATGACCTGGCACTTCTTCTCGGTGTTGTATGCATCCATGTCAGGATCACACCCAAAGGTGGTAGCCATCGCAAACTCATCTCCTTCATGGAGCCAGCGATCAACATCCCAGCCCACTGTTGGAAGAGCTTTCAGTTCAGGAGAACAAAAGCTGCTAAACGGGCTGAGCAATTCTGCAAAAGCAGCGGTGATCTGATTTACCGAGTTCCACAGGGTTCTCCAGTCGTTTTGAGGAGGAACGCTCACCTCGAACGCCGCTCCATCTTCATGGACGATGGCCTGTCCCTGCTGGAGAAAAATCGGGTGTCGCCCATTCTCCTCAGCGCACATTCCGAGATTGGTTCGGAAAGCTACTGGAGGCATGGCACACAGACGCCCATCCTGGCTGACATAGGTTGCGAAGAATTCAGGATCACAACCGAAGAGAAACTTACCTTTCTTGACTGTACTTGACATGGTTTACTCCTTATTTGATAGTATTAAGTCTCCACTTAAGATGGAGGCTAGTTTAACAATTTTAAACGATCTAAGATCATACACAGCTACTATATCCATAAATTTAGCAAGAGACACATCTGAACGATCAAAATTCTTAGACGTGACCTTCTTAATACCAGTTACACAGCTGTTACACACTACATCGAGTTTGCTATTATAGAACAGCTCTCCCACAGGTTTAACATACCCGCACAGACAGCACTTACTAAAGATTTCATTTTCTGCACTGGCTGGAATAATCTTATTGCACCGTCTACAAAAGAAGTTCTGCTCGGTGTTCATTGCGTCGGATGATGAATCAACGTCCATTACATGACACTGAATACCAGCCGAGGTAAATGAGTAGCTGGCTGCTACAAGCCTGATTTTTCTATCAACACACACATCGAGTTTATGAGTACAGGTGTGATTTAATATCATTGTAGTACCTCCTTAATTATCATACATTGACGGATCAAATTTTGGTTCGTCTGCAAGACGAATGTTATCGTAACCCAACGACGTTTTTATGTCGTCAATATCATAGCATGTATTAGGATACAACTCAACCAAACATTCTCCTGTATCAGTGTCGAAGATAAAGCTTTTTATTACAGTGTTAAGCATATCAACAACTACTTCAATTACTCCGAGCCCCTTACCAAGAAGAGTTGGAAAGCCCATTTGAGTTATCTCAGCCAAATAGAACTTATCACTCATGAAAGAAGGAACGGCATCCGCTGTCTCTGCTTCTTCTGGCGGTTCATCAAACGGAGTTGCTTTTTCTTTTTTACTCAGTAAACCGGCCGCGAGATTTACAGCCCGGTCAAGTTTTAACTTTTTCATGTCGTGTCCTCTTCCAGGTGCATCGAGTGGTACTGTTAGGTCAAGTCGATCCCAAAGGCCACTTTTAGTAGAAAAGTCTCCAGGATGACCATACTCTTTATGAAGATTATAGGTTAGGAACATTTTACCTGTCTTGGTCCAGCGACTATTTTTCTGTGGTCTGCTGAGCCATTGCCTTGATACGACAGCCAGTAGAAACTGTAATTTCCAGTCAGACAACGCGGTCTTTTCTGGGACATATATCTTTTCACTGAACTCCCCGTTTCGATCTATTAGAACAAAGACCGCTGATTCCACGTCCCAGCATGGTACATAATCAATGAATGATTCATCTGGACTTAAGATCACTTTATTCTTCAGATCAAATAAAAATGACTGGTTACGCTGAATGCCCAGCCTGCCCATCTCAGCCATGACCTCAGTCTCCATGTCCATAACAGTATGAGCATTGCCAGAGAATGCAGGAAGTGGAAACACAGAGAAAAAGCCATCGCTGTACATACTCATGGCTATTACGTCTCTACCTCCTTTAAAGTAGAAGCGTATATCTGATGCCTCTGCTACGTCATTATCGTACATTGGATTAAATCTTTTTAGGATGTTTGGTACTACGGTTGTGATATTTATATGCATAGCGAGCGTCCTTTCGATGAGATTTTTATTAGTTTCTTATACAGGAGGGCCGGTTCCACAAAAAACTTCATTGTTTGTCTATCAATATGAGTGTAACTGGCTAAAGTTTCTATACTAGCAGTACCTCCAAGTGCTTTTAGTGCTGTAACATACCGATGACACAGAGTGTCCATTCCGTCTTTTATTCCAAGAGATACCTCCAATAAGTTTTTAAACTCATCCAATGTAGACACACCAGACACTCCAGTTACCCGTTCAAAGATAACAGTTAATCTGCGTGCATAGCCACTGATAATTCTAGGATTATATCCAGCAGCCTCAATAAGATAGTCAATCATATCCTCTGGCAATTGCACTGTAAGATACATTCTAGCGATTTCTCTAAGCTCTTCTATAGAGTAGTTATCGAACGTAAAATCTATACATCTATTACATAGAGCTTCTGGAAGTTCAGCAGTTGCATTTGTAGCCAGAATTATAACCTTTTCTCTTTTATCCATTACTGGATATAGAAGTTCTGGATGAGTTAAGAGATGGACTTCATCAATGAAATGCACTCTCTTTGTATTATCAAACTCGAAGTTTTCACCAATATACATCTGGAAATTACCTCCCACCAGGTAATTGCATATCATGAGTGCAAGACGAGTTTTTCCATAGCCACTTGGTCCTCTGATTAGAAAATTCTCGCCTTTTCCAGTTTCATAAAGATCTATTAAGATTGGACGCAGTGCATTAATTATATGAGGTTGTCCTATCATGTACATGGATGCCTTCTTTTTATGCGTAGGTTTTCTTCAAGTATTCTCTAAGAGATGCAATGGCTCTGGGTTCACTAAGCATCCAGGGAAACTCCAAGCCCTCCACCTTTTCATAGGCGTATGGAAATATAACTCCAAACTCTCCCATGATGGCTTTGATCGATTTTCTCACTGGTTTCGGAGCAGATGCAATTGGTATAACTTGACTCACAAAATATTCAAGATCTTCTATAGCAATGTCAGCCAGTACTTTTCCTGTAAAAAGCTGAAACATAAGATCAATATCTTGAAGGCTCAGGCAATGCTCCTTCATGTATACGCTTATCTTATCGCAGAGTTTCCAAACAGGGAGCATATCTGCTGGTTTAATTGAGGAACTTGAACCAACGCTCCCAAAAACTTTTTTTGGTTGAGAATCGTGAACTACCGGCTTTGCTACGTACATTGGATTCTCTTTGACCTCTGCTACTTTAACAATATCCTTACCGTCAACAATATAGAGAGAATCTTTATCAAGTTCTTCTATCTTATCAAATTTGTATTGCACACCGGTAACAACTTGAAAGATTTGTGACACTATTTGTATTGTGTCTGAGAGTGATATGCGCTTTGTATTTACAACAAAGCCAACAGGTTGATCCTCTTGGTCACGGACCTTGACAATATGAAGGTCAGCCGTAGACCCTCTGGCAATGTAATACTTGCCAAGCAAACTGTCATAAATTATTAAGGCAAATTTGCCTTTAAATTCCAGCATGAGTTCTGGTAAAAGCACTGGCAGTTCTAGCTTTGGTTTTTTCTCTGCTAGAGCCTCTAGAGCGTTCAGAAACTCAAGGGAATCCGATGGAGATGCGTCGTCGTTTACCACTCCATAAGTAGCTACAGGAGGAGTAACATCCTTTCTTAATAATCTCCCATTATGAACAAGAACAAATCTCTTGCCACTAAAAGGATGTGCATTTTCCAGAGTAACCGCCACTCCCGGAGACGCAGATCGCACATGTCCAATCACCGGCTCCTGACCTGTGATCTTTTTGGCTTGCAATCCGAGATTATCCACATCCGTAGCACTTTTAGCGGATTTCCAGACATGAATATTCTTTGTGGACGGATACATGAACCCAACTCCATCTTTATTACCAGTACTGTTAATTTGCAACAGCGGTGGCAAGCAGAGTCTGTTGAGTTCCTTTCCTAAGTTAAGTAGAGATACTTGGCACATAATTATTCTCCTAAGATCCTTTCTGTTTTTTCAAAAGTGTGTATATCCACAATATCTGGATACTTAGCTTCTTCTACAAAGTTAAGACCATATGAAGTTGCTCTCCCAAAAGACATTTCATATTCTTTTAGGTGTGTTAGAGTTGGTTTACTTGACAGGATGGGTTGAGGAGTATTCTCAATAAGAAATATTAAATTGTAATAATCATCAACAGATATATTGAGTTGGGTTCTATACCGCCTCCCCAATTTTACTAATGCGTTTAGAAGGTCAATGTAATCTCCATCATGATTTTCTGAGAACAAATTTAATTGAGGAATGGAGTTGATAGTATCAAGTGGAAGTTTGATCATAAGTTCTGACACGTAGCGGCACAGGCTAGTTACAGCCTCAGTGTGAGCCGCCACATCGCTATAACCAAAAAATCTCCATTCTAGAGTGCCCCTAAGCAAGATAGAGAACACATTAATGGCAAGATATCTCAGTGGAGTATACCTATTTCTTTCTGAGGTTGAAATCCCAAACGACGCCCAGAATTCGTCAATTGTTTTAGCAGATTTAGCCTGTCCCATATTAAGTATTGCAGCTCCTCTACGGTCAGATAGCCTTATCGCTGGAGGATTAGATAGAGATCTACAATAGGCAGAATCGTTTTTCAAACCCCTAAACTCTCTGGTCATTCCAGCAAGTTTATACATTAGAGGCTCAACCTTCTCACCCAGACGAACAGCCCCTTTTAGAAATATGAGACCATTTGGAAATCCAACATGCACATGCACAGATGACCTTGGAGAGTAAATATCTCCAAGACGATGTTGCAGAGCTGTCATAGCTTTAATAGTTGATCTTATTGTGTCAATTTCAAGAGGCTCGGTTACAGCCTCATATCCCAGTACAATATTGTAGGTATCACTTATTCCAGCATTGCGAATTAAATTATTTCCAGTAAATATGGTAACGCCATTCTTAGTTGTAATGGCCTTACTCTCAACAGACGCATCTCTAGTTACACACCTTATTGTTCTAGAGAGGATCGGATCTCTCTTTATCTGATAATCCATTACCTCTTTGGTAACGGTCACGCCCTCAAACTCTAATCCTGTAGTTTGAGGAGTATTATTTACTGATTTATCTGGCATAGTACGCTCCTATATTTATTTCAATAGTCTACTAAAAGCCCTAATTGAGTACTCGTCTAAGAGTCTTTCTGGATGCCATTGAACTGCGAATAAGTTATCTCCAGAAATTGCCTCAATATATCCATCACCAGATATTAATTCAACTCTAAGACCTTCTCCAACAACGTCTATTGCCTGATGATGAAATGAATTTACTCTCATAAGAGGTTTTTTCTCTTCGGGAATGAACACATCATGAACCGCCTGAGATTCAAATCCGGATACCGGATGGTCAATATCCTGATAGAGTGTTCCTCCACGCATCACATTAATAGTCTGTAATCCCCTACAGATCCCAAAGATGGGTATTTTTATTCTGGGCAGTACAGACAAATCAAAAAACTCCATAATAGCACTACTTCTACCAGTTTTGAATTCCGGTATTGCATCATATCGTTGAGGACTAATATCCGGTCCTCCAGGAAGAACTATGGCGTCGAGTCTATCCAGAACACTCAAATCATCGTCTGCAAAATCAAACTGGTTTAGTATAGTTGGATAACCAAAAAACCTGATCCACTCCAGATAATTTATTTTGACCCCATACATGTCGTCTGTGTCATATCCCAGAATACCAATTCGCTTCATTTCATCTCCTTGTATTATTTGATTATTACCAACAAAATGAGAGCAATCACACTGAGTACTCCCAGAATATTCACGCGAGAAGTTCTAAAGAAGAAGGATGCATCACAGTGGTCCTCACAGATCCAGTCCTCTTTTATGATGATAAAAGTTCCATCAATAAAAAACACGACCCTGCGCAGTTTGTTCATTTTCTACTCCTTAACTTCTTAATAGTTCGTTATAGAATACTGATTTACCATCAATTAGAAAATGGGCTGGAAACTTATTCCGGATAACCCAATCAAAGTAAGCCGCATACTTTCCAGATGTATAGGTTGTGGTAATACTTGGGGAGGTGTTAATCTCGCAGATAGCCACAGAATTTGTCTCAGCATTGTACATGGTGTCTACAGCTCCATAATCTAAACCCACTGCCTCAATCGCTTTTAAGGATTCTTCACAAACCAGTGGATTAAACTCACTCCACTTTAGAGCACGCCAAGCATCCTCCACTACTGCATGATTTGCTCTGAGTTCTCCAGCAAGTAGAGGCTTATCAGAGATCATAAGAATCTTTCCATGAGCACAGTGGACTCTGTACTCGTGTGTTTTATTAAAAATAGCAGAAAAATACCAGTCAGTAGTGTCAACCTTTAATTGCAGCTCTCGAAGTTGCTGTAAATTATTTAAGACAAAGAAATGCTTTCCAGCATGGTGATGACTTGGACGGGCAATCACTGGAAAGTCAATATTAATATCTCCATGAAACCATGTTCTGGGAACAATCACTCCGGCACTTTGTAAAACTCTCCTGGCTTTAGTTTTATTGGATGCAATACTCACCGAGCTAGGAGAATTAAGCCTAAAGAATTTCTCATCATGAAAGATACTATTTCCCCAATTTATAATATCATTCTCCTGTAGGTATTTCATAACTTTGCTTACAGGAGACCAGCCTTTGTTCTTGGAGTATTCATACCAGTCTCCAGACGCTTTCTTTGCCAGAATTCCACACGGCTCGTTCATTTTAGAGACAACGGCCTCCATGCTTCCCCTTCCGTAAATCCAGTGTATTAAGACATAAGTCATATTGGTCTCCTATATTTTTCAAATAGTTTTTCTGTATCATTCTACATAAACTTGGAAGTCGTCACCTCCAGGTCTATATACAAAGATCAGATTACACTTTTATTTCTGGTTGTCCTTCTTCTTCCATCGGAAAGTACGTTTAGTCCAGATGGAAAACTCGTGCCAGGTCTCTTTCAGAGTATCAACTCCCCGCATAACCAACTTTAGCAGACCTTTGATCAACATCATGAACGAGAAAACCAGCACGGCGGCAACAGTGAGAAAAGCAGCCAGATAGAAGGCGTACTTCAGACCATAGAGTATGGCGCTCACGGAGTGACAACTTCCTTGTTGACCAGCTTGTCCAGGCCAAAAATGCCGGTGAGATCAGTGCCTTCTGGGATATAGTAGACCTGCGAGCCATCAAAGATGTTATCCAGAAGGCGAAGCTGTTCGAGTGCAAATGCCTGAGGATTCAGAGTGTAGACCTCCTGGGCAGCGGCTGTCTTAGCGCCCTCACGCTTGGCGATCTCAACTTCAATCTGTGTTTTGGCCTTCTCAGCTTCGAGCTGGGCGGTCTTAACCTCAGCATCTTTCACGCCTTTACGAGTGTGACTACTTTTATCTGACATATGTGTCTCCTTTTCTAGATCAATCTAAATAACGTGGCAAAAAATAAAACCACGAGAATACCTATTATACAATATAATACCGTGACCATGTTGACTTCCTTATCGCATATATAATGGGAGTCTGGTCTTTGGCTTCTCTTCTTGCTTCTTCTTTGGTTTTGGATCATGGAGATGTCTGCTAATTTCCTTTCTCATTGTCTCCATTGATGCTTTCATATCATTGATCTTTCCAAGAGATCTTACCAGAAGCCAAGCCAAGAGAAAGTTTAAACATACAGATAAAAAGATTAATGCACTAGCAGTTCCGCTACTCATCTTGATTCTCCCTTTTTTCATCTCCTACTTTTACACAGAACATTTTTACAGTGTCTGCTGGAACTGGCTGTACCCACAAACATCCGAGGGTTACAATAGTTATGATAGACGCCAGTAAGTTTATGATCGAGAACAGGACAATAATACCGTTGTTTAAAAGCCGTTTATGTAGCATTTTATTGGTCTCCTATGCCTAGTAGCCTTCAGTTTTTAATCTATCAGCATATGAAATTTCTGAGTATCTTCTATAGGTGTGACTTCCACAAGAGCATATCTTATTTGGAAGATCTGGAAAATAGTATACCTTTTTGCACACGGTACAATAATACTTCTCACCATTATCCAATTTATCAATTAACAGTGGTTCTGAGTACTTAAGCATCCTAAAAGATAAATGATTCTTTATACCAGTAACTTCGGAATACAATACGTCACAATAATCTAGTATATGTGCTTTAAGAATCGTGGTATCGATCAGGTCTTCAAATTTCGATAAATCCAGTGAAGCAATTCTATCTATGATGTACTGGTGGTAACTGGCCAGGCTACGATCACAGTATGTTTTATGAAACAAGCGAGCTGTTTCACCTTCAAGTTCACGAATAAGGCTTCTCATTGATTCATTTACAAAGAACCTTTGAGACTTCACTCTGCTGGGATTGTGGGTAATGATCATGTAATTCATTCTATTCTCCTGATAGCTTATCTCTGAGTATTATAGCAATTAACAAAAGAGCCAGCCAAATAGTACAGCATAAATAACAATAACCGTCTAGTAAGAAGTCCATTTTAGTTCTCCTGTGTTTCATTCTCAACAGGAAATTTTCCAGTCAATACATACATTGCCAGATGTTCCGGTATAACTTTAGTAACAACCAGAACAACAAAAAGCCTGGAAAGAACCACAGCGCACATATATACAACCTCTTGAAAGGATATTTTAGTAAAAGTTTCCAGCATCATTTTAACACGAAACTCAATATCGTCTTCCATGTTATTATCTCCTAACAAACTGGTGTATATAAGTTTCCATCAATATATCGAGAATGTCTTTTTCCGGGGGTTAATGGTAATAGAGATCTCAATTTCAACTACCTTAGTGAATCTCTTAGTTTGAAAGGAGTTCAGTGCCGTCTTTATATAGTAATTAGCACTCTCCATGTTATAAAACCACTTAGCAAGTAGAATATCTGAACAGGCAAATCCATCTTCTGGATAGAACTCTGTTTCATCTTTGTTGGTAATTACATACTTTGTTGTCAACATAATAGGTTCTCCTTTTGTTATTAGCGCTCTCTAAGGGACTCGAACCCTTAACCTACTGTTTAGAAGACAGTTGCTCTATCCATTGAGCTAAGAGAGCAGTTTTATTACCAATATAAATACAAGATACGGAGTGACCAAGAACTGTATGGTTTATTCATAAAGTCAGCAAAGATCTTATCGTTTGTTCGCCCGGCTGATTCATACTCTTTGATCCAATATTTATACATGTTTCTCTCCTTATAATAAAACTACCGTAATAACTAATCCAACTACCAGTCCGATCAAGATTGTAACTACTATAATCTTGATCTTCTCTTTTGTATCATAGTCCGGTGCATCATATTTCCAGGTCGGTGACATGTTAAATCTACAGTTGAAAATTATCGCTTTTGGCTACGATTTGATAATCAATCGAATGGCCGGAAATGGATCCATCCAGTCCACGATATGTTTTCCTTACTTCCTCATACACTGCATAGGCGAGATGACGGGGTTTCCATTCTCCATTCAGGGTTGGGAGAACTTCTTTTCTCATCTGCTTGCCAGCTTGAGCGGGAGTGAGATTTTGATCGTTGATAAAGATTCCCTTATGCACCAGCATGGTATTCTTAAGAGCAATTGTTACGAACAATTTGTTACCCATTATTTTCTCCTTTTAGATTTAGTTCCATACGAAGCATGAGACACTCGTCTCCAACTTCTTTAAACCCAGCGTGAGTATATAATTTTACTGCTGGAGCGTTTGTCTTGAACACCTTTAAGATAATTTTTTGAATTTCAATAAAATTGCATTTCACGTAATTAATAGCATCTTCTATGAGAAGTTTACCGTATCCCTTACCTCTTAGATCTTCGTTAATTTCAACATTCCAGAACCAAACTTCTGGTAATCTTTTATCCATCTGCTCAATAGTAACTTTTCCAATGTGGGAACTAAAATCTTCCCAGTAGAAAAGAAAATTGAGTCCATCTGCTAGTTCATCTTTAACTAACATGGTTTATTTACCTTGTAGATGCCAGTGGATACAAAAGTGAATTTATCTCCAACCTTTCTCATAGCTTCGTGACCACTTCCAACATTTATAAAAGCACAAATAGTTCCATTCTTAGCAGTTTTATGCACGTTATTAAAGAACGCGTACATTCCCTCTCTTGATTGCATTGGATTATAAGCATAAATAATATCATAAGGAGAAAAGTCAAACGTAGTAATATCTCCTAAAAAAATATCATCAGCAATTCTACGATGTATCTGTGTAGCTATATTAATTAAAAACTTGGAGTATTCAACTCCATACGCTTTGCAACCCAGCCAGTTTGCTAATTTTATCTTATCTCCAATTCCGCATCCAGCATCAATAAAGGTTGGGCTTTCTTTTCTCACTTCTTTCATAGCTTTTACAACAACTCTTATAAAAGGATCAATATATGATGGTATATATGGATAAGGCTGAAGAGAGAATGTCATGTCATGGTCAAAATAGGATTTATCTTCCGGATCCTCAATCTTTCCACAAACCAGATTAAACCTACGAATAATAAAATTTTCCAATGGATTTGGAAGATAGTTTTCTGTATTCCATCCCTTACCAGAAATTAACCATTCTCTTACTCCATGATCTACAACACAATTATTAAGAGCAAAAGCCAAATTTAAAAAATCAAAATCAAGATCATTTAGTAGTTCGATAACGTCTTTGGAAGTTTCTGGAATAATACAGCGAAATTTTTTCATGGGTTTTATCCTATATGTATTTAAACTAAAAATCCCTCTTAAAAAAGAGGGTAAAATCAATTCTGTGGATTTATA
>ERZ869925.27-NODE-27-length-84155-cov-10.273317_pt1 | contig 84155 bp, 166 predicted proteins | sample MGYA00579311_ERZ869925 | MGnify/ENA primary metagenome ERZ869925 (study PRJEB32216, sample SAMN09231817) | wastewater metagenome | place: USA: Maryland | collected 2016-07-30 | study: EMG produced TPA metagenomics assembly of the PRJNA472060 data set (Reclaimed...
AATATAGAATAGTGTCTGCTAAACAACTCTAATCTTATATGAAACAAAGAGCATCGACTATATGGATAGGTATACAGAATATAGGTGCAATGCTATACTGTGATGTTACTAATGAACTGCGTGCCCTATTCTGTCATTTGGGTACTCTTATTACATTGGATTTTATATTCTACCCGATCCCGCCGTATACGTATCCAGTCAGTATAGGTACCGGGTGGCAAATATGTACTGTAAGGTATGTACGTAGCCTCATATGAAACAAAGATCAGAATACATACATACAGCTATAAAGAATACAGTACAGAGTATAAGAAATTTAATGTGGGTATCCACCAAATTCATAACTGCATATTATAGTTGTAATGATACCACGGGTATTGATATTATAATACCATATACTGAAGGAGCACCTCTTTATCCTCTATTAGGTACATACTGTAATCATAGACATACAGAAGATGTCAGGTCACTATGGCGTATACTTAAGCGAGATATATAGATTTAACATAAGATGAAACGAAAAGCCAAAGCTATACGTGAAGGTATAAAGTATATAGGTGAATTATTATATTGTGTTAAGAATAATGAATTATGTGATATATTCTATCGGTATAGTAATACACTCACATTTGATATCATAGCAGCCACTGTAAATCCTCAGAAATTATATTCCCCTGCAGCTAATTTTATATACCCTGTTAGTATGGGAGGGCATCATAAGGAGGTTGATACCGTATCTTACATCTGCGGGAAATGTATTATATAAATTAATCCCCTATTTTCTTCAATAAAATTAAGATCCTTCCTATAAATTACATAATTTTCATAAACACACATTTACAGGCAGGTACCTTGCATAACATCCGTATGAAAACAGGATTTAAAGATATATAAAAATGAGTGAAAAATTACATTATAAATATAATGAATTAATAAAATCAATGGTAGCATATGCAGGAGGTGTATTATGTAACGCAAACCTCTATACAACCACACATGACAGATTAGGCGTATGGTATTATAATGTACCTAGTGGTGTACGATATTATTGTTTATGCGTATATAAACTGGATAATAGATATCGCATAGTAAGACATAGGAAGGCTATGCCTACAGATGATACTAGTCGTAATCTAATGCAGAATATTTGGGTCGATGTATACGCACCAGATAATATCCATCCTATATTTACAATAGATGTAAATCCTTGGTAATGAACAGGATATATGCCACTAACAACACGTAACAAACAACTATATACCAGGTATAATAAGCTGCATACGGAGATTGCCAGGTATATGCAGGTATTGGATGCTTCCTACGGTACTCCTGTATATTGTGTGATGTGCGAGATGAGGAGTTTAGATAAATACTACACAGGATATAAGTATGGCTTTCTTTGTTTATTCCTCCGTATACGTCCACATTCTCAAGACCCTAGATATAAGGACCCAGATTTCTTCGCCCGGAATTACATAAGCTATATAACTAAATTTTTCAGGTGGTCCAGACATCATTAAACACCAGGTATAATAAGTTACAGTATGGTATAGATACATACATAGATACGCTTATAAGAGGCAGCTGCAGGAGTATAGAGGGTGTATTGTGTTTACCTGCACAGCAATGGGATACCTTTAACAAATTCCGTAGTACGCCTAGGAGCCTATCTGAGCCTGTGCTTACATATACATATTTCCTTTATATACGTGCAATAGGCCTGCGGAGCTACATAGAGCATGAAAGCAAAGGCCTCTACGCCGTGTGGTACATATCATACCTACGTAATCCCGGTAGAAGATGAACAACATAGGTAATGCTATACGTGAGTATTTAGAGTTAATTAAATGCGACGCATATACCAATAATATTACATACTCTGTACTGTTACCTTACAAGTATATAGGTATGTCGCATAATGTATGTATTTACCAGTTAGCTATAATCCGTAGACTTCATCCTAATATGTATAATATAAATGGGTATAGGACAGCATACAGTACATCAACAGGGCTCGTGACTCCTGACATACGCAGAACATGGCATTGCTTATAACTACTACCATAGATGAATATTTGAAGGTACTTAGGTGTAACCGAATTGCAGGTCCTTTCTATGTAGTCTTGCGACCACACAAGTGTGCTGGCAGATTACATAATGTAGTTATTCATCAGTTAAACATACTAAATAGGCCGAGCACCGGACTCAGCGCATATGATGACACACTATTTAGAAAAGCCTATAAATCACCCACTGGGTTAATATGCCCACATACATGCGCTGATGCAATATGTATAGACCTTTAATTACCGAGATAGATAGGTATAGGAGGCTATTAGATAACTCTGCTAGACCTATTAATGTACGTGTATTACTAGTGCCACATGCGTACGACAACATCCCCGGACACGTTGTTATGTACGGTATGGTTGTAGTCAGCAGTTCCAGCACATTACCATTCGTACAGTTCACACGAAAAAATATAGAAAGCTGCCCGCTTGCCCGCCCTGGCGGTAGGTTGACACTAAGTACAACCCACAAATGCAGATACCTGTAACAAACCTATATGAGGCATTAGAGGATTATATGTATAGACTAATATGGGTAAATTCACGTACTCGTGATTTTGTATTTTTTAGCATACGTATTAATGTACATACCAGAATAGTATTGTTGGACATACATAATATAAATAATGCATGGCTACACTTATATAGACCATGGAGTGTTGCTGATGTATCCTTATATGCATTAACCCATTACGCGTACCTGTATGCGAAATAACGTAAGTAAGTTGTATGGTAGTATACATACGTATTTAGGTATACTGAGCGGTATAGATGCTATAGATAGTTACATTTATCCTAACACTACAAGGATAAATACATATAGTGTGGTGTGTATATTGGGTATAGATGACTATAGATATCCTAGGCACCTATGGTGGAGGATGAATGGATATAGTATGCATAAGCTTATCTCCTTACTGTCCGCGTATGCATAGAAAAACAATTCCACTGTATAATGAATTATATAGGTACATACATAAGCTACAGTATGTTAACAATATGAAAATACATGTACACCCACATCCCGGCAGTAGACCCACAGATACATATCATTACATAATGTCACATAAACCTAGTCTAGGCTATCCCTCATTCTGGTATGGGATGATTGAGGACATAGGTACATACAGGGTATGGATACACAATAACGCAGGTGTTTTAATTCAACCCATTTAATCCTGTATGTATATACACCAGAACATATGCATTTAAAAGCATGTGATGCAACCACCCTATATAGCGAGCTGGAAATGTATGCGGATTATTGTAAGGCAATAAGTCATCCTGTTATAGGTGTGTATAATATTACCAGTACCTGTAAAATCATACGGTATGCATGTGATGAGTATACAGTAGGTAAAGGCCCATACAAATATCCCGAAACATGGTATGCTATACAGACTGCTGTACTCGCATTTAAATTAAAGCTACATGAGAACAAACATAACAGCAGTGTATGAGGCGTTGGAGCAGTATGTATCGGAGCTTGGTTATGCAAGACCTGCAGTATTTGAAGACTTTTATGTAAATCGTACGTGTATTGTTATTTTGTACCGAGATAGCATGCTACACACCACGCATTACTTATTTGTTAAGTTGTGGTATCGCCTCAGAGAACCCATACATATTTTCCACCTACGACTACGTGAAGGTAAGAACACCAAAGGCATGGCCTCTGTATAATGCGCTACAGGGATATGTAGATTTACTGCGTGATATACGTAATCACTCCACAATAGGTATAGACGATCTGTTTATTGCCCAGAATATAATGGTTGTCAGGTATTTAGGTTGTACAAGCTCGCTAGGCGATCAACCGCACCCCGGGCTATGGTTTAGCCTATGTCACAATATATACCTATTCAATTACCTCCTACCGCGTGAAAACAAAAGTACCTGAGCTATATATGTTGCTTAATGAGTATTGTACGGACCAGCGTGGTGCCGTGTACGCAACGTGTCTATGTGGCCTGGTGTGTAAAAGAATGAATGCATATACTATGATATTTATACATACCAATAATCAACACTCATATACGTCCTTTGGATTTAGATCTAGATTAATCAGCTGTATATACATTTTCTACAGCGCAGTCAGATGAGTAAACAGTTCACAACCCTGCATACGGCAGTATCTGAATATTTAAATCAATTGGGGTTTACTAGGACATCACGTGCTCTGGTTTTCCCATATGTTCGCGCCATACCCTGTATTCTCAGAGTAGGCAACTGTAAAAACAATGTACGTGTATACTGTATATCTATTAATACCTACTTTAATACTGATGAACCGTACTACCACTCGTGGCGTGCGTATGGTATCAATGTTTTTGGTGTTTTACAGCTGTCCTGGATTTCCGACCACCGCGCGAAGTATATACATAAATACATACCGTACCTAGGATATGATGACAAGAGCTGATAAACTACATACTGCGTTAATATCGTATGTACGCGTATTTTGTACGCCAAATATTAATGTATGTCATGCTCATACATTATACGTGCTAATAGGTCCGTATTTAATTGCGCCTACATGTAATAATACACGTAATGTCATACTCTGGTATATGCAGCTAGTGATACGAGGGCAAGGTGCATATTTTAAACCAATCTCAGACCGCGTAGTTCATGACATGTTACACAGGCTTACCTTCGTACCCCCATATGTCAGATAATGCCCAACACCTGTATACAGCATTATGTGCATATACCAATTTCCTCACCAATACCCCGGAGGCCTTTCCAGCAGGTGTACCATATAACATGTACCCGCCAATATGTCGGACATATGCACACATAGCATTTTTGTACATTTACACAAACAGATTATATATGTCGTACCCAGCAGCAGTCTCAGGGCATATAGATGTAGATATAATGTCGCACAGATATCGCATACCTAACTATTACCTATGCTACCTAAATCCATAGTTATATACAAAGCATTAGTGGAGTATATGCAGAGTTGGGAGTTTACTATAAATAGGTCATATACATTCAAGGTATACGATTGTGGTCCATCACTTACGGTTACATTATTCGGAGAAGGCGAGGTAACAGAATATTACAGTTTAGCTGTATGTAACAGTATAGATGATAACCTATATAAATTCTTCCGTGCGTTATGTACTACAGGATATAACCACATACTAGATGACATCTGCAACAGCACTACGAACCCAGTTAAATAGGTATATGCAGATGTTGAATGTGTGTGAGTGTTTTGGTAGTCATCATAGGCAGTTTAGATATTTCCGATATGTAAATAAAAGAATAACAGGTAATACCGAAATACACTTCTTTATATACATGACCGCGAAGGGTGAGAATAGAGGGCATAACAGACCTAAACTATTTGTCATGTCATACAGGACTAATGCAGCTAATAGTATAGTACACTATTATAGTAATAGTGATAAAAGAATTGCATGGAATATTGGGCATACTTTCCTTAAATACAAATATGCCTACTCTATATAGAGCAACAGTCCTTCGTATATCATTACGTCATTATGTTGATGTGTTACATACACGTGCTGCCTCAACCGCAGCCCTGGTATCTACGTATAATAGATATATGTATATATACTATCATTTGGTACTTTCTGCTCAATATACTACACGCGGTATTAATGGTGCCTGGTTCCTTGGTATTCAAACCCAACGCCTAAATAGTAATGTAACGAACTGTCCGTTTAGTGACACTTGTACAGTATTCGATACATTGTATGGTTATAAATCTGTAATGGATAAATGCATAGGTAAGAAGTATATGATATGAATAACGTAAATACCCTATATACAGCAATGTATAATTATATAGAGATGTTGAATAGTAGAAGTGAGCTACCTAATAGCTGGATGGTATCCACCTCATTTCTTCTATATGTAACCGACCATAATACGCCTACATATTCATTAGATGGGCTACCTGCATATTCCTTGTTTTTAACACCTGTTAATACCGGGGAGTGTACTATACCTCCTGTGTTTACATGGGGATCTAAATATTGGGTATTACGCTCATACAGATTTATACTACCCAACCTACAGGATCTATATGCCGACTTCCTACCCACTCGCAGATAACATACGTGCTACATTAAGAGCATATGTTGACTTACTCACTAAGTATAATAAATGGCCAGACATCACAAATACGTCATATAATACGTATATAGGAGTTAGTTTAGTATTCCTTCGCCCTCACACGCGAGGTAGTTACTATAAGTATACCGCATTTAGTAATTGTTGTAGTCTACTACTAGTACCAGCTAGACCTGATATGTATCAATTACATAAATTATGTAACGTTATGTAACATGAACAACATAAATAAACTAAAAGCAGAGCTTAGTAGTTATATTTCATTACTTATATATGATAGCCATACATTAGTCACTAGATATAATATGCTTCATGAGTATATGGTGCAGGATAGCCTTGACCATTACATACCGAGTATATTTATGCTGGTACCTTACGCTGGTGGTCCATTAACTGCCATATTTCCTGGCGGTGCTAAAATATTTTCAGTCATGTGGTATAGGAGATATTACACATACAGATTAGGCAGGAACTGGATGTATGAGTAAATCACATAACATAGCTAACTTAAGAGCTGCTGTACTGGATTATATTTCTGTAGTATCGTGTCACTCAGTTACGCCACAAGGCCCATACAGGCATAATATGATGCATGTACACGAGCTATATAAGGAAGTACGAGGGCGTAATATACGTGTGCATATGTTGGTACCATACAATAATAACAGAAGCCAAACATACCCATTTCATTTATTATCATGTATATTTAAATCTGTACATACCTTTGCATATTTTATACATAGCAGCGCAGGCAATACATTATACGCCGATGACTAAATCACATAACCTGCAAAGATTAATACGTGAGTATGTATTTCGGTTGCCTTATGATATATACGTACAAGAACATAGACCTAATGATCGTACGAGATTGCAGTATATACGTACGTGGTTCCTAGTAGCCAGACAACAAACGACCTGGAGCCGGGCAGAGATATTTACGGACAAATCTATTATATTTTCACATGGCATTGTGTCTACGTACTATACATCCATGCTTAGATCCCTTAGCACAACATGATGACTAAACAAACACGTAGATTATACAGAGAGATGGATGTGTATACACGTATATTATATATGTCTACTGGTACAGAACGTAGTAGGATCTTAGCTTGTACAGACTATAGCGTACCAGGCTTCACTAACATTAGTATAGGTTTCGTAACTGTTGGTTCGCCTAGATTCGACTCATCACTCGGCTGTCCTGTTAATGAGGACACAACTTATATACAGCGTACTCCAAATACATTTTCATATATGTTAGCATACATGATACCAGGCCTGCCATATGGAGCACATAGATAAAGTTACATCCCTGTATAAGGCCATGAATCAGTATGCTCGTATGCTAAGAAGTATAATACCTTGTGTACACCCCTTGTTAGCCACACAGTATATTGTGCGTAAACATTCATGTGTACGTGTATACTTTCTTACCACTAAATATCGTGGCGCTACCTCTAGTGCTTTATGTCCAGCGCGTGGTCGTAAACATTTTAAACGTAATAATAAAGTATGTCCAACTGTATTAGCTTATTACCCTTTGTACTATGACACCAGATAAAGTCACATCCCTGTATATTGCTCTACTAGACTACACTATATCATTTGTTACATTTACAGATACTAATGTTGCTACAGCGTTTATTAAAATACGTAGGCCTATACCTAATGTATGTATCATTAACGTAGGGAATTATACCTATGAATGGTCAGGAAACGGATACCAGCACAAGGTGGTACGTATTAGTGTACGTAGTACATATGCACATATAACAGGCGAAGTAGAAAAATACGTACTACATAAGCTGGATGATATTCATTACACACTCATGTGCAGATGACAAAACAAACACGTAATCTATATGACGCGTATATGGTGTATGCAGATATTATAGTTAAAGTTACAGGCATGGACACAGTGACTATACGACTACCATCAGCGAAACTTGTAGATTTAATTCCTGATTATTATAATCCAAAACTAGCACCCCCAAAGTGGGTACAATATCGCGTGTGTAGTAACCTTACGATGTACGCAAGAGGATTATATGATAACTAAACAAACCCAGGCTCTATATGAGTCTTTATGGTTATATGCTGAATATTTAGTTCAATTACACAATGTAGACGGCACGGTACGAACCTACACACCAGTGTATGTAGGTTATTTTTCTTATGCAACAGCAGGGTTGGCGGCTGAGCTAAGAATAATATGGCCTTGGTATAGCTTACGTATGAAGATTATGCGGTTCATAAGAAGACCAAACTTACCATACCGCGGATGACCCCGGCATCTAATATACACAGCGCTATTGAAAGATATGTTAGTTTGTATTATATACCTACTTCCCGTCGGCTTGCCATCAATAATGCTAATATGTTTATGGTAAAAGCCTACACCATAGTTACAACCACACGTACCACTATATCCTTCCTAGTAATACAGAGGTATCCACAATACGATATTATCCTTCCTACGAATTCTAGATATCATATGAGAGGTATACACAAGTTAAACTTAAGCACCTACCATCCCACATGACCCGGGTAGAAAATCTGTACGTGCATATACGTGCATATATTAATATTTGTTGTCATGAGACACAGTATAATGAAAATATACCATTATTGTGTATGGCATTATTAGAAGAGCGTGAGCTATCATTAGCTCAATCAATGATGTTTTATTATTTCCTGACGGTGTTGGAACAACCAGCAACCAACAACGGATCAGCTTCCAGGATATCACATCCAGTAGTAACTGGACTCCCACCAAGCAATTTCACAGGTAAGCATATTAATATATATGCCTCATTACGTTGTTATCTCAAACATGGACTTGTATACCGCACGTAAATTACATAGTGCTATTAAAGACTACTTATTTATATATAGTAAATGTTTTTTGTATGTCAGTATGTCTGCTCGTCACAGAGAGACATTGATATTTACATCCTCGTTTACACCCATCAATAATTTCAGCATAATTGTACACTTTGCAATATTACAAAGCAACGCAGGTAAACCTCTGCCTTATACCTCTATACCTATAAGATACGGTATATTGTTTCCTCATGTGCTCTCATCATACAAAGTACTCAAATATTTTCCATACCGAGACCCAGTCATATGAGTAAAGCCAAAGACATACGAGATGGTATGAAGACGTATATGCGTATGTTAATGGTACGTAGCAAACTGGAAAGCATATACCATGAGTATATAATGCCGTATACGGATAAAACTACTGGTATACATATTTCGGTCCTTTATGCACCTAATACGCACAACCCCATTCCTAATGGTCACAAGCGTTATAAATTTGTAGGTATATTAGAGTGTCCCCGTCATATCTTTCACAGCCGTATCATTCTATGTTAGAACAACGTTACACTGAAATACATAGTCATATTAGTATATACCTGACTATCAAATACTACCCCTAACTTAGGAGTAGATTGCAGATAGCGACATCGTGAGCTTTCTCACAACTAGCCTCCGCGTCCGGGTGATTGATCGCACCCGTGCCAAGCAATACGAGCCCTTTCAGGCGTATATTACCCGCACCGTTTCTGTCAGCATTCTCTGAGTGTCCACACGACTTGCACGCAAACTCGCTTTGAGTTTTACGATTTGCCTTTTCTGTGTGACCACATTTACTACATGCTTTGGATGTATTACGCGGATCAATCCGCAGTACTTTGACACCATTACGTTTAGCTTTATAGGAGATCATTTCTCCTAATTCTGCAAACGCCCAGCTGTGTAGTTTTGTCCGTTCCCGCTTACTTGCCCTGATCCTCGACCTGATACCGGAGAGATTCTCTACGGCTATAGCTCGATTCGTGCGCTTCGCGGTTTGGACTATGCTTTTAGAAATTACGTGATTTGTATCTTTTGAAAACCGGCCCTCTTTTCGACTACGTTTCTTTAACAGTCTCTTAGCTGACTTCGTACCTTTACGTTGCAGCTTCCTACGTAGACTACGGTTGCGATTACGTATCTTATTAAGTTTTGACCCTGAGTAACTAGTACCATCAGAATCATACGCAATATTTACTATACCCATATCTACGCCTAATACATCTATGGCCTCGATCTCTTTGTCTTCCGGAACATCTACTGTAATACTAAGAAACCATTTGCCCGAACGAAGGATGAGGTCGGACTCTCCTCGTGGGTAGGTCAGTAATGCGCGTTGATTGTCACCGCATACGAACGACATCACAGATCGCCCCGGTAACGTCCATATACTTACTTCAGATTTAGGTAGTTTAATATTAAGACATCTCGGATCGTAGGCAATACAACCATGTTTGCGAAATACACGCTGTGCTTTTCTATCTATTTTGTATGCATCAACTACCTTGGCGTTTAACAGACATACAAGCTGCGCAGATAAAGGAAACTCTCTTCGTATCTGGTGATAGAAAGTTTTGTGCAGCGGAAAACGTCTAAACTCTTTAGAGTCCCAAGCTAACTGAGATAACCGATTTGCTGCACAGTTGACTGTTTCCAAGGTTTTGCGTAAAACCTCTGATTGCTCAGGTGTTGGCAGTAGTTTAATCTGTACAGTTAGTTTCACTGCGTATAGTTTATTCAAATCCTTGAACATGTCAATACCTATAAATGAGTAAAAAGACACTACAACGCTTAAATGCTTTATACGCAGGTATGTATATGTTTGCTGAGGACTTAGTACACGATCATAATGACTTCGCGCATAGCATATGGGTCTGTCGCACCTGTCTTCAATACCTAATGCCTGGAGATAGGGCAATACACAGGATAGCACACGTAGAATCGTCAATGTGGTCAAAGCAGCGTATACTCAGCTACACAAGAAAAGTCCATACACACTGGTATGCTAAATACATGCGTACACCATAAGGCAAAAGACATATACGATAATTGGTATGCTGATATTCGTATATTAGGACGTATGAACTGGCATGCCGGTATTGCCAGGCATAAGACTATTAGTTGTACTGCTTATGTGGTACTACATGCACACGGCCTTCCTAAACCTAGTGATAGGTACCTATATCAAGTATATGAGCGTATTAATATACATATAGTTAAGTACTAGCAGTCCACACATATGAAACAACGAATAGAAGCGCTATACACTGGTATGCTATTGTATACTAGTATGCTGGATACAAATGTTACTAGTCATTATACGTGGGCTGTGTATTATCGAAAAAAAGAAATATTCCCAGCACATAATAAGGTGCAGTTTATGATACCAGTTAAGCGTGTGTTAATGCCGAAGTCTCCTGTCTTATTATATCTAAATTTAGTTACGTCTGTGATGACACGCAGGATGATAGGTATGCACGACGCATGGACATGTATACATGGGTAATAACATGAAACAGCGAGCACTGAACTTACGACGCAGTATGAAGGCTTATTTATATCCTCTAGCGTGTCAGAATTTTTATGATTTGTTAGTATGTTACGATACTAAACATTATACTATAGCTATGTTACATATGCTTTGTACAGCAACATACATGCAAAAAGAATATAAGGCGTATATGGCATTTAGGTCTTGGTACTACGCTATCCACTTTACTACTTTGGATGACAGCTAAAAAATTACACACAGCTATAAATATGTATAAGTTATATTTACTGTCTATGTCTAATACCTTATGGGCAGGCAGTAATAATACTATGTGGCTTAATAATATTCAATATGCCTATTGGCGTAGCCCTGCTCAGGCACCTGTATACGTTCCTACTGTACCGAAAACATGTTGTTACTTTTTATCCATATGCGGTTATAAGCAAAATAAATCTAGCTTCATAGCTACTAAACCTCCACTTATAAAAGAGTATCCATTACATGCATACAACTCAATAAGCGTGCATAGGATATATATTGCCAAATAATGCCTACAGCTAAAAAATTATACACAGCTATATATGAGTATAAGTTATATTTACATACCTTGAGTACTATGTTGTGGAATAAAAGTTATTATAATCGTTGGTTTGCAGGCGTTCGTTATGTACGCCGTAACAATACACTTAGCTACAGTACTATAGATATTCCAGATGTACTATTTATACGTTGTTACTTTTTATCCTTATGTGAATTTAAAGGCAACGCAGATATGTCTACTATGTCTCCAGCTCCATTTGTAAATAGCATGCGGCGGCATCAGCGAGCATCATATAGCCTAACGAATATGTATAACGAAGCAGAATGACAGCCGCATATAAACTACAAGAGCAGTTGTATAAGTATAGATTATTACTAGAAAGATTTGATACAGTAAACAGAGATATCATGATGGTTAGGTTTGAGTCACCGGTAGCACTAAAGCGACCTACTAATACTGCGTTCTGGCATCTGCATAAAAGGTACAGTGTATATTATGCAACATTTGAAGCATTTAACCGTGTACGACCTAAATATGGTAGATTTTTAATGCACGTAACCATGTACGTAGATCACCCGGATGCCCACAACACAAGTAGCTAAGCTATATAAAGCATTTCGTGTATATCATGGATTCTTACTTAATATTAGCGGGATTCATTTAAGATCGTTAGAGATGGATGTACCTACACCTGGATGTGTTACTACTCTGTTGTATTTGGTACATAGAGGTACGTATAATATGCCACTATCGCATAGGATATCTGTTTCCTTACTGGATATAGGATATGTGCATCACGCAGGGCATTACATATATTACTATTGGTTACAAGCGTCAATAAATGACAACCGCCATAGCATACCTGTATAATGCATTACACCTGTATGCTACTGAAATAGAATCATACTTACCTCCTTATTTAATATATCCTGTTGTAGGAGAGTATATAAATGCACGCACTATAATACCATCTGTAGCGCATGTAGACTACAGAGTTACATACGTGCACACAGCCAGACCTACAGTTATATACTGTATGTGTTCAATATATAAATTTATATCGCATGTACCACCATGTCGGAAGAACTCAGCAAAGCGATAGCTGCGTATATTAATTATGTGCATATGATTGGTACATATGCTGATAATAGATGCATTACGGGATATTTATATGAAAGTAATACATATAGCGCATTCAAGTATGGCCACACTAAATGCTTCATACTTGGCGTATTTACACAATATGGATATACAGATACCCCTGCTGATTGGTCTTGGGGTGTAGTGCGACATCTTACATTTAATAAATCAATACTATCTATACGTACATACCTTGCATATGTCTGATCAGCAACTACCCCATTTACGGATATTACAGACTGCACTAGTGGAGTATATTAACTATATTAATACTCTTAATACATATGTAGCTTATAAATGTATTGTTGGATATAGGTATGTAAATGACACCAACTGCAGGTTAAAGACTGGATATCATAAATGCTATATACTAGGGGTACATGTTACATATGGGTGCAAGATTCAACACAACGGACGCAAATTGGAACGTTCCATGGTATTCAACAAAACAGTATTAGATATTGTACTACCACTTTACCGCATTGAGCTAGATGAGTATGAATAGTCTATTTATACAATCCCGGACATTACATAGAGCACTTGATGATTATTGTGAATATATCAGGGATATAGATGCAAGCATACGTGGTAAGTATGTATCGTGCGTGAAGTATAGGTATAGGACTACAGTTTTTGGTTTTACTGCCTGTATGATCATTACTGATGTACCTGCAACAACAGGCACTTGTATAAGCAGAAGTATTATATGTTATAGACGACTATGGAATACAACATATGACAACTTCCCACACGATACCTAGCGCGACATCACTGCATACTTGTTTACATCATTATTGTAGGTTTATAATATTGGATACGACTGGTGTTGCGTATGACCAACCTGACTTCCACCTTGTATTTATATATTATACGTATCATACTTTGCAAAATGAAACAAGCTTAGTATTCAATGCTAGGTGTAACCATGGAGTTATTGATAGAGATAATGTAACATACGTATTTACACCTCCAACAAAGATGTCGCCACGATTTCACACCAGGTACATATACCTAAAATATGAAATCTAGAGCTAAGCAGCTATACCAGTCATTATACACATATATGTATTTATTAACGTATAGGCCAGTTGTTAGGTATGCTTACATATTTCGTGGCTTCTTTACTACTGTGTCAAATGTAACGTACTCATTTGCCTGCGTATGTAAAGATAACCATACGGCATGCTGGTATGACATAGTATCGCCACCACCAACATCTGAGGTTAGTCACACTCTATTAAATCAACCACCAGAGACACAACCCGAGCTGCGTATTGTAATTACGCTAGGTGAGCTATACGTTATACAAAAGCTAAGCACTACATGATATCTAAACAAATAGCTCCGCTGCGTATTGCTATGAATAGGTATAGGGATGTACTGGAGATGAGTAGCAGGCATCATTCACGAACTAGAACGGCAGGCACACATGCTGTAGTAGGTATACGACATAATATTTACGAACATGCGTCACATATATTTAGCTCTGTGCACTTTCTTAATGTTTGTGGGTATTCAATAGATAATAGTAAGTGGGTAATTAAGAGTACTACAGCGATAAGTCAGCACAGTACTATATGGGACTGTAGAAAATGGCTATATTTATATGTATGGCGGTCTAACACTATATATGACTAAACGCACAGAACTGTTGTATGGTGCTCTGTCTAAGTACGCCTGCGATCTATTGTACACCCCACGTGTAGATATTACTTACCCACTTTGCTGCTGGATGCCACTACCCAGACATATGTTGTACGCATGTGATGTCGCACCTATAATATTTAGTACAACACAGCATATGGGTTATAAATTACATAACGATATACTAATATTTATAAGATGATTAAACGTCCTACTGAGCTGTATAATGCTATGCATGAATATGTCCTGATTAACCGCGTATACGATGAAAAGTACAATACTCCTTTATCTTTGCTCTATGCGTTTGCTATATGTACACCAGATGGTTTTATGGTGTGTTTTAATAAATGTAGCGTAGCAGCATCTCCCTGCTGGTTATACTACCAAGTTAACATATTCATAGGCACCTATAGACAGCACACATACCAGCATGCCAGCTACTAAATTGCTGTATACGAGATTAATGGAGTATAGGTATGATTTGCTTCAATTACGATTAGCATTAGTAAGGTATCGTAATCTGCGTGTTTATATAACAAGTACTGACTTAATGTATCAAGATAATTTTTCAACAGCGCTGATACACAAAATAGGCAACGGTATATCTAGATACGTAGCCAATAACCCAACATGATAGTCTCACAAGCGTACACACTTAAACAAGCATTACTCGTATACGTACAACATATATTTTGGTTATCTAATCCACATAATACGCGCGACTCTATAGGTATATTGTCATGTAGGGATATAGAACTGGAAGAAAAGTTAAATAATACATGTATGCAGGTACGTTTTATTTCCATATATAGCTCTAAACATTATAATGCGGATCGTGAACAATGGGAGAGATGGGATTTTTTAGTACCGCATAAATCTCACACATATAGTAAATGGATGGACGTATCCTATAAGGTAGCTACAGATGTTATGCTATTCGACTATGAATAACAGAGTGACTACATTATATAATGAAATTAAATGTTATACCGGATTATTAGGTAGGGGGTACCATTATCGGAATATAGTATTTGTTATGGCGCTTGCTAGACGTAAACATGTAACTAGTACTGCCAATTTCTTTATTAGATTCCCAATGGTTAGAGAGAAGATGCACGACTGCGTATGGGAGAGCAGGTGTAGGCTATTTGATGATAGCGAAGGTACATCAAACTTCTATACTAATTATTTTCCTATGGCGTCTCCTGAACACCTATGGGGTACGATTAATATGTTCATAACGTCTAGCAACGCTTATGCTCAAAACAACCTCACTACGTAGAGAGATAATACGATATCTGGAATTAATACATAATAAATATAAGGCTGATGGGCGCAATAATCGAATACGTGGGTGTATATTCTATGTAGGTGAAGATGATATCTCACACTTCACAGTACCAGGCGTAGTTTGTATATTCCCATGTGTAATTTTGCGGTATACGCCTTCGTCGGCAAATAAAGTTGATTATATTATAAGTAATAGTAGTACTTACTTTAATTTAAGCTCAGGAATTGGACATTGCTCCATACATCATCTTAGTTCCAGATATGATATGTAGATCATCGGCATGCCTATATACAGCAATATGCGAATATATTAATATAATTGATACACGCCCTAGATGTACACGGGACACATGTAGTACGCGCACATATGAGTTACCATACTCATTACCAGTATATACACATTTTATTGAGGTTACACAGGAACTTGCAGAATCTGGGTATCCAAGTGGGCGCCTACGAAATACCATATTTGTGGGTACTGCAAAAAGAGGGTGGCAATGTAGTTGGTTGACTATAGAGACGTTACGTCTTGCAGAGTTATGGATAGAACACACTCAATGAATAACCAAGTAAACCTTATATACTCTGCATTATACCGATATACGTGTTTATTAAATACCCCGCCTGGATTGCCAGTATTTAACTCAGTGTATTACGAGTTTACTACGCACGATACATTAATGTGTCAGTTGTATGTATTTAAGGCTGTACACTCCAGCGCTGTGTTACCTTGTGTAAATAAGGACATGATGATGTTAGTGCCGTGGTCTAGTAGACTTTCCAAATCCCATTTCCCGCGCCCGTGGGATGCCGCACGACTTGTACAAGACTTTAAAAATGCCCGTACAAATAAACTTACTGTATAAAGCATTATTGGAATATAGAAATAAATTAATGTATGGTAGAATTTGTATGTATGGTGTAAACACAGATAGTTATAACTATACTGTATATTTTGTGGATAGTGATGGAACTATTATACACGAGCGATTTACTGCACCATATATACACCTCGCTGTATCTGCGCGTATACGTGCATATACCATACACCACCCATGTTCCATACTGTAGATGCCTTGTACATAGCGTTATATGCTGCGCACTGTGATAACAATACTATATCAATAAGATATTTTTACGGGCTAAACATACCACATACCAAGGTGAGTGCTTACATGCCAGTCGGTATTTTTACTGGTATTTTTGCTAATGCTTACTGCACTCCTAAATACTCACATATAGCCGCATACACGCGGGTTAATATATCACGCTTTGTTAAACCACGTCCTTTATGATCGCTGCCACACAACTACATAAAGCTATTGTAGCCTATGTTCATTATTACGTAGGTATGAGTAATTGCAATCCCGCAAGCAAGCCACCTGTGGCTATGATCACATATGAACACGATAGATTTCCCCGGGGTAAGCTATGGTTTTTGTGTATTATTAATTGTCCTCCATGGTCACCCATTGAAATAACAGCAGAGATACCATATGTAATACGTGATGCTGGTGATACGCGTAATTTGCATGGGTATAATTTCTCTACCCATAACATGCTGCCTTTATGCTATGTATACGGGTTTTATTCCACTACTGTTCCGTATAAGTGGGATTACGAAAATGACACATTCAAATGTCCATAACTAACAAAGCGCAGGCTATAATAGATAACTTGTATATGTATATTACGTTAGTAGATAACGAGCTATATATTAATGGCGTGAAGCATGAAGCTACTGTAGTAAGCGTACCTGATTATACCCCACATATTATATCTATAGGTTTCTTGACTATGTGGTGCAAGAAGCGCACCACCGATGTCTTCGACGCGCAGACATCATCGTGGTCACAGGTTAGCCCTGCATTAGGAGCTCCAGATACTATACTGCATTTAATAGGTAGTGCTGTATGTTATAATATATATACAGTAGATTATGAGACGGAGGATTTACAAAAGCAATCTAACTGGTCTGAAATATGCATATCAGAGCTTTAGGTCTATTAAGATCTATACACGAATACTTGTCGGTTACTTTATTTAATGATGATGATAACAACTATAAAGGCAGGGTATTAGGTACAAGAATATATAAACATGGAGAAGACTTACTAGACAACTCTCCTATACGTATATACATGTTGGATATCTATAATATAAAGTATATTGCATATAGGCGAAGATATCAGTGCATATCAGTATGTGCTATAGCAGATGATAGTAAGCATTTCATTGTGCCTAATGGACCTCCTAGATCTTTATATACTGTATACTTGCACTTAAATAAATTAGTATACAGCCAATCCAGTATAAGTACCCGTGACTAATAACATCCACACTAAGGCGTCTGCGTTGTATACTAGTATGCGTATGTTTATGTATATTATTTTTAACACTAGTTGCACAGTTAATGGTCGGAAACATTCTGTGTTAATTAATACCTACAGCAAACCTGGCTTAGTTTATCCAGACAAAACATCTTTTTCATTTCCTACCATATGTGTGTTGCAGTCATGGTCAGGTCCAAACCTTGCCTGGGGTTTATCATACCAAAATATACACAAGGACCCTATACGCGATGCGTGTACTATTATAGTATGTAAGTGTAGACACAATCTATATAATGTACATAGCAACGATAAAAACATATACAGACTATGAGAACAAAGGTAATAGGCATGTACAATGCATTATATGCTATTATTACAGATATAACTAATGTTGAGGCGGAGCCGTACTATATGTCTATGATTACATATAGATTGAGACATATTTCAGTAGCATATATAGGTACAACAAATACTAATACTCAGTACATCTTTGGTTATAAAATGCGCATATTGTCGTATGCAGGATTGCCACACTACCCCGGCTTCATGTTATACCATACTAGTCTTAGTATACGTAACTTTAATTGTACGCCAGTAAGGCGCCTGGAAATAAATACATGAGATCTAAGCAAGTTACAGAGCTGTATAAGGCATATACGGCATACTCTAGATATTTGTGTAAGCCAGATTTACGTGTGTGGTACACTACAGAGCTTACATATAGACACGTACAGATAGTATACTTGCATAAAGAATATGTTAATTATCGTAACATCCGACCACTATGCAATTTTATATATGTAGGTAGAGAGGCGTGGATTGTTTTAAGTTTCACTACCGTTATTGCTAAAGATTTATGCAGGCACTTACGTACGCGAACATGAGAACAAAGGTACAACAAGTATATACTCCATTGTTATATTACGCACAGTTAATACATGATAAATCTTCAATCATGGATACTAAGAGCTATGAAACATTTAACGCATATTCTTATACTATATGCATACCTAAAGGCAGGACGCGGGCGATAACATTCAGTCTGGTATCCTGGTTCTGGTTTAGAAAAGGTGTTATAAATTCAATACTTAAATTTATTTCGTGACTATAAAAGAACTAACTGATGCAATGATATTGTATAGAGCTAGTATTATAATATATAATAAAATAATAAAGACACGTGTTAAGGAGACACACAATATAGGTGGAGGTGTAACTACGTGTTTATTGTATGCATATGACGTACCCAACCCAGGACGTAGTCGCTATACAAGGATCACTACAGGTCAGGAGCTGCTCCGCTTTTGCATATATCTTATTCGTATTAAAATACAGGCTTTCTATGTCACAAAGGATTAAAAGCCTGTACAAGGCCTTCTACCACTATGCAGATATGTTAGAGTATTATCCTGCTATTATTAAATTTAAACAGTATGGTAACGTAGAGATATATAGGGAAGATATAACTATTAAATGGACAAGTCATTGCAAGGGTTCGCAGATTAGATATAGAAATTATTTCGCTGCAGACTTGGCGGAAGAACTAGATAGCTATACAACCCGTTACCTGAAATACACATGACAACGGCAGCCAGGCTACATAGCGCACTAGATTGGTATGTATATGGTATAAACCAAGATCAGCACTACGACCCCGGATTTACCCTTATAGATATAAATATTAATGGTTTAGATGTATATTTAATATGTTCAGGTTTGAAAAAGATGAAGTCTATCCCTATAAAATTTTCACGCTGCGGCCTGCGTACATTACGCTATATGAGACATACAACACCTAGGTAAATGACATCCGCCACCCCACTTCACCGCGCATTACTGAACTACGCACAATACCTGACAATAACCCAACAGCATTCCCCAGGATTTAGCCTAGTACACATTTCTGCTGTTAAGGGGTATTTAGTATATTTAAGTATACCATACACTACTACAGGTAATGTACGTACATTATGGCGCCCGTGCCGTATAAATATAAATTATAGACCATGACTACTCCTCGTAACAACCTACACTTCAGATCACGTTTATTGAAAATGCATATTAGTATATATATTAGTATATTTTCATCTTACACTGTTCCCGCAGCCTGTGCTACAAAGTCGTTCACTATACGCAACGGCCATACTGTATCTATGCTTGTATTTCCGCCTGTGAGTGGGTGTACTGGTGGTGTATTTGCTTCACCATGCTCACGTAGTTTATTAGGTGTACAATCCCCTCCACTTAAGTTCTTATCTCCATCACCCATGTCAAGAATAAGAGACGTATATTATGGTTACTACAAATGCTAATTTAATTAATAACGGTATATATCAGTATGTGCGTGTATTAATGCATAGAGGGTATTTAGGAACTACCTACTCATTTGGTATGTCTAATAGTGTAATTATATCTATGTATGCGTATACACCCAGTGTGTCAATAGCACGCAGGGAGCCTGGGGTATTTAAGAATTCACCAAATCGCAAAGCATACGGGCTAAGCAAACCAGATCTCCTGTATTTACCTCAGGATACATTAGAACGTTATGTCAAAACTTGTAAACGTTACAGGTAACTCACACAGTACCTATCTGTTATATAAAAGTCTAAGATTATATGCAACTGAGTTGCGTAGTGATAATCGTAAGTGTGCGTTAAAGTATAACTATATACCAGAACGAGTTCATTGGTCTGTTGGATATATAGTTATGACAATTATGAACGACGACTACAAACCACCACTAGGATATGTAATTAGTAGTATAAAGAATAGTGGAGTGGCAAGACATATAAATGACAGAGTTTATGAATATACACAGCGTTGACTTATGTAAAAGTATGGTATCATATGCAAGTGAGTTACGTAGGTGTTCTGTACAGTGCACTGTAAAGTTTAATACTATATCTAATGCACGTATTTGGTATATTAATCCATGTGGTATAGCAGATCACCGCTATCCTGGCTATGAGAGCTACACGATCGAAGTCCGAGACACAGGTGCAGTTGCGTATGTGTATAACAGGATACTAGGCACATATGACCACCAATAAAACACAGGCATTGTACGACAGTATAGTAGAGTATGCTATAGCACTGCGTATGGATGGTTCACCGTGTAAGATACAGTGTGAACACGCATATACACCAGCGTACAGAGAGTATGTATTGCTGAGTAGATGTAAACCACGCCACGCACTTACTTTAGTAAAAGACTCTTATGTGGTTTCCTTCGTTTATAAAAGAATTATGCTGTATTATTTTAATTAACTACATGCCTCTCGCTCCTCAAACACAGGCATTATACAATGCTCTGCGCTTATATGCTCGCATACTGGCGTGTATGACAATAAAAGATTATGATATGCAACAAACTGAAGATCATAAAATTATGTATATATTGGTGTTAGAGATAAGTAATAGCGGTTCCATTAACACGTGTATTACCAATTCGTGGTTTGCTACGCAAATATATGCGTATACATCTTAACAATGCATTCAAAACAAACAACCAGGTTGTACACTGGGTTGGATTCGTATGCGGAGTTACTAGGTGGTTTGTCGACTGCCCGAGGTCTGACCAAGAAGGGGCCCCTGCAGGGTACTGATGTAACAATATACATTATGTTTAGAGGAGAAGTAGACCCAGCATCTAGAGATTGGCTTAGTAGTTATTGTATAATAGGCGCATATGCACTACAAACACTTATATACAAATATACACAAGCTGTGAAGCACAGACAATATGAAGAAATATAAAGAACTGTGTGATGCTATGCGTGCTTATGCAATTATAATTAATAAGTATGGTTTAGGTATAGTGTATTGGGAATACCCATCACCACATATAGGGTATTGTTTTCCATATGCTACCTTCAGCCTACAACAACAAGTACAGAACTATGGTCCAGGAAGCTACATAACATCTATAAGCCTAGCTGCTGACATACGTAGTACATATAGTACATATACACAATGAACAAGAAATATACTGAATTACATACAGCAATATGTAATTATGTAGATGTATTGTATATTGCTGGACCACACCTATATGCGGATAGCCAGCAATGGATATGTATAAGCCCACGATACGCATCCATGTGGTTTATGACAGATAAGTATGGCAGCTACACTATGGCTATGGGTATTATTGTACGCTGTATTAATTTATTTTTGAATAGACAGCAACCCACATATACAACAATACATGAGAAGCCAAGCAGTACGGCTGTATAACGCTGTACATACCATTTGTAGTTACTATAGACGCTTACAAACATACTACCACATACCCGGCCGTATGTGGTATATAGAATCATGTACTATATCACCCACTGTGCGTGTATATTTCTATTGTGTACTTAAAGCACGTAACCCGTGGATACCTGTAGTACGAATTCCTGATACGTATATGCACTATAGTCATTCTCCTACTGCTATGCGGATATATAGGATAGTTACAGAATGGAAGTATTTATCTGAAAATCTAATAAGCAATGTCAAGCCTGACAGCAACTGAACTACAAGCAGTAATACTGGATTATATTAAGTCTATCAACACGTGTAATGGTCAGGTACCATACGGTATACAGGGGCATACATTCATAGGCACAATTTCGTTACCATTACAGGCTGTACCCAACGTCATTGTACGATTGTTATGTGTGACCGCCAAACACTTACCAGGGCGCACCGGCTTGCAGATAGTAACATATCCATGGACTAAAGCACTGTCCCGTAAACTTCGTGACTATGACACACAGGTCGTATGTACATATATGCCCTATATTACATACGCACCATATACAAATAATAACCGTAATATAATTATACCTAGATGTCGTGTACTAAACAGCGTTGAACCAATTACACTATGACAACCACAGTTAAAGACATACGCACTGCTATGGCGCAATACGTGTTGTTGCTTATGGAGTTTGTTAATATAGATGACCTTACACCGGAACATCATGCAACTCCTGATACGCCATTGCTTCATTGTGTGTTGTGTAAATATTTAAGCAATGAAATACGCAAGATATACTTCCTATCTATATTTAATAAAACTTCATATTGCGGTACCTTTCGCCTAGCCCCGGAGCCGTATACACCATTCACACGCACTATGAGATTACAAACTAGACAGGGGTATACATTCATACGCAGTTATTACCCTACGGGTCAATATTTATATGACCTAATGTTCATGGATGCTATGTACTAAACTTACCCATGCATCAGAAATCCGTATTTCTACATCAGGCGGTATATAACTATGTTAGTATATTTACATATAATGGTGCTGTTGAAGGTCAACGCTATCCAGATACACGCAGACTTGATACCCTCACAGTTCAAAAAGGTAAGCGACCTACTATCGCATTAGTATTTCTGGTTACTGGTTCAGCTTGCTTTGTACCAGGGGCAGCCGCTGCTAGCATAATGCCCACTGCAGGGTATACATACAAAGCTTTTAGAAGATTTATGACTTCATACATTTATAGTACTATGTGTATGTACAGAAACACAATTAGCAGTTATCTATGGAAGCGTTGGTAAGACTGAAACGTAACATGCTTACTAACAATGTAATGTCTCTGTACACTGCGTTACGTAAGTATGTAGATATATTTGAATGTACCAGTAACCATCCCATAATTGGTATGACTCCGCATCCGTATATTGTGTTATCGTGTGCTAATACTACTAGCACGCTAGTTAACGGTACCTGTGTAATCTATATAAGTGTAATAGAGTCAAGAGGAAATAGTAAGTACTATATGCTAAACGCATGCCCTCGTATAGGTCCTCGCCCTCCTAGCCACCATATAGTTGCAGGAACAACCGTAGCAAATAGATATAGCAGTACACCGCCTTTCATAGCCGTGTCATTTGCTGCCGTATATAGAAAAGCACACAATTACACACAATATAAATTAAAGCATGACTAATAACCGTGTATCTGTGCTTATATCAGCATTACAGGAGTATCTTGCTGATATAATGTATAGTATTGATTATGGATATACTGCTAGTATATTAAGTAAAAGATACGAAGGTACTTGTTCTACCTCGCCGAGTATTAACTTTAGAAGCCCGCACAATGTAGGACTGCTGGAGTTTTACAATTCCAAGAAACAAACTAATACACCAAGTAGATTCCGTACATGCTACTTGGTTATCTGTACCGCCGGTGGTTGCAATAATCACCATGACTATCCTGCGTTTACTGCACACGTGCATCTGGATATACAACATCTACCAGCAGTAGATATAATATACGATTACACATGGCTTTATATACGTGCGTACATACTTAAATGAATAATATTGTAGCAGCTACAGCATCATATGCAGCATACTTACATCGTACATTAGATGGTGCTACATTATATCATACTTACAATTTAGGTTGTACGCGATCGAGTATAGGATCAGCAGTATGTATACAATTAATTACTCTCTCAGCAAATATAGCCTACCCACCCCATGCTTAAACGCCTATACCACAGATACATACGGTTTATTTACACAGTAAAAACATTTCATGATCACGCCGCTAGGTTAAATAGATCCGTGGATGTGGAGCAGGCATTGTATCAGGTAGCGGCAGGTAAGAGGGGTCCGCTAACACCAGATGAATGTCGCAAATTAGCCAACTTCCTGGGGTGTCCCCCACACAAAGCACCTCCTAGTATAAACCACAACCTCCTTGTGCGGTTGGTTTACGTGTTGATCCGGTATCTTACAGGCTAACGTGGTCTGATGATCGTACTCCACGTATTGCTTACGACGGCGTCGTCGTCGTTGCCACACAGTTTGACAAGAATGGCATACCTTGCATATGGGTAATTCGTAGAGGCGGTAACTGCCTGAATAAAGAAGGTGAGTGGGAATATGAAATGCAACCATCCTCCAGAGATACGTCGTTTATGTCACGCACCAGGTATACCTCTTATCAGGAAGCAGTTACACATGCAGATAAATTCCACGCGAATGTCCCGGAATAATACTAGAATACTACACGCATTTAATACGCATGCCCAAAAGTTACATAGTGTATGTATGTTGTTTGTGCATATATTAACTATCATCTACGATTCTCGTAGTCAGCAGCCTGGTGTACCATTTATGCGCATGTACACTTTTGATACATACTGTAAATGCAACGCTAGTGTATGTATTTTATGCTTTGCTGGTCCTTCTCCGATTGATGTTAAATATAATCTATGGAATCACAGCAATAGTATTTGCTCTGTCCGCAGATTATTTAATCGTTTACATTTTTGTCTACATGCAAAGTAAATATCAGGCTTTATATGATGCCGCACTGCTGTGGTTGCATTGTATAGAGTATGTATGTGATAGTGATTGTTATGATGTAAGACTTAAAGGGGCTATGATAGACAAACCCAGCTATATAGGCGCATATTACGTGTTATCTCCTCATAACATGTATGAAAATAATGACCCACTACCTCTTGCTAAATGTACGTGCATATCTTGCCTTAAAGCTATAGTAAGATGAAACATAAATACGATGCACTACGCTCCGCAGCAATACGCTGGCTGAATGATATACACGCAGTATGCAGCAGTAACAGAAATATTTGTGATGTAGAATTGATGGGGGTAGAGATAGACACTACCGAAAGCACATATTACATATTAGGCAGACCTTTTACAGCTGGCAATACTGATACATACCCTTTATATAGTTGCTCGTGTATGGATTGCCTAGGCTCCAGATTACTTTTTTGAAACACAACAATACAACACCCTGTGCACATAGCGCTTCCTTACAGTACGCAGCTATATGCGAATATGCGATTATTACAGATTTGTTGTTAGAGTCTTACGTAGGTAGACGTAGTAAGATACGTAATCGTGTGTATGCGGTACCTATAAGTGCTGGTGTTGTCGTACATCTGCGTGTGCCTACATATATGAGTGTGCATTGTATGTCCCCGCAGGACGCAGACTTCCATCCAACTGTGTTCGCCGCATGTCCCTTGATATACGATCTAGGTATAATATATTCCACGCTGTTTCTAGAGCGCTTTATAACGTGGTTTTGTAATAGAGTAAGATTTAAGAAGCATGCGTAACAGCATACTCCTTGAAAGTATAATAAGTTACTTACAGGTGTTACGGCTGACTGCTAAATGTGAATACATTAGACATGTAAGAGTTTTGTTTCGCAGTATTAATACTGCTATCATTATACCCGTAGAGTTTGGGTATCCACATGGATATACTTTACCACTGAAGAATTATACAGGGTGTGTTGTTAGTACTTGTATTCACTTAACAACAGTATACATAATTTATGATTATTTCAAGTATGTCACAAATATACAAAGCAACAAAATTACACAGTAGTATAACACGACATAGAATGTTTATAATAGCTGCATTACATGCTGATGGTATTGATGCGCAGAAATCTATGGTTACAGGGGTGCCAAGCACATATATTTCTGTATGGCGCTCATACTATAACAGACAAGCTAACAGGCAGTCTAATAACCTTCCATATGCTTCCTGGAATACTATTCTACGTTTATAACAGAGGACTATACAATCAAATACTCCAACTACAATACCAGCAATAATATGAGCAGGACTAAACGTAAACCATATACGAAAAGCAAAGCTGTAGATAAATCATGTCGTTGCCATGGTGGATGTCCTTACTGCCTAAACAATAGAATGCGTAAGCATAAGGTGCGTACACAGGCAGCAGATTTGCAGCTACGTGATATACAACAAGATGACGACCCGCAAACACAGAAATAGAAAACTGCTATGTAAATATAGACAGATAGCTAAAGCACTGTATCCCACGTTTCAGATATATTATTGTTCTAAGGATTATCCCTATACTATTGATACATTACCTAAAGTGTCTGCACGTTTTATTTGCCATCACATTTTTGCAAGTTTGACCGGAGGTGATGCTACAAACGCGGTATCTTGGTTAACGTCAGGTAAATATGACAGTATACGTGCGTATAATGCAGAGTTTGCACATTATATAACTCATTATGATATGGTCATACAACCATGAGAGCTAAGTACATACAAATAGCTAAAGCGCTATATCCTGTATATAATGTGTATAGGTTTTCTAATGATTGGGGATTTTATTGTTCTGATAGTATAATTACGTTTATAGCAGATAATGATGGTCGTCATCATGCTATATTAGGTTTAGAAACTCTAGAATACTCACCAGGTGATAGTACATATAATATATGCACGGATGATTTGATCCGTAGTGTAGATTTCAGTACACCGCAGTACGCACTAATGTGTCGTCTTATTGGTTGCGCCGAAGCAATAGTACAAAATCCATATGCGCAATAGAGTAACTACCATATACGCTATATTGTCAGATACATATATTGTGTATATTAGTACACATGACTGTGCACATATGGTACCAGGTGTAAACAATGTATATATAAAGTATCTTGTACCTGCTTATAATATAACACTGCCAAAATCACAGGTTGTAACATGGCCTATCACTAAGTCTCGTTGTGGGCTTGGTAACGCAAGATGGCAGGTCAGTATCACCTCCGCGAAAGGTATATACTCACGATACTAGGAATGATAACGCACATAAGCTAGCGCATGATATTACATATGCTTTACTTACTATGGATGCACTATACTTCGCATCCTATACTACGTGTGTTACTAGGGTATTAAAATACCATTTCACGTGGAGACAACCGGTAGATGTGTTTTGTCAGGTATTTAATGTATGTAATGGAATATTGTGCAACGGTGTGAGTTATGTACAAGCTATGGATATGGTGTATGAGGAATATAGGCGTACGTACCCTGATGGTAGATATTACTACAGAGAGCAGAAGCAGAAACGGTTATGTTAACTACCAATACAACAGAGCTATGTCGTATATTGGCAATAGAGATGTTCGAGGTTCTTTTATTGTATTTCAATATACAAGATACCGTGTACTACATAAGACTGGCGGACACTGAAGCCAGGGTAAAGATATTAGGAGTACATACAGACATTAAAACACATACTGCTGTATACAGTGCACATTACACAGCTGTAGACTACGACACAGGTGTACATTACGTACAAAATACTGCTGTAGGTCGTGAAACATACGTACGAAGTACAAAACAAACATGACCAGCGAGACTAAGCAGTTAGTACGTAATATACATAAAGCATTGATACTGTCGCATGCATATATGTTTGAAACAGCTGGGTATAGTCATTGGCATATAGTAGAAGATGTGGCAATATTCATGCATATTAAATTAAAATATAAATCTAGTAGCGAGTATTACGATATTTCAGTGTATTCAAGCCTCCCTACTAGCGTATCCGTTGATTTAGCTGCGCAGCATTATATTGAATACCATACGTAACCATATGGATAAACACAGCTTCACCACAGACACTCCAGCTACACACCCTGTAATACACATCAAATGGCGTTTGTTGAATACACCAGCTAATGCCTCGTATGGTACCACACTAGATATTATAAATACAGCATGCAAAGAATGGAATAGGACGCTCCGACAGCATATCCACCTGAGCCCCGGAGTAGGCGGATACCAACTAGATTTTGAGTTTAGACCTAATGTCGTAAGTACGTATGATAAAACATTACAAACTGTTAAGCATATTGTATATCAAGATATTAGGACGCGACATATCGCATTTGATACTGCAAATACCAAATGGGCAATTAAAGGCTGGCGCACGCTCTTCCGTATAGGTGAGGATATGCATAGCGCTACATTACATCATATTGGCGTAGCATTGGGACTACCAGATACTCCTGATAAGTCTACCTGGATTATGTGTCCTACGTATGGTCGTATCAGACAATTAACTACAGATGAAATTGTTGAATATAATAGGTATTTTAGTAAAACATACAGCAAGGAAGCTGCATTTTACAAGAAGTACACATCTCAGCATTAAACCACATTCACACATGAAAATTTCCACCACAGTCTTTATGTTTATTATGTTTGTTATTGTTTTGTTGTTTAATGTCTCGTGTGATAGCTCTCCATCACAGGTGATGTCGCTGTTGGTTAAAGACGTACCCCCTGGTTCGGAGATTATTCAAGCACCAACATGTGACGAATATACGTACATTGTACGAACACCAGATGGCACTGTATATTTGTATAAGGTGCTGTCCACTGCGTTTGTTTCTAATGTTGATGCTGTCAAACGCTACAAGTATGTATTATTTACTCCTCCCACTGCAAAAACAGACACGTCTAGTGTTGTTATATTACCTAATGCTGTCGCCGTAGATTATGAACACGCAGGTAAATAAACCTATGCTCACCCAACCCAAGAAACCCATTATTAAGTTTAAGCCGTTTCATATGTCTACTAAGGAGTTCTTGGCATTATCTTTACCGGAGCGCCGTGTAGAAGTTGCCAAGGATGTATTACGTATGTGTAAAGCGAAGAAGTATATTGTGAATAATTCAAGGTATGATGGTGACTCCACATACCTGTCACTCATCACATTATCCAGAATACCCGGGAGTAGGAAGCTGCATATGGTAGAGCGCGGAGGTATGTCATTATATACCGTAGATGTATCAAAAGCAGTAAAGGCTGGTGACGTGCGTTGCGTATTATGTGCTAAGAGTGCTCTTAATATGTCTACTATCCGTGCTATGCTGAATAACAGCCGCGGTAAGGTTAAGGGGGATATGAATACTCGTTTATTCTTAACAGCTACTGTATCTAATTACGTATTATATACTAACTCCGATATTTCTACCGCAGTAGAGCAGTGTTTTGAGGGTTGGTATGCTTCTAGAGCACGCAAGCCTCGTAAATATACTATTGAGGAACTTATGAATAATATTATAAAAAATAAGGGTAAATTCAAGAATCCTATGACACGTAAATTATTGTCTTAATGTAATATGTATTATATGCTTGGGTCTATACACAGCTCATCCACATACATCAACATATGCCCTCAAAGACCTCAAGATCAATACATGTGCATTGCGCAGCTACTGTAGAAGACTATGTTAATATTACTATAACGAATGATGTTTTCGCATTATCAATGGACGAAGCAACCGAAAGCACTAGCATACAGGTATCTGGTATTCCGTTTATACAGCGTATTGTGGGTTGCGTATATCTGCTATTGTTTGGGCGTGTATACAGCAAAACGCAGATTACCCCGGCCACCGCGTTGGCATTATCTGATAAACTGCGCGCTGAAGCAGAAGGGATTATAGAGATGCAGCTACTTCGTGTGGATACGGAGTTAGAGTAATTTAGTATACAACAATGACTTGTGTATTGGGTACTGTACTAACATACATATACTTAAAAATGAGCCAAGATCACAGAAATTGGGATGCTAATGATATTGAGGAATTGTTCGTGAACAGACATAATCCTAAAACTATGTCATACTACCTATGGCACATACTTAGGTACACTGTTGCACCGTATAGTGGTATTAATTGTGTATATGCTCCTACGTTATCGGTAGTTACACATAATCAAGATATAACTACTGCTGCGTATTCTGCACAGTATCGTAGGCATAGGAGCAAGGGCGGTACGACTATTATTATGGGTTCCTTTTCTAATCGTTCGGAAATAGGAGCTAAGCACGTGAGGCATGTGAGATATAAATCGTATGATATACAGATAGATAATCCAAATGCAGGTAAGATTAGCCAGAAACCGTATACCTGGAATCCTAAGCAATTTTATACGTTTACTGAGCCGCCTACTGTACCAAAGAAAAGGTACTTGAATACTTATTTTATTAAGAATGCTGGGAAAGCTAAGAGATTTAGTAAACCACGAAAACAATCCGTAACCCCATAATGGCAGATCCAAAAACGCTCGTAGCTGCGCTACGTATTCATGCACGCAGAGAGCCGAATAGTCTCCTAGCAGAAGCTATACAGTACATTGATGAATTGCAGAAAGATAATGCAGGGTTGGTTGCAGAACGTAATGCGTCTGAGACTAGGCTATTAGAGTTTATGAGTAACGATGGCAATCTCGCGCTGGTAGCATATGAAGCCGTACTTAGGGTAGTTGGCGAGCAGTTAAATGGTCCAAAAGCTGAATACAAGCTAAACCGAGCGCAGGTTGCGGTCCTGGCTAGTCAAGCACTTAAAAAGCATGGTAAAGATTAATACAACAGGTAAAGACCAGATAATCTTTGTTGGTGATATACATGGTAGACTAAATACGCTCATGTATTTACTTGCTAATAAAAATATAAATAATGCATTTATTATACAGGTAGGGGATTTTGGTGTGGGTTTCTTATCTGAGAAATACTACAGGCGTAAATTCAAACGCATGTCTGACACACTAGGATTGCATAATAATCATCTACTGGTAATTCGCGGCAACCACGACGACCCGGAGTACTTTAGTAAATCTAATAATCCGTATAATGTAGATAATATTACCTTTATGTCTGACTACTCAGAACATACGCTATTAGGTAAACGTATACTGTTTGTAGGTGGCGCTATATCGGTAGATAGACTGGAAAGAGAGGAATATAAAGACTGGTGGGAAGATGAAGCAGCATATTTCCGTAAGCCTAAACATAAGAAATATGATATAGTAGTTACACATACCAGACCACCTGAGTCTTTGCTGTTTAATAGTAAGATGGGTATAGAGAGTAGGATGTTTAATGATCCAGGTTTGGAAGCTGCATTAGATGCCGAAGGGCATATAATGACTATGCTGCGTAATGCTGTAACTACGCCATTATGGATATTCGGGCATTTTCATGAGTCATTGATCAATGTAGTTACAGGTACTAAGTACGTGTGCTGTAATATTGATGAGTTTTACCCATACAACCCCACACCTTAATACATGGAACAAACACCGCCTAAAGTACCTCTTACCTGGTTGGATCGTATACGTATGTATTTTTATATGCGCAAGGCTATGCGCCAGTGTCGCAGTTTCATGCGGGCTTTAATGAATATTGGTAAATTGCCTGATAAGGAGGCCCTGATGCAGATCACCAGGCTGAAGTTCAAACTGCGCGATACTAGAAATGCTGATGGTACAGAGAACGAATTCGCTAAAATGGCTTTATTATTCTTGATCAAGATGGATGTAACAATCAGGTTTAGACAAGAATATCAGCAACTATTGGAGTCTCGGCTTCAAGCTGCCGAAGAAGAGTTTAATGCATTATATGCTACTGACGCACCTAACACCATCACCGATACTCTGTAACCCACACACCACCCATGAAATTCCAATCCGTCCTCTCCGCTGTCCTTGGTCTTGCTTCTCCCGCCATCACCACCTCCACCCCTGCATCCAAGCCCGTATTCTGCACGGAATGCGGACTATCTGGAACACATGCCGATATGTGTTCTGAGGCTCCCCTGTCAGAAGAACGCGTGTTCCGCCTCACGCTGCGTATCGAGGCCATGAACCGCGAACGCATGGAGCACATTGCGCGTATTGATCGTCTTACCGACTCCGTCACCAAATGGCAGGGGCGTCACGCTATCGTACGTCATGAGAATAATGTGTTGCGCCGTAAACTACATCCACAACCAAAGCGTACTACCAGCGCTGCGGAGCAGGGTAACACAGATGATGAAGCATATGACGCATTCAACGCACCTGCGTTCCACGGTGGTGGTATTCTTACACACGATACCAGATTTGTGGAAGATATTGATACCGCTGGATTTGGTGAAGAAGAACTTGGACCATTCGATGTACAGCGCAGTCCCTTAGATGTTGTAGGTAAAAGTGAATAGTGTGTATTTTTGTGTATGTAGGTCTTTACATACACAGCGTATTGCGCTAAATCGTCCAGCAGGTTACCTACATAATAAATATTAATATATGTCTACTCCCAGTAAAAAGCCTTTGCGAATTTCCCTACTCCACGCAACCAGAGGGCGTCCAGATAAAGCGTTAGCCGCAAAGCAGCAGTGGTTATCATCCGCCAAATACCCGGAGTACGTAGAACACATATTTGGGGTTGATGAAGATGATGCATCTACGCTGAATGTAACGTCTGGTTGTCCTCGTGTTGTGGTGGAGAAAGGTAAGGGCTGCGTGCTAGCATGGAATTCATGTGCAGAATTAAGTACCGGGGATATTCTCGTGCAGTTATCAGATGACTGGAAGCCCGCGCTATACTGGGATGAGATACTTCGTGATCAGTTTAATACAGAGACAGGACCCTGCGTACTGGCTATTAGTGACGGACATCGTAATGATGACCTGTTGTGTATGGCTATACTGAACAGGGCTAGGTACAAACAACAGGGTTATTTATTCCATCCTAAGTTCCTTAGTGTATTTAGTGACAACTATTTTACGTGGGCAGCTAAGAAGGATGGGGTACTTAAGGATGCTAGACATATCGTGTTTGAGCACGAGCATCCTATATTTGGTAAGGGCGAGATGGACAATACATATAGAGACAGCAACTCCGAAGCCAGGTATATCCAAGGGCACATGACGTTTAATGAGCTGACACGTCCACCTAATGCAACCGTATGCTTGGCTATGATCGTCAAAAATGAGATAGACGTAATTGAGCGGTGTCTACGGTCAGTTAAAGATTATATCCATTATTGGATTATTTGTGACACAGGCTCCACGGATGGTACACAACAAAAGATTAAAGACCTTATGCAGCAATGGGGTATTGCTGGAGAACTGCATGAGCGTCCTTGGGTTGACTTTGCTACAAATCGTACAGAAAGTCTGGCGTTAGCACGAGATAAGACCCAGTACACCCTTATTATTGATGCCGATGATCAGCTGGAGGTAGAGGAGGGTTGTAATGTACTAAGTAATCTGTGTCAGGATTTGTACCAATTTAGAATTACGCACTGCGAACTGACGTACTACCGTACGCAGCTTGTAAATAACGCGTATGCCTGGAAATACGTAGGCGTACTACATGAGTTTATTACTGCAGCAGATAACGTACCTATGACACCACCTGTACGTGTAATGCAGGTACATATGATAGCAGCAGCATCCGATAAACGACACGGATTCTCCGGCAAGAACAAGTATGTAGCGGATGCGTTGATACTAGAAAAGGCATTGCTAGATACCGATATAGATGCCCACCTCAAATCCCGGTATATGTTTTATCTAGCGCAGAGCTACCGGGATGCGGGTATGTGGGTACGGGCCGAAGCCGCGTACGAAGAACGAGTAGCAATGGGAGGTTGGGAAGAGGAGGTGTATTACTCCAAGCATATGATAGCTAAAATGAAGGCCGTACAGCGTAAACCGATATTGGAGATCATTGATGCATTTACGCAAGCCTGGGAGTATAGACCTTCCAGGTTGGAGGCTTTGTATGATTTGATTATCCTACTTAAGGAACTAGGTAGGAATACATTGGCATACGCATATGTAAGGATTGGTATCAGTATACCAGCTTCCAGTGACATTCTGTTTGTACGTGCTGATGTATTGTCTTGGCGTATGTTAAATGAATTTGCTATATTGAGTTTCTTCACAGGTAATAAGGTACAAGCCTATAAAGCATGTAATGCGCTTGTAAATAGTCCAGCATTCGCCTCAGTGCCTGAAGTTGACCAGACAGGTATAAGGAGTAACTTGGTGGAGTTTGCGAAGCATCTGAATTAAAGCGGTAAGTTTGTAGGTATTGAAAAGGGGCGATACGTATCAGCGTATCGCCCCTTACCGTTTGTATATCGTTATGTCCTGTTTACTTACTTAACAGTTCTCTCTCTAGCAGCAGGTAACGCCGGTTAGAGTGCCATACTTCGTCTTCCTGTGGGGTATATGACCCGTCAAGCGTAGTGAGTGGTACTCCGGCCTTAACCCGTAAAATAGGCGGCTGAAATATGCTCCCAACGGTCTTGTTCTCTTTTGAATTCCAAGCGCAGCTTGTCAGCAGCATCGGTGTCAGCAACAGTATTGCGATTACGTAGTTTTTCGATTTCATTACGCAGTTTAGTGAGACGCGCCTCGTGTTTTTCTTCGATGTCATAGTAGTATGTGTATTTAGATAGTTCCATTTTAACCCGCCAGGCGTCTAAGCCTGACTTTATAAGCCCTAGTATAAGTGATGGTGTCATAATTTATTTAACCTTTCCCTTGGCTTTAACCAAACACAACTCCTTAATAGGTGCAACAGTCTTACCTTGCACTGCATCATACCTGGCTCCCTCCAACCAATCATTGCCAAATATGAATAACGCACCATCTCTATGTAGCAATGCGGTTGCCTCCACCTCTGTATACCCTTTATTAGCTACAATGTAGTCGATAACACCTACTAGTTGTTCAGGCGGTATGGTGGTGATAGCAGGTAGTGTTGAGACGGGTGCACTTGTTGGATTATTAATCATACCCAGTACCCAGTTCTTTAACACCTTGGTACCTGGGCAAGTCTTAGATGTCTTCGGGTCTTCCCGGTGGAATAATACAGTTTTTGCGTTAACAGGCAACCCCAACCAGTCCAGCAGTACCTTTGTACATGCAGCTGTAGTACGCCAGCATTCATAACCTCTACCTACATTATGATTTTCTGTATCGTAGTCTCCTAATACCTCTATACCTAAGGCCATACGATTAAATGAAACTGCGTGAATACCTGCTTCTGTAGGAGGCGTCATGCCGAATATCTGATCTTCATCTGTAAAGAAGTGAGGCCCACGATCCCAACCCTTTTCCTGGTAAAATTCCTTTATGTTGTGAATATGTTGAATAGTAAATCCCTTGGGTCTATTTGCTAGTGACGGGGATGCGGTATGGTGTAGACAAATTGCCTTAATACCGGGTAGTGGTTTTTTATCAGCAAGATATGTTTTTAATGAGTCTGGTGTCCAGACTAGCCCTACGTTGGAGAATGACATATATGTGTATTCGTTTATGGCGCAAAAAAGCGTCAGCTAGAATTACCAGCTGACGCTTCAGTTGCAAGAGATATCCTTGTTACTTTTTGGCTGTGTCCTTCGCCTTGCCAATGTTGAGGGCAAGGAAGTCAATAACCTTGTATACCTTGGCCAACGTAGAACCTTCTTTAGGCGTAGGGGTGGCAGCAGCAATGGCAGAACAAAGAGCAATAACAGCAGTACCGATACTAACGTATGGGTTGTCGAGATAAGGGGTGAGGATTGTAATGAAGTCCATAAGCGTATATTGGGTTAACCAAGCAAGTGTAGCATACAACCAGCAATTTGCAAATTCTTCCGTATAGTTTAATATAAATCACAACAAACGCATGTCTGAGTCCACACCAGAGAAACCAAAAGGATTATTTGCACGTATTAAGGAATATTGGAATAATAGGAATAAACCTGAATTATGCAGCACCTGTAATGAACGCCCCATAACTGTGCACTTGGTGGGTATGTGTGATGAATGTTTTGAGGCCGATGCTATGGAATGGGCTAAAGAAAAACTCGAACGTGAAAATAACCAGTTGAAAAGAGCTATTAAAGAAGCATTGAGAGAATTGGAAGATGAACGTAATAATAAAACTACACCATGATCACACGTAAAGAATTAGAGGGACTCCCAAGGTATAATGGCAATTATCGGCGTATGTATAATGCCGATATCCCTACACAACGATGCTGGGGTATCGCGCAAGATGAAGATACATTCTTCTTTGCAGAAAAAAAACTATGGTCTGATAATTGTTCCGGGTGGGTGGCGGCTAAGCCAGACGTAACACCACGGTGTGCCTCGTGTGCTATTGCTCTACTCCGTCATCGTGCAACACCACGCCGTATACATAGGAAGAAGGTTGCAACTACAGAGGAATAAGGTAAGTACATACCATGCGTAACATATTCTTCACATCGGATACACATTTTGGGCATGATAAGATCCTAAAGTTTACTGAACCATCGGGTGCACTACTACGCCCAGAGTTTACTAGCACTGCAGAAATGGATGAAACGATTGTGCAGAATTGGAACAGCGTAGTAGGACCAGAAGATATAGTATACCACCTAGGTGATGTAACTATGAGAGCAGTAAATCTACCCATAGTTGCCAGACTAAATGGTACAAAGATACTTATCCTAGGTAACCATGATAAAGGTACGTTTACTGAGTATTTTGCACACTTTAGCAACGTTAAGGCACTACATAACCTCAGTAACGAGGGATTAATGCTTTCGCATATACCTATTCACCCTGACTCTATTAAGCAGGGATTTATTAATGTACATGGGCATATACATAGGAAGGTAGTAGCGGAAGACACACAAATGGTAGAAATGCTTCCAGGTGTAGTACAGCATAGTAGATACTTCAATGTATGCGTAGAACAACACAACTATACCCCGGTACACATGGATCAGGTAAGGGCGTATAAAGCCGGGTCAGTTGCTTATTAATTTAGTGAATATACTATATACATTATGTATCATATTGTTAGGCGGTGTACCAGCCATCTACTTGCTGCGTTATGCCCTTAAACAACGACATAAAGATAAATTGCTAAATGAATGGTTTACTGCATATACTACATACAAGAGTGGTCCGTATAATAAAGAAAAGGCAGAGCACGTACTGAGACTATCCAAAGCATTACTGCATAAATAATATGGCTAATAATTTAGGTACCGCAGAATTTCCGTTTGACCAACATAGGTTATATCTTGCGCAAGGCGGCGGGACATTTACGGAGAGTATTGTGGCACCTGATGGTGTATTTGCTGAAACAGAATATTATCTTAACTGTGATCCTAGAACATCCAATGTTGAGGCGCTTGCAGAAGCTCTAGGTTTAGAAGCCTATGGATCTAAAGCTATAGGTAAGTTTAGATGGGATGGTGCTAATAAGACATATTTTTTAAATTTTAAACGTGATGCATTGTCTCCAGCCAACGCTGGGTGGAATACGGAAGAGGTGTATCAAGCAGGTATAGGATTTCCGCACCCTTCGATACCTGACTCAGAATATACACCACCATGTCAGCCTACTAGGTATTGCTGTGGTGCTACCCCTAAGTTTGGGTTCTTAGATGGTGGGTCGCCAAATGGAGAATACCGTCCTGGTGGCGCCCTACCTGTTAATATATTAGGCGAATTTAACTATGCAGCTGTAAACACAGCATCTGCGTCATGCGCTATTAGGTTAGACTGTGCCAGCGTGACCGTAAAAGTGGAAACACCTCCAACATGCACACGCTGGTATGCTACATACACTCCTGTAGGTTTATGTAATGAAACAGGTACTAATGTGAGCGGTTGCTATTCGTCTCCGGCGTGTGCCGATGCGAACTGCTGTCCAGGTATTCATGTTACGATAAATATACTACATGAGGGAGGTCTTACTATCCAACCATGCAGTTACGAGTATAATTACTCCACACCTGGCTGGGAATTGAATACAACCCCATTTGAAATAGAATCATGGGATAATGAAGACAATCATGATCCATACTACACACATAATCGTGTAGATGGGGATAGCGAATTTATACTACCAGATACAGGTATACAGGTAAACTTGTCTGGTGCTTGTAAATGTGCAGACTATATATTCCTATCTACGGATGATATACCATATGATCGTACGTACCCTGAGTGGGTGGATCAATTTGCGAATGTCTTTGTGACCGTACAAGAGTATTTCCATGGGTATATTAGCGCTCCGTGTACAATAAAACCGACTAATGTAACCTTAAGATTAGAAATAAGTCAGGAATAACAAAAACATGAGTGAAAACACAGACTTGGGTAAGGTTAAGTATATGGTGTTTGATAAACGTCAAAGTATAGCACAGGCGTTTGTATGTAATTTAGGTACATTTGGTATGCTTGGTCTGCTTATTTATATTAGTCGTGGTAGTAACTGGTGGACATTAGTTACTGGTCTTATATTTTTATTAGTGTTGTGTGTGCGTGTTGCTCATGTGTTTAAGACGCGTAATAATGTTTTCTACACCAAAGCCGACCTCATTAAGTGGGCGGAAAAGATAGAAGAATAATATGAATAAAATACGCACTGTGTGGAATACTGATGGGTTATATGGTATAAATTATGGACAGCAGGTAGTGGTTACCAAGACGTGCCGTACGGTCCCGTATGTAGAATGCTATGTATTAGGCGACAGATCCAAGGCAAGCATATACCTAGACAGACGTAACCTATACCCAAACAGTTACAGCAGAGGATTAGGTGTCTATAGTCGTACATGGTGGACTGGTCGTAGAGGTACATTTGTAAAATATAAATATACAAAATAAATATGAAAGTAATAAGTTTTTGCCTATACGGAACATCAAAGCATTACCGTGTAGGAGCTATCAAAAATGCTGAGTTGTGTGCAACCATATATCCTGATTGGGAAGTGTGGTTCTATGTGTCGCCTACTATACCTACCGATGTAACGGATAGGCTATATGAATTGGGATGTAATGTAATCATAGTGGAAGCACCAGACGATGCATTCTTTATGAACTACAGATTCCTACCTTGTGCAGATCCAGAGGTCACCCACGCTATATTCCGCGATACAGACTCCCGGGTAGATATGCGTGAAGCATCTGCTGTACAGGCGTGGCTGGCGTCAGGCAAAGGGTTGCATATTATGCGTGATCATCCATGGCATTTACCTCATCCTACTAATCATATGCTGCTGGGCGGTATGTGGGGTGTAGCTTGTAGTAAATTACGTGATATAGCATCCGTACTACAGAGTGTACGTGTGTCGCATACACACGGGTGTGATCAGATTATATTGACACAAGCTGTGTATCCGAGGTTTGCTGGGGATATCTGTGTACACGACGACATATTTGATAAATCTCCCTTCCCTACTAAGCGAGTATACAGACAAATAGGGGGTAAGTTACTTCCACTTCATGTGGGGTGTCAGTATGATGAGTGTGATAATCCGTTAAACATTAACCACCTAGAGGTTCTAGATAACCATCTCATCCATGAAGGTCCGTAGCGTATGAGTAAACATCAAAAGACAGTCAGAATATTATGTTGGGTACCTGTTATTGGAATTTTTGCTGAGTTTTATCACATATATAAGTGGGGTAGTTATATGTCTGTATGTTTTGATAACCCTCTGTTTGGGTACGGTACAGCTGCATATCATGGTATTATGTCTGTAGCTGCCCCATTTGCATTAATTGCTTATTTTTCATGACTGAACTATACATTTATCATCACCTAGGGTTAGGTGACCACGTAATATGTAATGGATTAGTACGTGAGTACGCAGCTAAATACGATAGGGTACATTTGTTCTGCAAAGTGCATAATGTACCGTCTGTATCTGCTATGTATTCAGATATTAATGTAACGTGTATTCCAGCATCTGATGCAGATGCACAACAATTCATCCAGCAGAATCCCGGTAATAACTATCTAGTAATTGGGTTTAATCTGATGAATGATGTCGTATCTTTTGATAAACAGTTTTATGACTTATCTAACATACCTTTTGCCTGCAGATGGAGTAGTTTTCATTGTCCTAGGACATTTAATGAAATAAAGCTGTTTAATTCTATACATAGACATGACAGGTATGCTGTTGTACATGAAGATACAGCCCGTGGATACTGTATAGACCATAGGCGTATTAAATTACCTGAGGTTGAAGTCAAACACAGACCTGGATTTAATTTGTCAGATTACCGGGTACTGTTGGAATTTGCGGAAGAAATACATGTGATTGATTCATCTATGTTATTTTTCGTAGATTCATTACCAGAGCTTGCGCATCATAAGCTATTCGTACATAGGTACGCTAGAAACAACCTACCGTTCCATATACCAGTATTACAACATAACTGGACAATACTAGAATAAATTTATATTATGCAGCAGAATAAATATAGCGATTATAAGATATTTGCCTTTCCAGACAAGGTAGACAGTTTCAGAACAGGCACACTAACGGCACCTGTGTATGTGCGAATTAAACCTATCAATAGGTGTTCTCATGCTTGTCATTGGTGTGTGTACTCAGATGGTACACTGCGCCCTAAGGATAGAGCAGGAAAGCATTTACAGGCAGGCATGCATGGACAGATGAAGGAGCAGGACACAATGCCCACAGCCAAAGCGTTGGAGCTTATTACAGATCTTGCGCGTATAGGTACTAAGGCTGTTACATTTTCTGGCGGGGGTGAACCGCTGCTGCATAAAGATATAACAGATATAATGTATAGTACGGTGCAGAATAACATTGATTTATCTATTATCACGAACGGCCAGCAACTGTCTGGCACCCGCGCCGATATTCTCAGGCACGCTAAATGGGTCCGTGTGTCTATGGACTATACCAGCGCGCTGCAAATGCAGGAGAGCAGGAATGTACCAGAGAGGTTCTATGATGAGGTAATAAACAATCTTACTAAGTTCGCGGCTAATAAAAAGGCAGGTTGTGATCTAGGGGTAAACTTTATCATAACACGTAGTAATTATGAAGGTATAGTGCCATTTGCTAAATTACTTAAAGATTGTGGGGTAGAGAACATCCGGTTCAGCCCGGTGTATGTACAAGGATTTAAAGAATATCATACACCCATTGCTCCGCGTGTATTAGAACAGTTGCAGGAATGTCAGACTTTCTGTACTGATACATTCTCTATAAATACTACGTATGATTTAACTAGCCCATCTAAGGCATCATCCCATGCGTTTAATAGATGCTTATATGCACAAACTACGCCTGTGGTTGGTGCAGATTTGAATATATATGCGTGTCATAATACAGCATATACAGCGCACGGTCTTATTACAGGTATGCAGGATAGAACGTTTTCAGAAGCCTGGTTTTCTCCAGAAGCACAGGAATGGCATGCTAAATTTAGACCTTGTGTATCATGTAATCATGAGTGTGCTAATCATAATAAAGTAGCCTTATATGAGGCATTGGCTACAGATAGTTACGATGCCTTCGTTTAACCTATGAATCCCATAACCAAACAAGATTTGATAGACTTTGAGTCTAATGTAGCAAGGATATATGAGACTGGTACATTACCATTTCTATTTCACTTATCTGGGGGTAATGAAGATCAGTTGCTAGATATCTTTAGTAAAATAAGCGAAGGTGACTATGTAATATCTAATCATAGGAATCACTACCATGCGTTACTACACGGTATACCTGCAGATAAGCTACTTAGTGATATATCCAGTGGTCGAAGTATGTTTGTATATGACCGAAAGCGTAATTTCTTTACGTCTGCTATTTTAGGCGGTACTCCAGCTATTGCTGCCGGGGTTGCCTTGGCACTTAAACGTAAAGGATCTGCTAAAAAGGTGTGGTGCTTTGTAGGCGATGGATCTGAAGACAATGGTCATTTGTATGAAGCAGCCAGGTATGTAGATGGCATGGACCTTCCATGTACATACATAATTGAAGACAATGATAGATCAGTAGATACTACTAAAGCAGGTAGGTGGGGCGCAAATGTACAACCAACCACTGCCAGGTGTATACAGCGTTACACGTATAATATTACGTACCCACATGCTAGGACGCCTGCAAAGGTGAATAACCTGCAAGTACCTAAAACAGATAATGAGTATTTTCCTCCTGTAAGTGCTACATTCCCAGTACAGGACAAGGCTGTAATATGGGATGCAGATATGTTGACGTACAAGGCAGCTATTACACAGGCCATGGCTAATATAGGCAGCAGAGACGATGCATTATTTGTAGGTTATAATGTACTGAATGGTAACGCCATGGGTTCCTTAGTCAATGTATCAGATGACAAAAAGATAGAAACCCCGGTAGCTGAGAATTTAATGACCGGTTTAGCTATAGGATTGTCATTTGAAGGATTTAGACCAGTTGTATATTACGAACGCCACGACTTCATGCTCAACGCAGCTGACGCTATTATTAACCACATTAATCATATACAGCGTATTTCACATGGAGAATTCTCATGTCCTGTAATACTCAAGACTGTGGTGGCCGATGCAGGTCCGTTTTATTCTGGACCTACGCATTCACAGGATTTCACAGGAATGTTCCGTTCTGTCTTGTCATTTCCTGTGTACGATCCAGGTGGTCCATATACTATGATGAGCGCGTATAACTTAGCAATAAATTCAAACACACCCAGTATGATTGTAGAAAGAAAGAGCCGGATGTAATGACTATAGACAACTATATTAACGGAGTTAATTTTCAACGTGTTGCAGATTTTGTCATAGATAGATTAATGCCCGTCAGCGAGTGGGATATACTAATAAATAAAATAAAAGATAAACGTAAGGCTATTATATGGTGCAAGACAGATTACGCGCCATACCTGTTTACTATGTTACAAAATGTGCGTGGTAGTTATTATACTCTCATTACACATTGCTCGGATTATGGAATAACTAAGGACTTCTTCGATGCTGCGCCAGATTGTATATATAAATGGTTTGCTCAGAATGTAGATTATAGTGATTCTGATCTTATACCTATTCCTATTGGTGTAGAGAATCACACTGGCCCGTCAAAAGGTACATGTATTGATGTGGATTTCCTGGGCTCATTCTTACCTCCCGCACAACGAGCCGAGACTATATATTGTAATTTTAGTACTAATACCCATAGTAGCAGACCTGCTGTATTACACGCATTGCAGCAGCAACCTATGAATACTTGCGTATTCGACTCTGGCAAGTCATACAGTCAGTATATGACTAACATGCGCAGGTGTCAGTATGTGGCTTCGCCGCGTGGTAACGGTATTGATTGTCATCGTACTTGGGAAGCCTTGTATATGGGTTGTGTGCCTATCGTAGACAGGCATCCTATGTATGATGCATATAAACTACCTATTATACAGGTTGATAAGTGGGATGATATTCATGAAGTAGTCGCTGCGTACAAGCAACCTGTGCTCACAAGCAACGACCAACTACATATCGCATATTGGTTGAAGCTTATTAAAGATCTACATAACGGGGATATCGAATACAATAACGGAGATATTATTGAATGACATAATACAAACTATACATATATGACCATTGTTCAAATAGGAACCAATAACGGCGCTGATGACTGCAATACTTTTGTACGTCAGAATAAAGACACAATTGACAAGGTTTATTTGATTGAACCTTTAGCTAAGTGTAATACACATATTATAGATATGTATAACGGTATTCCAAATGTTAGTATTCACAACATAGGTATTTCTGATAATCCGTTACAAGATGAAATCACGATGTTTCATCCGGCACACGATGAGACAAGTGCTCACTCTGCAAGTAATATAGAGCATTTAATTGGGCACGATCATAGAGATATTCATAGTATTGTGGTGCCGTGTATGACACTTGATAAATTTTTTGAAACTAATAATATTACGCAGTGCGATAGATTATACATAGATACCGAGGGGTTAGACTGCAAAATTTTACTAGGGTTTGATTTTGTTAAATACGATATCAAATATATTGAGTTCGAAATACTACACACGGATGGTGTATTTACGCGAGGGGAATTATATGATAAGTGTATTAGTAAATTTAAAGCCAGCGGGTATAGGATAACTGCAGGTGGACAATATAATGAATGTGCTATAAAAATATAACTAATAACATATGAAAACCTATGTATTGGGTGAAGATGGTGATCCTATACGGGAAGAAGATATGGGTAAGTGGGGTCTATGGTTTGAAACGGCAGATAGACAAGTAGCAAATGATCATGTAGGTGATGCTAATATATCTACTATATTTTTAGGTATGGATCACTCATGGAGTGCTACAGGACCTCCAGTACTATGGGAGACAATTGTATTTGGTGGCGAGCATAATGACTATCAAGAAAGATGTTCAGGTACAGCATTTAATGCTATAAATATGCATGCGAAGATTGTGGATATGGTTAGAGGTAATAAAATATAAATCCAATGCAACAAGGACAAATTCACACAGGAACTAGGTTTGGGGCTTTACTAAGCCGTATCGCAGCAGAAGAAGATGTGTACAACATCGTTGAAATAGGCACTTGGAATGGTAATGGCTCCACTAAGTGTATTATTGAAGGTATACTATCATCCGGTGCATCTAAGAAGTTTATTACTATCGAGAGCAATAAAACACAGTACGACGAAGCTGTAGTAAATTTAGATATATTACAACATACCAATATGGTTACTGCACTACATGGTCGTGTAGTAGAGGCAGCAGACCTTAGCTGGTTTGATCACAACACACTGGATAATGACCAACAGCGATGGCTTGCAGAGGATTTAGCGTCATTTGAAACATGTCCTAATGTGCTGTCGCAACTACCAGAGACAATTGACTTGCTGCTCTTGGATGGCGGTGAATTCTCCACATACCCGGAGTTCAATATCCTACAGGATCGCGTTACATACATTGCACTGGACGATACCAGAGCACTTAAATGTAAGAAGGTACTAGAAGAGTTGCTGTTAGACCGTAAGTTCGAGCTGGTAGAAGGCGGATCTGAGCGTAATGGGTATGCTGTGTTTAAACGCATACTTGTCTAGGCACAAGCTATACAACAATAAATAAATCCCATGAATCACTTATTTGAATGGTTAGTTTCCCTGTTAAACAGTTTTAAATTCTGGGTATTTATTGACGCTGATGAATATGGCGTATTACTGAGATTTGGTAAATACAATAGAACCCTAGAGCCAGGTGCTCATTTTATAATTCCTATATTAGATTCTGTTCGTGTAATACGTTCATCGCTGCAGGTAACAAATCTACCAAATCAAAGCGTGCAAAGTAAGTTTGGTAAAACATGGGCCTTGTCCGGGGTTATACGTTGGCGCGTAACTGATGCTCAGCGTGCTATATTACATGTATGGGATATAGATGCTGCGCTCCAACATTTTGGATTACAGATTATTGCCGCCGCTGTTGGTGAGTATGACGGAGAAGAAGAGCTGACGTATGCCGAATTAAATACAGCTATACTAGAAGAGGCGCAAAAACAGACAGAGGAGTGGGGAGTAGAGGTAGAAAACTTTACATTGTCTGACTATGCTAGCCATCGCGTAATACGCTTACTCACAAGTGACATGCCTAAATTAGGCGTACCTATGGTATAAACTATGAAACAAATAACACACCCAAAAATTCACTAACATGACTGTAAAAGATCTGATTGAGCTGTTACAACAAGAAGACCCAGCACGTTTGGTTATTTCACAAAAAGATGCCGAGGGTAATCACCATTCACCCCTTAGTATGTTATGGACAGGGGCATACCTTGCCGAAACCACCTGGTATGGTGAAGCAGGTTTGGAGGCATTGACTGACGAGGATCGCAAGGCTGGATATACTGATGAAGACGTAATAAAAGATGGAGTACCTGCTTTATTCTTGGTGCCTATTAATTGACTTATATGACCAGTATTATACACAAGAAAGCGAGCTTATCACCCAAACCCGCCCGTTGCCAGTTTGCTGAAGACAGAGGTACAGACATACAGTGTACTGAACCTGCGACTCGACCGTTTGGAGGTTTCTGGTTTTGTGATGCACATGGGTCGCGTACAATAATTAAACCAACACCTACTACATATGCAAAGTCGTGATTTCTGTTTTTGGTTACAAGGATTATTTGAGTTAAGTGCACCCACAGAGTTGAATGCCAAGCAAACAAAGTTAATTAAACAGCATCTTAGTTTAGTATTCAAACATGATATTGATCCTTCAATGCCAGATCCAACTGGTGAATTGCAGGCTATACATGATGCTGCGCAACCTATTGTGAAACCTATTGTGAAACCCCCTCATAACCCTAAACCGCCACAAACAGGATATCCACCATTTAACCCTGGCCCGATCCGGTGTTAACATATACATGGCTGTAACAGCATTCACTCCAGCAGAGGTACAAGAGTATAATACGCAATTACCATATGTAGACAATATACTTATGGTTAATGGTTTAATTACACCAACCACATCTTTAGCAATACGAGATATACCTAGCAAATTGCTAGCCTGGTGGTGCCGTGAACGTGGGGTGTATGGTATACCGTCTCGGGAGTTGATATATATAATTAAACAATATATACCCGACTGTAGTAAGTTTATAGAGGTAGGTGGTGGTAATGGTGTATTTGGTCGTGCCCTAGATATTCCTAGTACTGACTCTATGATACAAAATACTCCCGAGATGCAGTTGTATTATTCTATGCTAGGACAGGCGACTACGCAGTATGGAGCAAACGTAGAGCACATAGAAGCATCTGAAGCTATTGCTAAATACACCCCAGATATAGTCTTTGGCTCCTGGGTAACTCAGTATGTATCTCCGGTGGAAACCAACACACCAGAAGGTGGTGGCAGCGTATATGGTTTACGTGAGAATGAGTTTATTAATAATATATCTACATATATTATATACGGTAATGATACTGTACATGGCAAGAAGGAGTTATTTAAGCGTAGGGATTTGAATGTAGAGGTAATTCGTGATACGGATAATTTCTTTTCACGCGCTGTAGACCACACACTTAATGCGTTGTATATTGTGACTCATAAATAAGTATTATGGATAATCGTACTATGCTCAAATTAGCCTCCCCCGCGTGGGCGCGTATGCTCAGCGCTGGTAAACTAGGTACTAAGAGTATAGGTAGGCTTAAGGCAGGACTACCCAACGTAACCCGGCAGGTGGGTACTACCCCCATAGGGTATGGGAGTACAGGTATCAAGGTATTACCAGGATTTTCTGGTGGTGTTGGTAATACAGCTATTAGGCTTAATCCCGCATCCGCTATTAAATCTACGGACAAGCGTATTACAGCAATGCAAACATCTACTGTAGGTAACCAGCCTATATTTGTGGATATACTACACAAGCTACGTAATGGTCGAGGTTACGTAATGCCCAGAATGAACCATGAACAACCTAAAGGTCTTATGAATGGGTTGTTGGATTTAGTAGGGCGTGGTCCTGCCAACAAATGGCGTAAGTTTGTACAGTCTGTACAAATGAACGATACCAGTGGTTTACGTACGCCTGCGTTGCCTAAAGCTAATAATGGTATGGCTCCATACCAAAAGCTAGGACTACCTAATAGTATACAACGTAATGGGTATCGGTATAGTGACCTAAAAGGACAAGGTAATATTATGTGGCATCCAGATGGACGCCCCCGCATAACAGATCCAGACGTGTTATAAATTAACAATTAACAAACCATTACTCATATATGGGAATGTTTGACAGTCTGACTTGCGCGTATCCTATACCGTTGCATCCTGATATAGCTGATCTTGTGGATACTACTAAAATACACTACCAGACTAAAGACCTGGAATGTGAGCTAGATGAATACCAGATACGCGAGGATGGCACATTGTGGAGAGAGGACTATGATACGGAGGATAGAAGCGACCCTAACGCTAAAGGTTTTATGCGTTTCTGCGGTTGCGCAACCAGGGTAAATAAAAGATGGGTACCGTGTACTGACTTCACTGGTGAAGTATGCGGATATGATAGTATTGGACCAGATAGAAAAGGCTGGTTGGAGTTCTCTGCGTATTTTGTTAAAGGCGAAATAAAATCCATGAATGTAGTAGAATCCAGATTAACACGACTACAAGTAACACCAAGAGATGAGAGCACTACTGATTAACGTGCATGATAGAATAATATCCGATGTAGAAGTAGTGTCAGATGATAGTGGTAGTCAGCTGAAGTCCATGTATAGTTTAATAGGTTGTGATTTAGTAGCTGTCGCCGCTAATATTCCTACTCAAAATCCAAAACACTTTGATTCAATATATGTGGATGATGAGGGATTGCATAATCCTAATCTCAGCAGTTTCGTATTAACATGTCCTGCTATATACCCGAATCCGCAGACATTTGTTGGTAATGGTTTAGTACTTGGCTTAGATTCATACACTGGCGAATCTATAGATGTTAGTATGGCGCTATATGACTTAGCAACAATGATTGACTGGATATGACTGAAATTTACAGCTCTTACTGGCGTGCTACAGCACCCACCAGTCTAAATGACTATACTCAGGTACGTATATATAGAATAGTACGTGCTACGGGAAATATATTCAGGTGTATACTCAAGGATTATATAACAGGCAAATATACACTGCTCCGTCGTAGGTTCAAATCTAGCTTAAGCGCAAAGCGATATGTAGCTAAGCATTGGGGGCTTATAAGTGATGAAGAAAAGACTACAGGCAGTCACAGTGTAAATAGCATACTGTACAAAAGCATAATAGATCGTAATCAGATAAAGGTAAGTAAATGGCACGCGGCTGCTAGCAGAGATGGGGGTGACCCTAGACGCAGAATGAATAATAATGCATGTAGTACGCCATTTGAGTCACAGTACTATTTAGCCGAGTATGAGCATACTCATGAGGTAGGTGCAGAATATGGTATAGACGCTTTGTATCATTCATACTGGGCTAACCATTATAGCCGTAAACATCTAAAGAGGGATCAATTACAAGTACCCACTTGGTAGTATATTTAATTAGATTTAGATAAGTATTTTATTACAAGTTCTACAGCTAATGTAAGAGCAGCAGATACAGCAGTAGCTATCATACCTATTTTGTATTTAAGTAATGTTACATCTACATTAGCCTCATTAGCTGCCCTCTCCCGCTCACTAACCCTCCCGGCCAGCGTTGCCGTCCCTGCCGCTTCCTGTCGTAGCTCTATAGTGAATTTTGCTAACTCTAACCTAAGCTCCATGATCTGTTCTTTAACTTCTTCTATGCCTGCATCATGTCTAGTCAATTCGGCCATAACTAATTTCTGGTAGTTTGTCCAGTTATTTTGCTGGTCTAGTATCTGCTCTTGTTCATGGTGCATGATGATAATAAGAAATATTAAAGTATTTTATAGGTATGTATTATCTAGTAACTATACACGTTAGGTATCAAAACGCTACTTATTGGATAGGTATTCGTTGATACATCTTGACGTGTAATTACAGCTCTGTACATACGCATTGTCTTTGTATTCAAAGTCTCAAATTAAGCTCAATCAAATATACTTATGCAATATTGGCAACACCCAAATACCAGCGTTTTAGGCGGTCGTATCACTAACGACCTGCAATTAAAGAATATCAAAACAAATAATGCAGTGTTAGAGTTCTCTGTAGCTAACAATCTGAAATCTACGTATGTGGATGATGGTGGTGTTAAAACGCCAGATAAAGCCCATTTCTTTCGCTGCGAAGCATGGGGTAAGCTTGCGGAGATTTTAGCATCTCAGTTTAAGAAGGGTGACGCCATTATCCTTACCGGGTACTGGGTGTGGTCATCGTGGGTTGCACAGGATGGTACTAAGCGCGAAGCGCAGTCATTGAATGTACAAGGGTTCCATCACGCACAGGGCAATAGTAGTAATGGTAATTCAGCACCCACTGTTACACTGGCAGCATCAGGCGAAGTACCTAGGGATGTAGCTATGCAGAACGACAACACAGCACGTATTGCAGCAAAGTATAGGCCTACTCCTCCTCCGCCACCAGTTGTACCAGAAGATACGTCTGATATTCCGTTCTAATATTTATTCTTAGGTTTGCATAGGTGTATTGTATAGGTAACTAAGCAATACACCTATATCCTGTGCTATATATATTTGTACGCCTATCATAGGTGTTACGTGTGTATTATTATACATATTGGGTAAACACACTACGCACAACGTATGACCTTCAAAACCTCCATCCTTCGTTTATTGCGTTGTCTACGTATTGTGCTTGTTATACCTATGGCTGTACTTGAAGTACTCGCACTTCTATTAGGGTGGATTATTGCATTCATACATAAACCAACAGCCAAGTTGTGGTGTGAATTTTACATGCGTATACTACCAGATCCTAAATGGTATTATGCTGGGTACCGTGCGCAACCACTGACGATAGCTGACGTAACTCCTAAGATGCGTGTAGCCTATATACCAGGGCATGCCTTTGGTGACAAACATCATGAGGATGTAGAGCATGGTACTGTATCTTCACATAATGGTATAAATGTGTTTGTTAAGTTTGATAAGTTTGATAAGCAAGTCAGCGTATTAGGCTGGGATGATACAACTTCACAATCCTGCACACCAAGTGACCTGGTAAAATTATGAAGACAAGAACTGAGACAGTTATAGATGTAGGTGAATGGGATAAACTAGTACAAGATACGTATGGTAGAACATATTCGTTTCAACAGCAGGATGGTTGTAAGGATCGTGGCAATTTCTATCTAACTGTTCCAGAGGATGTAGACGAGAGCCACTTACCAGATAGTATTCCTGAAGTTGTTAACCACAACACAATGGGGGTTAAGTTCGCTGCATGGTTAGCGCGTGATCCTAAGCAACCCTTAGACGGCGCAGGTACCAAGAAAGAGCACTACAGTGATCAATGGGCTATAGACTTGTGGTGGGCCCGTAATTTCTACCCTGACATACAAGTAGTGGCTAATGATCTGCATAGTAAAGGTTTATTACCAGCTGGTGAGTATACTATAGATATTGATTGGTAAGTTTAATACTAGACAAACACAACACATACTCCAATGTCAGACAAACTCCCCGCCGCCACAATTACACTGTACGATGCAGAAAATACCATTGATATCCGCCTGGACATCCCAGACGATGTTGACATCCCCAATTCCCCAGCTGCGCTCTGCGCCCACACCCTGGTGACGTATCTGCAGAAGCTTAAAGATACCCTCGCTGAGGAGTCACTAACTGCAGGAGAATCAACCCCCACCACCGCCGATGCAAACTCTACGGAGAGCGTCATGGCGGAACCAGCCGAGCCGCTACAGTAATAGTATAATATTACCACAACAACAAACATCCTCACATGCTTGACGCTTCAGCTTCAGTAAATGAGCCAGATGGGTATAATACGAATGGCAGGCCATCTGGCGTAGATTGGTTACCTAGTGTAATGCGTACTATAGAGCAGACCATTACACAGGTAGGTTCCTTAGAGCCTGTATTCTTTGAGTGTATTGGTACAGAAGTAGTAATGCATAGTATTCCACCAGATAAGTATGATTTCAACAACTCCGGAGATAAACGCCGTCTAGCGGCTGATCTGAAGGTACATGTAGCCCGCAGCAAACCTGACGCCCATGCGCTTTGCTGCGAAGCATGGATGGCTAAGTTTCCTTTGACGGGTATGACTGAGGAGGAGCGAGAGGCTAAGCTGGAGTGGATTAATGAGCATGGTGTATCCGCACTTCCGGATCATGAGAAGCAGGAAACTATCATAGTATTTTTGACTATTAATAAACCAGATAAGGAACGCTGGATGGTCTATATCCCCGTTACCCGGGTTCAGCGCACTGGAACTGTAGTGTGTGATGTTGAAGGTACAACATGGAGTAAAATGACACCGCCGTATGATACCTCAGGCACATTTTCCGACCTGTAACAGCATGACTGAAGCACAAGCACCTGGAGTCGTAACTCCGCCTACACAGCAAGGTAGGGTACTATTTAGTAATAATATTGTCAGGTACACTGACGCGTTTAAAGTGGCGGCGATACGTCAGGCAGTTGCCTCCGGCGCTGTAGCACAGACAGCAAGTGATTTGGGTGTTAGCAAGGCGTCCATATTCAACTGGTGTCGTGATAATAGATTACTGATCATGGCCGGGCAGGATGGCCCTCCTAAATTCAAAATAGGGCGCAGACCATTCCGTAATATTAGTGATGATTCTACACCCCCGTGGCGTGAAGACGCTGTAGTGCAAAGTGCTCCATTCTCCTCTACGCTTAAAGCGGCGGAGGCAGCACAAAACTATGCTGCGCAAACTCAGAATGCTACTCCGTTTAATATGTGTTTTTGTCCTGGTTGTGGTTTGAATCTATCGGCAGCGCAAACAGCGCTGACCGCTATGCTGCAAGAGCAGTGAACAGAACTATCAATATATAAATCGAAATGAAATTCGCCAAGTACGCAGGAGCATCATATAAAGCATCCACCTCTTTTGATGCTGGCAATAGTAAGGCTGCAGTTATTAATCAACAAGTGGTACAGCTAGTACGTGCTGGATTTGCTACGCACGGTATTGCAACTAAGTTGGGTATTACAGCAGCTCAAGTCACGCATCGTGTGTCTATGTATGGGTTACAAGGTGTTAGAGCTAAGTATAGAAATATGGAAACAGTAGAGGCCAAAGAACAAAGCACTGCTGTCACAGCTTGGCCTATGTCTTTGACATCAGTAACCAAATGCCAGCGCATTCGTGACCGAGTACTGAAAATGAAGCGAAATGCGACTAATAACAATGTAACTGCATAATCATGGATAGTATCCTTCCACAACAGCCACCACCACGCCCGGAGTTTATGGATAGTCTACCACATACTGTGTGGCTCCCTATCGCATTGGTTAGTAAAGGATTACACACCGCGTCATTACTGAAGCAAACTATGCCCCCTACTCCATCTGCGCGTGATTGGCAGATGAAAGGCAGGTTGTATGATCTTATGATTAACGTAGGTGTGGGTATCATAATGACCATGGTATTTTTACGTATTGCGTTTGTAATGTTGTAAGCCCTGTCTACTATACAGGGTATTGTATTGTGTATTGGCGTTGTATATATTTATAAACTATATGAATTTTAACACACCCACAGGCAAAGCGTATAAACGCGCCATGGCTGATCTATTCCCATTATTTAGGATGTTTCTGGCTGATGAGGTGGACGCCATTATTGTACATTTTAATGCAGATGGCTTATTAAGTAATAATGATTTACATAAGGTAAATGAAGGTTTAAGGGCTGTGATAGTTAAGATTGCCACTATGTATCCAGATATGGTACCTGGTAACTCCAGTATCCTATCACCGCCAGCCCCGGATCGTGTCCATAAATACAGGTGCGAGCACGACACGCGTTTTGTAGTATTTCATCTAATGAAAGCTGTTATTCACTTGCAAGCTGAGACAGCCACCTTTATTACTGCAAAATAATATATAATTATGACTCCTGTCACCTGCTCACATTGTCTCAAGCTTATGGTAAGCTATGATCTGCACGAGATATATTGCAAGCATGTGGCTTTAGTTGTGACAATGGATGAATTAATATGTACAGAGTGTGGCGCAGCCGTACTACGTGTTGCAGATGTACATACATTAGACGAACCCTGTATAATAGGCCGTACAGAATCCATAGAGCTAACATGCTTCTCAGAGCGCGTACCTCCTAAGTTATCTGAGTCTAATATTATAGGTTTAGTACATGCGTACTATCTGGATTACACCAAAAATATATGCTCCATTGTCTTTGGTGCTAGTTGGGTAGTTGGGTTTGAAGTGTACCTATGGCAGGCCCTTAATAACCTACCTGATGCTCCGTTTAGGTTAAGCCTATCCTGTATATCTAAACTACAAGGACTTAATACTGCGTTAAACTTATGGCCTGTATTAGCTGCTTGTTGGGATATTAATAATACACATGGTGAATACGCTTTAGTATCCAATGCGTCGTGGTGTACTCTTTATAAAAACAAAACAACGATATTCCGTAATTCTCTAACGCATGAGTCAGACACATAACAGTCAGCCGATAACGAAACTCGAGGAGCTTCGTAGAACCCCAGGATTGGCAAAGCGTATTAATGATATTTTAGCTACCAGGTTTGTGTTTACTGAAGGTATTGCAGATGTACTTGCATCTGCAATTTATGCTAAGCAGAATGTGATTCTATACGGCGAACCTGGACACGGTAAATCTGAGATTATTGAATTGGTTCTGACTGAACTTGGCTTGTGGTCAAAGCAGAGTCCAGAACAATCTGAGACACTTATTCAGTCTTTCGGCGAGGGCCTGACTGAAGACACGCTGTGGGGCGGTATTGATTTTCCACGTTTGCAACACCCTACAGCACCAGAGCTAGTATACAATGTCGGTAACAGCTTTATCAACTACCCAGTTGCAGTGTTTGAGGAGCTGTTTGACGCTCCTGCCTTCTGTTTGCTCGCGTTGAAGCACGCATTGCAGTCCGGGTTCCTGGCCAAGAACGGTAAGAACTACCCGGTCAGCACGCAGCTTATTATCGCTGCCACGAATATTGATCCTACTACTATTGAAGAGAAGGGACCTACATACAAAGCGTTACTTGAACGCTTTGTGCTACAGAAGGAAGTAACATGGCCTGCGTATACTACAGAGCATTATGCTAAATTGCTGCAAACTCGTAAAGATTTGGTAATCAATAATCCTGACTTTAGGCTGCTGGTACATCTGGTAGTGGAGTGTCAGAAGGCTGGTACTACGATTTCTCCGCGTACTGTGATGAAAGCTGTAGATATTTTGATTGGTACCGCCAGAGGTAGGACAGGACTTGTGGAAGGTAATGTAACTGTTGTATCTAATGATTTTGCACAGCTCCGCCACGTGCCAGGTTTTGCTGGCACGTTGGATTCGTTTATTACAACGCTAGAAGCGCGCAAGCAGGAAATGGAGCTTACGGAAACAATGGATGCTATGGATGTCAGACTACGTGCATTTACAGATAAGATGGACAATAAAACTGTCACGCGTGTTATGGACTGTATGCTCGCCGCTAAACAGCTTATGTCGCTCCGTGATGAAATTACTAACCTGGCAGTCCCGGACTCGTTGTATACCAGAAAAGGTAATATGTTAGAAACTGCCAAGGCCTACACCGCAGCTTTTCAGGAATATGCATTAACGCTTACTAAAGTTTAACTATACTGAGGCAGGTCAGGTTATCCTAGAGCATGCAAACAACAGTAGCAGTGGGGTATATACCTCCAACGAATAATCAGATTGATGACGAGGTAAAGAAAGTAGGTTTGAAGTTTGATGCTACTGAATTTATCAAGGATGTGTGTAATATACAGGCCGACGGTAGGTTTCTGACAACCATGGAAATGGATAAGGAGGTGCGTGCAGAAATGCAACGTGCCCCCATACGCTCTACAGGATCTTTAAAGGGTAAGGATCTGCGTTTTCATTTTCCAGGCACTGCTAATAGCTTTAATACACACGATGAGTGTAGCGCGTATTATGAAAAATATCTGCATGGTATGAGCAGGCAAGTGCGGGAGGCTGTTGAATTTCTACCTGAGTTAGAACAGCACACCGGTACACCTATGGAGCAAGCGGTGAATATGCTGCAATTGTTATCTGCGCAGGAAAATGTGCAGAGGGCGCAGGAAAATGGTAAAAATACTAATAATGATTTGTTACAAAAGATGTTTAGTAAGCACAATCTACAGCAGGCTAAGGAGGCCATGCAAACGGCCAAAAACCTAAGCAAGACTGATAAGAGCTTATTGGACAAGCTTAATAAACTTAAAAAGAAAGAACCAGCTAAAGGCGGTAGTAATCCTGATGGTGGTACGTGTGGTGCAGGTATGGCAGATAATTCTGCAACTGGTAAAACAGATGAGGGGTTGAGCCTGATAGATACGGCTATTCTAGTCAGCAATAAACAGATGAATGATGTGCTGAAAATTAGCAGACATATGAAGTGTTTTGCTAAAATGAGGTCAAATAAATCCACTAAGTTTAGTCCAGATGTGGAAGGTGACGATGTGCAGGCACGTAGGATGAGTAGTATATCTGATATTGGGCGTGTCCAACAAGAAGCCTTGGCCTTACGCCAGGCTGCTCCTAATTTGTTTAATTATCGTTTAGTCACCAATCAGTTTAATGTACGTCAGCGCGGTATACAACTCGCCCGTAAGCAGTTGTTGTATATGTCTGTAGACTGCTCCGGCTCTATGAGAGATGACGGCTCCAGACGTATTAACATTGCTGGTGGTGTATTAATGAACCGTCTGGTTGCCGTTATAGACGGAGATGCAGAGGTATACTGGCGTTTCTTTGACACGCGTAGTCATGCATGCACGTATGTAAAAAATGAAGAGGAAGCCTATGCTTCTATTCGTAATGTATTACAACACGGCGCATACAATGGTGGTGGTACTAATTTTCACGTGGCTATTACGGATGCTGTAAATCATATAGTACAGATACGCGCCGAGAATAATCTACATAAACCTGAGTTACTTATGGTGACGGATGGTGATTGTAGTTGTAATCTTACGTTAGGTGATCTACAGGGTATAAAGTTGCATACTGTATTGGTCGCAAATGATGGATGTACACGCGACATAGAGAGACTAGCCAGGCAATCCGGTGGTATGTTTCTAGATATGTCCAATGTTATAGATTAGTATATGAAGCCTAGTAAACCTGTGCCGGTGATTATACGCAGGACAGTTGTACCAGCAGTTGTACCTCAGGTTGTTATAGCTAAGAAAGCTAACACACCAATAGTGATTATTAAGCGTACTGTAACCGGGAATAAGGTGGTGAGTAAGCAAGCTCCCAATGTACCTGTCCAACCACCGCCACCACCTACCCCGGTCCGCAAAGCAAAACGTAAAGTAACTCCCGAGTATATATCTATGCATTATGAGGATTTGGATTTTTTTGCAGGTACTACGGATCGTGCTATGTGGAAGGAAGCTGCAGGTAAAGCACGTACGATTAAAAAAAGTGGTCGCACGCCGGATATAAGATGGTATAAGGATCATGTGACAGTTAGTTAACATGCACGGATAGCTCAGCGGTAGAGCAGTACCTTTACACGGTATTGGTCGGGGTTTCGAATACCTCTCCGTGTACCAAAGCTGGAATGGCCGAGTGGTTAGGCACCGAATTTGTAATTCGGCTGGGGTAACTCCCTACGTCAGTTCGAATCTGACTTCCAGCTCCATACTTTTTGGGTAAAGGACGAGGCAAGAAAAGGCATGTGGTGTAGATGAGTCAAACACAACTAGGCGTACCTCTTGGATTACGTCATGCGTGTACTCTTACTACATAAGACACATATAGAAGAGAAAAGATTAGAATTAAATTTATATAAAGTTTGAATTTTTAGACAATGGTGGTAGTAGGTTATTTATACACAAAATAGTGTGACTACTTATCAGAGCCCCTGGTGATTTACAACCACCCATACCCACATAGCCCTCAATGAAGCCAACTGGGTGCATTTGGTAAGTAGCAAAAAAGTTATGCTAGTATAACTATACATTTTAACTTTATAAGGTTATATACTTTATGCGTATATAACATATATTCTAAATGTATAGTGCCTATTACCACTATTTATTATATTTAGTACACAATAACACTTAACACCCAGCCATACACACATAAGAAGGACCCGCATGATCAAAGAAGGCGATCCCCCGTTGTGTCCAGAAAAAGATCCACCTAGAGACATTGCACAGCTGGAAATACTTATTGGACAGCTTGAAAGAAAAATAGAAGAAATAAGTTTGCAGATAGCTAAGGCAGAGAGTCGCTCTCGTATTGGTGGTCCAGTGTCAGCATCTCGTTTGTTGAATTCTATTGTAGCCCGCACCAAGACCGAAGCATCATTATGTAAAATGAAACAACTGCTTAGTGCTATGATCACACAAGGTACTACGTTTGTAGAAACCATAGACAGTAATATTAATGCGGTTAACGCGGCATTTGTAGCAGAAGCCGAAAACGACCTACCTAAAGACACATACGCGGCTATTATGGATAAAGCTAAACAGCGTATTGCGGCATAAAGATACGACATATAATAATGTTTGACATATACTTTAATTGTTATAGTATTATTTAGTAACTACATATAATCCCTATGACAACTACACCACTAAGCTTGATTGACACGCCTGACTCGCGCGTTACGCATATTACGATTAGTACTCCGTTACCACACGTAGAAACAATTGTCGTGACTCTAATCCCAACCCACCCACAGACCGAGGAAACCCCTATGTCAATCCGTGAGACTATTGCCGCTGCAGACGCTGCATTCTTGCAGGCAGATCAAGGGTATTTCGATGATGAAAAACTAACCATCAACCGTAACCCGGAAGAGTTGGTTATGCATAGTGACGCCGACCTGTAATCTCCCTTTACCACATACCCACTAACGCGTGTTATTTGCTGAATAAGCAGGTACACGCGTTTTGTGCTTTATAGCCTACTATGTTAGTATATGATCACACTTAAACCTGACTTGCGTGCATTGGATGCTGTACAGCGTAAATGCGTACAGCAGTTTATTTCTGATATGTATACTGCAGGGATGTTGGATATATTGTTTAATACTCCTACAGACCCAAAGTCTTCTATGTTTGCACCAGAATATATTGAGGAAAATCCTTCCGCATTATTTGAATTCTATACTAGTAGTAAAGGTGTAAAGGCAAGGTGCTCCACCGCTAGTAACGCGTATAGCAGCTTATCTATAACAGCTACAAGTGATAGTATACCATATGCAACATGGCGTAAGCGTGATTTGCATACTGCGAGTATAAAGGTTATTAAGCATACAAAAGCCTACAAGACTACGTCTCGGTTCCCTGCTACAAATGCAGCTAAAGAGTCAGTAAAAAATGTAGGTGTATACCCTGTAACATCCGTAGGTATTGCAGATATGGTTGCCAATACTGATTATGCATATCATAGCCCTACTGAGGGTAATAGCCTACCTATTGATACTGTGGATAATCCATGGGTATTATTAACGTATCCTAAGTTCAGCACACCTGAAGACCGCATACCTCCTATGTATGTTTGGTTTGCTAAATACAATGTATTATTGTCAGTATGTAAGACTTATGATAGTGAATTCCAGGTTGGTGTTATGACCATTAGCAGCACCACGCAAGATCATAATGTAATGGTAGATGATAACGACTTTGGTTATGTAGCCGACAGATCATCATTTCCAACCATAACAGATGTATTTAATAGCACTGATCCAGACGTATATGATGTATATAGCATACGTAATAGGAGTGTAAAAGACATGCTTACTACACGTCAGATGTTTACATCGCGTGTATATAAGATAGCACAGGCTAATGCTAATGTCATGATTAGTAATCAGACTGATCCGTATACGCACGGTACTCCAGAAGGTGATACACCATTGGAATTCCTATGCGGAACTGAGGAAAAATTAGTAAAACTTATTGAAACTATTGTGTATGCCCATATACCATATCGTACATGGGGTGACTGTCAGGTAGCTGCGTTACCTATTACTGTAAGGGCCGCTGTAGAGCAAGATTCTGAAAATGCAGCGGAGATAATGATATGTGATTGGTTAGGGGAGGTTAATGATATGTTTACAGGTAAGTATGTGACTGATAATATACGTAAACGTATGCAGGCTGCATTGGATGTTGCGCTGGACCAGAATTATCCGGTCGGATTTTCATGGGAGTATAATGACGGTATTAGTAATAAAATGTCCGGTTATAGTGAGACTCCGCGTAGTATTGACTTGGATGTATCAGCACCATCAGCCCATGACTATATGGGTAGTATACTGGAATTTAATACATGGGCAGAAGTGTCCATGGGTAAGTCAGCATTGCTACATGTGACTGATAATGATAATACCGCTAGCACTAACGTCCCTACCACAACTGAACATCATGGCTAAGAAAACCGCAACAACCGCAACACAGGACCCAACGCAAGAAGAACGCGAGAAGGAGTTGATCGAACTCCAGCAACGTCTCATGAACAAACCACCGGCAACGCCTGCAGAAGAGGCGGTGCTGATCAAGTGGATTGAAGATTTGAATGTACTAGCTAAGAATCTTTTTCATGGTATTATTCCTACTGCAGCATGGGCTGGTTACTCTAATGGTACTGTGGATATTGAGTTGCTCGGTGCTCAAGATCGCCCACCACCGCTCTTTGATGGTGTATATTTGCTGAAGCTTCCTGCCGGTGTTGATGAATCGCTACGTGACCCTCTCGCACTCGCATGGGCTCATTTCGGTAAAGCCCCTCCACCCGATGCGGCGGGCGTCCCCACACTGCGACATATTCCCATCCTGACTACTATTACGCTTAATACACCTACCCAGCATGAACGCATCGGCGCAATGCAGTGGATGATTGAGTTTGCTAAAGCACACGAGAATGATCCTGACATCACGGAGTGGGCCTCGATGTTGGTTCCGCAATAATGAGCATTGTATATACTACATAATAAACATAACAACATAGCAGTCCATCAACATTCCATACACAACACCCCATGGCTACTCTTAACGTCGATCCAGTATCCCCAACCAGAGCCTATCAGATTGCCAAGGCCTGTCTGCAGCACCGCACCGCGCCGTGTTTCTTTCACGGCAAGCCGGGTATCGGTAAGTCTGAACTCGTCATGCAACTCGCCGACGAGTTCAACATGAAGTTGGAAATCCTGATGCTTACTCAAATCGACGCGCAGGATTTGCGTGGCATCCAGTATCCTGACCCCATTACTAAGAGAATGGTTTACTATCCACCAGAATTTCTTCCAGGTCAGGATTCACCTCCTACCCTGCTGTTCCTGGATGAGCTTACTGGCGCTGAACCGCGTCTGCAGGTATCTGCATACCAGCTCCTGCTCAGCCGCCGCATCGGTTCATACCACTTGCCGGATAATTGCTTAGTGTGTGCTGCTGGTAACAGCACCGCGGACGGCGCCGTCGCGTATGAAATGGGCACTGCGCTCGCTTCGCGTCTTCTGCATATTGCCGTTCAGGCAGAGCCCCGCTCGTGGTTGTCCTGGGCATCCGTGAATAATATGCACCCTAGTGTGATGTCCCTCATCCAGTTGAAGGGAAACCTGCTGGAAGATACTGATAAGCAGCTTGAGCAGGGTAACCTCATCGGACCTAACCCGCGCGCATGGGCACAGGTGTCTGGTATTCTGCATAAGGTGGGTATTGGTAACCGTGAGTTGGCTGAACCTATGGTAGAAGGGTTGATTGGGAGGTCAGCCGCCGCCGAATTGTTCCTGCACGCACAGGAAATGTCTGATGTCCCATCGGCCGAAGTCTTGATGGGTATGCCGCCTATGCAGGCTGCAGCTATGGTGCCGCGTACTATTCCAGCATTGTATGGTATCGTATTCTCCCTCGTTGCATATTCCGATACCGTCGAACACATGCAGCGTACCCTGGGTATCATGAATGCGTTGCCAACCACGCACACAGGGCTTCCTGCCGGTGACTGCGTGGCCCTGGCTATGGAGCTTATTTTCGAGAAAGCTGACCGCACACATCTAACTGGCGAATTGATGAAAACAGCTGAGTTTATTGAGAATGTCGGCAAGATCCAGGATATCCGTGATATCGCTACTGCGACAACGAGTATGAAGGATAAACGCAAAAACGACGCTAAAAAGCTTGCAAAAGCGTAAGTGGTCAGAGTACCAGCAAATGTTTAAATCATGTCCTACGTAAAGCTGTTACCAGAGAAAAACGAGTATAGTGAGCAATTAAATTTAATACGACGGTACTGCATCACCAAGTCCCCCGGCTTCGCTGGCGTAGCCCTCCTGCCTCAATGGTTTGTTGTAGATCCTACGTGTGAAGTGATGGGCGATGAGTATGGGTTTACTGATGGTATTAACATATACCTGGGTACTAAGTTGTTTGATCTCACACCTGAAACGCAGGCGTGGATTATGTTGCACGAAGTACTACATGTAGCCCTTCGCCATCCACAACGTGGTATTGTGTTGCGTAAAGCCAGACTGTCCCGTGATCTACCATGGTCAAGTATGGTGTATAATTGGGCTGTAGATGCCATCGTAAACCACAGCCTTGCATCTGTGAGTACATGGGCGCATGCTCCGTCTAAAATGGGGTTCATAGAATTCTCCAGTTTGTTACCTGCAGATGTACTTTCCGCTCGCCCTGCCAATCGCTGGGGCGCTGAGGAATTGTTTTGTTACCTGATGGATAATATCGTGATGCCTGCAGTCGGCAAGGCCATGGCTGGTGATGGGGATGGAGCTGCCGAACAATGGGGTAAAGACAAACTACCGGGCGGCGGTAAAAATATGCTTGATGTTGTAATGACTGGTGGAGTAGACGGCAAAGACCTGCAACCAGACTCCAGAGGCGAAGCCCGCAACTGGAAGGGGCGTGTTGAACGCGCCGCCGCCGGTGAAAAGGCAGGTGGTCTATTCAAGCAGATACTGTTCGATATGAAGGAGGCAGGCACACCATGGCGTACACTGCTGCGTAGGTATATTACACAGGCTGTAATGCCTACTACTGTGATCAATCCATCACGCCCAAGTAGGCAGAATATTATCATCAGCGCGTTCTCGCGTTTTAATCCAACCGAGGAGAACGCAATTGTACCATTCACGCCTGGCGCCAGACAAAAACATGGTATCCAAAAGTTGGTGGTGTGCGTTGATACATCCGGGTCTATTGACGATACGCTATGTGAGCAATTCGCCGCCGAGATACAAACTATACGTAAAACTGTAGGATGTGGTCTTACGCTTATTACATGTGACGCAGAAGTGCATCAGGTAATTGAAGTAAGTGCGCAGGAAAACTTACATGCTATTATCAAGAAAAATGGCGGATTTAAAGGCAGAGGTGGTACTGATTTCAGACCTGCTGTTGCTCATGCTGAGAAAATCAAAGGTGCTGCCGCAATTGTGTATTTAACTGACATGTGCGGGCCGTACCCAACTACCTGTCGTAAGCCTTTGCTGTGGGCCTCGATCATGGAAGAGTATACTAAACCACCCTGCGGTACTGTGATACATCTTAAATTACCTCAAACATAATATAAGTATAGTGCACAAAGGAGCTACCCCGATATGTGGGGTAGCTCCTGGAGGTAAATAAATGGGCGACCCACTACAACACGCAAAATCATCTGCTGTTACGTTTGGGGGTTTGGCAGACGATTATATACGTATACATATGATAATGGACAGTTCTAAGCTATTCTTGGCGGATTGGCGTCACCGGGCACTGCTGCATAATACATTTGGTATACATTTATTTGAGACATTACTGGGACCATCATTCACGCGCCCATCCGATGGCGTAGCCGTATGTACCCGGACAGTAGTGTCACAGCATATTATGGAGGACCTTAAAGCCATACCGACCCCTGGTGAGTTTCTCAGAGAGATGCCACTTAGACCATGGATGGCAGGCATAAGTCCTAGTAATAAGAAGAGAATGCAGGAAATGACTATAGACGGGAACCCGTCAGAAGCCATGGAAGGTAAAGTTTGCACAGGGGGTGTAGTTTGGTCCCTCGCTACGTCATATGAACCGCCTTCCATACCTGGTTGTCATGTGACTGCATATCTTGTTCAATATACGGATGAATCGCGTAGAGTTGCTGAGTTCAACACCGATACAAAGATGTGGTACGACACATATACAAAAACTGTGATTAACCCACCTCTGTATTGGGCTCCGATGCCTCTAGGTCCTATTCCACAAATAATATAGGCAGCACTATTCTAAAGCAAAGAAATATGTTGCCAATGCATATATACGGCTTAATAACCAAACTTCAGACATAACTCCTTATGGAGCATCACACATCACACACTTCTACGCCTGTAAACCCCAACTGCCGACTATACATTGGCAACATTGGATTCTCTGTAACCACTGAAGAAATGCGCCAGCATTTCAGTGTTATTAATGGAGTACCCTGCACTGTGCAGGATGTATTCATGCCATTGCTCCGCAACACTCCGCGGCATCGTGGTATAGCATTCATTCAAATGAGTGAAGAGTGGATGGCAACATCCGCTGTGGACAAATTAAACGGCGCAATGGACCCATCGGGTCGTCCTATGACGGTGCGGATTGCTGACGTACGTAAAGAACGTACGTCAGATGTACCGCTGGCCGATACGATCAATCACGATACATATAATAATACATATACGAATACTACGCAAAATGACGACCAAACTGAAGAAGAAGAGATCCTCACCATTAGGACAGAGTAAAGCTGAGCTACCATGGCGGGTCACCCTTAGGGTGCGTCGTACACTACTGGATGTAGATATGGCTCCAGTAGTGTACTATGTACGCGGCAAAAACCCACATGCCGTGTGTATGATGGCAGCTAAGTTATGGGAGAAATGGGAGAAGCAAGATGTAGGTCTTGCTTCTAACCCATACCCAGATGTTGAGGAGTGCGGATTTGCTGAGTGCGTGGACGAACACGACTTCAAATCTGCATACAGAGATATTTTGAAATACACACTTGCTGCTCGTGTAGCAGGTGATATAACAGACCCCAGCGCATTTACGTGTTTGGGACGTGTAGACTTGTAATAATTAATTACGAAAAATAATATGGCTCAAGATCAGTTACTCATGCTTGATCCTGCATACTTGTCTGATATAGAAAAAAGTATAGTAGGTGCATTGTGTTTATTTTCAGGTCCTGCATACGACTTCTCAGTGCAGTCCCGGTTATCCGACAAGTTAGCACCAACCCAAGTAAATGACGCATTAAAGGTATTGGTGTTGCGACAACTAGTCGATGTAGTGTACGATACTAAGGGGTTACCTATGTACTGGGTTACATCCAACGTATTACGACAGATGGATAACAACGAATTTACATTAGTATAATATATTATAATTGTATGAGCATACAAGACCTTGCAGAGGATATCGTGGACTTTGTCCAACAGGAAACTAGCGGCAAAGTAAGCGCGAATAAAATAACCAAGCAGGTTCTTAGTAGGCTTAATACTTTTGTACGTAATATATCTGAAATAGACCAAGAGGATTTAACGATAGTGGTACAGCTGCACGAGGGAACTCCTGTAGCTGTATTCACTAATCATCCAACAATGGAAGGTGCATCATATGTATGTACAGATAATATATCCGTAGCAGATGATGAAGCTTCCGCAATAGTAGTCAGTGATGAAAATATTGTAGTAGGTACGGGTGTGGTTGGTACGCACGATAATCTAGAGATGTACACTAAAGCATACACTAAATATAATAAACGTAGAGACTAATTAGCGTAGTATGTAGAAAATGAGTTGGGTAGTATTAACCTAATTATGGCTGCAAATAAAACAACACCTTGTGATGCTATTGCGAATATAGAAGTGGCGGATATGGAGATTGCGGTACATGAGACAGTTTGCGCAGGTAATGATGTAGTAAGTCCTGATACTGATAATATAGCTGGATATACAGATACAACGAAGGTATCCGAGAGTCACCCAGGTACAGTAGATAATCCGTTCTTGTTTAATGGTACCAAGGCCCAACTGGAGAAATTCTTCCTGACCTGTGTATTCGTTGCAGGTAAGAATGCAACTGTACAACAAAGTAAAGTAGATCAATTTGTAGAATGTGTACGCCGGGATTTAGGTGAGGATGTGGTGGACACCATGGGGGTTATTTCCGCCATACATCATACACTGACTGAAGCAGAAACAGAACCAACCGTACTAGCATGGTTGAAGGAAGTTAAATCCGGACAGTATACCCGGATAGCCTCCATCATATGTAACGTAACTGCTAAAGTAGCACTTCCTAAGTTTCATATTACTAATGCATCTCGTAAGTCTCTAGCTGCTATTAGGGGCATCGGATATAAGACTGCATCATTCTTTAAGTTGTATACTACACCAGGGTGGCAGGGAGCAGTACTAGATACACATATCCTTAAGTACATGAAAGAGGAATGTAATACTACAGGCGAAGCTCCACCTAATGCCGCTGAGTATATTAGACTAGAAGACATCTTCCTAACCCACATCCGCTCCAAATATCCAGGACGTAGCATCCCAGAAATAGATTTTGAAATTTGGAGTAAGTACAGAAGCACCGCCGGAGTACATGAGCAACCCGAAGTTCAAGCTGCGTAAGTTCACGTATTATTTATCTACATCAGATTTTTGGTTAATCCACTTTGAAGGTAAGGTTTATGGTGTAGGTAAGATTATATGTGGTGTATGTACGGAGACAACCACACGCAAGTTTAAACTTCCAGGTCATACATTTCCTGCAACACATAATGTGGTAACAGGCAAATGTGTGGATGTTCAAATAATATCTAGGAAGCGTAAAGCAGGTTTAATTGCCATCATATCATGAGTATTTAGTAAATTGTGTTGGACTTTTCTAAGGTAGGCTGTACATATGCTTAATGCATCGAGCTTACAAATACCGAATATACCCTACAGCAAAACAGGAAACTGTTTTGCGTAGGACTATAGGGTCTTGCCGGTTTGTATACAACTGGGCTTTAGCTCAGAGGAGGGCTGCTTGGGTGGGTAGTAAGACTAGTGTATCTTATAATCAGACGTCTGCGGCGTTGACAACGCTAAAAGGTACAACAACGCATACGTGGCTTAAAGAAGTGTCCTGTGTTTGCTTACAGCAAAGCTTGAGGAATTTAGACGTTGCGTTTGTGAACTTTTTTAAGAAACGTGGCGGGTATCCTGCATTCAAGGCTAAAAAGAATGGAGGGGCTGCCAGATTCTTAGATAATGCATTTAGTATAACAGGAGATAGCCTCTACCTAGCCAAAATCAAAACACCTATAAAAGTTGTTTGGTCGCGTAAACTTTCAGGAGAGCCAAGTCAGTGTACCGTATCGCAAAATGCTGCCGGGCAGTGGTTTGCTTCGTTCTTGTGTGATGAAGAGAAGACTAAGCTTGCTCCTTCTAATAATACGATTGGTATTGATCTAGGGATAGAAACTTTTGCTGCTACCTCCGCTGGGCAGAAGTTTGGACAACCTAAGCGTATTCGTAAATTACGTAAGAAGCTATCCCGCTTACAAAAGCTACATTCCCGGAAAGCCAAGCGCTCTAAGAACCGGGAGAGGGCTCGTGTTAAAGCGGCTCGCCTTCATCAACATATTGCTAATATTAGAAAAGATTTCCTCCACAAGCTGTCCACCAAGCTCATTCGTGAAAACCAAATGATTGCACTTGAGGATCTGGCTGTAAAGAACATGACTAAGAATCGCAAGCTCTCTCGCTGCATCAGCGAGCAAGGCTGGGCTGATTTCCGAACCATGCTTGAATACAAAGCCAAGTGGTATGGTCGCGAAGTGATCATCATTGATCGCTTCTGGCCTACCAGCAAGACTTGTTCTTGCTGTGGTGCGCGTGTAGTACTAACGTTAAAAGATCGAAAATGGACGTGTTCCGCTTGCGGAACAAACCACGACCGAGACATTAACGCAGCTAAGAATATCCTCGCCGCTGGACAAGCGGTGCCATTTGCCTGCGGAGCAGACGAAAGACCAGCGAAGGACTACGTTCTTCGGGGCAGTCCGCGTCGAAGCAGGAAACCCGAAGCGCGAGCTGAGGAACCAACTATTTAGTTGGGTATGCGTCAAAAGCTTCCTATGTACAAAGAGGAGCGACCTCATCGCAGGTTTCTTCGTATGGTGTTGGATTGGATAAAGATACGGGAATTACCTGTAACTAATCTATTGGTATCCAAACCTAATCTTATTATCGCTGTAACTGAATACAACGGTAATAGAGATCTTGTTGTGTTCTATACACAGAACGTAGGCTTATTAGGCGCTGGGGGTATAAGTGTATATTACGATGTACAGATAATGCAGAAGCGTCTGCAAAATAATGTAATGGATACATTCACGAATTGGTTGGCACAAACCCACCTACCGGTATAAATAAATACTACAATGGTAAATACGAATACGAGAGCATTGTTGAAATTCAACTTTGGCGGTAACGCTAAGTTGTCTAAAGATATTGTGACATTTTCACTTCCGTCGGGGTTTTCCTGTCCAGGTGCGCAGGATTGTCTGGCAAAAGCAGATAAGAAGACTGGTAAAATTACAGATGGTCCTCTACAGAAGTATCGCTGCTTCTCTGCTGTGAGCGAAACCCGCCCCGCAGTTAGGGCGCAGCGTTGGTATAATTTCGATTTACTAAAAAAGGCACGTACTAAAGATGCGATGGTAGCGCTAATATCAGCATCGTTTCCAGTAGACGCTAAAATACTGCGCTTACATGTTGGAGGGGACTTCTTTAGTCAGAATTACTTTGATGCTTGGAAAGAGGTAGCAGCAAAGTTCAAAGACTGTGTAATATATGCGTATACTAAAAGCGCGCATTTTGTAGACGCCTCAGGTATACTACCAGATAATTTTAAAATTACGTTAAGTAAGGGTGGTAAGTATGATCATCTTGTTGATGGTATGGTAGGCGTAGGTAAAGAGGATGAGAATACAACAATGCAGTACGGAGTCGCTGAAGTATTAGGACATCCCGAAGAAGCACAACAATTAGGATTGACGGTTGATCATGATGATTCTCATGCTATAGCTGGAAAGCAACACTTCGCATTACTATTACACAGCATGCAACCCGCAGGCTCTGCGGCAGCAGCTAAAGTAAAACGTATGCGTACCGAAGGTGTTCAGTTCTCATATCCCAGCAAGTAGATAATCACCAATATGGCGCGTCCTAAAAAAATCAAAGTTTTACCAGCTGAAGAAGCGACTACCCCGCCCACTCCAGAGTCTACGGATGACCTGGATAATATGGTGGCAATACCGGGTATTACTGTGCCTACTGCTACGTTTATATCTGATGCCGATAAACGTGAAATAGACCGGTACTTTTGTGTTATAGATAATAGTGAGAAGGCCTCACGTATTGATCAGACAATAACGTTCAATAGGGAGTTTAATGTGTACGGTGTACATCAGTTCATTAATCATGCGCGTAATACATACGCTCGTAGTTTTTACTTCGGGTCTAAGGATATAGCCGGTAAGGCCGTAGCCCATGCCCAAGCATTGCTGAGTACATAGTAATAATGGTATAATATATGCAGAATACAATACGGGTGCATTACCGGTAATGCACCCGTAGTCTTGGTTAGTTACCGGTCCTAACAAAACAACAATTAGCAAACTACAGTCATGTCAACTACATCCGTCCATCCCGGCCTCCGCGGTAAGAAACTCATCCGCCCATTCGGCGGCTCCACGTCCGTTCATCATCGTCCCGCCGCCCCGCAGCAGAACGTCCCATACATCCTGCTGCGCAGCACGGTGTACATCAAGGAAGATCGCATCACCGCCGACATCGCGGAGGCGCTCGTGGCCTATAACCCGCGCACGGACACGATCGTGAAGATCTGTGGTTTGTTCATTCCGGCGTACCTGGAGGACACTCCACCCTTCGCGTGGCGCTTGCGCGGAGACGGTCAACCCACAGGCCCGACCCCCGTTAAACCACGTCCGCACGATGGTGTGCAGACCCCAGTCCAAGACTCGCAAGTCGTTTCCCAGAAGTTCTTTCTGGACGACGACAAACTCCCACCGGGATGTGAGTGGCGCATCCTGCGCGGCTTCCGCCTGGATCGCCCGCAGTACCACCATGCGTTCCAGATCCTCTCCTTCGTCATCCCCACGTTCTCAGCAGGCCAACCGCCTACAAAAGACACGGACATGATGGTGGAGCGCAGCACGCTCCGGGAAGAGGGGACGTTTAACAGCCTGCCCCGCTTCAGCCTCACGCGCGAAGGCGCATTCGGTACATGGCATGTTAGTGCCATGCAGGCGCTGGGCGAGTTCGTTGGCATCGACGTGCCCATGCCAACGCAAAACACCGCGGCCAATCCAGCAGCGGCCACTCAGGTGTTCGCTGCTGCTACAGGCAATGCAATGCCCTCGGCCGCCCTGGCCTCCCTCGTTCTTCCACCTTCCAACAAGGAGGAAGCAACCACGATGACATCGGAAACGGTGTCAATCTCCACGCCGAACGGCGCCAGGGTCACTGTCACTAACCACACCCATACCAAGGGTGTGACTGCTGAGCCAGTGCGAGAGGATGCGTTGGTTACCCACTCCCTGGCGGAAAGCCACCAGGCCACTTCCCCGACACACCCCATGGGTGAGGACGAGGGTGGTGAGGCATTCGCGCACGTGCCAGACGACGAGGAAGCAGAGGAGCGCGCCGCAGCGGATGCTCGCCTCAAGCAGCTGGGGTTGGCAACATCGGAGGAGCGCCAAGGTCCTCCGATGTTCATGGAAGAAGACGCGCAGGAGCAGCAGGAAGTGGTCCTCACCCACTAAGGACCAAGATAGGCTAGTGTAATCACTAGGGAAAAGTAGGGCCTAGCAACCCCTACTTTTTTTTAGCTATTAGCTACCTACTGCTTGAAATAGTGGTACTGTACCTGCATACTACTTTAATTATGTTCATTATAGAAAAGTTTATACATGAGAAGGTTGCATCAACCAACACATCCCGGCAGGAGTGCGAGAACCTTATGCAGCGTATATACGATGAAAACCCATCATACTGGCCACATGGGTTAAGTATTGCTGCACACGATGGCGGCGTATATATGATACGCGAGGCATCTACAAAACAACCAGTAGGATTTACTGGGTGGCAGGAGCGCGAAGAAAATGGACTACATGTCGGGTATTATACCATAGGTGTATTACCGGAGTATCGTAATAATGGATATGCTAAACAAGCTGTGTCAGCCCTTATACAGTTAAAAGCTGCAACCGTAGATAAGGTACAAGCATTAATTGCTCCACATAATAAACCATCCCTGGCATTAGCGGATGCATTACATATACCTGTAATTAAATCTGCGGCTATAAAACCATTGCTAGGTGCTCTCATTGGTGCCGTAGGGATGGATAGCCAAACATACGGCAGGGATAAATCTCTGTCTGACTATGCCAATACTCCATTTACTACATCGCGTATTACCAATGGGTTGTTTAATGCGGCGCTAGGTGCCGCTGCTGGCAACCACGGCCTTGCTAGTCCAAAAGGATTGGCGGCAATTGCTAGTATGCCTGCTAAGGATGTTGCCCTGGCCGCTATACCCGCTGTACCATCTATTACTAATAGTTTAAAAGTACTGGCTGATAAACCACAAACTACCGGTAATTTTGTAGACGCTATGACGCCAGGGCAGAGGTTGCTCGCGGCTGCACTAGGCGGTGCTGGTGTGTTAGGTGCTGGGTATATGGGTATGAAGGGTGTAGGGGCATTAAAATCATTATCCAAAGCACAGGAAGCTGCAGCTGGCGGGCGCATTCGCGTAGCCCTACCCACCAAGGACCCCGGGGACAATGAAACTGTAATAGAGTTACCTATGGGCGATTTAGATATGTCGTCTACTACACAAGGTAAACTGCAGCGTGACTTACGCAGACGTGTACGTAAGGAGACTAAGGAACGTACGGTACATCGTACACTGGACCAATTGATGCCACCCAAGGAAGCCAGTAACAAGTATACTAGTATATTTACTATTGAACATTTACTGAATACCATTCATGCATAACCCAGCATTTTCATTACTTACTACATTACGTAAGTCCGCAGCCACAGTAATGGACCCAGGTAGTTATATGCCTATGGAGCCTCTACCTAATTCTGTAAAGGCTAAGCAATTGGAACAACAGGAAGAGCTGGAAGCTCAACAAGAAGAAATGATGGGTAGCCAGGAGAACCAGGCCGGAGAGCTTGAGTCGTATAAATCTCAGGTACAAGACCTGCAGGGACAATTACAGCAAGTGCAAATGCAAGCGCAGCAGGCACAGGCGACTGAATCCATGGCTGCTCAGCAAAAGCTACATATGGCGCAGCTAGATGCACAGCAGAAGATACAGGAAGCTAAACTTAAGGCACAGGCGGATCTGCTTAAGATGCAGGAAAAGTACATGTCACAAGGACCAGCTCCAGCTAAAGCTCCGCACGGCATGGTTGCCAGTCAGCTTAAGCGTATTACTAGTAAGGTAGACAAACTTACTAAAATGTCCGAGTATTCAGAATCTAAGATAATGGATATTGGAGCGGCACCATATACTAAAGTAGCCGCGGCAACCCCAGCCGTAAAACCTATTGATCCTACGCCTAAACCGGTACAACCGCCATCTGTTGTGCCGCCCGCCCCTGCAGACTGGCAGCGCACTAAACAATTAATCGCAGACCCTAAGAAATTTGTAAACGATAATTACTCTAAGACTACATTTAGAGATTTAGGAGATACGTATGATGGTAGCTACGGTAAAGGAGATAACAGTACAGGATTTACTCGTGCGGTGCATAATATATACAATGCTCCTCGTGTTGCACTAGATCATGCTAAAAACTTTGGTACTAATCTCGCAGCTAACGTAATTAACGTCCCTGCGAGAGGTATAGAGGCTATAGGGCATAGCACAGACGCAGCGGGGCGTGCTATTGCTGCGCCTGTAAATTATGCTACAAATAGCATACGTAACTGGTTTACTACACGTAAAGCTGACGAACCTGCTGCCCAAGCTAAAGTAGATGAACAATGGAACAATGACGTAGGCAGTATGAATAAAAGTCTAGCTGGCGCTAGCAGCAATATGCAGAGTGCGTTAGGTAGTCTCGTACCAGCAAGTATGGATATGGCTGGATTAGCGTCAGGTCCTATAGGTGGACTAATATCATCCCTACTACCCGGGTACCTGAACGATAAGGGTACTACTCCACCTGCAGATACAAACGTAGCAACTACGACCCCACAACCTTCACCTCCTCCTCCAGCCCCCACTAATACATACGCAGGTAGCAATCCTAACCTGACTGTATTGCAACGTACTGGATATATGCAACCTGGTTTATTTGGTAACCCATATCATGGTGCTGAAAGTCAGCAGGGCTACGGTAGTCCATTACTAGATATGGTACGTAATTATATAATGGGTAATATTATGCAACCTAATTACGCAGGTAATATGGCTGCAAGACAGCAACCATTCGGATATAACCAGTATGCAGGTGGTGGTGGTAGTCCTGATGCGGATATAAACTACCAGTTGCAGCGTAGCAGGTCTGGGTTTAATGCTGCAGGGTATTAATATATGAATGTACCGCCTAAGCCTAATATCCCATCCAAGGTATATGCACTCCGTGACAATAAGATACAGGAGGTAGATGATGATGAGGTAGACGCTGAACTAGTGTCACCAAATAATATCTTCAGTACGCATATTAACCTGATACCTATGCATAGTGCTGTGCAGGCTCCTAGGTTATTCTATGGTGCACGTTTCTATAATCAGGCGTTGCCCCTACTTAAATCCGAATCTGCACTTGTACGTAATCTTGTAGATAATGATCCAGATGGTGAGACATTTGACGATAAGATAGGTAGAGCATCAGGCGCTATATTTGCAGATACAGAGGCAGAGGTCGTAGATGTACAACCTGATTACTTGGACTTACTTAATACAGATGGTACTAAGCGCAGGATTAATCTGTATAATAATTTCAACTTTAACCGCAAGTCAGCTATTAACCAGACTCCTATGGTTAAGGTTGGTGATAAGGTATTACCTAAGCAGATACTAGCTAAGAGCAATTATACAGATGATAAAGGGGCATTGGCACTAGGACTAAATGCCCGGGTAGGGTTGGTGCCGTATAAGGGATTTAGCATGGACGATGCTATTGTAGTTAGTGAATCATTTGCCAAAAGACTGACAAGTGATCATGCAACTGCATACGAGCAGGATTTTGATAAGGATACAAAAGGTGGATTAAACCATTACATATCTTTATTTCCTACCCAGTTTAAGAAATCCCAGATAGCCAAATTGGATGATAAGGGAGTAGTGAAACCAGGTATGATTGTGGAGGAAGGTGACCCCCTTGTACTTGCTACACGTCCCCGTGTATTTTCGTCTACTACATCACAGCTAGGTAAGTTATCTAAAGCCATGCGGCAATCCCGCCATGATAGTTCACAACTATGGGATAATCCGTACCCAGGTACTGTTACAGATGTAGCTAAGACTAAGACCGGGTATAAGGTGATTGTACGTGCAAATGCTCCAGCCCAACTTGGGGATAAGATGGTTTTCCGGTCAGGACAAAAAGATATTATTTCTAAAGTGATACCTGATGAGCAGATGCCTCGTACCAAGGATGGCAAACCATTAGAGGTATTACTGAATGAGTTAGGTATTCCTTCTCGTGTAAATAATAGTCTGATATATGAGTTATTGCTAGGCAAGGTAGCTGCCCACACAGGCAAGCCTATAACTATACCTACATTCACTGCGAAAGGTGATAAGTGGTATGATATGGTTGCCAAGCATTTACAGGATAATAACCTACCTGATGTAGAAGAGGTATATGATCCTATGGCTAATAAGATGCTGGAGAATCCTATTACGGTAGGTGTGGGGCATATATTAAAACTTCATCATACGTCAGCATCTAAAAAATCTAGCCGAGGGCAGGGATCGTATGACGCTAATAATCAACCTTTAAAAGGCGGTGGTGAAGCAGGCGGTGCTAAACGCCTCAGCGGTCTAGAATCTCATTCCCTATTATCCGCAGGTGCATATAAGACATTAAAAGAAGGTGCTACACTGCGCGGCCAAAAGAACGATGAATATTGGCGTGCATTACGTCAAGGATACACACCCAAACAACCCGGCTCCCCTTTCGTATGGGATAAATTCCAGGCATTATTGGTAGGCGCAGGTATGCATGCACGTAAAATACCAGGTGGTAAATTACGTCTAGGCCCATTTACAGATGATGACCTTAATTCCCGGGATGCTATGGAAGTTAAATCCGGTGAATTAGTGGATATCAATACCATGGAACCTACGCCGGGTGGATTATTTGATCAGGGATTAGTAGGTAATAATAGATGGGGTAAAATATCCCTCCCATTTGCTATACCTAACCCCGCATTCCAGCCTGCTATTCAAGCATTGCTAGGATTGACCGAAAAAGAATTACGTAGTATTATTGCAGGAGATACTGAATTACCTGAACATCTTTTGAAGTAAATAGTTTGCCACCAGTGTATACCTGTGTAGCATCCGGATATGTTCTCGGAGAAACAGTCCACTTCATATACCTGTGGCCCTACATGTCTCCGTATGTGCGCAGCGGAGTTACTGCATAAACGGATAACCCCACACAATGCTAACACACTGACAGATACCACACCTAACGGTACGTACTGGTCCCGGCTTAAATTAGGGTTTCGTAAAGCAGGTATGCAGGTATGTCGTATATATGATAGTACTGCAGAGCACTGGAATTACTGGTTAGATAAAGGGTATTACTTGGTGGTCCTTGATGATATAAACTATCGCGAGGGGCATACCCTTACGGTGTGTAGGAAGGGTATAAAAACCTATACAGCATATGATCCATCTACCGGTAAGCGGGTAAGATTGTACAAGGATAATATGCTGAAAGCAGCCGGTATGTACGCATTCGCTGTATGCGCTAAATCACGCAAAAACGTGCAATAGCGTATAGCTTCGTGTTATATATCTTTGTACAGCACTGCATTATATGTGGTGCAATTAGAAAACAACACACAACAGAAAAAATAAGCATATGATCAAGTTCCACATTAAGCGCCTCGGCGCCGCAATCGCATCAACCCTTGGCCTCACCTACAGCGTGGAGCCTGGCGTGATGAATGAGTACGAAACCGGCCTCGGCAAGATCGCCGAAGCCAAGGGGGCGCTCCGGCAGGTTAGAGCCCAAAAGGTTGCTACTGTCGCCGCGTGCGACAAGTACCAGCGCGACGAGCGTCAGGTGTTGTTTCGCAAGCAACGCACTGAACGATCTGAGCTGGTGGCTACCCTGGACGCCGCAATCCAACACCAGAAGGCGGTGCTCGTTCACGACAAGCAGGAAGCAGCACAGCGACTCCTGGAGACATACAACCTGGCGTACCCGCGCCCCGTTGTGAAGATCAAGGCACCGGCTGTCGCCATGCCTGCTCGTGACGTGACCCCACCACAGGTCGTTCCAGAGATCGCACCTCGTGTGCAGGCTCAACAACATCAGGTCGCACCCACACCTGCCGCAAAGAAGAAGTTCGCCGCAGTTCGCAGGAAAGCAGCCCCGCTCAGTAAGGCACTCGTTGACTTGCTGTCGCCCGATGCCAAAGGTGTTGTCACCCCAGCCACCGCGTAAAACTTTCTGCACACGCCAAGCCCACCAGGTTTTTGTACTGTGGGTTAGTTGTGCAGAACCGTTGCAGGGGTATATGCAACAAAAACCGTCGGATGAGTTATTCCCTGATCATCCGGCGGTACATTTTCTAAAGAATTTGCAGGTGATTTTGAGCACCTGCAGAGTAGGCTAGTAGGTAATTACAGCTCCGCTTGCTGTGTATCCATTGTCTACGAGGTAGGTCAAGTTTTCTTGGCGGTTTCTGATCCATGTCCGCATTGGTTTCCTTGACCTACCTCAAAATTTCGCGTTGGGATTTGATCCGCGCAAACAATTCCAAAACACCCACCTGCGGATATATGATCAATTGAAGCAGGTTGGTGTAGTTGGATAGAAAGAGGTGACGCATGTTATGCGCCCTATGGTAAAGCTGACGACCAGTGTGTGGTCAACAGGCGAAGTCAGCCGCAGAACCAAATGCAAGCACACCACCCCGCTGACATCGGGGGAACGCAGGACCAACACCCAACTCCTCGTCAGGGATATGTTGCGTGTTGTGAGATACTGCCCGTCCTACCGCACCAGGACGTTAAACTAAAACTCACCAGGTTTTAACCAGACTGGGAGTCGATACCGGTGCGGACAACTTTCTATATAATTTCCAGGTCGATCACATGGTACACGTTAGTATGATTTGGGTTTACACGCACCCGTTTGGCATACTTTCGCGAAGCATCTGAGCCCACACCTGAAACAGCGCACCTACATCGGCCGCGCGCCTCTACTGTTACTACGTGCACTTTCAGCGCGTGCTAGCAGTAGAGGCTAAATTTTCCAAACAATTTCGGTACTGACGTGTTCACCGTCACAGGTACCGGAAGTAGTTACACATGTGCGTCTCTGTATAACCGTGGGTCGGTGGTGCAGAGGATTCTCATCTTAAACTACGGGACGTGTTGTGGTTAAGACACATGTCCCAAATAATTTTGGCTGGAGCAGGTATAATCCCTGCGTATGAGCAAGAAGTGTGTTCCGGTCACATACTCGCTTGTATTGGGTCGACCCCGCCAGCCAGATCCAATTCGCCACAAGGCACGTAAAGAAACACACACCCAAGAACACCCAGAACATGAAAACATCCCTCCTCATCCTCACCGCCATCATCCTCGCAGCCTGCTGCCCGTCCTGCACCAAGCAGACAGTGAAGACCGAGGTCACCGAAACACGCCTCATCTGGGGCTGGCAAGGCGCCCTCACCAAGTGACAAAGAAAAGGACCGCAACCGAAAGGTTGTGTGTTCTTTTTTACATATGCATTAAACCTACCCCACTTTTCTTTAGCTATCAGGTGATTAGGTTGTAGTATACTAAATAACGTTACACATAAATATCCATGCAACCTCCTGTACCTACGTTACCTATTCAACCCCCACTTCCCCCTACTACCGGACCCGGCGCTATAGCCCATGTATTATCTAAGATAAACTTGGAAGGGCTTAGGCAGAAACATCTAGATATTATTAAGTCCGGGGCTAAGAGCAAAAGGGCTAAATCTGTACATGCATTAAATGCAATTGAGGGGTTATCACGTAATAATCTTACACCAGATAAGCTAATGATATCTAGTGTTCCAGTTATACCTCCATCATTCAGACCATTCTCTGTATTAGGTAGTACATTCGTATCAGGGGCAGCTAATGAGCTATATAGGGATTTATTCCAATATAGGGATATGTATAAAGAGACTGCGGATTTATTAGGCGACAAGGGTGCGTCTCAAGCACGTTTAGATTTATTCGATACTGCCCGGGCACTATATGGGTATGGTGAACCTATAGCACCTAAGACTAAACAGCGCGGTGTAGCAGGGTTTCTAAAACAGATTACAGGCGCTCATGCTAAGGAATCATTTGTACAGCGTAAATTACTTAGTAAGACGCAGGACTCTGTATCCCGTGGTACTATATCGGTTAATCCGGATTTATCGTTAGATGAGATAGGTGTACCTCTGAGTATGGCCTGGGTAATGTATGCACCGTATATCCAGCGTAGGTTGGTACAGAATGGTATGAGTCCTTCAGATGCATTAAGGAATGTAAAGGATAGGTCGGATTTCGCACGTCGCGCGCTTGACCAGGAAGTAGGTAAGCGGCCAGTTATATATTCCCGTGCTCCTTCATGGCATAAATTTAATGTGTTAGCCGGTAAGCCTAAATTGATTGATGGGGATACAATTGCTATTAATGCCCTAGTAGGGACTGGTTTGAATGCCGACCACAACGGTGACGCCCAAATTGGAAAAGTCCTAGTAGCACTAGCGAAAAAAGAATTTCACCAAATTCAGCATTCGGTCTTGCTATCACACGTGAGTCATGACATAGTGGCGGCTATGATTGCTAAATCAATAATACCCGCCTTCAATACCACCACCCACCAACTCCACCTAGTGGACTTGGCGGAGTTTCCACGTACCGAATTACAGAACACAAATCCCAATGGACGTAATGGTCCTATTGAGTTTTATGCTGTCCCTCCAGATACCATGGTTGTAGCATTTGACGAAACTACAGGCACACCTGTATGGACGCCAGTATCTTGTTATTCTATACACCCACAACGCGCTATTGAGCTTGTGGATTTAAGTAACGGGCGACAAATCACCACAGATGACGACCCACGCGCTATTTATGGAGTAGATCCTTCTGCTGGTAATTTCCAACTTGGCAGATTTACACCAGACGAAGCACTAGCAAAAGGTGTTCTAGTCCCGTGTATGAAAGATGTGGAGAGTGCATGTTCAAATCTTGCTTCTATATCTTCCATCTCTATTGAAGGTGAGGATGGTATATCTGTGCTACAGCAGGACCTAAATTGGGACTTTGGATATTTGCTAGGCGCGCTAGCGGGTGACGGATGGTGGGATAAGAAATGCTATGGATCTAGTTTGGTAAAACAGATACATTTATCAGATCTTAAGGAGTTTAATGCCTTTCGTGTATGCACAATATTACGTGATATGTTCGGGCAGGTGGGGTGGTCTAGGACTGAATTTAATAAAGCTGAGCATCCTGAGCGGTATGGAGACACGATTAGACATTCATATTATTTCTCCAAAGGTGCTGCATTCGCAGAATTCCTGACTAGATGGTTAAAAGGTAGCGCCTCTGCTAATTCTACTGGCTCAGGTACTAAGTGCCTTCCAGATTTCTTTTTACTAGCCCCTCGCGAGTTTAGAGAAGGATTACTTAATGGGCTTATCGACACTGACGGTTCAGTTAGTGTCAGTAACGCTAAAGGTAAACCACAACTAATATGCAACTTTTCTAGCACATCACTGCGTCTAGCTACAGACGTTAAATTCCTATGTCTCACGCTTGGTATACAGGTATCTGTCTGCTTTAGTAAAGTTACAACCAAAGGTAACACATCATGGCTCTGCTCGTTATCAGCTCCAGACTGTAAGAGATTAAATATATTCGCTAATTTGGCTTGTCCGTGGAAGCGTGATGCGTTTATAAATACATATGTGACACAAGATAATACATCACAGGTATTTGATAAAGTATTAGTACCTAAACATATTCAGGAGAAGATATCCTGCGAACTAGAGTCACCCAAAATACGTACACATGAACGTACAATGGTTCCGCCACCAGCTGATTTAGAAGCACGCATGGAAGCACAAAACTTCAGTACACAGTGGTGGAAAGCTAAAGAAGATGGGCTGGTGTCTCGTAGCTTTGCTGTTCGTTTAATAGGACGCCTGCGCACTTTAGAGCTAAACGCCCGCGCTGAACGCAGCGCTGTTGTAGCAGATCTGCTGACCAGTGACGATGTATTAACACCAGAAAGGGCTGCCAGGATTCGCAAAGCTATATTAATGCATATGCCTTGTTATGACACTAATGAACGCATGCTGGAAGGTCGTAGATTAACATCACGAATGGACAGACCTACTAAACTAAAAATTATTACGGCCGCTTTCCGTAAAGAACTTGCTAACTGGTTTACCACTACACCTGCATATACTAGGGCCTTACATTGTAAGGAAGTGCAAGAATGGGTGCAGCATGTTAATAAGCGTGCCGATATTAGCTGGGCTAAAGTAACCGCTGTACAAAAAACCGGTATAAAGGAAGACGGGTATGACTTAACCGTACCAGGGTACGAAACCTTTATGTCAGCTGATGGTATCATATTATCCAATACAATGAACGTACACGTCCCAAGTATGGACGATTCTGTTAAGGAGGCGTACGATAAATTACTACCATCCAAAATGTTATTCTCCATTCGTGACCAGGATAAGGTAGTACCTGTACCTAAACATGAATTTGTTCTAGGGTTGTACACTGCCAATATGCGCCCATCAAAAAATACCCACCAATTCGATACAGAGGAAGATGCATTATCTGCTATCCGGGCAGGTAAACTTAGTTTGTCTGATGATATTACAATAGGTAAACCTCAACCTGCAAACGCCCCGCAAACACAACCTAACGCCTTACCAGACAAGCTCTTGCAATAAGTCTGAAATAACTATACAATACCCCATCTAATATGACAGATTATACTCAAAAGATTGAAGCGGCTGAGTCACTTAGTAAGATGCTTAAACAGGCATTTCAGCCCATGCCCCCGGCAGCCCCTCCAGGTATGGACCCGGCTATGATGGCCCAACAGCAAGGCGGAGGTCAACCACCAACGGACCCAGCTATGGCAGCTCAGGGCGGGATGCCCACAGGTGCACCCCCAGCTGGTGATCCTTCGCAACAGATCGAAGGTGTATTATCTGAGCTTATGGGTGCTGTGGAACAACTAGCTGGAGCTATGGAGCAGAACAAACAAATTGTAGCACAGTTACAGGCTCAAGCCGAACAGACCAATAAGGAACATATTGAGCTTATGACCAGGTTCCAAATGATTGAAAAAGCAATTAACCAACCCTCCCCTGTGGAAGGCCACCCAGGACAAATGCTGTAATACATATGATACGTGCGCGTAATAAAGCAGGTGCTCACTTAGCTATATCTCCTGATGTAGGATTCTTGGAGATATGTGATTCTACAGGTAAGGTTGCTGTAGCTGTATATACAGATTCTGCACAACTCGTACATGTAGTTACAAAGGACTCCCACGAAGCATCCCGCTACGCAAATATATTCAATGTTCAATTTACTGATATAGTGGCTATACCAGCCTCTCTTAAAGACTAATAATATGTATAAACAAGGTGTACAAGCTTTAAGTAACGGAGTGACAGCAGCGAATGTTTCGTATGGTACTACATTTACATCTGGTCAGCCTGAGCTGGTTATGGGCAGTGTATGGAATGTAACCGATAGTAATTTTCTTTTCATATCAGCCGCCCCTACATATATAGGTACTACAGGTTGTACATTTGCATTAGACGCTGCAGTAGATTCGACTAATTATAAAATAGGTTGGTTTGCGTCAGACACTACAGGTCCAGTGGGTACTACAGGCGCTACTGGACCTGCCTACACATCTGCCGTATCCAAACCTATTAATCGGTTACCCGTTATTACGTCCATCAGCGGTACTGATTACTTAGCTGTTGTGTCTACATCCGGCGGCGTGCCAGTTACTGCCAGGGCTAGCCTGTCTACAATTAAAACTTATATAGATACATAATCCAATATGCCTGGTAAAAAACCACTAAGAGATGCTATATTGCAGAATACACTGGATTTCAATAATCAGGGTATTACAGGAGGCATGCACGCTCGTAAGTTATCTGTAGTATCGTCTTCCTCCTCTACTTATGTTATGACGGACGCGGATATATTCCGTGTAGTTAACAGTACGTACGCAGGTGCTACTAACTTTGTTATATCATCTGGGTTGACTGGGCCTATAGGTGGTGAGGTAATATTTTATAATTCTGCTGCCGCCGGATCTGTGGTTGTCAGCGCATCAGGCTCTACCATACAAGCGTATGGATCTACTGCTACTGCCGGTAGATATGCTGTAGGTGCAGCAATATGTGTAGCCGCTGACACGTGGTTAATTACGGGTAATATGAGTTAATAACAAATATATACCATGTATTTCTCCTTGGCAGGTTCTATCATAGCTAGCGCAGGTTCATCTTCTACACCTGCCCCTACATGGTATTACAAAGAGGGTAGTGTATACCTGGATATACAAGACCGTTACTGGAGTGACACTACTCACTGGTGGTCTAATGCGGACGGGACAGGAACACATCCAAGTGTTGCCCCGTGGACAGACGCTACGTATTTAAATTATAACCTATCAGACGCAGACTCCCCCGGCACTCAAGCTATTGTAGACACTGTGCTATCTCATGCAGGTACAGGTATATTTACATTTGCCACACTCAGTATTACTTCAGTAGGTAGCGATGTGGCCAGTGGTACGTATATCGGTACAACTATAATCAACGGCGGTACTGTATCAGGTGGTAATTTTAATGGCGTGACCACATTTAATAACAGCGGTGGTACCGTATCAAACACAAACAGCCCTATCAAAGGTGCCGCCACCTTCGTTTCTGGCGGTTATTGTGCTGGAGGCTTTGGAGGGTTTCCTTTCGATGGTCCAGGATGTGCAGATGGTAACTACTGTAACTTCGCTCCCAGCGCTACGTGGTCCGATGGTAGCTGTGCGGGTGACAGGAAGTGTACAGACATTGCATATTGTAATTATTATGCTGGTTCTATAATAGGAGGTGACTGTGAGGATAACAGTATCTGTGCTGGCATGCCTGGTTGCATGGACAATTCATACTGTAACTACAACCCTAGTGCTGATTGTGATGATGGAAGCTGTGCTGGTACTCCAGGTTGTACAAACCCATCCTATTGT
>ERZ869925.28-NODE-28-length-83272-cov-8.467537_pt1 | contig 83272 bp, 80 predicted proteins | sample MGYA00579311_ERZ869925 | MGnify/ENA primary metagenome ERZ869925 (study PRJEB32216, sample SAMN09231817) | wastewater metagenome | place: USA: Maryland | collected 2016-07-30 | study: EMG produced TPA metagenomics assembly of the PRJNA472060 data set (Reclaimed water...
TGATGAACAACTTCATTTTTTTCAATTTTTCTATGAAATTGTTCTGCAATTATTTTATGCTCGCTCTGCCAGCCGTTGCTAAAATTATAAATTCTACGATATCTTTTATATCCATGTTTTTTATAACCATATTCTTTTTGGTAAAATGGCATAACAGAATCACCAACTTTTAATTCATTTACTCTTTTATAAGTACAATCTCGCATTAAAAATGGATGTTTCTCGCTTCCTATAACATATTGTCCGTTATCAAATACAACTTTCCAACAGTCTCTAGGTCCGCCTTGTTTTTTTCTTGGATGAAACGCATTTCCTAGTTTAATACTATCTGTTTTATGATCATATGAAAAAACGTGGAATCGTTCCTGTGGACGGTCTTTGTATTTTTCGGCAAGCTCTGCTATGGTCGGCCTAGATCCGTCCGGCAACGGAATAACGGTATCCGCTCCAATACAGTCATAATCTCTAAATAGTTCAATTCTAGCAGCATGATATGCTAAAGTAAAATCTTTGGAATAATTATTATATCCGCCTTTTTGAATACGGTTAAAACGATCCTGTAATGTATTTCTGTCTGTGGCGTATGCCAATTCATCGGTATCTACAACTTTAAGTTTTTTTCCACCGATATTTCTGACAATTCCGTCATTACTAAACAATCTACGTAATTTAGAAAATAATGATCTTTGTTTTAACTCTTTAAATTCTTTGTTTTCCATATAGATATATATCGTTTAAAGAAGCCAATTTAACGATTCTTTTTTATCACTGTTGTATTTTCCGCCGACATTCATTTCCCAAGCTTGTTGTGCAGTTAATACTCTTCCTGATTTATATATTGGATCCGGTGCGCTAATTTGTTTGATGTTATCTAACATACTTTTTGTTAAATCTACTCCCTGTTGTCTAAGTTTTAATGCGGTATCTCTAACCCACAATCCGATTCCGAATGACATTACCAAATCGTCATTGTGGTTTGGTAATGCTTCTACTTTTCCATTATTCCAAATAAATGTAGTTAATTCATTTAATAATCGCACAGATCTAATATTTACTGTTTTTTCTCTAAAGTACATTTCTAATTTTGAAATTATAAGTGGACGAGTTTTTGATGTCGTGCTAAATCCCGGGACCATTTTTTTGTCCGCTCGATTATATTTACCGTTCATCTGTCGTTCTACATCTACATATTGTAGATCAGAGGTACTATAAAATGTATTTGGATATCCCCGATCAATAACTTGCTGTAGTGCTGCCCATCCAACAGTTGCATTTTCAACAATTAATAAAGCATTATTATATTCAGACGCAATATTTACAAGAAGATTTCCATAATCTTTTGTTGGAATCAATCCCTGATATTCTCCAACTTGATCTAATGTTTCTGCATCAAGTATATGAAATGCACTAAAATCAGAACTGTCCCCACGAGATACGTCCGCCGCGACTATGTAAGTTTTTTCTGAAATTGGATATTCCCATAACCACAATGCTTTATCATAACCCCTAATTTCAATTGGATCAAGAATATTGTTATTTCTGTAATGTTCAATTGTAGATATATCCACCAAAGTATTTCCAGATGTTAAAAAGTTGGTATCACATTCTTGTGCTGCTTGTTTTTCTCCAAGTTCTTTTGTTTGTCGATCTCTCCACTCTTGATTTCTTTCGGGATGTAAATTCCATGTTAGACGTATTTTATTGAATGTGTTTTTTTTGAGTTCTGCGTCAACCCATGTTTTATGAAAGAATCCACCCACTCCATTTGGAGTTTGATGACCTAAAAATCCATTATATATTATCGAGTGACACCAAAAATCTGAACTTTCTTCTGGAAGAGAAAAATCATATGTTTTTTTTCTATCAGATGTTATTTTTTTTATTTGAACCCATGTTAAAGAATGATCAATTACTTTATCCCATTTTTCTATTTCGTATTTTTCCAGTTTATTTTTTAATAGAGAGTATAATAAAATAACATTATCTTTTGAAATATGCGAAGTTTTATATTTTGTTTTTCTGTTTGTGTATCTATTCAAAGATATTCCTGTTTTTTTACTCAATTCTGAAATTTTCAAATCTGATAAAGATAATAATTTTTTTATTAGATCTAAACTGTCTGGTATAACATTATGCGAGCAACTTCTTTTTAAATTCTGTTTTATTAAAAATTTTTTATTTTCTTGCTTTCTTTTAATTGTAAATCCAATTTTATTAAAAAATGTAAGTGCATTTTTTCCATTTATTTCTAATCTATGAACATCATAATTAAATTTATTTTTAACTGATTTATATCCGTTCATTTGTTCTTTTGAATAATATACATATGAAGATAATATATTTAAATTATTTAATATTATTCTTACTTGATTACATAATTCCAACGAAGTACTTGTTAATGCAACTCCGCTTTTTGAAGTTCCGCCATCTCCATCAAAAATTCCTCGTAACATAAAAATTATATTTTTTCTACTCATTTGTAATAATTTAGGAGGAATAATTTTTTTATTGGCATGATTTGATAAATCAAATCCGACAGACTCAAACAGTTCTATTATATTTTTAGACGATATCGTGTAATGTAAATAATCATGTGTGCTATATTTTATATTTAATTTATCAAAAACCCATGTTATATCGGGATCTCCACATGATATTGTTATATTTCCTCCAATTAATTCATTGTGTTTATTATATAATTTATACGAAGATCCTTCAGAAATATATAATCCGAATAAGTATGACCAATTTTCATCAATTTCATTTAAAAACATTTTGTTTTTAATTTTATTGGAGATGGGTGGTGAAAAATCTATTTTATTATTATCTCCCCATATTTCTTTTCCGTGTTGTATCGAAACAAAGTCACCTTCAGATAATTCTTCTAGTTTATACCAACCGTATTTTTTATTTTTATATGCCCACAATTTATGTATTTTACTTCCTTCTATATTTCCAAATTTTGTATTAATTTTAATTGTATCTGTCAATCCGTTATTTTTAAATAAATTTCCGATACGTAGTTTATCTTTTCCTAATATAGAATATTGTGGTATTTTAAAATCTCCATTTTCTTCTGTTGGAATAAAATTTTTAATTTGTTTTATTCCGTCTTTTGTAAATAAATATGTATCTTCTGTAACGCACGACAGTAGAATTGCTCGTCCTCCCGTCGCCATCGTTTGTTGTGCGGATGTCCATACTTCTGCCGAGTTTTCTATAAATGCACATTCATCCATTATTAATAAATAACAACTATATCCACGAGCGGAATCGGAGTCGGAAGACGCTGCTAGTACTCTAGAATCATTTTTTAATCTTAATGATAGACGATTATCTTCAACCGGAGGAGATTTTAACCAAGACGGAAGATAATTGTTTGCTATTCTAATTTTAGAAATAATTTCTTTTGCAGAGGCTTGTGTGATTGAGAGAACCAATATATTTTTTCCCGGATTAAAAATCATTACCCATAAACTATATGCGGCAACCAATGTACTAATTCCCATTTGTCTACTCTTTAAAACAATATTTCTATCATGAGCAATAAAATCTTTCAATGTTTGTTCTTGAAATTCATATAGCTCAAATGGGATTATTCCGCGAGTTTGATGTTGAATTTTAACATATTTCTTAATAAAATACATGGGGTCAGAATAACATTTTTTATATTCTTCTTTTATTGCCTGTTTTAATGACTTTTGTGTTGTTGGGATATTTGCCATATATATGTAAATATCAAGAAAATTTCTTTAATTCTTTATTATTAATTTTCTCCAAAGTCAATTTTTTGATTTTATCCTCGTCTTTATTCGGAGAATATTTCAATTTTGCGAGTTCTTCATTTGCTAAAATTAACCTGTCTTCTGCCAATTTTAAATCAGATTTTAGATCTTTTAATATGATTTCTTTTCTGTCAGTATCATCTACCCAAATTTCATTGCTTCCGTCTTCATTAAAAAATTGTGGATTTTTTGTTTGTGGTGTTAAATTTTCTAAATAGTTTATGCTCTCGACGATTTTAGATGTGAAATCTTTAATCATACTAATCTCATTATTGATTAGTTTATATTTTTCATAATCATTATAAATTCCGAGTGATTTTAATACTCCTTCAAATTCAATATTACATTCATAACACTTTTGTGTTTTTGGATATATTTTTTGATCCAGTCGATTTCCCCATTTCATGTCTGCATCACAAATAATACAGCGTTGTTCTAATATAAATTGTGCTTTTTTACTTACTCTTTGTTTGTGTCCATTTTTTTTAATCCAACGGTTTCCATTTCCATCTGTCCATTCTTCTCCTTCTTTTTTTTGAGCCAATGAAGTATTTTCATCATAACCAACTTGAATAAATGCACGCTCTCCGTCAAGATAAGATCGAACAATATCTAGATTTGATTTTCCTGTTTTTGGTTTTATATTTTTTCCTGTATTACTTCTCATATACGTATTTATATAGTTAATTTTTACACGATATTGTTTTTATATTTATCATAATAAAATATCAAATTTAGTTTCAATTTTTGATCGAATTTTTTTTTCGGTTGTAATTCTGGAAAGGGGAGTATATCGTAGATCTAAATAACCATTAATATATTTTAGATTGTTTAAATTTTCAATTTTCGAATCGTTTAAGTTTAAATGCCCTTCAATTCTTTTCAAATTATTAGGTAATTTTTTAATTGGTGTATTTGATAACCCTAAACTTCCACCTACATATTCTAAATTATTTAAATCTTCAATTTTCGAATCGTTTAAGTTTAAATGCCCTTCAATTCTTTTCAAATTATTAGGTAATTTTTTAATTGGTGTTTTTGATAACCCTAAACTTCCATCTACATGTTCAAGATTGTTTAAATCTTCAATTTTAGAATTATGTAGCCATAAACTGCCGCCGACTTTTTTTAAATTATCTGGAAGAATTTTGATTGGAGTATTTCTTAAATCCAAATCTCCACGACATCCATCTTTAATATAATCTTGAATCTTTCGATAAATTTCTTGAATCCATCGTTTTTCACGATCTTCCGGAGTTCTTCTTGGAACTAGAATTTTAGATTCAAATAATAATGGTTTTAATTTTATCATAAAAACATCTTAGAAATTTAATCTGTTTTAAAGATCGACCCTTTAATTTTTACGAGTTTTCTAATTTCATCTTCTGTCATAACATCTAAAATTTTTGAATCGTGTATACTTAAATCATCGCCGATGTATTTTAAATTTTCAAATGATTGGATGTTTGTATAATCTAAATTTAACGCTTCTCCAACATAATTTAATTTACCGAGTGATTTTAATGTTTTACATTTATATAATCTTAAATTTCCAGACACTCGTTCTAAATTATTCAAATTTTCAATTTTTGATTCGTCTAGATATAGATCTCCATTTATATGAGTTAAATTATCCGGGAGAATCTTGATTGGTGACGTTTCTAAATCTAACACGCCTTTGCAACCGCTGTTGATATATTTTTGAATTGTTCGATAATGTTCAGCAGCAATTAATTTTTCTCTTTCCTCTGGCGGCTTGCTAAAAATTAAAGAACTGTTTTCAAATATTAATTGTTTTAGTTTTATCATATATGAATATAAATATAGAAATATAGAATAAAACCAGTTATATTCTTTTAATAAATTTAATTGGTATATTGTGACCCACAATAATAGTATAAGGAGACGTGTCGTTTGGAAGATTAATAGAAAAATCTTCCAATTCCAATTCTACTCGAATCATATCGATTAATAAATATTCTTCAATATCGGGCTCGTATTGAAAAGACACTTCCGATAAGTTATTTTCTTGTTTGAATGCGTCCATATCAAGTTCCAAACAAACATCCCCATAAATTCCACTGGCATGTTCTTCTGAATCAACACTTGTGAAAATACCGTGTGCAAATCTATTTCTTAACCCAGTACCGCTGCTACCATGTAGTTCCTCACTTTGTTGTATATCATCCCATTTTTCTTCTGTAGTATAATGATATAATTTGCCCGGATGAGTTTTCAAATCTTCTAATGTACTTTCAATCCACCCATTATAAATTTTATCGACTCCATACCCTAACATTTCCTCCATCTCAGCACTATTTAAATTATATATCCAGTCGTTGATGTCTTTTATATATTCAAACGATTCTGTTTTAGGATCATAAATCAAATACAATTCAGAGTTTTTATTATCTGATAATTTAAATATTATTTTTAAATATTGATTAACATTTAATTCAAATTTATTTTTAAGTTTGATCACTTCTTCTTTTGGTATATCATATTGATTATATTTAATATAATCTCGCCAATTGTCCCATAAATCGGCTCTAATATCTTTATCGTTTTCAATTATTAGGTCTTTTAACAAAATCATATATAAATATAAATATAGAATAATAAATTTTAGATTATAATCATTTCGTATTTAATATGACCACAATCCCAAATTCTATCATATCCATTATTTTTCATATTTTCCCATTCTGTCAAATTTATATCGAATATAGATAGTTTTTTTGGCAATTCTTGTTTTCTAAAATTAAATCTGTGTTTAAGATCATATGGCGATTTAACATGAAAATAATAATAGTTTGGTTTTGTATATGCCACATGTTTAAATCCAATTTTTTCATAAAATGCCGAAACACCAGAGTATCGCATATCCGCAAATGTAGTAATTTTACGAGGATTGTATTTATCGATGAAATATGAAATAAGTTTGCCGGCAATTCCAGTGACGGGAATTTCTCCAATACAAAATCGGTACATTTCATATGTATCCGGATCATTATGTTTACTTCCCAAAGCAATTCGGTGCTTCCCAAATGTCATTATAGAAATCAATTCATCTTTATAAAATGCTCCTATTTTAATAGATGCATTACCAGATCCCTGTAGATGGTATTTATTTAAAAATTCGGAAGCTTTCCCGGAAGAAATCTCTTTAATTTCGCATTTTCTAGCAAATACTGGTTTAATATTAGAAGCACATTTTAATTCATGTCGAAGTTTATTTTTTACAATTGTTTGTTTGTTGACCCATTCATTTTCAAATATATGAATTAATTTTATTCCCTGTTCTTTACAAAGTAATGTTTTATTAAGATGATAATTTTTTGATTTATTTCCTAAATTTTCGCTGTGCCATATAATACCATTAAATTCAATTGCCAATTTTTTTGATGGAATATAAATATCTAGTTCTAGGGGAGATATTATATTTTTTGTGTTTGTTAGTATTTCTCCATGATCAGAAACTAACGATTTAATATATTCGTAAATTTCTATTTCATATTTAGATCTCGTAGATGGATTGCAAACTGTGCATTTTGGCAACCCACCATCGTCCAAAGATCCAAAAAATATATTTTTACATTCTAAACATTTAAATTTGTAATAGATGGATTTTCCATCATTTTCTCTAGTTCCTATATATTCGTCTTTAGTAAAGAGCGGAATAAATTTATTCTGTAGTCTTTCGCCGTGTATAAGAGTATCATAAAATTTATCGTGTGTGGTATCAATAACTTTTTTAATAATATCTTTATTCATTGTCGCAACCGGAACTCCATATTTTTTATATGTTCCATCAATTGCTGCCGATGAACCAAATCCAATTTTTTTATCTTTTAAATTATTTTTTAAAATATTCATTTGATTATCACTAATCATCGATTCTCCAAAATTTTTCAGTTTTGTGTTATTTGCCTTTTCTGTAAACTTATCTAATTTAGAAGGATTATTCACACCATATTTTTCGATACACGTTTCTTTTGCTTTATTTGTATTCACATAATTTTCATCCCCATATTTTTCTAATTTTGTTAATTTAGCTTTTTCTGGATTAACATAATTTTCATCTCCATATTTTTCCAATTTTGTTTTTTTGACTTTTTCTTTAAACCCCGAAATTTTTGAAGGATGTTCCACTCCATATTTATTGAGAAGTGAAGTTTTTAGTGATTCTTTTCTTTTTTTCTTTACCTCTTCCGAGGAAATTAATTTTTTAAGACAATCCAAAGAACAAGTATTTTTTTCTTTTATTATATATGAATTAAAAGAAGTTCCACATATAATACACGATCTTATTTCATGGGATTCTTTAAATTTATCCGCCGCCATGCATTTATAAGAACATCGTTTTCGATATCCCTTGTAAAAGCTATCAAAAACACACGGATTCTGACATATAGTACATTTACTTTCATTTTTGGCGTTTTCATTTAAATAGTGATATAATTTTTGTCCAAATTTTTCAAAATTATATAATTGATTTATATGATCATATAAAGATCTGTGTTTTCTTTTTAATTGTAAACTAAAATTTTCTTTATTGTTTGAAATGAAAGCTAATAATTCTTCTTTATTCATGTGCATAAATATACATCATACCAACAAAAACATCAACTAAAAAGATAATAAAAAACGGAGGATATAAAATATCCTCCGTTTTATACGTTATGGATAGATTTATACGTTACCGAATGAAGCTCCCGTCGGTAAAATGTTAAAATCTAATATTATAAATTCAGCAGTTTTTGCTGGTTGCAAATAAATTTGACCATACAGAACATTTCTATCAATTAGATCTGGAGTATTATTTTCAGCATCCATTTTAACTTGGAATGCATATAATCCACTTCGTTGTTGAACTCCTTCCAAATAAGGATTTACTATGCTCAAGAAACGATTTCTTGTTGCAGAAACATTTTGTTCGAAAACCAAGAATTTGCTTGAACTTGCAATAAACTTTTTCAAACCGATTAACAAACGACGAACATTGATTCTATCCGTTGCGCTAGATTTAATTTGAAGTGTTTTTTGACCCCACACACAAATTCCTTGTCCCGGAAATGCTGCAATTGGATTAACTCTTCCTTCATATAAAGAATCTCTTTCTGAATGAGTCAATCGATCAAGCACTTGAACAGCTTGAGGAATTCCACCACGGTTCAATCCTGCTGGAGCAAACCATTCTGCACTTGAATTATCATTTGCAGCATAGATTGCTGGCATCAATACGCTTGGTGGTACGCTGATAATTTTATTGATATTTGTATCTAGGATTTTAACCCAAGGATAATATGTAGCAACATAGTTACTGTCAATTGTTGAAACATCATCGATTGCCGCATCAATCATTCCAACGGTTTGATTTGTTGCTGGGAATACGATGTTATCCATAATATAGAAACAATCTCCTCTTGATTCGCACATGTCAATAACAAGTTCTGAAACATAGCTGTGTAAACTGTGGAAAATTCCGGGAGTTGCAATTAAATTAATATCAAATTCATCTGCATTTCCAAGTGCAGCGACCGCTTGTTTATATGCGATACTTCCCGCACTATTAATATTCGTGCAGTTTAATCCTTGTGTATTTCCTGCCGTAATATTACTTCCCAAATTAATTGGAATTGCTGGGCTTTGTCCATCAAATCCTCCTTGGAAACCAAGAACGAATTTACGCATTTTTACATAAGTAGATTCATTTTCAGAATCGTATGTATATGGAACACTTCCACTAGTACTTGCAGCCAATAAACTTCCCGTTCCTGATAATCCTAGAGAACCAGAGCCAACAACATAATCAGACAAGCTAAAATCAGAGTTTAGTCCGTTGCTATCATTTGCATTGAAGTCTGGAAGAGGAGCAAAATATTCTTTTGTATCTTCTGCAACAGTGACGCCAACGCTTGCTGTTGGATATAGCGCAGTCAATTCATCATCTGCTCCAAGTGGAATATCACCGAAAACAGTTCCAGATGGATATTTTCCGGGAGCCTGACCATAAACACTTGCTTTGCTGTATTTTACAATAGGAACATATCTTGTTGCAGTGCTTCCAATTGGAACACTATATGCTTTAAATCCATAAGGAACAGATGTTATTGGATATGCGATATCTGTCATTTCAACTCGAATATATTTGCTTAAATTAGAGTATGTTCCAAATTCAATTATTTTTCCAGCATATGTTATGTAATTATATTTATCACCGATTCTTCTTGCGATGAAATCAGCACTGTCTGGATTTAATGTCAAGTTTTGGAAGATTTCTAAGTATTTTGGACGTTTATCTGTGTCACTGAAATCACGAACAGATAATGTGAATGTTCCCCAATCACTTCCGGCAACTGTTCCTGCCAATTTAACATTGCTAATTTCAACTTTATATTTTTTGTTAGCGTCTGTTCCGTCGGTCAAAGTATGAAGTTTAAATAATTGGAATTTATTCGTTGCTGAATTGTTTCCATCTGCGCTCCAAGGAGCGACGGGTTGACTAATAATCCACGGTGTAGATGCATTTGTTAATCCATATTCGCTATCTCCAGAATTTAAATTCAGTGAATATGCGTCTGTGAATGTTAATGGATTTCCAGTAACAAAACTGCTTGTAGGAAATACTGCTGCTCTAATTTGCCAACCCTCAGTTAACAAGTTATCGGATACTCTATTGACGCTGCTTTCGAAGAATTTATATAAATATGCTGCTTCAATTTTTGTTCCAGAAACTTGTTTATTTGGATCCCCCGCAGTTGCATCGCGACCGAATACATTTGTAATATATTGGCTACTTGCTGGATTTAATGAGAAGTCATAATATCCAACTGTGCTTCCATTCGATGCGAGTTGAAGTTGGAAATTTAATGCTGAACGATCATAACTTCCAGAATAGGTTCCTGATGTTGCAATTTTTTCTGTTAATACACTTGCACTAAATCCCGGGGCACTTAATGTACTATCAAGAGAAGTATGTTGCGTATCTGCTAAAACCGCCAAAATCAGCGGGGTTCTTGCTGTAGAGGTTGGGCTACAAGGATCTCCATATCCAGCAGCATTTGATGGGGTAAATGTTCCATTCAATCTTCCGAATGATCCACTGATCACTCCATTAATAATTAATTGGACTCCACAGCCACCAGATGCTACGGACGATGTGAACGACCCACTAATTAATTTAATTGGACTTCCGTCTGTAGTAATTCCATTATCTGTGTTATAGATTGTAACTCCACCAACAACAAATGATCCACTCACACTACCACTTGCTCCCGCAGTTTCTGAAAGAGCCTGTAATAATTTTGTAGTTCCACTCGCAGAACCGCTTTGAATGCTGCTCGTAACATATACGGAAGATGCCGTAACATTGGATCCGAATGCGAATGAGAATTGCTGTCCGTAGTATAATGCGCTTCCGCTTGGAGACGCAACTGTTAATGTCGTATCGTCGCCAACTCCGGTTTTAAATTTAGCAATAAATGATGCCCCGCTTAAGAATGTTAATGCCCCCCCGGTGGATCCAATTGAAGATGTATATAAAAATGTGGAATCCATTGCATCGGTGTCATATAAAACATATGAACTTGCACTGATTAATGCACCGGCACTTCCTGTTCGTGCCCAGCTTCCCGGTTCTGCCCAAATAACAAACGGATTGTTTTGATTATATCCAGTTAATGCACCAACTCGAACAACGGTGACAAATCCCTTTTCTTTGAGATATTCCTTTGCTGAATACGGTCCGTAGTATTCTCCATCGGCAACGCCAAATTTAGCTTCTAAGTCTGATGTATTTGTTATTAATGTTGGTGAAAATCCGGGACCTTGAGGAAATGGAGCAACAATCGCCGCACCAATATCTGCAACGCCTTGTGCAACTCCACTTAAATCATTTTCGCGGGTAAACACCCCGGGACTTACGATTCTATCTACTGGACTAAATCTTCCGCCTTCAGTAATCATATTTTATTTTCCTTATTGTTATTTATAAATATAAATTCATTTTTTCAAACATTGCGAAATTATTTAAACTGATTTTCGCAAATATCCATATATAAAAATTTATTCTATATCTGTGAATTTTATGATGAACTATAAATTTGATTTTTAAACTAAATATAAATATAGTCTAAAAATTCAAGATTATAATATTTATAGTCTTTTATGAAAAAATATTATAATCCAACAATGCTTGCTGAAATATATAATTGGGTTTTTCCAGAACCTAAAATTGGTAAGTTTGTTAATTTTAAAGTTTCTAATGTAGCATCTCCACCTATACTTGAAGGACTACTACTTCCACTAGGATCAAATACTTCTATAGTTCTTAAGTTGGAATACGCTAAATTTCCATTATTATCATATAATTCTGCTTTGATATCGAAAAGTTCGTTTGGTTGATTAACATTAAACGGAACTCTGACAGTATATGAGTTTGGACTAAATCCGGTTGTTTTGTCTAATTGAATGGAAACAGAACTTAAAACAATACTATTTACATTTCTAGGAACAATGACAAGTGTTCCATATAAATCATTAAGTGGGCGAAATTTAAATTGAATTGGTTTGTAGAAATTTTTATTTGATATTTTATCTGAAATTATTAAGCGTGCTAAATTTATTCCATACGTAGAACTATAATTTTGTTCTTTATTATTGTTTTCATAAGAACCAGTTAGATAAAAATCCAATGTTGTTTCGTCAGATGAATTTTTATCTAAAACATTACAATTGAAACTTAATATATAATCATTGTTTTTTAATAGTTTTATGAAATTAGTGTCATAGGATGATCCGCTTTGATTTGAATATTCTGATTCATTATATGGAATATAAGTAGCATTTCGATATGTTGATGGTGATGTATTTAATTTGGTAATAATATAACCGTCTAAAATCGAGGATCCAGAAATATTCATACCGTCAATTAAATGAGTATTATCGTGGTATAGACGAATTGAATTGGAACTTGTAAACCAAAAATTCGATATAAAATTTTGTGCATAAAAATTACCTAAGTTTTGGTAGCTTTTTATTGGAACTATATAATTTTTTAATATCTCATTCTCGTTAAAATTTTCATCTAGCACAACACTGTAATCACTGGCTATATTTAAACTTCTTCTATATATTTTATGACGGACTATTGTTCCACTGAACGTATCTAAATTTCTATATGTTATTTCAGCAATTGAATATGTTTTATATCTAGTTACACCAGAAACGCCAACACTTTCGGTTAAATAACTTGCAGTTGAAAAAAATAAAGGATTGTATGTATAATCCGAATATAGAATATCATAACTTCCCGATATAATTTCAAAAATCGTATTCTTATTGTTTATTGGGTTTTTATAAAAGAATGGAGATTCGAGTTGTATTGTATTTGAGTTAATTACATTGTTTATTAAAATAGAAGAAGTTGTTGAGATTTCTAAATTTTCTCCAGTTGAAATATTTTTTATGTTTTTTACATTTAGATTAATATAAAATGATTCAAAACTGGATGAAAATTTATTTCCACTTGAAATAATTTGATAATCTAGAAGATTTTTATTGTATTTGTTTTCATCTAAATTAAGTCCGGCATTTGGAAATATTGCTTTACTGTAAAAAGATCCACTTGATGTTTTTGGATTTTGTTCTGATGTTCCTGTTTTTGTTGCAAATGTTAAAAGAGGAGTAACTTCGAGTGTTGGTTGTGAATAAAATCTAACTTTACTTGAATTTATTGTCGATGTGTCTACATTAACATTTGAAATATATCTTACTTTTTTCCCACTGAAAGTTCCTACTAAAATTATTTTCCCTGCCCCGGAAATATTTTGTTCGTAAACATGAAACGAAACAATTATAGACTTCGTGTTTTTAATAAAGTCTGGATTAATTGCTTTTTCATAATATAAAATATTACTATTTTTATCATAGGCTTCCACCTTTAAATCACTTGGCGGATTATTAATTGTAATAGAGTTTTTTCCTAATTTAAAATTTCCGTCAAATTCAGATAATAAAAAATAATTAGATGATAAAAATGAAGTGTCATCAACATCCACATGTAGATTTAACAATCCAATACTCGTCCCTGTTTTAAAAAGTGCCATATAAGATAAATATATGGCACTTTTCTTTATACGACCACAATCTTAGAGAAGCCTCTTTCTTTTTTAATTTCTAGCTGTTTATCAACCATGTCTTTCATGGCATCTAAATGACTTACAACCCACACAAAATCAAAAGTATTTTTTAAACAAGAGATTAATGATGCCATTGCTGCTAAGTTTTCTTTGTCGGCACACCCAAATCCTTCATCAATCGCGATGAAGTTCGGTCTCGGTAAATTCGAAATTGTGATTAATGCAACTCTTATTGCCAAAGAAAGAGCAAATCTTTCCAATCCACTTCCCATTTCAATTGGCCATTTTTTACCATCATAATTAATGTACCCAATGACGTTTTTTCCATCAGTAAACAAATTCACAGTAAAATCCACGATTTGATGTAAAATATTGTTTATCTCGGCTTCAATTGTAGGAAGTGCTTTAGATATTAAATCATATGGAATTCCATCTCGACTTATAGCCATGAGATAATATGTATATGCTTGTTGTTGTAATTCCCACACCTTTGCCATTTTTATTTGCTCTTCATATTGATTTTTTTGTTCAAGTGCAACTGCTAGTTTTCCGGTTAATTCAGAAACTTTCTGATTTATATTTCTTACAGTTGATTCTAATGTAGATATATTCTGTTTGATTTGACGAATTTTTTCAAAATTAATTTTATTTGACTCGATTGCGTCTTTTTCTTTATTGTAAAGGTTGATATTATTATCCGTATTTTCTATTTGGCGATCCAACTGCAATATTATATTTACATATTTTAAATTATCTTGAACTGCTTTTGCCTGTTTAAGTTCTAAAGTTTTTATTTTAGTTTCTAAATCATTGAATTTCTTATATTGTTCAACTGTGGTCGAAAATGTTTTAATTTTTTCGACCAATGTATTTTGTGTGGTTTTTAATTCATGTAACTTGATTGTCAATTGAGAAATTTCTTCATTTAATTGAGTGACGTGGGTAAAATGTTTTTTGTTGGATTCTACACAATATTTACAATTTGGATCATAATTATGAATTCCAAGTTTTTCTTTTGTTTGAATTTTAGATTGAAGTTCAGTTTCCTTTTTTGAGATTAAATTGTCTTTTTCTGTTTTTTCTAAAGTTAATCTATTCAATTCTTGAAGTTCAATTTGTAATTTTTCACCATCAATATTATTAAATTCTTTCGTCGCAGAATCTATATTTTCTTTCAATAAACTTAATGTATCTAAAATTAATTTATTAGTTTCTGACGCCGCATTTTTTTCTTTTATGTATTTCTCTTTATTTGCTTCTAATTCTAAAATATTTGTAGGCGCATTTCCAATATTGATTATTTTTTCGGTATGGTTTGATAATATTAAATTTTCATTTTTTAGTCTGTTCTCAATTTTCTCAAGTTCGATTTTTTCGGATTCTATATTTTTTCTGAAGACTTCAGATTCTTGGATTTTTTGTTCCAATAGTTTTGGATAATCTGTTTTACTATAGTTTTTAAGTAATGCTATAATTTCTTTACTTTCGGATTTCGCTATTGTATCAAGTTGATCATAAATAGTAATTCCCATAAACTTAGCGATAAGATCTTTTCGATCCGCCTGTCCCATATCTATGAAATTTCCGCTGTTATTATTTTGAATGCTCAAGACAGTCAATAGAAAATCATCATATGTTCCAATATAATCTCTAATAACATCATTTGTATCTCTTCTTGCTTCTCCATTTAGATCTATTTCTTCTTTTGTTTCTGGATTTATTTTATAAAATCTAACATTAACTTTTACGTTTCCTTTTTTATCTTGCTGGCCTTTTCTTTCGATAAAATAATCCACATTTTCAATTTCAAAATTGAATTTACAATTGAAACTCATTTTTTGAGTATTCAAAATATTTGATGCTTTGAATGTTCTATCGCATTTATCGAATAAACAATATGATAGTGCCGATAAAATGCTGCTTTTTCCACTAGCATTGGATGCAAATAAACCAACCGTACCTTTCATGTTGGTGAAATCGATGATATTTCCTTCTCCATATGAAAACATATTTTCAAATTCAAATCTTTTTGGTTTCCATCTAATGTTTCTAACTGTGAATTCTTTTTCTAATTTACTGTTTATTTCTTTGTTGATATCACAAATCTGATCCAATAAATTTTCGGTCATAACTTCCGGTTTCTTTTCTAGAAGATATGTTTTGATCAATTGGTTTTGATAGTCTATATTTGTAGAAATATTTATCAAATTGATATTTGTCGTATCAATAATATTTCTTTTTTCTTCCTTTTCGGCGTCCGTTTTGTCGTAAGAAATTTCGATGATTTGATGTTTATCGCTTAATTTTGCCATGAGAGACTTAACTTCAGATGGAATTGTCTGATTGCATTTAGCCCGTAAAGTTACTTTCTTAGGCATTTTACTAACATCCGTATATAATTTTCCCTTTTCAATTTCAACTGTAAAAAATCCATAGTCATTCGGAATGTCAATTTGTTGATATTCTCTATTTTTCACATCCCAATTTATATAACCATGTCCTTCTAAAAATTCCCCGTGATTTTGTTGAATCATCGATCCGGCATAAACTATAATAGGTTTATTGTAATTTACACTATGCTCTTGAAGTCTTTGGTGTTTATGAATGTCTCCCAACAATACAATGTCGTGTCCGTCAAAACTTTCATTCGAAACTGTTTTACTAACTACTCTGTATCCTACGTCGGTCACTGCACCTTGAACGGGTCCGTGGAATAATGCTATTTTAGTGGATGTTTCATTGCATAATTTTTTAGGTATATTACACGCAGGGAGATATTGAGTATAATCATCGAAGATGGAATAATTATTCAATAAAAGATCTCCGATAATATATAATCCGCTTTCTCTTAAGTAAAATAAGTTTTTATTATTTAAGAATTTTACAAGTGGATATAAACTATCCATTCTATTTTTGTTATTTAATGTTGCGTCGTGATTTCCTGCAAATAAAATAGTTGGTCTAGAGTTAGCTAATGTATTCAAGAAATCCCCAGCCAAATCAACTGTTTCTGGATTTAAATCGGTTTTGTTATGATACAAATCTCCAGCAATGACAACGAGAGTATCTTCCGGCGTTTTATTAACTTCAGAGTAAAATTTTGAAAATACTTCTCTATATTCTTCATGTCTTTTTGTCATTCGAATATGAATGTCGGCGACATGCAGTATTCTTGAAAATGTTTTAAATTGCGTATTTAGGTATGTTGTCATAAAAGTTTTTCTTTGATAATATTATCAAATGTTAATTTTTTGGAAGAATTAATTGCTCTCCAAGTTTTATCGAACCCGAGAATCGAAGGATCTTTATCATCTAATTCAACCAAATGTGTGTTTATATCATTTCTTAGTAAAAAATCACAAATTTTAAATGCGTCTGATTTAGCGTCATTGTCTAATAAGACATTCACTCTAGGCACGTCACTTTCTAATAATTTTGCTTTCAGTTTTTTTGAAAGAGTTTTTCCGAATAATGGAATTGCATTTCGACGAACCGAAATTGCATCAAACTGCCCTTCAACTAAAGTAATAGGCTCGTCAAAATTGATTAAAAGTTCATTTCCTATTATATTTTTTGAAAAATCGCAAAGTCTATATTTCATATAGCTAAGTCCCGTATAATCTCTAGCAGAAAAAAAATTTAATTTTCCACTAGAATCATATGATGGAATTATAATCCTTCCTTTATAAAACCCAGACTCACAATATCCTATATTATATCTCAATATATCGCACTTAGTTATGTTTCTAGATATTAAATATTTTAAACCTTGATTAAAATCATATGATTTTATCGGAGATGAAAACGATTTAAACTCTTCTGGAAGTCTATTTATAGCATCGATTTCATTATGTGAATTGAACAGTATTTCAAATGAATTTTCAGATAAATTCATTTGATCCACTTCTCCTAAAATTACATAATATTCCTTTGGTGCCTTTAGCTTTTTAAAAAGAGAACGCAAACTCAATCCCCCAAAATTACAAACCCAACAATGATATCTTCCAGTATTTAAATTAACTTCCAATTTTCTTTTGTAATGATTACAGATTGGGCAAAAATATACGGCATCTGTCCCCTTTCTTATTTTGGCGGACTGATTAAACAGACGATTCAATGTGCATAGTACTGTTTCTTGTTTTAGAAGCATTGCATAAAAACCATATCACACAATGCGAGCAGTGACAAGTTTTTATATTGCTATTAATTATATAATGCCGCAACCGCAGCATCATACACGTCGCCGTTTCTAATGTCCGGATTTCCGTTTTTATTAGTTTTACAAAATTTAATAATATAAGGATGTGTTTTTTCCAATTGTAATTTTACATAATCTTTAGATGACACTCCTTTAATTCTGCATTTTCCAAATAATTTTTTTCTCATTGTATTTACAGATAGTAAATTAACTTGAATTTTAAAATGTTCTTCAATAATATATGCAAAAACCGCATTGTGTCTTGCCAGTAAAATTACTGTTTGTTGGCGAGTAAATCCACTGGCAAATCCACTTAATGCGGCTTCCAAATTAATTTTTGTAATTTTTTTGATAAGCGGGTTTTTTTCTAAAATAGAAATAACATGATGCGTTTTTTCTTTTGTTGTAACAAATTTTTTTGTGTCAATAAACCCACAATCTACAATTTGATTGTTTTCTGAAAACGCCCAACCAGTAACTGTTGTTGATGAATCTAATCCGAGTATCATATAATACTCAATATATAGTATACAAATTTATGGTTTGTATTTTTTATTTGAGATTCCCTTTACAAAAGTCGAAAGTTCTTTGGAAATGCTATTTTTTCTATCAGGAACGTCTGAAAAACTTGAAAGACCAACTGGCATTTTTACTCGAAATCCTCCTGAATCTCGGGTAAATATTTTTCCTTGATGTGAAGGTAATGCTGATGGCGCAATACTATCATTAGTAGTGACAATACTTTTTGCATTAAATGAACCTCCCGCTTTTTGTTTATCATATCTCGAAACAAGATCTATATTTAGAGATTCTCTACTAATTGGTGTTGGCATATTTTATTTTCCTTATTTATAAATATTGTTAAATATCCCATTTAACTAAAATATTTAAAGGCATTTCTCCTGAATTTTTGATTGGCTGTCCTAATTTTGCAACAGCAACTAAATCTGTTCCTGAATATAATCCAATGGTTGTTATAAATGGAGCCAAATATGATCCGGTAAGATCTAAAGACGAACTCAAATCAAATGTAAAAAATTCTGGTTTTATAATTCCGTATTTTAATTTTCCAATCATTTCATCCAAATAATTTGTAATTGACTCTATAGTTTTTCTATTTGATTTTATATCAACATATTTAAAAATAACATTTTTATCCAATGTAGACGTAAAATATTTAAACATAAGATAAACATCATTCATATTAATTTTATTATTCCCATCAATATCAAAATAAGAATAAATGGATTCTAAATATGATTGATATGGTAATAGATATTGTGTATTTTTATTATATAAATTGTATTTTGTATAATAATGTGTATACCACTGATAATCACTATCCGTTACATCCAAATAATTTATCCATTGATAATCTCCGTGTATTTTAATACTGATATATCTAAAAATTATATCCAAATCTACAAAATCAAAAAAATTATTTCGATCAACATCAAATGTGAACTCATTTGGAACAAGTGCGGTTGGGTTTGTACTATAATTAAATTCTCCCGGATCAATTCTACAAATTATTTGTTTTTCATATAAAGTTTGTTGACTTTGATATGAAATGTTATATTTGGCATCTGTTAAATCACTACGATCTTTTAGGAGAGAATCAAAAACCGAGCCACTATTGGATAGTATAAATTTTCCATTTCTATAAAATACATTACCAACAACACAGTCAGTAACTATGTCTCCTAAATTATAGATATATGCTGATCCTGAAATTTCTGCCATAAATTTAATAGTATTGTTAAAGTGTTATAATAACCGGAGCACCTACAACAAATGATCCATCATACATAGATACATCAAATCCATAAACAGAGTATGGTTCACCATATATTTTATTTTTTGTAATTGTATTTGTTGTAGACCACAACGATCCTGATTTTTCATAAATCACTACTTGCCCCAAAACATTATATTCATCGTCATTAGGATTGCAATTAAATTTCTTATAAATTGTATTTTCAACATAAGATTGAGAAAACGGCCAATTAGTTTTTAATGATGAGACAATTGAGGAAGTTCCATGTAAATCAACATCCCAACCAAAATAATTTGTATTAAGTAGTTGATCTGAGCCAAACGATTTTTGAGTTAATTTCCAATGAATGCTATCGTCCGTACAATTTTCATAAAAATATACAGCGCCGCGCCTTCGATAGATAGGAGAATTTTCATATTGAAAATATTGTGTATCTTTCGGAGCACCCACAATAATCTGATTTCCAAAAATTCCAACAGAATTACCAAATGCGTCCGGATTAAATGAAGAGGTAATATACGGCGGCCAATTATGATTTAACTCTTGTAAAGACGATGTAATATTCCGATTCGGATATAATATTGTATTTTGTTTCCAATATCCACTTGATGAGTCGTATCCAAAAACATACACTAAACCACTTCCGGTTGCGGTATTCCCCACGATGATATTATATGACCCGCTTTGATCTATTTTTACAACTCCACCAAATCTACTTCCGGACGTTGCCGCGCTGCCCGATAATGTTTGATAATATTGCCACTCATTAGAAATGTTTTTATATAGATATACAACTCCTCGACTGCTTGATACGGAACTTGCTCCAATTGCAATGATATCATTATAAATTGAAACAGATTCTCCGAATGTAGTTGCCGAATTATATAACGATTCAAATGAATTTGAAATTGATGTTACGTAATATACCGGATCATTTAATGATCCGGACATTTCATATATATCAACCATCGATCCAGAAATGCTCTCACTAATTTGATTTGTTGGTGTAAAATAAAATAGAGGATCTCCAATTACTAATGTAGTTCCATAAATAGCAAGAGATTTTCCGAATTTACTACCAGTATAATTCAAATCCCCATATTCATATAAAAAATCAAAAGCAGAATTAAAATCTTCCGCCAGATCTACCATCAAATCATATGAACTTCCAGATACCGATCCCGTGTCGGTATTTATAATATTTGTAATTTCATCTGTAAGAAGAAAATAACTTGCACTTGGGTCACTCCACGATCCCGATTCTGTTGATAAAACATTATCTATTTCATCAGAAATAAAATATTCCGGATGTATATGTTTTTTTATTGTATATCGATGTTTATAAGAATTTGATTCGTCATCAAACTGTAAAATTTCAACACTTCCAGAACGTAACATTGACGAGCTTATATTATATACAAAATTTGTAGGATTCGATATTGCAATAAATGTTTTATTTGTTGCAACGGCATATCCATAATTTGAATTATTATATATCATAGCTCAGATTCAAATGTAATCATTTGGAATGTAGAAAAATTTTTCCCTTGTAAAATTAAATGTGTATTTCCGTCATCAACAATTGTATATTGTATTTCTCCAAGTCTATCTTGAATTAAAACAGAATTAGGAACTATTTTTTCCCCAAATTGACTTTTGGTGAGTGAAAAAACATCCACAGCATCAGTCAATATTCTAATTGTATTATTCAAATTAATCGATTCCATTCCCCAAAGTTGTGTAGGATTATCATAAGTATTATAAAATAACTGTTTATTTGTATTATATACAATTCCCATATAAGATCCATCTGATTTATTTCTTGGATTAGATCCCGAATTATAATAAATACTTCCTTCAGGATAAAATGTAGATTCATTTTTTATTCCTCTTTGATACAGCAAATAAGATTGACTATCTTGTTGTTGAAGTGCTATATCACAATAACTGTTAGTTATTGGTGAAGATGTGCCGTCTCCATAATCAATATATGTATGAGATATCGATCCACTTAAAGAACCAGACATCCATAAAATTAAATCATCGTTTTCTGTATTTTGTAATGTCCATGTTTTGGTTGCTATAAATGGGGTGACTTGAATATCATCTCTATTTAAGCTTTTTATCATATAACTGGTTCATTACATTTCTAGTTTAACTCGAATTAATAATTCATTATCAAAGTTTTTTTGTACTGGCTGACTCAATTTTGCCACAGCAACCAATTCATTAGAATCATCATATAATCCAATTGTTGTTGGATATGTTTTTGGATCTGTTAGAAATTCTGTTATTTTTATTGTTCCTTTTGTATTTCCATCTGTTCCATCACTCACATACGTTGGATTATTGCTATAGTTAAAATCTTGGTTTTTAACACGAACGAAATATTGTCTCGATGGTAAAAATTCCGATTTTCTAACTTTCATTAACTTATTAGTTGCATATTTGAGTGCATTAAATAAGTATTTTTGATTTACTTTATAGTTCCCCGCGTTTGTTCGAACTAAAGAAACTCCAATTAAATTATTTAATGTTTCTGCATTTAAAATTAATGTTCCTGTCTTTGGATAGAAAAGTCCTATATTTTGATAATTTATATTATCACTTACATCTAGATATGGAGAAGGAACGCCATCAATAACACTTCCGCTTATAATGTTATATACGTCTTGTTGAGAATTAACTATTGAAGAGTCGTCAATGAATGTAAATAATCCAGATGAGCCACTTAGACTAAATTCTAATTGACCCTCATCTACTCTATCTTTAAATTTCGTTGTCGAGAAGGAAATTATGAAAATAGCAGAACCAGTGACCGCACTTGTAGAATCGGTAACTGTTCCGTATATATCAGAATAACTACCAGTTTTAAAACTAAATGATGTATCGTCGGGATTCAAGAGATAATTTCTATATTGAGAATAAATTGCTTTAGTGGGGTTCACAAGACTACTGCTGTCTGCTGCTCCGGAGCCAGAACCGTAATAATCTCCATATGCAATTGAGAAATGAACTTGTGCGGATGAATCAGATGCTGGATCTGCATTATAAATATCAAAATAATACAATCCGCTCTTAACATCTGCGGACCCATTTGATCCAGTCAATTGTGTTTGTGTGGAGCTTGTAAATAATGCAGATTGGGAATGTGCATAATTGCCATCTAGCCAGAAACCAGAACTAACTTTACTGGTTCTTCCTAACACCATATCGGTTTCTTCGAATTTATTAAATATCATAAAATTATACGGTTACTTTAACTGGAATTGTAATACTTCCTCCGCTTTCGTTGCCTACGATTGTTATTGTTGACGTTGTTGTTACTGATAATGACGAGTTTGGAACAAATTTAAACTGTAAACCAATTACAACCTGAGAACTTTCCGTCACAGCATCTCCAGCAAAACTTGGAATTGTGCTCGAAACACTGTTTAAATTATTGACTTGAGTTACGATCAAAGTTCCTATATTTTTATTTCCTAAAATTGCAGTGTATCCCATCGATGTGTTGTATGTAGGATTTGTGCTTGGGGATATAATAATATCAGAAGTATATGTTTTTGGAACATCGATAGATGATTGTGCAACACTAATAACTGGAATTGCAGTTACGCCCGCCGGTAAAGTTACTAATTTATACTTCATTACTTGCGATTCGTCGCTAAATGGTTCGAACACCGGAGTATTTCTTAGGGCAATATCGTAATATGCACTACCAAGTGGATGATTTGATTGATATAAATTATAATCAATTTCATCATCAGCTAAAGCAAAAGAAGAAATGTTAAGAGTACCGTTTTTTGCCAAAAGTTCTCTTCCTTTTTTTGTCAGAACTGCGGTGACAGTAATTGTTGTGTTGTCTAAATATGCCATATTACTTATAAGTATGTTTATACTGTTAATTTTTCATTTAAATATTAACTAGAAGTCAAAGAAATTTGATTTATATCTCTTTGAACGCTGGTTATTTCTACTGGAGAAGTTCCGTCAGGTATTCCCATGTCATTAACTGTAGTATATATAGTTTGTTGGGATTTGATAAAGACAGAAGAAGTTATTGAATTTTCTCCAAATTGAGTAGTCGAGAATGTTTGTAATGGACGGTTGTATGTTGATTTGTGTCCTTTTGGATACGATTCGATATCAATAATGTAAGGTCCGCCTGAAAATAAAGACCCACTTTCATTAAAATTATATTCACAAAAACTTTTGCTATACGCAGTGTTGTTTTTATAAACATGATATGTTTTATTTGATTTATATGATCGGTATGAAGTTATCGATCCGGATGAATTTGTATCTGTAAAATTTCCATTTATACTAAAAATTGATTTTCTATAAGCATCGTCTTCGTCCGAAATATAATTTGTTTTAAAATTAGTTATGTAATCAACGGTTTCATTACCATTTTTTGGAATTTGTAGAGCGATACTTGACGATTGCATCGGAATTGCTGATGCGGTTATTCCATTTATACATACACACGAAACATCTAAATTTTTCGATAATGCTGAATCAATTCTTCTATGTTGATATTTATTTCTTTCTAAAATTGACGGTTCGATTATAACTCCATCAATGATCTTGGCTCGAATTGGAAATAATTGTTTTACTGTAGAAAAAAATGATTTATCAAAATATCCTTTATATAATGTTAAAAATTCCTGATATAATATTTTTTCCGATAGATTTTGAGTGTTATATGCATCTCTTAATTTTTGTAAATTTAAATAATTGCTATTATAAAGCTCATCTGGAGATGCAATTTCATTCATAATATCATAATTTCCTAAAAAGTTAATAATATCATCATCTCGAATTTTAAATGGAGAAATATATACTCCAATTAAATTAGAATCTTGTGGAGTCGTATTTGACACGGTACTTTTTTCCCCGGGCAAAAGTCTCGCTACAACATTTTCTGTAACTTTGTTTATTTTAGTATTTTTATATTTATTTGGTCCAAAATTATCCGATTTAATATTTTGTTTTATATCAATCACATCATATTGATATGGATATGCGGAGGACGACACATCTACACAGTTTATTGTCTCTGTCGTGCTTTGAGAAAAATGGTAGATAGATGCAGTTAAATTACTATAAAATTTATTCGCATTACTTAATGTTGCAAATGTTCCTGTAGTATATAAATCTACAGGATAATCAACACTATATCGAAAATACAAATCTTGATAACTGGATGATGGATTATAATTGTTATATGCATCAAAATTCAAAGCATGATCTACAAACGCATTATCATCCAAAGATATACTCCACATATTAATTTTATCAATATTTCCAAAAAATCTGTTGTTTGGAGTAAAATTTCCAGCATATACATTAGAACTGGATAAAAATTGATGAGCAAATTCAGAAGCAAGGACTTCTTCTTTTATAGAATCAAATGCAATTCTATCCTCATCAACGGCATTGACTCTAAATTGCAATATATAAGGATTTTCATCGCCACTGTCAAATGTTCCTTCTTCTGCCTCGCTAATTCTAAGCATGACATTATAAATTCTACCATCGAAAATTGGTAATGTATCAATAATTAAATCGACTTCATTGAATGTTGCAATAATTTTTCCGGCGTAATTCTGAACATCTTTAATGATTCGAATGTTCCAATCTGAACCAAAGTTTGTCATTAAATATATTGGGGAATTTTGGGGATATATATGATCAGTATCTATTTTGAATTTAAATTCTACGGTTTTTAGTGGGAGTGGTCCCGGAATAATAAGTGTTTCTCCAGCACCTTGAAATTTTGTAAAATAATATCTGCTATCAAATGTATATGATGATGAATTTTCCGTGGAAATATTATTTCCACCAAATTCTTTTATGTTTAATAAATTCGAAGGAATCCCATAAATATTTGACAGTAATTTAACACATTCTTGTGTGCCTTTTGTTTTATATAAAATTGGAAGATTTTTGAGAATTCGATTCCATATTATTGTTAATTTTTCATTGTTAGACACGGAATTGCTTCCTGATAAAAAGGTCGATGTTATAGACGCATCGTCAAATGAACTTACTGGATTCCACCCAAAATGTTCTAATAAAATATTTGCAAATGGAGACAAATAATTGTTAGACCCGCTTGAAAATATATTTTCACCGTTTTCTGAAAATGTAGTATTATCAATATATTGTAATGTAGGAAATTTATTAAAATATAAATATAAATTATCAAAATGATGTCCTATCATTGCCAAAAACACCAAATAATCTGAATTCTCAGAATCGACTGTAATATAATTTGGTGTGTTGTTTATTAGACTGTCTTTATTTTCAGCATCGTACTCAACTGCATCCTGAAGATATGATGTTAAATTTTCCCCGGCCAAACTGGATGATGGCAGAGAATTCAGATACACTTCAAATCCATCAAACCCAGAATGAATTGTATTAATTTGATTTTGAATTGTGGAAATATCCATTGCATAAGAACTACTCAAGGCCGATGATGCATTTAATGATGATGTGGTATATGTATCAATCTGTGAATTTAATTGACCGATTTTTATTGATTTATTAATATATAATTTTATTCTCAGTTCTGCTGAACTAAATAATATAAAATTTGAAAAATTATTATAATCAACATTCAATTCCGATAGTTTTTTATAGAACGAAATGTTTTTGTTTTCTTCCACACTTAATTGTAGATCGGCTTCTGTTTTATAATCAACTGGCTTTGATTGATAGTCGTTGATTTTTATTTTAAAATTTGGCCCTGCGATTTTAAAACTTTTCTTGACTACCGGAGAATTTAAAATAACTTTTTGAATCAATGGGGCTATTGAAATGTTACTTATATAACACTTATCTCTGAGTCCTACGTTTTTTGGGAGATAATCTAATAATTTTACAATAATTACGGCCGTTCCGTCGTTTTCGAGATAACCAGAATGATTAAGGATAGGTATGTAAACATTATTATTAAAATTCAATGCGTTTTGTAGATATCCTAAAAATTTATTGTTGTATTTAGAAAATTCTTGAGAAATTATATTTGCAATGAAATCTGAATAAAATATTTTTACAATAAATTCAGAAATAAGTTTTTGTGATAATATATTTTCTCCAAAAAATACATTTATTTTTTTAAGTCTTATTTCAGTTGCCTTACGAACAATATATTCAAATTCTTTTTTAAGATCTTCTTCAGATACTATGTTTTTATAATATGTGTATATCCAATTTTTTATATATCCAAGTATACCATCAAAAACATCATATATTATTTGATTGTCGTTTCCTTGAATTGCTTTAGTAAATCCAACATATACTTCATCCAAAAATTTGATAACATCTAGGTCTGTTTTAAATCCGAATGTTTTTCGCATTAAAGAAAATGTTTCTTTATTTTGTTTAATTAAAATATCTGAATTTGAATATATTTGATATTGTGATAATGTATCAATTAATTTTTTTACAATATCTCGTACTAATAATTTTTTTTGGGCAAACGATAAAAGCTCTAAGTTTACAATCGATTGCATCTCATTAGATGAATCGACTTTAAACGAAGGGATTAATTTAATTTCTTTTCTAGAAACGGAAATATCTTGAATGATTAATGGATATTCTTTAGTTCCTCCGACATTTCGTATAAAATTATATGATGCAACCTGATTTCCGCCACTGGAACTTAAATGTGATAGTGTATCTAATAAAATACTTCCGGTGAAAGAAATAATATAGTCTGAATTATATTGTTTGTAATTATAAGTTTTGATGTTATTATCAACATCTTTATATGTTTTATTAATTACATTATAAATAGATTTTTTTGGAAGTACTCCGTGCGACTGAAGATTTTCTTCAATATCGTATATAGAAAATTCAATTACATCTTGTTCAGAAATTCCAAAAAAATCATCATTAATTGATGATGACAAAACGTTGTCTAAATCGGACTGTTCATAAAACGATCCGGTGTTAATACTGTCAATATTTTTTGAAACTGATTTATATGGAAACGACATAAATTATTTTTTTATATATGGAAATGAATCAGAAAAATCATCATTAGAAGTTCCTTCTCCAAGTTTAATTCTTAAATTTACAATAACATCTTTTGCAGCATCCAATAAACCGCCGTTGGTGGATAGACTAGATGAAATTGCTGAATTTAATTGTTCTTTTAATTGATTATTTTCAATAGTTAATGTAGAAATATCTTCTGATGTTGATGTGTTTTCTTTACCAGTAATCTCAGGAATAGAAAATTCATTTATATTTATATCATATAAAGATTCAATTTTTTCTTTATCATATATATAATTTTTTAAATAAAATCCGATGTATTTTTCATTTGCATATAATGGTTCTGTATTGAGATGAATATTACCCAAATCATCTATATTATTCTCAAATTCTCCAGTTAATAAAAAATTTTTAATGTTGGAATCAAATGTATTCATCGTGTTACTTTAAATATATATCCGTTATCAAAAATTTGCGTCTCATTATTTCCAACTACTTTTACTAAGATTCTATAATAACGCTCTTGTGTTAATGATGTGGTGTTTAATATAAAGTAATGTATGTTTCCGTCGCAACTCAATTTTGTTGATTGATCAAAATCTAATATCATTTTTTCACTTTCATTATCTTTTATTGCATAAAAAGAACTACTAGGTAAAAGACTAGATGTAATATATGAATTCAATTGATATCCACTGTTAAATGTTTTTAATGGAGTTTTTGCTCTTGCAAAAACATCAATTCTAGGCATTGCTCCAAATTTATAATTTTTATTTAGATTCTTCAGAGTTATATTATAAGGTACGGTGGATGATATTGATATTAAACTTCCAGTGTTATACACACTATCGTCCCACTGTACATCTAAGTAAGGACTATAAATCGTGTTTGTATCACGGCTGAAGAATTTAAATGTTCCCGATGGGTTTTCTGCTCGTGAAATTTCTAAAGAGGTTAATAAAATAAATCCTTCATTTGGAACACATCCACAGATCCACGATTTCACAATTTCAGTGACATCTACGTTTAAATTTGATGATTCATAATCAAAATCTTGTTTTGTAATTAAACTTTTACTTGCAGACAAGGAAGAACAAAATCCGAATGAAGACGTGATATATGCAGTAGGAACAGAATAATGCCATGTTCCGCCTCCTTTATTAAATGATTCGCTAGAATATGATGCGGTATTCAAATAATCTACAAATTTATATAACGTACTCGACGTTATTGGATACCAATATGTTCCAGTATCTCCAGAAAAATCTCTGTAATACCAACTTGTTCCTGTAGTAGTTCCTCCAGTTTCATATCTCCCATTTCCCATTTCCCAACTTTGACTCACTGGATATGCGTAAATAGAATAAGTAAGAGGAACTTCTTTTACTTCACTGATTTCCATTTTTAGATTAAATCTAAGAGATCCTGTATTAGAAATAGTGCCGTTTGAAATTGAAGCTGATATCGAAGAAATATCAAATTTTAATAATGCGCGACTTAATAGAGGAATATTGGCGTAATCCGTGATTGGTGAATATACACTAGAACTTCCGATTAAACTTCCACTGAACAATCCCGAAAAAGAACTTACAGATCCGGTGGATGCATCAATACTTCCTCTCCAGCTACCAACTAATGTTCCTTGTGCGTCGCCGGAAATAGATCCGGAAAGATTTGTAACTGCGCTGCTTGTCGATGTTCCATTAATACTTCCAGTAACAATACCGCTAAATGTTTCAATTGAAGTTAAATTGACCGAAGATGTTATATAAATTAATGATTGTCCTGAATTAGATCCGCTCATATACCCAACATATGATCCACTGAATAGATAAATATCCATAGGACAATAATATGTTTCGTTTACATAAACTTCAATTGCTGTGATACTCCCGCTTAAAAAATCATCCACACCAAAATTTAAAATATATGTTCCCGTATCTTCACAATAGCTTTGTGTAATCGGACCATATTGGTATACAGAAACGGTTTTAACAATTTGAGAATTTCCTTTAACTTCTAAAATTTCATCAATCCCAAAATTTTTGTTTGTAAAATTGGACTCGTTTGTTATATAAGTATCTTTTGTTGGATAAATAAAATGATGCATGGTTTCCTTATATTGATGCTCCGCGTATATCTGTTTCTGGGTATTTGATTTCAAATACACTAGGATCCAGCGACGGATATATTATTTTATTTTGCGTCGCTTGTTCTAAATTATACTCATATGGAGAATAATTTCCATTATCAATGGTGAGATTTTTAAATTTAATATCAACAACAGATTGAACGCCTTCTGTTTTTGCAATTTCTAATTCTAACTGACTTATATTAATTGGTTGATTAAAAGTCCATTTGTCAATAGTAAAAAAGTTTTTTACTTTTGAGATACATGAATTAAGAACATCTCGTTTGTTATAATTATTATAGATTGAAATTTTAAAATCGACACCAAAATTAATAATGTACCCATCGATTATATTTATACTATCGGTCATTAATTTGTATTTTTCTAAATATTTTCTTAAGTTATATAATAATGCGTCGTTTATTGTTGTTAGATTTTTATTTGAATCATAACTCAATAAATATAAATTTATACCAAATGGGTTAGATATATCATAATTTACTTTTCTAAAATAATTTTCGACTGAAGTATTTAATAAACTAATCTGACTATTATAATCACTAAATCCACTGATTAATTTATTTATATTAACATTCATGTTCGAATTTGTTACAACATGTGCTTTTGCAATCGTCCCAAATTTTGCAGGTAAACTATAAATTCTCGAAATATAATCGTCATGTGTAACTGCTCTATTTTGCGATGCGAAATAAGAAAGTGCATTTTGTCGAATTTCATCAATACTTTCTTCTCCATTTCCTCCGGTTGCTGGCACAGAATTAGATACTCTCAAAGAATTTTTAATTGTTTGGATTAAACTCAATTGAGATGGCGACATACCACTTTCATCAGTTGCATAATCAACACTAACTATGGTTTTAATGTCTTCGGACGGACAATTGCTTAAAATTCCTCCCCCAACTATATATTTGACCGTCAATGTTGTATTCGCAGGTGCCTGTCCCATTGAATTTGTATTTAATAATTTGCTGCTATCATATCCAATGTTTAAATTTCTAATGTTTTGAAATCCTATTCCAACTAATTCTTGTGATGGATAAATAATTTCATCGTCGATACTATCTGTCCCCGGACCAAATTGTAAATATGTTGTATTATTAGCAGTAACATTAACTGTAAATTTTCTGGATGTCTTTATAGTTTTTAATAATTTTGAAACATCTGCATTATAATTAAATAAAATTCCATCGTTTATTTGTGTATTTTCTTCTTCCGTAAAGATTAAATCTTGTGCCAAGTAATCTACTTGATACCATCTATTATTATCACTGTCTCTCACGTCTAAAATATCAATAATATTTGTTTCTGGAAAAGAAATATTTAGATATGGAGTCGCTGTGTTAATATTGAAGCTGATAGTGGTTATTTTTCCAGAAATTGCTTTAACTGTTTTTTTTAGTAAGAAAAATTGTGGAATTCCATAATCATCTCGTGAATATACTGTAGATTCTCTGGGAGATCCCTTTGTATCGACTGAAAAATCAATAGAGTCCGTAGTAATATAATTTACTCCAGAACTATTTGAAACTTGCATATATTCCCGTATTGATAGTCCATATGTATCGTCAGGAACATATTCATTGTCTATTTTAATAGAAGGGACCAATTGATATACATCAAGCGAAGTGACCGCCGCTTTTACTGGTTTTGTTTTATATCCAAGATAATTCGCGAGTGCAATTACATTTTTTCTTTCTCCCGCAAAATTCAATAGGCTTTCTTTAAGTTGATAATCACCATAATATGATAATACGTCACCAACATATGCTGCTTGTTCAATAAACATCGTTCCCGGAGACGCCGCGCTGAAATCTTTATATGAATTCGGAAAATATGTCTGGGCATATTGCATCAAAGCATCTCGAAAAGAATTAAAGTCCTTGTTAATATATTTAATATCTTTTTTAACAGAACTATTAAATTGTTTTTGAATTATATCCGCCATAAATTTATGAGTTATTTGAAGTAAACTCCATAGCAACTGAAGATGCTTGTTGATTTACTAAAAATGAAATGTTTATATATACTTTATAAGTATCGATGAATGTATTTTTTTCATCACTGGAAATGGTTAAATCTATATTTTGTATATAAACCCCCGGAATCCATGCATTGAGTTTTGTTTTTATGATTTCTTTAATTGCTTCTGGACTATCTAGTAAATTCTGTTCAAATAATGCTTCTTGAAGACCACTTGAAAAGTGTGGTCGCATTCTTCTTTCTCCTTTATTTGTTCGCAATAAATTTATAATATTGGATTTTATTTGTTCCAACGTATCATAAGATTGTTCAAAATATCCGGTTTTATTTCCTCTTGTTAATGGCAATGTTAATCCAATTGGGTTCATATTATTGTATGTTGTTAAAATCAGAAGGATTAATATTCCCATCCATGGAAACGACCTGATTTCCAATTCCAGACGAAGAGTTCTTCTTTTTATCCATTGCCTTCATCAATTTTCTATAATCTTTAAACACTCCAATTTGAGCTTGTGCTTTTGTTTCTTCTGTTAATAATGCTGGCGCAATTGTAGGTGTGGAATCAGACATAACTGGCGATTGCATTTTTTGTTTTTTTGGAGTCGCATCTAAAATATTCAATTCTTGTCTTTCTGGTTTTAAAAACATTTCATTTAAATTTGGAGGAAGTGTTTCTTTAGGAATCCCCCCTTGTGTTTCATTCAAGATCTGATTTAACACCGGATTATTTGAATATTTTTTAACTTCCCTTGGTTTTTGCTTCTGCTGCACTATTGGAGTTGTGTTAGAAAGTTCTTTTTTAAGATCATCAAAAAAAGAATCTTCAGGTTCTGTAGTATTTATGTTTTCAGCAATTAATTCAGAACGAATATTAGATTTATACTCTGCTAAAATTTGGGAAACCATTTTTGGCAATGATTTCTTGATCTCTTCTCTTACAACTTGTTGAATAACTTGTTTGAATTTCTGTATATTCATAGATAATTATATATAACAAGAAAATATAGATTTCTATTATTTTCTTCTATTTGCCCCGAAAAATCCTCCGGGTACGCCTTTACCAGAAAACACATTAATTTGGGTCGGTTTTGAAACGCTGTCTGTGTTTTTTGGAGAAACGCCATCTGCTCCGGGTGCAAATCCTCCCCCAGTTAAAAATACGCGACGGCTCAATATTGTATGTAACACGTTTTGTAATTTTTCTAATTCAACCAATTCAACTGGTTTTTGTGTTTTATTTGGTTCCGCGCCGCCAGCGTCTGGGTGGCTATGATCATACCAATGTGTGTGATTTTTAATCCACTCGCAGAGATCATATAACCAATTTACCGCTGTTTGGCCCAAAACGGCGGGCTCATTTGTATTGTTATACTCGCCGAGATAAATTGCGGGACTATTAATTACCGTTTTATTGTTTGATGTAATGACAATTTGATCGTCCGCATCGACTGTATATTCACTGTCTGTAATAACAGAGTATCGTTTTTTACTATAATTTAAAAATTCACCAAATCGAGTACTGAAAATAAGACGATCTGTTTGTATCACAATTTGATCTCCGTTTAATACAGGATATTTAAAAGATGTAGAGTTACTTGGAGAGTATTTTTTTTGTTCTTCTTGAAACGTGGATGAGAAAATAGATTTGTAAACAGTGGTTTTCCATTTTGTTTCTGTCAATCCCGAGGTAATTTGAATACTACTTCCATCATTATTAATATCTTCTTCTATAATTCCTCCGACATTTTTTTCAATATCTGAAATTTTTGTTATTGGGTTTAATAGTGGATGTAATTGTCTGTCTTTTTTTTCATCACCAAGAGGTCTTTGTTTATTTCGAATTAAAATCATTGGATTTCCACACCCATTATAATCCGGATTTTTCGAATCGCCTATATCATTTTTTCTTAAATTGTCATATGATGAAAATCGTATAGATTGTCCGTGTCTACTTTCAATGGTAAGATCACCCTCATATTTTTTTAACGTTCTAATTTTATTATTTGCACGAAAATAATATCCGAGAAACCCCTTGTTGTTTGAATTTTTGACATTTTTTGGTCCCGTATACGAAACGGGAGGAGATGATTTATCCGACGGATTTACAAGCGGAAGATTTTTATTTTTATTTGATAAATCATCTGCTCTGTTTCCTCCGGTGTTTCCTTCTGTTTTTTCTACATTGAAATTGGCATTATTATTAACAAATCCATTAATATTTAATTTTTTAATATAATACCACTCGGATCTATATTTTGCAATCAATACAATTTCATTTAGAAGAGGATATTCGACAATTCCAGTAGAATATAATGGCTTTGCCCAAGATAATTTTTCTTTTGGTACTCCAATTTGCGAATTAAGCAATCGAAATTTTACTCTTCCAATATAAGTGTAATTTTTATCTTCTGATTTAGCGGGTTCGTCTTTATAGTTGTCCGGCCAACTGTCAGACACTAAATTTTTAATTTCGGGATGTTCCGTATCATAAATAACATCTAACACAACTGCCTCTTCAATTTCATAAAATTCTGAAAACGATGAATTTCCAGATGCATCAACACTAGATTTAAATCCCGAATCGTGAATTCGCGAATTGTTACCAATTGAATTTTTAATAGACCAATATGACATATATAATTATTCTTCTTTTTTGATATTTGGTGTCTGAATTGGATTTTGCATTTCATCTATAATTTTGTTTGCGTTTTCCATAAGTTCTTTTCTTTCTTCGTCAGACAATCCAAATGAAGTCTCTTCAGATTGATGTCCGGAACTTGTGATCAGTCGTTGAACAATTGCTGCCAACTTAACTAACTGTTCGTCATTTTTAACAGTCACGTCCAAATATTCTTTAATTAAAGGAATAATTAAGATAGCATCATTTGGAGATTTGACCATAACACGTAAATCATCTATCAATTTCTCAATAGTTCTACTTCTATCTTCGCTATTAAGTACAATGTCTTTAAGAAGAGATGAGAATTTTTTTCCTTTGTAAATTTCAAATTCTAGGTCCATATGTCATGATTTATAAATATTATTCTGTAATACTCCGTTATTAATATAACATTTTCTTATATTGTTTTGATATTGTGTCATTTTATTAATCACCTTCGTAATCTGTTGTGTTTTACAAGAACTGATCTCTCTAATATATAAATATAGAGCCTTCTTATTAAATGCTTCGATTCTATCACTATTTCTAAACAGTTCTATAACCGCATTTGCAATATTTAGATCTTTTTGTTTTGTAAATATCTTTCCAATTTGTTTTTCCCAATATTGGATCATCATTTTCATAAATTCACTCATTTCTGTATCTTTATAGTATTTGTCTTCGACCTGAAGAGACACTGTGGTTTCACTCGGAGTGTCGCTTATATCAACATTTTGATTAAATCTTTTATATGTGTTATTATTGTGAAATATTAGATAATGTTTTGTAACTATGCTAAAATAACTGAAAGCTTTTCCTTTTTCTGGATTGTATTTTTCAATGTTAGCTACTAAATGAGTTACGGTTTCTTTTTGAAATTCTTGTGGAGAAGTTTCGAAATAAGTAAATTTAAAAGTATTAAATATATTTTCTACTAATTTTTCAAATGCATATTTTATTTTTTCATTATAAATTGTATTTCTTTTTTCCATGTCAGTCTCTTTATTATATTCTACAACCGCATTTTCGGTATCTTGTGTAAAATACATCACCCCCGATTTTTTTTCTTTTTTTGGTTCATCGGAAATCGGTTTAATTTCATTTATATATTTTGGAGAAATACTATTTTTTTCAGGCAACAATATTACATCTAATTTAGGAGATTTAGATTTTCTTTTATTAACAGACCGAACTCGCGATTTAGAAGTTTTTGTAGATGATATTTGATTTTTTACTCGTCGAGATTTTTTATTGACATTCCGAATCAAAGTTTTTTTTGTTTTTTTTACTATTTTCAAAGAGTTCTTTTTTTGTTTTGTCATATATTAGATTTTAATTTCTCTATTAGTTTAACTATATTTGTAAAGACAAAGCCAACATCATCGTCCTTTTCAAATATTTGTTTGTTGTCAATTTCTTTTAATTTTGTATATGTTAAATTGACTCTCGAATTAACATCGTCAATCCATTCATCATATAGATCAAGTTTTTCAAATAACCTGTTTAATTTTTTTATGAAATAAACGTTAAGACTAATTGATATTAGTAATAGTACTCCAATAATAACATTTGTCAATATCATATATTTGTTTTATTTTAATGTTTTATATATTATTTTAGTTAGTCGTCATCTTCTTCATTAATATCATCTACAAATTCTTCTAAGTATTCTATAGATTCGACAACACATTCCCAATCTTCATGTTTAAGAGATTGTTTTAGTAGGGATAAAATTTCCTTAATATCAGACTGTTCCATATTATATATTGGTTTGAAGGTTGTATTTATATTCCTTCAAACGTATCTATATATACAGTAATTATATTAAAAGATTAAAATATTTTAATCAAAAATTTAAATGTTGATGTTCAGTGGTTTAATTATAATAAAATAATTCCACTAACATAAATTTTTGATCGAATTTCTTCCGGAGTTGTAGTTTTAGAAAGTGGGGTGTATCTCAAACATAAATCGCCCGCGACATATTCTAAATTATTCAAATCTTCAATTTTGGAACCAGACAAATCTAAACTCTTATTAATTTGTTTTAAATTATCTGGGAACCTTTTAATTGATGTCTTTGATAAATATAAATTGCCACCAACATATTCTAATTGACCCAGATCTTCTATTTTTGAAAAATCTAAATCCAAACTTCTACCCACATATTTCAATTTATTTAAATTTTTTATTTGAGAATTGAGCAGTTTTAAATCTTTACCAACATATTCTAAATTATTCAAATCTTCAATTTGTGATTCGTTTAAAAAAATAGAAAAATCTGTTTTTTTAAAATTATCCGGTAATTTTTTAATTGATGTGTTTGATAAATATAATCCTCCGCCAACATATTCTAGATTGTTTAAATCTTCAATTTTTGATCCTGATAAACATAAATATCCACCAACCGTTTTCAAATTATCTGGAAGAATTTTAATTGGAGTATTGTATAATTCCAAATTTCCTCTACACCCATCTTTAATATAATCCTGAATCTTTCTATAAATTTCTTGAATCCAACGTTTTTCACGTTCTGGACCGGAACGTCTTGGAACGAGAATTTTTGATTCGTGTATTAATGACTTGAGTTTGATCATGTAATAATATATATTATGTAAATTACTGTTTTATTTCTTTATTTTTAAAAGAAACGCCGATATAATTTTCAAATTCCATCAAACTTCGTTTGTTCCCAAATGTATATTTATCATCAAACTTAATTGTTTGTTTTTCCATTACGAATAATTGGCGATGATATTTTGTTGAAAATCGATCACGAACACTCCAATTTCGATTGTCTCGCCAATGCGTCGGTCGAAATTCCCGAGAGTATTGATGCCAAGCTACAATTTTGTTTGGGTGAAATAAATCGTATCCGTGTGTAAATGATCTCGCAGACATGTTTGTTTCTTCTCCATAAAAATAATAATTTGGGTCGTATAAAACATCTTGACAGAATTTTCCAGAAGAAAAAGCAAAATGTCCACTGAAAAATTTTGCTTGAATTGGATATTTTGATTTTTGTAATTGACATGGAGTAAAAAACAAAGGACCGTCTTCCAAAAATCTGTTTAATTCGATTCCCCATATTTCATTTGTAAATTTTTTAGAATTAGAATTAAAATCCGGCAAGTATGTTGTAAGAATTGGATTTTTACTCCCCATTTTCTTGCAAATTTTATACATATCAATTAATTCAATGTCCCAGTGTTTAATAAATCTATGATGGGAATCTAGCTGTAATGCATATTTTTCTCCATTGTATTTTTTTTGAATTAAACTTCTAGCCCAACAGACCCCATCGCTATCAACATAAGGAATGTCAATGAAATTAATTAAATTTTGAATCGGTGATATCCTTTCGTATTCATCATGTTGCCACGCTACATTTATTCGAAGATTTTCCGGATATTTCGCAGTCTCAACCAAATTCAATACAGTGGGAATCAACTCAGGATCCCGATAACTGACAATCTGAACAAAAATCAAATTTTTAAGTGGCATACTGTATGTATATAGAGGATCGATTCGACTCCCTTAAAAAAATTTCTGAAAAGATGTTGACTTCAAAAGAAATCTACTCTAGTCTATGTGCATCGTAAATTTAATCGAACTTACGAAGTGAGAAAAAAACTTCAAAAAGTCGATTGACAAACAAAAAAATTCTGATAAAGTATTCGAACTGAAAATAATTCGAAAAAAATTGATGAAAAGATTTTTTAAAACTATTTATAAGAAGATATAACATGAACACGAAGTTTACAACATATAAAACAGATAGACATTGCCGCTGGTCTTTCATTAGAAATAATGAAACCATCGGAGTAGAAGACTATTGAATTGTAAATAACATACCGTTCAATAAACCGTCTTCTTAAAACCGAAAAAAGAAGACGGTTTTTTTATTGAAAAATTTTGAGTTTTTAGAAATTTTGAACTAAATCAAAATTCCGTAGAGGCGAGCCGTGGGGAGAGTGGAAACGGAGACGCCGGTCAAAGTGGGGACACTTTGGCTACCAACGAAAGGTTAAAAAACCCCTTTATTTTAAGATAAAAGATTTTATATGCCTTTGTGGCTCAGCGGCGACAGCACGAATTTTGTAAATTCGTATACAACACCGGGGGTTCGAGTCCCTCCAAAGGCTCCAAATTTCATAAAATGGTTCCATCGTCTAATGGTTATAGGACTACTGATTCTCAATCAGTGAATTATGGGTTCAATTCCCTATGGAACTACCAAATTTAATTGGCGATTACTCTAATTGGTAAGAGAAAATACTGTTAATATTTCGTATACGGGAAACCGTTATGGAGGTTCGAATCCTCTGTCGCCAGCCAGTTTTCATACTATTATATTAAAATAATAAAATGCCTCATTATATCACTAAAGACGTGAATCGCACTGTAAATGCGACACCTTTGGGTTGGGTAGGAGCGTTACCTACATGGGGTACATAATTTAAAAATACATACAGCAATAAAAATACAAATCACGCCTATTCTTGTGATAAAGAAATGTATCTTGAATTTCCGGAAATAACATAGAAGTTTATGTGCTACTCTGAAAAAGTAGAAATAAAGGAGCGTTACCTTTTTTCCGGGCCAAATTTTCGGAATTCTTTAGCGGGAATTCCAGAGTAATTATTGTTGGGAAATTACGAGGATAAGCTTTGAAAGTAGTAATAAAGTACCAATAAACATACGTCGTCGAGACAAATGAAACAATGAAGCTATAATGTTTTTCCCTAATGGGGATTTAATGATTACTCGAATTTTAAAAATGGTAAGATATCCAAATTGGTGAAGGAGATTGACTGTAAATATAATAACATTTAATTTATACATTTTCATATATATACACATGAAAATCTATCAATATACATGTAAAAATTGTAAATCTCCGTATTCATCATATTCTAAAAACAGAATATATTGCACGAAATCATGCGCGGCCAAATTTAATAATAAAAATAGAAAAAATTGGCCAGAAGGATGGAAATTAAAAATAAGTCAAAAATTAAAAATGCATTATATTCAAAATCCAAAGAAAATAATGTGCGGAGAAAAACATTCTGAGAATGTAGGAAAATTTACAGTCGGTAAATATAAAGGAACATCGATAGAATCAATTCTAGATGTAAGTAAAAGAACAGCATCTAAAATTTTAAAAAGATTAAATATTGGGTGTTGTATTTGTGGTTGGAAAGAAGCAAGTTGCGATATCCATCATATAAATGGAAGAAAAATAGAAAATCCCAATGGACACTGGAATTTAACTTGTGTATGCCCAAATCACCATAGAATGTATCATAATAATAAATTAAAAAAAGAAGATTTTATTCCTCTTGCAAAATATTTTCCAGAAGATTGGAAGAAAAAATATTATGGATAGATTGGAATCCTATTCTTACCACCAAATTTCAAAAACTATCTCCCTACGAATCTCTGAGAAATCAGAGATCGCACCAGAGAATTGTGAAACGACACAATTAGTTAATAGACGTATTAAAATGGAGAAATATTTAATGTAAAAAATAATTTAATTCCAGTCAAGGAAACTTAGTGTGACCGGCGCACTGTTAATGCGTGTCGAGCTTGGAGCGAAGCCAAGGGCTGGAGCCAATTTATAGCAATAATATTGTAGTAGCTTATAGGGAAAAAGCACCGACATTAGAGTCGGGGATATGGGTTCGATCCCCACGCAATAAATTATTGGCTGACTGAAGACGCATTGAAAAATTCTAGACAAGTAAATGTGGAACGTAAAAGTTCGTGAAATCCAGTATAAATTTGGTCATTAGGGCAAAGTAGTGGAGCCGTTTCCCTGTCACGGAAAAGTATTTAGCGAGTGCGACTCTCGTAATGACCGCCAATTTTCTAAAAACAAATAAGATGAAGGTAAATAACATAGCTTAATGGTAGAGCATCACCACTATACGGTGAAGGATCAGTTCAAATCTGAAATACTTAATGTAGTAACTTATTATGTTTAGATCTGATAGACGCTTGCGCAAGCGGAACGACAATCGAAAGATTGTTTTTTGAATCGCTATGATGATTCATTATATGTGAAATCCAGAAAGTTTTAAAAATAAATAATAATTTTGGATCGGTAACTCAATTGGCTAGAGTAATTCCCTTTTAAGGAATAAGTTGTGGGATCGTCCCCCACCCGGTCCACCAATTTTATATGTTTATACAAATACAAAATATATTTATGTAATATGAAATATTTTGATTTTTTTAAACATTTGCGAGAGAATAATTCGTCCGATGGAAAAGAGGGAGATGATTGGGTTCGTCCGGGATCGGATCTAGAGCCGGGAATGGAAATAGGAGCAACAAATTTTCCGAAAGGAGATGGTTATCCAAACTATAAACCAAAATCAAATGATCAAGATGATTTTAATGAAGTATGTAGTTTAGAACAAATTGTAGATATTCCTCACGAACACCGTTCCTCTGACACAAAAAAACGATGGATCGCATTAAAATTATATATTAAGAAAAAATATAACAATTTTTATGAAAAATATAAAGACTTTATAGACAATTTATTCATACAATATGATGAATTGCCGGGGCATTGGGGATTTGAATCCTTAAGCTTTGTAAAAGAACATCCAAATCACACAAACGTTCCTCCTTTATTAAAAGGAATTGAAGTCACCGACGAAGATCTAGAAATTGTAAAAAAAATAGAACATTTTTATTATGTCGATTTATATTCTCTAATTCATCATAGAGACGATGCAAAAAATCCTTTAAATTATCCGTTAAATGTAACTCTGTATGATATTACGAGAGCATTCGGAGGATATGAAGAAGGTGGTTGGTGGTATGATAAATATAATTTAATAAATTCGGTAGTAGTTAGAACACCCGAAGAAGTTATTCCTGCGGCAGAAAAATTATATGCAAATATACATCATCAAAGAGACGGAAAACCTTATATTGTAATAGAAAAACATAAAGGGTCTCAATTGCAAGAAGCACCAACATACAGTTGAAAACAAATTTTTATTTACATTATGCGCTTGAAGCTACAGTAGACCGGCTACAGCCTTTTAAGCTGTGATGGTGAGGTTGCAACTACCTCCGAGCGCACCAATTTTTTGTAAAGTATACACACGAATAACAAGACCACAACGTTTAGGGAAGAAAGCAATTTCTGAAATATTGGAAAAAATATTGTTATCAAATCGATTGACACGACGCGAAAGACCGATGATACGCGACAGCATCAAATTCTTGATTAAGAATATTTGAGCAATTCTTAATCGACATGATATATATTATCATGAAACATTGTACTAAATGTAAAGTATTAAAGTCTGCGGACTCATTTTCGTCAAAACGAGATTCTAGAGATAAAAAACATAGCATTTGTAAAAATTGTATTAGAATTGCAATGAAACAAAGATATGATAAATTTCCTGAATTAAAAAAAGAACAAAATAAAAAATTAAAAGAAGAAATAAAAAAATTTGTTAATAATCTTAAAAAAGAAAAGGGATGTTGTATTTGTGGAGAAAAAGATCCAATTGTTCTTGATTTTCATCATTTAGATCCAAATAAAAAAAATAAAGAAGTTTCATTTTGGGTACATAATAAAAGTATGAAAAAAGTTCTAGAAGAATCCGCGAAATGTGTTGTGGTTTGTTCTAATGACCACAGAAGATTAGAAGCAAATACAATGAAACTTCCTAGTAAAATTTAATACGGAATCATAAGTCAATTGGATTAGACTACGATACTCTTAATATCGTGATCCGGGTTCAAATCCCGGTGATTCCACCAATTTTAATTACAATTAATCGGGATGAGAACAAACAGCAGAGTTATCGCACTGTCTATGCGAAAATAGCGGGGGCAGCACCCGTCGTCCTGACCATTTATACCCAATTTTTAATTGGCCTGTAGCTCAATGGTAGAGCATTCGACTGATAATCGAAAGACCCCGGATCAATACCGTGCTGGCCAACCAATTTTAATCCCGAAAGTTACGCCGCGTCAGGATGGGATTTCAAATATGTCCATTGCTTTCATTAAAATAAAACACGGCACCAATTTTAGAGATACATACAGCAACAAATATACTATTGATATGTAAAATCAGAGATGGGAGTTCGATTCTCCCCCACGGCGCATTTATGCCGTGGTAGCTTAATGGTTAAAGCGTTAAAGTAAAAACTGTATCTCGTTATTTTTAATAATATATATAGAAAACATGTATATTCTTGCAGAATCAAAACAAAGTATTATTAATTTAGGATATCCCGAAATTGTCGCTAAATTATATTATGCCGAATTCGGAAACAAAGCTTATTTATTGGCACGTTGGTATCAAGAATATCAAAGTGCTGGTTTAAGTGATAATCACAAAAAAGATTGGTTTAAAATGCGATCCTCTGCTTTTGCTTTTGGTAAAGGATTATCTATTTGGGATTATGTTTTGTTATACAATGGAATAACTTCAAATAATCAGGAAGAATATTTAAAATTGAAAAAACGTCTAGAGTTATCCACAGATCCATTGGATGAATTTGAAATCAAAGAAGAAAAAGAATTTATAATTAATGAATTAAAGGAGAAATTATTTCAAAAAAATGTCTTTTTCAGATATTATGATCTTGTGAAAGATATTATTTCAGGCAAGATAAAAAATATATCGGAATATGAGAAATTATTTTTCAAAGAAGCCGTTCAAAAATACGATTCCAAAAAATTATTTAGAGATCAGGTTCCGTATATAAAATATAAAAATGGGTATAGATGGATTGATGCTGGAACAAGATGTCCTTTAGTTGGAGATAAATTAAAAAATTGTGGTGGGATTGGTGTAATGGGAACAGATCCAGATAGACATATGTATGTATTATTTGATGAACATGATAATCCTCATGTTGTTGTAACACACTCACCGAACGAAAAACTTTTAAATGGCATCGAAGGTGCTGCGTCCTCAGAAATAAAAGATATTTACGTAAAATATGTTTTGCATTTGGCAAAAAAATTAAAAGTCAGCTTAAAAAATAATGTAAAAAAATATTTACTTATAAAATATGTATTTAAAAATGTATCTAGATTAATGGGTGCAAAAAAAGAGAGTTTGTATTTCAAATATTATAAATTAGAATATAAAAATGAAATTTATGTGTCAGATGGAACAAGTATGATTCTAAAATCTGATTTTAAAAAAATTTATGATGCAATTAAATCTAAAAATTTAAAATTAAAATACAATACACGAAATGCTATGCGTGATACATTCGATTTTTATAATAGACCATTTATAGTAGATCAAATGCATATTAATTTCATAGATATGAATCAAATAATTTACAAACATTTGGAAGATATAGAAAAAACTATGCATTCTTCTTCCAATAATAACGACAGTAATAAACAACAAATGGTTCCATGATGTAATGCAACATGTTCGCCTTATTAGCGAGTCTTCTCGGTGCAAGTCCGGGTGGAACTACCAATTTTCATGAAATATTTATGTGACAAAAAACGACATTTGATTTGTGTTCCTTATTCAATTAAAAATCTTCATTTGATGGCAGAGGAATTGAATATCAAGAAATGTTGGTTTCATAAAGATCACTATGATATTCCTAAAAAAAGATTTGACGAGATTCAATCACAGTGTACTATCGTCTCGTCAAAAGTAATCGTTAAGATTATTAAAACAATGTAATTAATACATGAAAATTATTAATGAATAAAAAATATAATGGGCCATTGGTGAAATTGGATATCATAGGTTTCTTCTAAATACTTGTTCTGGGTTCGAGTCCCGGGTGGCCTACCAAATTTTAAATAAAACATGTTCTTTGTAATATATGCAAATATTTATTTGCATGGATAGCAAAATATTTGAAAATACGTTTGAAAAACATAGAAGATTAGCATTAAATAATAACAAAACATCTTCTTTGGAAGAAATTTTCTTGATTGACAAGAAATCCAAATTCAGAGAGAATTTAATACACTTTCTTCAAAATGAATTTTCAAATGGAAATTTACAAGCAAAACACGTTGGTATTAGTGCCGCTGACTATAAACCAAATGATTGGTGCGAACCAATCGCAGATACAATAATAAATAATTTAGCAGAATATTTTGAAAAAATTCGTGGACAAACAGAAAAGAATCTAACATCGCAGATTCCAATTGTTCAGGATGAAAACGAATAAATAAATGGGTGCGTATTGGCACTGCCTACGAAGCAGATAGCGCATAATTGGAAATGAAAATGCAGGTTCGAGCCCTGCCGTGCCCACCAAATTTTTACATAAAATGGAGTCATCGTCTAACGGTTCAGGACGATTCCCTTTCACGGAATAAATCAGAGTTCGATTCTCTGTGGCTCTACCAACTTTATAATGGTCCGTTCGACAATCAGCTAAGTCACAAGGCTTTCATCCTTGAGTAATCGGGGCAGCACCGATACGGACTACCAATTTAATAAAATGCGGAAGGCTCGTTCGCTGAGCAGAAATCTCTCCAAAAGATTTCGGGTAGGGAGCATCACCCTAATTCCGCGCCAAAATTTCTAAATGGGCATGTAGTCCTCACGGTCTTCGAAACCGCCAGACGGTAATTGGAAATGAAAATGCAGGTTCGAGCCCTGCCATGCCTACCAATTTTAATAATATGAATCTATAGTGAAATTGAATATCACAAGAGTTTCCTAAACTTTTAGTTTGGGTTTGAGTCCCAATAGATTCACCAATTTATATGACACAAAAATTAAATTATTGTAAATGCCCGTTTTGTAAAACAAAAAAAGAACATACAATAATAAGATCCGATTATGAAGGAAATAATAATATCCATAAAATGGGAACTTTACATTTTAAATGTAATGCGTGTGGATATGAATTTAATAAGTGGTTATGTTCTTCTGAAAAATTAAAAGAAGTATTTGAGGAACAATATCTAGAATATAAAAATAATTGTTAATTTTTTATAATAATGCCCCGTTAGTATATTGGTATTACACATCATTGGTAATGATGAAAAGACAGTTCAATTCTATCACGAGGCTCCAATTTAACTTAAAATTTATGAGCGACGAAACATTATTACTTGAAGAAATTTTTTATCCTAAACGTTGGAAAAACAAATACAAAGTATCTTGGTGTGAACATTGTGAAACTGCTGTAATAGTATGTCCCGAATGTAAAAATACGACATGTAATGGTGGTGGATGTAAATCGTGTGATTTAGACTTTGATGAATTTATACAAAAAACATTTCATCGAGTAGAAAATTATTTGACTGCCGATGAAATTAAAACTTATAGAAAAGTAAAAAAACTTCAAGATTTGATTGTTAGATCCATAAAAAATGGAGAAGAAAAAATAAACTGGGAAGCTCTTGACAAATCTGGTGAGTTAAGTGAGAATGATCACGAAATGTTTTCTGAAGAAATCAAGAAATCTTGTTCGAACAAAAATATGTGAGTGGTGGACACTTTAAACGGGTCCAAATCAACAGTCTAGAGTGTTGATGGCGAGGCATATTTTAAAACAATTTGTATGGTGGGTATCGTCTATGTAGTATTAAGACCGTTGCCTGTGAAGCGACCAAAACGGATGCAAGTTCCGTTATCCACCCCAAATTTAAATTAATATGAAAAAAAAGTATACGTGTTATAGTGGAGGAGCAGATGGAGCGGATATTACGTGGGAAAATGAGGGGGGAAAATTATGGAATAATTACATATTCCTATTCATTTGAAAATCACAATCAAAAAGGAAAAAATAAAGTAGTTTTGAATAAATCTTACTTGGACGAAGGATATAAACATGTATTAATTGCAAACGAAAATTTAAAACGCAATATAAATCAAATTTCATCATATGTAAAAAACCTATTGTCTCGCAATTGGTATCAAATAAAAAATTCTGATTCAATATTTGCAATTGGAGAAATTACAAATACAAATACACAAGTTGATGGAGGAACGGGTTGGGCGATTCAAATGGGAATTGATAATAAAAAACCAATTTTTGTATTTGATCAAGAACGAAATTCATGGTACGAATATAATTATTCGCAAAATCGATTTGAGAAATTAGATTCAATCCCAACTTTAACTGAAAATTTTGCGGGGATCGGAACAAGAGATATCCGAGAAAATGGAATAAATGCAATAAAAGAGATTTATTCGCATAACTTAACCATAAAATGAGAGTTATTATAACAGGACATAGAGAAGAAAAATTGCAACTCTACAATCTAGATTGGATCAAAGAATCCATTGATTCTATTTTAAAAAAAATTCAATATCAAAATGGGATTAGCATAGCATATGCAGGGATGGCAAGTGGGGCCGATTTATGGTTTTGTGAAGCTTGTGTAAGGAATAAAATTCCTTTTATTGCGTGCATTCCATTTGAAGAACAAGAAGATTACATGAGCGAAGAATCGCGAGATTTGAGAAAATCTTTATTATCAGAAGCCAAAGAAAAAAAACTTGTAAAAAATTCTTGGATGGTACAAAACTGTGACTATGCAATAGTAGTCTGGGATGGAAATAAAGGAGGCACACATAATGTTCTTCAACAATTAATAGAAAAACAAATACCGTTTGTCTGGATTAATCCAGTATCGAAAAAAATATGGTATTGTATATGAAATTTACGCCAATTTAGTGAAAGTGGTAGCACTTCTCATTCGTAACGAGAAAGCATTGGTTCGATTCCAATAATTGGCCCCAAAAATTTAAATTCCGGCGTGGAATAATGGTTCGTTCAACTCTCTCTGAAAGAGTCCATGCAGGTTCGATTCCTGTCGCCGGGGCCAGCTTTGATAAATTTTAATGCCCGGTTGATTCCGAGTGGTAAGGGAGCAGTCTGCAAAACTGATGTGAGAAATCACGACGTAGGTTCGATTCCTACACCGGGCTCCAGATTTAAACTAAAATCATAATAATGGTCCGCTAGTTTAATGGTAGAATAATACATTGACACTGTATCGAACAAGGTTCAATTCCTTGGCGGACCACCAACAATATAAAATAAAATATAAAATAAAATATGAATATCAAAAACATGGTAGGAAACAATAAAACTGTAAAATTCGTGAGATATCGCGAAGGTGAATTTATTTATGTAACCGAATGTGGATTTGAATTTCCTGTCCCCATTACTGATATTGGAACAGCAACATTATTGGCTCAAGATAAAGCAATTTTATTCTTGAGATATATTCGAAAACACGTTGAAACAAAAGAAATTGAGAAAAACACAATTGAACTTTCAACTCCGATTGAAGAATTTCCCAAATCGACAATCGAAGGAACCTTAAAAGCATTCGAACATTTAATTGATGGTATGAATATTATAGATACTCGAAAATAGAAGTAAATATACAAAAAATTGATATTCAAGAAAATATGTCAATATTTATTAAATATGACAAAAAATATCCAATTTGGTAATTTATTCGAATCTACGTTTGAAAAACATAAAAAACTGCTTAATCTAAATGAAAATAGCGAAGCAGAAAATGAATTCCACTCTGCATTTAATCAAGCAATATCTGCCGCAAGAAAATTGCCACAAGTAACAGCAGCAGACGCCAATAGCACAAATGCACAACCCCCTCAAAACGAAAATGCAGAAGCATTCAGTATTTTAGATTTAATTGCATTTATATTTACAATTCCAATCGCAATTAAATATTTAGGATATTTAATCCGCGGCGTTCGTGTATCATGCGATAAACTTTTAGGTCGCACAAAAGAACAACGAGCAAAACATGATTTGGCCGAAAAATTCTTCAGAGCAGCAGAAAAAGTTAGCAATACAATTGAAGCCGGAATTCAATTTTCTTTGGAAAAACTTGGAATTTTCAAAAAAGCAAAAATTACAGAAGAAAAAACAAAAAAAGAAGTTGTAAAAGTTATTTATATTTTGCTCGTTTTATGTTGTGTGTTCCGTTCATTTAATGAATTGCATGAAATTTGGGAGCTTATAAAAGAAAAACAAATATTTGCATCGGCAGGAAATGCGCTAAGAACAGCAATAGATTTTTTTGAATCTGGAAAAGACATAAGGGAAAAGGTAGTGGCTGTTGTGGGATTATACTCTTGACATTACATTCTTTTCCGCATAGAATAATAATAATATATGGAAAAGAATAAATACGAAAGGGAATATAAACATGTTATTTCTCTTCTAAATGAAAAAAATAAACTTTTTGATCTCAAATATCAAATTAAATCAATTAAATTGGACAAACCTATCCGTCATGGATTCGTGAGATTCCTGCGAGTAAGAAATGAATATTTAGACAAAAAAGGAATCGTCGATGCTTTTAATTTTTGTGGACACAAAAAAGTATATTCAAAAAATAAAAATTTCATTGTGAAACACAAGAAACATACCTATGAAAAGCATCCCTATATGCACGGAATTAAAGATCCGAGATTCTGTTTATTTTGGAGCCCGGAGCAACAATCTACAGCAATTGCCAACATCGAACAACATAAAAAATATTTAATATCACATAATTCTGGAATGGAATGTGATTGCTGGAAAAATAGAGACGAATTTTTATGTAAAAATAAATTTACAATACATTATGCATTTAGGTTGCCATGGGCATTAGAAGAAATTACACAAGATCATTACTTAACACATTATAAACCAATCGATTCTGAGTTAGAATCAAAATTAAAAAGAATCGAGAATGAAATTTCTCACAATCAATATTATAGGTGGGTGTCTCGTCGATTTGTTGGAGATAAACTAGATAAAGAAAGACAATTATCTATCAAATATTCAGATGATAAAATATATCATTCTGATGATGATGAATTTATTGATTCTTAAATGCAATCATGTAGTTTTTATCAACAGATAATGTATATACATGATCAGTATCTCCTTCTTTCTCATAGAGATCCAATCCGACAACGCCATCTGAATTTGTATATGCCGGTCTTGTTAATGTGTAACTTACGCCCTCAACAACGATTGTTTTTTTAGAAGGAGTGGAAATGGATACTTTTGGTAATTCATTTTTTGCAACTTCTTTAGAACACCCTACATTTAGTAGAAACGAACAGATAATTAATAAAGGAAAAAGGATTGTTTTCATATATAATAAATATCTGTAAAATAATTATTAATGAGATAAAAAATAGAATCAGTCAATTTAATTTTGATTGACTTATGTAAGAGATTTGCTACTCTATACTTAGAAAGTATTGCGGCTGTAGTTTAATGGCAAAACCGTTGTCTCTAAAACAATTTTTGAGGGTTCGAATCCCTTCGGTCGCACCAAAAATTATGATGAATAATAATAAAAAAACTAAAATAGATACATTTACAGGAACGATTGATGCGCTTTTAAAACATACAGCAAAAATGGATGTATCAGACTTCTATACAGATGAAGACGTTCCAATGTCTGAAGAAGATGCGATCAAATACATCATGGAAAAATGTAATATTTCAGATAAAAAAGAAGCAAAAATGCTTTATGAACAAATGAAATTAGATGAAGTGACAGAAACGGTAAAGAATTTAGTTAACGACGGATTATTGGAAATTGTTGGTTATAATGAAGACGGCGATCCATTATATGGACAAACAGAGCTTGGTAGAAAATGTGCTGAAGAAATTTTAAAAAAATCAAATAAAAAATGATAACATTTGGAATAATTGTTATTTTCATGTTAGTAACGGTGTATATTGCAAAATTTGCATCGTTCAACGATTCTAACAAGAACTAAAATATATAATAAATTAGACTAGTATTCTTATATTTATAGGAATGATTAGTCTAAAAAAATTGCTAATAGAAAATTATCAATTAGCAAAAAAATTATATATTGACACACATCTTCTCTCAAAAGAAGATGAAAATTTTATATATGATTTATGTGGCGGCGATTACATATACAAAACTTTATGTGATTTATATTTAGAAGACAAAAATTCATTTACACATTGGAGAGAAAATGACTGGAAATCTGCGGTAACTCAATTAAGAAGTTATCATGGAAACGTTTTTCCGATAAAGGATTTTGGATTTGATTCGAATAAACCAAGTGTAACAAAACAAATTATCGAATGTAGAAAAACGATATTATCAATAATTTATACTTGGCCGTCCTACGCAAGGAGAAATTTAAAATCTGAGATTTCGATTCCGCGAAACGGTACTCAATTTGTAATGATAAAAGATGTGATCGGACACATAGATATGTATTTGCGATATCTGGAAAATCGTCCGGAAGATCAAAAGGAAAAAATATATAGAAAAATATTTAACAGTTCACATCAAACATTTGAAGACGTGTATGATTTTGTTGAAGATAAGAGTAATTTATTTTCAGACAAAGCATTTTCAAAAGAAGAACTATATCAATTAGTCAAAGAGAATGACTATGATCTTAAAATTGTTTATGATAAAAACAATGTTGTAGTGGTTGATGTGACGGGACAGCCGGGAATCAAAATAATTGGTTGTAACAGTATTTGGTGTTTTACATATGGATCTGAATATGGAATTGCTGGAGAACAGTGGGATAAATATAGTTACAACGGACATGTATATGCAATTATTGATTTTAATGTAAATCAAAACGATCCTGCGTTTATTCACATTTTAACAAAGCCAATTAATTACGACGGAGATCCTGAATATGATAATTCAGGAATATATAATATGTCAAATGATATGGTATATGGCAATCCTAAAGAAATTCTTTTCGGACTTCTACATCAAAATAATGACGCATTAAAAGTATTTAGATTTGAAGATTTTTAATACACTATTTATTGATATGATTTTGATTCGAACTATAGTAAATAGGATATTAAATGAAGTTTTATCATATTCTCAATTAATGAAATTTTCTGAACCTGCGAGAAAAAAGCGTGCCGAAAAAATGAGAGTTCGTTCATTGCCAGTAACAGCAACATCAACAAATGAATTTTGGAATTTTTCATATAAAAGCGATCCTTCACATATAACACATAGAACCAATTTACCCAATGGAATGTCTCATAAAGGACGAATTTCATTTAAAAAAATAAATGCAGAAAATAAATCGGCAATAGACATTCCTTGTTCCGTTGATTGTTCTTGTGAAGATTATAGATATAAATGGGCATATGCCAATAGCGACAAAGACGCAGGAGAAATTGGAAATGATAGTTTAAGTCAATGTAACGGAGCATATCCAAGAGTTACAAATCCACATTTAAGACCGGGACTTTGCAAGCATCTTTTAAGTTTACGTGGATATTTGAAAACAAAATTAGAAGAAAGTCAACAGCCTACACTTCATCAAAAATTTGATGAAATTGTTTCTAAATATCCAACAGGAACAATAGAATTTGAAGAATAAAAATAATTTGAAAAAAATTGCATTTTAATTTTTTCATTAATATTTATTGACATAGAATGAAAACATTTTTACAAAACTCCTCAAGTTTAAATGCGGCGTTGCAAAACGTAGCTCTCCAATCTAGTCCGGTTGGGTCATCTTCAATGATGTAATTGGTGGAAATTTGTAATTTATCCCGCTGATTACCCTAAAAAAGATCAGCGGGATTTTTTTTGAAGATTTTTCTTGTTCTTTGTGAAAACTGTAGTAGAGTATTTCACGTCAATCGAAACGATGTGTTAAAAAACAAAGTGGTTGACAAAACAAAAAAGTCTGCTAAAGTACGAAAACAATAGCAGCAAATGCTTTTAGAAATTTTAAGCATAAAATCAAAACCGTAGAGGCGAGCCGTGGGAAAGCGGAGACGCCAGTCAAATTAGGAATAATTTGGCCACCAACGATAGGTAAAAAAATCCCTTTAATTTCAAAATCAATGGGCGATTATTTAATCGGTATAATACCTCCTTTACACGGAGAAGTGAGTGGTTCAATTCCATTATCGCCTACCAATTTTATTGTATAATTATATTATTATTGACGATAAAGCGTTGCAAAGAGAATGCACTCCTTTAATGACAGAGAACTTTGTATTAATATAATTACACAATTTAATTTTACATCCACTTTTCTCAATTTGTGAGAGAAATATATTATCAAACTATCTTGTTTGTAAGTTTAAAATTTTATAATCCATCCGTCGCCTAATTGGCATGGCACTTCATTTGGGGTGAAGAATAATAGGCGTTCGAGTCGCCTCGGGTGGACCATAATTACTTGGTTCAAATCATATCTTTCTGATTATTTGAGTAAATTACATACTATATATTTGTAATGAAAAGAAAATGAAATTGAATTCAAAAGAGTCGTTGACACAAGTCATAGAATAGACGGCAAACAACACCTTAGAGAAGATAGAAAAACTTCAGATGAAGTAAAAGACAAATATTTGAATTCATGTGGTTGGAATGTTTACCGAATTCAATGGAAATCAATAAATACAATAAGTGGAAAATTATATATAGAAAAAGAAATAAAAAAATTTTTAGAATATTATAATCAAATTTAAAAGATACATGCAGCAAAAAATAAAAATACATCATAATGGAATGAAATGTCTTGTCTGCGGACCATGAAAAAAACGCAGGTCGGAAGCATAACCGTAAATGTGTTGTATCTTGTTAATTTCGAAAGAATAATTAGAGTTATTCCCCGGTAGAAATCCGGCGTCAGGGCTGCGAAATGGTCCACCAATTTTCAATGGGCATGTGACGTAATAGAAGCCGTGTTAGTCTTAGAAACTAATGGTGAAAACCGTGTAGGTGCAAGTCCTATCATGCCTACCAATTTTAGAGATGCTCGCAGCAATAAAAAATCTTCTTGTCAAAGAAACCAAAATGCATCTCGTAATTTTTATTATACAATTTAAAGGGGCAGTAGCATAATTGGCAATGCACCACTTTTGCAAAGTGAAGATTGTGGGTTCAAGTCCCACCTGCTCCACAAATATTTAAATAAAGATTCCAAACGTTTCTGAATCCAGAATATATCCATAAAAAGAGTAAGTATGACGACTAAAATAGAAATAATATGTTCTGGGTGTAAAAAACAATTTTTTAAAAATAAAAAGTGAATATATCAGACAATTAAATAAAAATAAACATTACAAATTTTATTGTACGTCCGCATGCTGTGGGAGATATACAGCAAACAACCGAATTACAACAAAATCAATAAATCTAAAATGTTTATATTGCAATAATAATTTTCTATCTACTACACATTTTTTATTTACCAAAATATGATATTTATTTGGATCCAAAAAATAAATATAAACTACAAATAGATAGTTATAAACTCCAAAACGTAATTTTGGAAAATAAAATAAAATTAATTTACGGATGTCAAGATGAAATAATTAATAAGTTAAAAACTCTTTATATTGAAAATATATAATAATATATATTAGAGTATGAATCCGAATGGAAATAACCGAATGAGATCTGAAAAAGATCTAAAAAAAGAATTGCTTAAATATCAAGAATTATATGATCGATTGGATCATAATCCAATAAAACAAGCACAAATTCAAAAGAAAATTTCGGATTGTGTAAGACAACTTAAATTGTGGCAAGCATTAAAAGATGCCATAAAATAAATGGCAACGTAGCCCAACTGGAAGGAGGCGGAAATCTCAAAAATTTTATAGTGCAGGTTCGAATCCTGTCGTTGCTACCAATTTTTTATTAATCAAAAATTCAATATGAATTCACAAGAAAAGAAAATAAAACACGAAGAAGATTATATTGCGTTTTTGGAACGTAGATTAAAAAGTAATAATTTCAAGAGGAATTCTTCCAAAGAAGAATATGAAAAAACGGAAGTTAAGTTAAAAAAAGCTAAATTAATATTAAAAATTCTTCTTTCAAAAAAGAAATAAATTTTCATGGGCATGTGGACGGAAGCGAAATTAGAAGAAGCGATAGACTTAAGATCTGTTGTCCTTGGGGGTGCAAGTCCCTCCATGCCTACCAATTTTAAATAAAGTATTTATACAGAGATAGCTTAGCGTTTAAAGCACACCTTGCGCGTGGGTGTACGGTGGTTCAAATCCATCTCTCTGTGCCAATTTTATTGGGCCAGTAGCATCAATGTAATGCATCTCACTTGCAATGAGAATATTGCGGGTTCAAGTCCCGTCTGTGTCCACCAATTTTTAATGTAGAAGTAGCTTAGAGAAAGAGCTTCCGGGAAACCGGACGACGGTGGTTCAATTCCATCCTTCTACACCAATTTTAATATCGGAATTGGTATCCAACCCAATTTAAACCATTATATGGAAATCCGATATAACATGGAAGTTAGCTGAATATTAGATTGTCAGAAATGTTTGCTAAACATTGCCGGTGAAAGCCGGTGGGGGTGCAATTCCCTCAACTTCCGCACTTTTAGATGAAATCGGAAATTCTTAAACTGAAAAAAGAAGGAAAGTCGTATAACGAAATCCAACGAATCGTGGGATGTAGTAAAAGTTTAATATGTTATTATTGTGGAAATGAACAAAAACTAAAAAACAAAATTAGACATAAAAATCACAAAAAAACATTAAATAATATTCTTAAAAGAAAAAAAGATAATTTTAGTTTTACAAATGGAAACAGAAAATGTAAATCTAAAAGAGTAAATCATACGTTTACGGCTGAAGAATTTAAAGAAAAAATTATTAATAATCCTGAATTTTATCTTAGTGGAAGAAAAATTAATTTATTACAATCAAAAACATATCATTGTGATCATATTATTCCAGTCGCAAAAGGCGGAACATGTGAATTAAATAATATGGGACTTGCTTGTAAAGAAGCAAACATGGCAAAAAGTGATCTAACTTTAGAAGAATTTATTTCTTTATGTAAAGAAGTGTTAATCCATCACGGATATAAAATAGAAAAAATATAATGCTTATGGTGATAAGGGAGATATAAGCTGGCTTCGCATGTCTTGAAAACATGATTCGTCTAAAAAACGAAGGTCCGGGCAGTACGGACTATCACCGCCAAAATTTAAATAAAAAATGGAAGAATAACCAGACAAGTTTGCTGGAATTGTTTCGAAAACAATATGCACTTTAATAAAGTGTGGAGGGCAGGACTTCATTCTTCCGCCATGGAACGTAAACCAATCAAGGTGTTGGAACTAATTGGAAATTAGTGTGTGCCTCCTAAAAAGGCATGGATTGCAAGTATTCTGCGTTCCGCCAAATTTATATACAATATTACTTGAAAAGTACCCTTGAGTGGATATACTGTGATATTCAGTGGAAACCTGCCCGATCCAACAAAGTTGGAAAAAAATCGGAGTTAGAGTAAATATCTATTGTATAATTATATTAATGCGGAATTAGTTAATCGGTATAACATGACATTGCCAATGTCGGGTGGAGAGTTCAATTCTCTCATTCCGCACCAAACTTTTTAGGTGAATCAAAATACTAATAGCAATGTTTGATTGAAAAATCAAAATAAGTTGGGGAGCTAATCCAACAGAGAAATGATTCTTTCTCTTACTTAATTTTCAGTCCTTGGCATGTTGGACTATAACAACTTCTAGCCCGCTTTTATTTTCTACATTAATAAAATAATGAAAATCATAAAAGTGTAATTATTAATTTTAAAGCTGCGTGATAGGTGTTTATAGATACATGTGAGTTTTCCAAACTTGAGTAGTGGGAGCATTACCCACATCGCGCTCCAAATATTTTAAATGCTCCGATCAATGAGTAGGATGAGATGTATTTTGTGCTAGTAATCGCTCTTTGAAAATTGATGTTAGCGTCATGTTGAAGAAATAATTAGATATGTAAGCACACGTCTAATTATATTCATGCAAAGACGACGATGGCTCAAATCCATCAGGAGCACCTATTTTTAATTTAATGCATCATTGGCATAACGGCTGTGCGTCACCCTTCCAAGGTGAATAAGTCGGTTCGACTCCGACATGGTGCTCCAAATTTTTAAAATGCCAGTGAAAAGATATCTAGCTCATAAAGATATTAACAGCAAATTAAACAATGGAATCATTGGTTCAAATCCAATCGCTGGCACCAGATTTATGAATAATAAAATACTAGAGGATAGTGGAGTAACGATTTACATCGATAAAGAAAATAAATCAATCAATATATATTTTGTTCCAAATCCGCCGCCATATTAATAGAGAATGGATTCAAAATGAAGGTGCGGATATTGCATTATATAGAGAATTTAACAATAATAAAATTATTGGAGCGAGATTTCCACTCAATTCTTGAATCATGACAGAATTTATATGCATCAATCTTATTATGATGAAAATTATATTCCACACAACCGACAAAAAACATTAAATCCAAAAAAAGGATTTGCGTGGTGTGCTTGTGATCATGTAAGAATCGGTGATTGGAGTAAATGTCCAATTTGTTTTAGACGTAATGGACGTAAAAGATTTAAAAAATAATTTATATTGCCCGATGGTGTAACGGTCTAGCACAAAAGACTTTGGATCTTTTTGTCCACGTTCAAATCGTGGTCGGGCAGCCAAATTTTAAATAATATGAGATCTACATGTGAAGATGATAATTGTCCAATTTGTAATCGAAATGATTATATTCCAAATTGCCCCGATGATTCATATCAAAAACCAATTCAACAAACGATATCGTCGGATACAACATTGATTGCGAAATTAGCACTTTCTCTCTATGAAGATGGGGGTGGATATCCAATTACTCACATTGAAAAAATACCAATTGAAAATATAATAGAATTAGCAAAGAAATATTCATCATAAATATGAAATGAAAATCATATTGTCCTAAAAATGGATGGGGATGTGGAACGGAGCAGCAATGCCTACTTTAATTGTGTGTAGAAATTGCAAAACACAACAATTATTATGTTTTAATTGTAAAGTGTGTTTTAGTTGCGATAGAATTTATAAGTTTTTAACACAATTGATCCTACGCTGATAAATTTAATTATTTATTAGAGGAAGTTCGATGCTGTCCAGCAGATGATTGGGAGAAAAATTAAAAAATTATTAGTTTTTCGAAAACACCACAAATTAACAGTAATCCTAAAGTGTCTGAGCGTAGTGCTGCGCGTTATTAAGACAAGGTTGGAGCAGCAATCTTTAACGGATTGCCATTGTAGAAATACGATGAGATAAATGTAGGAATTAAACAGAACATCGGCTACGGATTGTGTTAAATATTTTAATTGGGGATTGATTGTAATAGTAGCAAATTAGACTTTGAATCTAAGAGAGTCGGAGCGTAACCGGCATCCCCGGCCAAATTTAATAAATAAAAAATCACAATGAAAATTACCTCATTGTGATTTGAATAAAAATTTTAGAGAACAGCAAATTATTTTTTAATCGCGTCGCCGATTTTATCGGCTGCTTCATTTAATTTCGCTGCTCGTCCGGGGTTATTTTTAATAAACAAAAATACACCAACGGTAGCAGCAATTGCTACAACTCCTAATAAAACTATAGTAAATAACATAATATTCCTTTCCTTATAACATAAATAGTTTAAATAAAAAGGAGAAATCAAATAAATTTCGGGCATGTAAATAGTTTCGATTTAATAATCTATTCATGTCAGGCATGTGGGAGATGATGGTTGGCTCCCTTAAAAAATCCATTAAAACTCAAATGCAGAAGACAATGTAATTGCATATGACTTTAACTATGATAATGTTGAAGTCGAAGTTGCTGCCTAATTATAAGGAAGCCCATTTGGTAGATAATATCTGATAGTCTACCAAATGACATATATCAGAGTAAATATTACAATTTGATTGTGTTGTATTATAGAACATTGAACAATCTCAGTAATAATTTTATTTTTCATTTATTAGAATTATTATGAAATTAAAAAATGAAGAAACATGTAGTTCTGATGTGTCTAAAATATTAAAGACGGGAGTGCAACTCTCCCCATGTCCAGAATGCAAATGAATGATGCCTTCGCGTGGCTGCATTCGATTAATACTAAAATCATTCAAGACCCACCGTAATGTAGATTATTTTACAATTACGGTGGGTTTTTTGTTTCTATAGTTAATTTTTTAATATTTATAAATTGTAATTTAATGGTGGCTATTTTTTTATAAAAAAGATTGACAGAGATACTTTTTTTGATAAAGTATCTATGATCGTTATAGTACTATTATTTAAAATAAAATTAAAAGACACATAAAATAAACATGAAAAAATTCATATATTCAATATTTGCGTCGATATTAACCGCAGTATGCGCAATCGGCCAATATCATTCCTCCCCGTTCCCGGAAACACAGCCCGTGGTCGGTTATACTCTTCAACCAGCGTTTCCGACGAATATCACGTTCACATATCCAACAGCACCAATTACATTAACATCCAGAACAAATTCGTCCGGAAATACATTAATGTATATTCAGGGAAAATATGGACATATAATGTATGTTAATTTAAACAATCCAACTAGTAAGGTTGTCGCACTTAACAATTTTACAAATACGGTTTATAATGCGGATTCTGGATTTTTAGGACTTGCATTTCATCCAAAAAAACCACTGGTATTTACATTTGGAGTTGAAACAAACCACGGAACCGGACAAATATTTGATAGATTAATCAGATGGAACATAGACACAAACACCGATAAAATTATCGAATCTAGTAGAACTGTATTAATTAATCAATTTGATCGATCTGTAGAACATACTGGAGGGGCGATGAAATTTGGTCCAGACGGATATCTATATGTTTCTTTAGCAGATGAAGGAGGTCAAAATGGTGTATTGGGAAATACACAAGTTATTACAAATGGATTTTTTTCTGCGGTAATGAGAATTGATGTTGATGAACATCCAGAAAACCTCATTCCAAACCCAAATCCCGCCTTTTTAGGTGGATATCGAATCCCCAATGATAATCCGTGGGTAGGGGCGACAACATTTAATGGAAAACCCGTGGATCCTTCGAGAGTTAGAACAGAATTTTGGGCCGTTGGATTTAGAAATCCACACAGAATGAGTTTTGATACAAATGGAGATTTGTATTTAGGTGATGTTGGAAATAGCAGATGGGAAGAATTAAATAAAATTATTAAAGGTGGAAATTATGGATGGAATGGTTACGAGGGTAATGAAATAACTACATTTAAAGAAGCAACAAACAATCATACTATTTATAATTATGTCGCTCCGTTGTGGACATACCCACATACAGCGATAGCAATATCAGGTTACGATCCTCGATTCATTGGAAATTGTATAATTGGCGGTTTTGTTTATAGAGGAACTAAATATCCGTCTCTCGCTGGAAAATATCTATGTGCTGACTATGCATCAAAATCAATTTGGGCAATAACTTTCGGTTCTCCTTTAAAAATTGAAAGAATCGCCGTGTCGGATAATTATGCTCCGAATGAATTATATCTAAATCCAGTGAGCGGAGATATTTTGGTCGCGTGCTGGTATCCGGGAAGTGTATATAAATTAGTACCAGCAGCAACTACAACAGGAGTTCCAAACACACTATCAGAAACAGGACTTTATTCTACTATCGGAAATAATTTTGAATTAGATGATGGGATATTAAATTATGAAGTCGCGTCACCATTCTGGTCGGACAATGCGATAAAAAATCGATGGATTCTTTTGCCACAAAACACAACAATTACAAGAACATCAACAAACTATATATTCCCTCCCGGAACTGTATTTATTAAGAATTTTAGATATAATTTTACTGAAGGAGACATAGCTTCGCAGAAAAATATCGAAACTCGATTTTTAATAGTAACAACCAATGGAACATATGGATTGACATATAAATGGAAAGATGATCAAACAGATGCACTATTGGTTCCTGATTCTGGAGAAAATGATCTTTTTGATGTCAATCGTAATGGAATAATTGACCAGACACCGTGGCATTGGCCGGCGCGGTCAGAGTGCTCAACATGCCACAACAATCTTTCTCCTGTTCTTGGTTTTAACGACAGACAATTAAACATTAATGTGGCGGATACAAATTACAATGGAAATATAGTAAATCAACTAATTAAATTTTCAAATATTGGATTGTTTTCTTCAATAGTAAACAATACAAACGGAATTCCGACATTATCTAAACCAAACGACTCTTCGTATTCGTTGGAGCATAGATTTAAATCATACACCGATGCAAATTGCTCATACTGTCATCAACCCGGAGGCCCGGGAAGAGGAGATTGGGATGCTAGATTTTTAACACCAATTGCAAATTCATTCATTATTAATGGAAATGTTATAGATGATTTAAATGTAGTTGGAAGTAAAATTATAACTCCCGGATCTACAAACTTATCTGTTTTGTATAAGCGAGTATCTGATATGTATGCCGCTCATCTTCCGGAAGAATACCACATGCCGCCGCTTGGTACAAAGGAGAGAAATGATGCCGGCGCACACTTAATAGAAACATATATTAATTCTCTTTCTGAAAGAACAAATTGGTATCTTGGAACAACAGGAAACACATACACAGAATTTTCTATAGAAAATAGAATTAATGATTTCGCACCCGGATCATCGACAAAATTAGATGATGATTTTTATACCGAAGGGACATATCCACAAGGATTCAATAATCTAACAACTCAATTAATTGTAAGTACAGATGAACCAGATATAAATTGGGAACGTGCATTGACCAATGGAGATAAAACAAACAGATTACATTTTGTAGTCGGTACTCCAAAACAATCAGTATTAAGATTTCCAATTAATAAAGGTGCGTGGATGTCAAATGGAGTTGTTCAAACAGCATTACCTGCGACTGGAAATTTACATGATATTACAATTATCCATAAAACATTAACTAAATCGATAGTGTTGTGGCGAGGTGGTGTAAATTCAAATATTAATTTTACGCTCCCACTTTCTCTTGATGCGGGACCAAATACAATTGAATTTATTAGAACAGGACCAATTGTATCTGGAAATGGATACTGGTGTACGTTTGATTGGATATCAATTACACCAAATTAATAAATAGATTACATAAAAGAGTCGCGGCAAAAATCGCGACTCTTTTTTTATTTAAATTTTTCTTCTAAAAAAACTTTACAAAAAGTTTCGTGATATATATTGTATATGGCAAAACTATCAAAAGCAGAAGCAGAAAAAAAAGTTTATGAACTCACCGAAAAATTAATTTTTACAAAAAAAGATTTTAAGGATGTTGCTTCTGGATATAAAGATAAAATCAAAGAACTTGAAAACGAAATAAAATCCGTTGTAGAAGAAACCGAAAGCATCGACAATACCACAATAAATTAAATTTACTATTTCATATTGATTACCTAACTGTCCATCGCCGGGTTATGTTATATGCCGGCTAGCTTAATTAAAAAAGTAGATGTTTAAGTTACATTGAAAATTAAGAACGGTGGCACGACCAAAGCAGTGCTATGATTACAATACAAATATTATTGTAAGGTATAAAAATCAAGTGAAATAGGGGAAAGGAAGCGTGTTGATTTATAAAATTGACACGCTTCTTTTTTTATACTAATCTATCCGTGAAAGATTAAGACAATTTTATGAGCGAACAAGTAAATCATTGTATTGCCGAAACCTACAAACACATTAAAAAAGTAAGATCTTATTTAGATCGATTTATTCAAGAACTCCTTCATAGAGGAGAAAATCATGATAATTCAAAATTTGAAGAGCCGGAACTATCAATATTTGCAGAAAATACATCCAAATTAAAAGATACAGAATATGGATCTGAAAAATATAAGCAATTATTGGAAGAGGTAAAACCCGCAATCGTTCATCATTATTCAAAAAATCGTCATCACCCCGAACATTGGGTCAATGGTGTTAATGACATGACTCTAATTGATTTATTGGAAATGTTGGCGGACTGGAAAGCGGCGACTGAAAGAAATAAAGACGGAAACATCCGCAAAAGCATCGAAATAAATGCTCAGAAATATAATATGAGTCCTCAATTAAAAATGATATTTGAAAATACGGTCAGAGAGTATTTTACAGAATAATATGCCATATATAAAATTAAAAGACAGAGAGAAATTTGATGCATCTATAGATGAAATAGTTAATTCATTATCTTTAAATAAAATATTATCTTCAGGCGAACTTAACTATGTAATTTCTTCTATTATCTGGAAAATATATGATAGATCACCATCGTATACATTGGCGAACAATATGATTGGTGCATTAGAATGCGTAAAAGAAGAATTTTATAGAAGAAAATTATCAGAATATGAGGACAAAAAAATTAAAGAAAATGGAGATATATGATATTTGACAGACTAGATAAATAAGTTTTTAAAAAGTAAACTGTAACTATGGGGTATTTGCCATAAAGAATTTGTTTTTCAAAATTCAGAAATATGCCGGCAAGAATTAAAATTCAGAATTATCATATACCAATTCCTGACAATGGCATTAATATAAAAATTAATACTTTATCATACATGGGTAAAAGCGAATTACACCCAATTGGAATTGAGAATTGTCAATTATACAACGGAATGGTTTCAAAAAATATGCATAATGCATGGCATTATAGTCAAGTTTATGAAAACACAATAGATGAAAATGGGGAACCATCAACAAAATATTTTGAGTGGGCATTGAATGGATGGAATCAAACTAAATTTGGAAAACCACAAAATTCTAAAGTCAAATATCATTATTGGGGCGGAAAAAAAATAGATGTTATTTCTGCTCGAAAACAAATTTATACTCCCATATACATAAAAAATATAATAAAAACACAATCATTTAAACAACTCCAAGAATTATATTCGATTGATGATTATAACCTTTATTTTGTTGGACTTGATGTTTATTTAGAAAATGAACAATTTACTCTTACTCAACTTATTAATAACACTACTATACCGTGGAGTCATCTTTATTGTCTAAAAATGTTATTAACAAAAGATGATGTAATTAAACAAATTAAATTATGACACAAAATACAAATAAAATATACCCCAAAATCATTTATGTTCTTGGATTTATTTTTGATTCCAACGAAAAATCGGTCGTTTTAATTGAAAAACAATCGCCAGAATGGCAACGAGGAAAATTAAATGGAATTGGTGGAAAATATGAATTATCAGATGAACATCCAATCAATGCAATGATACGGGAAGCAAAAGAAGAGGCGGGAGTTTCTACAAATACAAATGATTGGACTCAATTTGCAGAGTTATCGGGAAGCGATTTTATTGTATACTGTTACAGATTAACTGACTCAAAAATATTTGATTTGGCAAAATCAAAAACATCCGAAAAAATTTGTAAAATCCAAATATCAAATTTGGATTGTTATAAATATATTTCGAATTTAACATGGTTAATCCCGTTGGCATTAGATAATAAACAATATTATTTTATACCATATGCAAAGATTGAGTATAACAAACCAGAGACAAAAAAATTAATAAAAATATGAATAAAAGCATGGCTTTGACAAAAAAACAAGAAATAATATCGCAATTATTAGACGATTATATAAAACAATATGATGATTATCTAGAATCTAAACGCGAACTGATTCGAGATGTTAATTATGTATTAAATTCACACGGAGATATACGAGGAGTAATTTGTGGCACTGAATTTACAGAAATATTAAATCAACAAATTTCTTTATTGGGCCTTAATATAACAATTTCGACTGACGCTGAATTAAAATAAGTGGCATGAATAAAAAATTAAATAAACAAACCAAATTGTCTTTGGTTGAAGCAAAAAAAAAAATAATAAGAGATCATTCAAAAGAACAGGAGTCTAAATATCAATTAATATTGAAAGAATTAAAAATTAAAGATGATACTGACGAGTCCCTATGGGTACATGAATATTTATATAATAACTATTTGAATTTATCTGAGTTGGAGAAAGTATTAAATGAAATCTAAAAAACAAGAATATAATAAAATTATATATCCGGATGCCGTATATGCCACATATATTACTCATAATTCTATAAATGATTTTGAATATAAAGACAAATCAAAATGGCCAGACTTTGGAAATTTTTTATATTATAAACAAGTCCCTTCTATTGGAAACAGCGGATTGTTTTACACTTTAGATTCTTTATTGTCTGAAAATCACCATATATGTAAAACAAAAATTGAAAAATTAAAAAGATTAAAAGAAGGGGCATATTTTTATTGGGGATATAATGGCGGCGGAAGATCTGAAATAATAAGAAGATTAACGAGCGAAGAAATTAAAAATCTTCAGCGACTCGAAGACATAAAATATGAAATTCACATTAATTCGGAAGAAATACAGAAACATATTCCACAAGAACTGTCTGAAAAGAAAAATACATTAAATCGGGAATTAGTAAAACATAAAAAATTAATGGAAAAGGAAAACTTATTATGACATTTAAAAAATTCGAACAGATCTGTGACCACATCTGGGAATATCGAGAATATCTACAATTAATAGATCAATTTGATTATCCATTTTACGGTGGATTGAAATCAAAAATTGGCAACTGCTCACCGGAAGTTGTTGATGCTATGCAAAATATATGGCATGAATTTCAATCAAATGAATTTAAAACAAAAAAACAATTTAAGTCCGCATATAAACAAGAACTTGCGAGAATTGGTGAATGGGTGCGAGAATAATAAAAAAAGAAAACATCTTGTGGTGTTTTAAAAATTACGATATAACAAACACAAATAAATTATGAGCAATATTATAACAGACTATAAAAATTTCGTTACTCCCCAAACATATTTAGTTGGATATACATCAATTCATTTAGATGGATTAATATCATATCTTACAGACACAAATCAAAAAGAATTTTTGGAAGAAATTACACAAGCTAAATCAGAAGGATTGAGCGATGGAGAAATTTTATGTTCTTTTTATGCAAAATTGTGTTATGCGTCTTTATGCTTGGGTAAAAATAAGAACATCTCTAAAATCCGAGCAATTCGTGACAATATTCTAGGAACTGTAGAAAGTGGGCACGGAAGCGTTTTTGAACATGCCCAATTAAATTTCTTAGTCAGGGACGCTTCTAGAATTTATACTCACGAGCAAGTTAGACATCGTGTCGGTGCTGCATATTCTCAAACATCGGGAAGATATGTTCGAAATGATGTTTTAAATGTTGTTATTGATCCCATTCTGGAACCAGCATACGATTTAGTTGAAGAAGCAAGAACATATTTAGAGGATTGGTATAAACGTCTTGAAGATAGATTGAAAATCTCAGAAGAAAAATCATTTACTCGAAAGAAAAAATTAACGTCTGCTATGAGAAGAATGCTTCCTAATGGACAAGCAAATGAATTGGGGTTTTCTCTAAATTTGAGATCGCTGAGACACTTAATTGAATTGAGAACCTCAGAACACGCAGAATGGGAAATTAGAGTGATTTACAATCAAGTATATGATTTAATTAAAGAAAAATACCCAGCAATTCTATTAGATGCACAGCTTAAAATGGTTGATGGATTAAACGAAATAACATTTAAAAATAAAAAGATATAATGAATTTTAATAATAATAATAAAGTGTGTATAATACTGAGGGGAGTTTCGGGAAGCGGAAAAACCACTGTTTCCGAATATCTGTCCTATCTGTATAATAGAGGAATAGGAACTCCGGCGGAAAATAAATTGTGCGTCGTATGTTCTGCTGATGAATATTTTGTGAATGAAACCGGAGAATATAAATTCGATAGACAAAAAATTGGACATGCTCACAACTATTGTCGGAATAAATTTGAAAATGCATTAAATTTAAATGCTGAATTAATTATAATTTCAAATACAAGCTGTTCTGAAAAAGAAATTCAGCCATATATTGATAGAGCCCGGGAAGCAAACTATTTAATTATAAGTTTAGTAATAGAAAACAGACATGGAAGCGAAAATATTCATGGAGTTCCGACCGACACATTAATTGGACAAGAGCAACGGTTGAGAAATAGCATCAAATTAATATGAAAATACGCATATCTAATTATGAGAATTATACAATCGAAAAATTAATTTTATTACTAAAACAAAATGGAATTAAAAAAATGACGAATTTTCATTTGAATTTAATTATGATGATTGTTATTATGATGGAGACACACTCCTTCAATTATTATTGAACCAAAAGACAAGAAAAATATTTTAAAAAAATAACTTGAAATAAAAGGCTTCACACTATATATTGATGTGCGTTAAGACTGGTATCTTTTCGCCAAAATTAACAATTAACAATTAAAATTTAAAAAATTATGAAAAACACAAAAATAAACAATTATATTAATCATATTGTATTTACAATTGATGAATCTGGATCAATGGGAGGACTGAGTGATAGTGTCGTAAAAGTATTTGATGCCCAAATTAAATATTTGGCAGATCGAAGCAAGGAATTAGATCAAGAAACACGAGTAACGGTTTACTTGTTTAGCAATGATGTGAAATGTTTGGTTTATGATAAAGACGTATTGCGTCTTCCATCTCTAAAAACTTTTTATTCCCCACATGGAAGCACAGCATTAATCGATGCCACAATTACTGCAATTGATGATCTATTAACAACTCCACAAAAATATGGTGATCATGCATTTTTGATTTATGCATTGACCGATGGTGAGGAAAATGTATCAAAAAATACATCCGAAACTTTAATTAAAAAAATCAATACACTTCCGGAAAATTATACGGTTGCTGTATTCGTACCAAATCAGCGGGGTGTGTTTGAAGCGAAAAGATTCGGATTTCCAGCAAATAACATTGAAGTTTGGAGTACTGATGTCAAGGGACTCGAAGGGGCATCGAAGAAAATGCAGTCTGCTACCGATAATTTCATGGTTGCAAGAACTAAAGGTGTTCGTGGTACAAAGAATCTATTTAATTTGGATTTAACATCGCTCAATAAAGCAGTGATATCAACCAATTTAAATCAATTAACAGCGGCAGATTATCTTTTAATTCCGGTTCATACAAATAGCGTAATTAAACCATTAGTTGAAAGTTGGACAAAAACAGATTACACTAAAGGTAGTGCATATTATCAATTAACAAAACCTGAAACAATTCAATCCTACAAACAAATCTGCATTCGAGATAAAACTAATGGAAAAGTGTATAGTGGAGTTAATGCACGACAAATGTTAAATTTACCAAATCAAGAAGTAAAAGTAAATCCTTCTTCACATGGAAATTTTGATATTTTCGTACAAAGCACAAGTGTAAATCGAAAACTTATCGGCGGAACCAAATTAATTGTATTAAAGTAAATCTTAAAATAAAATATTATGGGGCGACCAAAAAAATCAGATAAAGAAAAATCTTCGTCTGAACATGATGAATCTTCAAAAATATCAAAAAAACAACCGTCTTCAAAAAAGAGCACAGTGGCTCTGGAAGATGATGAAAACATTGACTTATCGAGACAGTTTCAAATTGTTCAGAAAAGATTTCCTTTATCTGATATTGATTATACCATATTTTCAAATGTTCCGGTTCAGTATAAAATAAATAAAGATACAGACGTAGGTTTACGGGTTGTTGTTGCAAAATATCCTGCGTTTTATAAAATATATTTTATGCAATATATTGACGCCGGAGCAAAACACTTTCCGAATGGAGGAATTAAAGTATATAATTCAACATTTGATCAGACTCAATATCATAGATATGAGAGTGTTGCATTACATCCAACAAAAAAAGATAAATATCGAGTAACAACCATAGAATAATTATTATGTCACACAATAAAATAAATACAACCACAATAAATAAACAACAAAAATACGTTGTAACCAGAAACGGTTATCGTGTAAGTGATAATGAATATGTTAGCGTCGAAGATGCTAAAAATGAGGAATTTTACTGGAAAGGAATTATCAAACAGTGGCCGGATGGATCCAAGATTCTTATTGAAGAATATAATGATAAAAAACACAGAGTGTACTAAATAGAAAACTCTAAACGAAACATCAACAACTTCATGAAATTTATTTTTCATGAAGTTGTTTTTTTTGTATTTGTATCTATCCGTGTGATATTTATGAATGTATGTCCAAGAAGAAAATTTTTTCGAAATATAAACCGTACATATTGCCTTCTGAATTTTCAGAAATGGATTCCTTTATCGAAAAAAACAAAACAACAATGACAGAGCAAGTTGTTTCTTCAATCGAATATGCTCTTGAAAAAAATCTAGATATAGTAGAAGTTTTTAAATTTCGAAAATCAAATTTTGTGGTTACGTTGTCTTATGATACATTCAAACAAAATTTGGAAACCGTATATAATTACTATATTTCCACAGAAAAATATGAATTGTGCGCAAGAATAAAAAAAATCCAATCTCAACTCAATCTCATAACATACAATTTAAACCTGCATGAAAAAAAATAAAAAAAACAAAAAAGATACGAGTCCACAAATTCCACAAAAACCAAAAATCAAAAATGAATTAAACATAATTCACCGAGAACTCAACGAGAAACAAAAAGAATTTTTAAAAATAGCATTAGATAAAAATACAAAATTAATTTTTGTATCTGGCCCGGCGGGGACAAGTAAAACATTTATGTCGGTGTTAGCCGCATTAGAATTAATGAATCAAAAAAAAGTAAGTGATTTAATATATTTAAGAAGTGCGGTGGAAAGTAGCGATAGTAAACTGGGCTTTCTTCCCGGAGAAGCAGAAGAAAAAATGGCACCTTATATCGCACCATTAATTGATAAATTAAATGAACTTCTCCCTAAATCGGACATAGATGGATTGACCAAGGATAAGAGAATTTCAAGCATTCCAATTGGATTTTTGAGAGGATTAAATTGGAATGCAAAAGTTATTATAGCAGATGAGTGTCAAAACATGACACAAAAAGAATTGATTACACTGATAACAAGAACGGGGGAATTTAGTAAAGTTTTTATTATTGGAGATCCAGATCAACCAGACATTGGAAGTAAGAGTGGATTTGAAAAAATAAAAAATGTTTTTAGTGATGATGAGGATAAAAAAAACGGAATATATATGTTTTCTTTCAATGAAGATGACATTGTGAGAAGTGAACTTGTAAAATACATAATTAAGAAAATAAAAAATATAAAAAACACATAATTGTTGATACTTATATGTATATTTTACGATGTCAAGCAAAAAAATAACAGATTTAAATTTATATACCGTTTCAGAATTATCTGCATCTAACGGTGCTGATTTATTGTTTATTACTGATCTAGAGAATCAAGAAACAAAAAAGATCTCGGCATATTCATTTGCACAATATGTTATATTAGCGACAAACTCTAGAACAGGAAGTTTTACTGGAAGTTTCTTTGGAACAGCAAGCTACGCAACCAATGCTGGATTTGCATTAACTGCATCGTATGTGTCGTCTGTAGATAATACAACATCAATAGAAAATATAGGACTTTCTGGATTTGGGCTTTTTAAACAGACAAGTGCAAGTGTTCATCAATTTAAAAATATTTCTGCCGGAGCAAATATTGCATTAATAAATAACATTTCTGATAATACAATAGAAATTGCCGCAGTAAGCACTCAAACTACACCCGGAGGATCCGAGTATACTATACAATTTAATCATCCAAATGGAGTGTTTAATGGCGATGCGTCATTAAAATTTTATCCAGATCCATACGGAACGAATAATTTAATGATTTTAGATGGTAGATACAGTTCAAGCTATAATAATGCAATTGGATTTGTAGGGACTGCAAGTTATGCAAATAATGCAAAATCATCAAGCTATGCTTCGACAAGCAGCTATTCATCAACTGCAAGCGTTGCTGTCAGTGCCTCTTATGTTCCTGCACAGGGAGGAGTCTTAGCATCATATTCTGTATTATATAATACCCCAGAAACAGGAACAGGAACATCTTGGGTTGATACTGGTCTTACAATAACGCTTACGCCAAAATCAACCAATTCAAGATTTTTAATAAATGCGTCTTTGGTTATTGCAAATGGAGATGCTTGGGGAAATGCCGTTGCTGGTCTTTTTAGAGATAACACAGCATTAATTAATCAATTTACTTCGATCAATGCAACACGATATGATGCATTTCCATCTTCTACAACATATATAGATTATGATGGTTCTTTAACTTCGAGAACATATAAAATTAAAATTAAAGGATCGGAATCCGGTGCTAGATGGTATACTAATTATTCAATGGATCTCGGAAATATTTATAACGCAACCTCATCAATGACGATTCTAGAAATCGCATATTAAAAATTATGGCAAATCCTACAATAAAAATAAGTCAGTTAAATTCCTTTCCTTCAAATTTACTGGGAGAAGATTTTTTTCCAATTGATAAAAGCAGCAGTCTATTGACTTATAAAGCAACGTTAAGTCAGTTGGCTTCGTATGTAAGTACGGGGAGTTTTTCCGGAAGCTTTCGAGGAACATTGACAGGAACAGCAAGTTACGCAACAACGGCAAGCTATGTTCTCGGAGCCTCTATAAGTGGGAGTGTTATAAGTGCAAGTTATGCATTAACAGCAAGCTACATTAGTTCCAGCGGAAATAGTTTAAGTGGAAGTGGCACGATTGGATATTTACCAATTTGGGCATCAAATAACGGACTCGGAAATTCACCATTATATTACAATTCATTAAATGATATTTATACTGCAAGTAATGCTGGGTTTTTATTATCTAAACCATCTGGACAATCTTACTTTATTGTAGAAGGTGGTTATAATGGAAATGTCGTTATACGAAGTCAATTTTCATCTTCAGATTCATGGACTCTATTGACATACGGAGATTCTGCCGGAGATCCAAGTAGAGGATCATTTGAATTAAATTCATTTACAGCATCAAATCAATTTTCAGGAAAACAACCAAGTGGTTCTACTCCGGTTGTTAAAGCAGTACAAATTGTTTCGAACGGAATTTACTTATGGCCAAATTCTCAAATTCAAAGTGTATCGAGCGACGCAACAGTTACAATAGGTGCGGGTTATGTTAATTTAATTAGTGCAAGTACATTAAATACATCATCCAGATTAAGAATTTTTGTATATAGTGGAAGTAATGCATCAAATCCACAAATAAATCATTTGTCTAGAGCAATTGAAGTGTTATACGGTAGCGGGTCGGATACAACTGGATATAATGTAACGTTTGGTGTAAGTAGTAGTGGTCAAGTCGTCGGCAGTGGATTTTCCGGAAGCAATTTTAATAATGTTGCATTCTATGGGTCTGCTTCATATGCACTAACATCCAGCTTCGGTTCTGCAACATCCGCACAAACAGCAAGTTATTTAACAATAACAAATAATTATCAAGTAAATAGAATCACAGGAAGTATATTTAGTGGAAGTCAATTTAGTGGAAGTTTTTCGGGAAGTTTCTTGGGCAGTATTACAAGTGCAAGTTTTGCAGCAACAGCAAGTTTGTCAACGACATCTAGTTTTGCTTTAACAGCAAGTTATGTAAGTGGATCAAGTGGAACTTCTATAAGTGCAAGCTACGCAGCAACCGCAAGTCTCGCAACCACGTCTAGTTATGCAATAACCGCAAGTTATGTTCTCAGTGGAAGTTCAATAAGTTCAAGTTATGCTGTTACTTCAAGCTTTTCATCAAATTCAGCACTATTTAACTTAACAAGCTCTACTGTATTTGCTGTTACTGGGAGTAATACTTTTAGTGGAAGTCAGACACTCGTCGGCGGTAATGTTATTTTAACACAAGTTTCTAGATCGTTGAATTTCGTAGATGATACTGCCGCAGCCGCCGGGGGAGTTCCACTCGGAGGTTTATATCGAAGCGGAAACTTTATATTAATTAGATTAGGATAAAAAACATATGCCAACACAATTATCAGGGTCAATCAATTTATCAGGAAGTATTTCTGCTTCTGATATTTGCGCACTTACCGCAAGCTATGCTTTAAGTGCAAGCGCAATATCAATTAGTTCATCATTAGATTCTACTATTATAATTGTTCCTAAAACATTGTTGTATAATGATTCTAATAATAATGTTCCTTCTGGAACATCCAATTTATCAAGAACAAGTTTATTACAAGGAGTAATTGATAGTGCGAGTGCAGTATACACGTCAACCGGAGTCCGTCCTGTTCTTGTATTTCAATCTGGATCAATTAACGTTAATGAAATGGTCATTATGCCAAATATTATTTATTCGGCAGTTGGTGACGTTTATATCAATAAAGCAGAAAACGCAACTGCCAGCGGAATTTTTGCTAGTATTGCGAGAACTCGTAGAATGAACGTAGATGGTCAACCAAATGCATACGGAATATTAACCAAATATATAAATGCTCCGATTGTCGCTTCTTCTGGAGACCAAGCATATTTTACCGCATCGTATACAGGCGCATTGTATAGAGGAAATTCAACACAAGCACTTCCAACGGGATCCATTACACGAAGAGATAAATGTATCAATGCTGTATTGTCTTTCACACAGAGTTATTCAAATCCAGACAATGTATATGGTGCAAGTGATAATATAACTTTTGCAGGTCCGGGAAAATTTATTTTCACGGCAGGAAGTGCGAGTGTTGCTGCTCCATTATTAGCACTACGTGAAGTTCGTGATTTCACAGTTCATCCCGGTGCAATTGAAGTATGGCACAATTCATCAACATCTTCAGCATATTCCCAATGGGGAATTCGAATAGGAGGAAGAAATATAACTTGGTATGATCCTGTAGTAAAAAATGGATTAGGCACAGGTCAGGATGGATTCCATATTACACACGGAAAAAATATTCGAGTCTATGGAGGACATATCGAATCTGGAGACGATTCAATCGCAATTGGATCATTAAATAACGGACCATCGAATGTTGATCCTGACGAAGCTATTGAAGATGTTTCTTTTGTCGGAACAAATTGTTCCAGTGAAAGAGCAAGAGGCATTGTTGTTTATGTGGGAAAAAATGATATGAGTGTTCCATATACACCAATAAGTGGAAGTGGAAACGTTCGTAGAGTTCAAGCTACTAATTTAAATGGAAATGCATCAAAAACAAATGATCAAAGTGCCGTTGTTGTTTTTTATGATAGTGATATTGGAAGAATTTACAGATATAGAATTGTATCCTCTGGATCTGGTTATCCAGTTGATGATGACTTCGTGTGTAACGTAGTTCCATCTGGTTCTGGTGGAAGCGGAGCCCAAGCAGTTGTTCGTGTCGAAAGTGGATCGATTTCATACGTATGGCCACGATATATGGCAAACGTAAAAGGAAGCGGTTCCACCTCGTGGGCATTCGGAAACTCAGGATATCAACGAGACGCCACCGTTGATCTAAGTCCTCTTGGAACAACTGGAAGTACAGTTACTGGAAGTGTCACTGGAATTCGAAATGTATATTCAAATTCAACAATCGAAGATATTAAAATCACAGGAAAATTTCTTCTTGGTTCTGATTTATTAGATTGGTCTGGATCTACAGGAAATGGAACAAATCCATCGGGACCAGTTTCATCAGCAAAACCATTTGGGGTTGCAATTGATTGTGGACGAAGAATTGATGTAGATTTGGGAATTACATTCAATGAAGGAAAAAATTCTGCTCTTGGTGGATTCCGCGTAATGGATGTGTCGGGTGGAGAAGACATTAAAATTAAAATGAACATGAATAATGCGTGCTCTCGTTCTGGAACAGTTCGAAACGCAGATTCATCTTCCATCACAGACAGAATTTCAATACTTGACAGCAATTTTGTTGGTACATCAAATCAATTCTCAGTATTAAAATATGACGGTCAGGTCGGTGATGTTTATTTGAATAATTGTACTTGCAGAGAAATTCGAGACAGTAAAACATTCATGGATGTTAATAACAACGAGACAAAACCAACGACAGTTGCTAGATTAACAATGACAAATTGTACTTTTATTTGCAGCGGATCTTCTGTAACTGGTCGTTGGATGACTCTAACAACTTCAAGTGCGGTATCTGTTCCGTGTATCGGATATTTTATTGCTACTCGAAATGATGTTACTCAGGCATCTGGAAGTTCTGGTGGAAGAGCATCATTTAAAGACAAATTATCTTATGTAACAAATTGGGCAATTCGAGACAATCCCGGATTTCCAACATATGTAAGAAAAATTGTAACAATTCCATCTGGATCAACCGGAACGACACAAATTACGGCATCAACGGAAACAGGATTTCCAAGTTCATCAATGAGTTCATCCGCTGGTTGTATATCGATTATTCCAATGGATAATAATACAACAGCAACTATGTTCTGGAGATCTTACGATCCTTCTTCAAAAACATACACAATTAATACAAATGGAACAGCATCCGCTGGTGGTTATAACTTCACTGTTATTGAAGATACATCAATTAAATAATAAATTATGCCAACACAATTATCAGGATCAATCGATTTATCGGGAAGCATTTTTGCGTCTAACATTTGTGCACTAACAGCAAGTTGGAGTATCGCATCACAAATAAAAACAAATAACAGTCAGTACGACTCTTCTGTTATAATTGTTCCTAAAACACTGTTGTATAATGATGCGAATGATGATGTCCCTCCGGGAAGTACAAATTTATCAAGAACAAGTTTATTACAAGGAGTAATTGATAGTGCGAGTGCATATTATACATCAACTGGAAGAAGAGCAACGCTTGTATTTCCGTCCGGTTCGGTAAATATTAATGAGATGATCATTATGCCGAACTTAATATATTCTGCTGAAGGTGATGTTTATATTAAGAAAGCAGAAAACGCAACTGCCAGCGGAATTTTTGGAAGTCTTGCAAGAACTCGCAGAATGCATCTGGATGGACTCCCAAATGCATATGGACAGCTTACGAAATATGTAAATTCAGGAATTGTTGCCGGGTCGGGAGACCAAGCATATTTTACTGCGTCATATACTGGTGCATTATATCGAGGAAATTCAACGCAGGCACTTCCGACAGGATCCATTACACGAAGAGATAAATGTATCAATGCCGTTCTTTCGTTTACACAAAGTTATGAAAACACAGATAATGTATATGGAGCAAGTGATAATATAACTTTCACAGGTCCGGGAAAATTTATTTTTACAATTGGAACAGCAAGTGTTGCACAACCAATTCTTTTATTAAGAGAAGTTCGCGATTTCACAGTTCATCCCGGAGCAATTGAAGTTCATCATTGCTTCTCTACTTCTTCGGTATATTCTCAGTGGGGAATTCGAATGGGAGGACGAAACATAACTTGGTATGATCCAATCGTTAAAAAAGGTCTCGCAACTGGACAAGATGGGTTTCACATAGCATATGGAAAAAACATTAGATTATATGGAGGATATATTGAATCTGGAGACGATTCAATCGCAATTGGATCATTAAATAATGGTCCGTCAAATGTTGATCCAGATGAGCCAGCGGAGGACATTTCTATTGTAGGAACAACATGTATGAGCATGCGATCTACCGCACTTGTAGTGTATGTTGGTATGAATATGATGAATGCGCCATACACGCCAGTTACTGGAAGTGGAAACGTTCGTAGAGTTCAGGCCATTAATTTAAATGGAAATACTTCTAGAGCGAATTGTCAAAGTGCATTTAAATCATTTTACGATACTGATCTGGGGAGAATTTACAGATATAGAATTGTATCCTCTGGATCTGGTTATCCAATTGACGATGATTTCGTATGTAATGTTGTTCCAAGTGGAAGTGGAGGGAGCGGAGCACAAGCAGTTATTCGCGTTGAAAGTGGATCTATAACTTATGCATGGCCTAGGTTTATGTCAAATGTAAACGGGAGCGGCAGCACTACATGGGCCAATGGATCTACTTTATATCAAAGAGATTCGGCAGTAGATCTAAGTCCGCTCGGAATAACCGGAAGTACCGTCACGGGAAGTGTACTTGGAATTCGAAATGTATATTCAAATTCAACAATCGAAGATATTTATGTGTCTGGTAAATTTATGGTCGGGTCGGATCTTTTAAATTGGTCTGGTTCGGTTGATCCGTCCTTAAATATCGCAGGGACTGTTGGGGGGACACAATATGCAGTTTGTGTCAATTGTGGAAGAAGAATTGAATTAGATTTAAGCATCACTTTTGATGACGGTCAGAATGCCGCTCTGGGAGGATGGAGAGCACTGGATGTAAGTTCTGGAGAAGATATTAAGATTAAACTTAATATGACAAATCCGTGTGCTAGAACTAGTACAATCCGAAATGCAGATTCCTCATCGGCAACAGATAGAATAACAATAGTTGATAGTAATTTTTATGGAATAACAAGTCAGGTTCCTTTATTTAAAGGAGGAGGATCTGTAGGGTCTGTTTGTTTTAATAATTGTACTTGTAGAGATATTCCGGATAATAAAACATTTATAGATATAAACAATAATGAATCCGGTCCTTCCACATACGCAAAAATGACATTCAAAAATTGTACTTTTATGTCAAGTGGATCGTTGGGAACTGGTCGTTGGATGACTCTAACAACTTCAAGTGCGGTATCGCTGCCTTGTATCGGAAAATTGATAGTTAACGGATGTGATTTTTCTCAAGCAACCGGAAGCACTAGTATGAGAAATTCTTTCAATGATAAATTAGGAACGCAAGTTTTAAGTTGGGACATTAAAGATAATATTGGACTTACAACATATGTAAGAAAAATTGTAACAATTCCATCTGGATCAACTTCATCTGGCCCAATTTCTTCATCGACAGAAACAGGATTTCCAAGTGCATCAATGAGTTCGTCTGCTGGTTGTGTAACTATCATGCCGATGGATAATAATACAACAGCAACTATGTTCTGGAGATCTTACGATCCTTCTTCAAAAACATACACAATTAATACAAATGGAACAGCATCCGCTGGTGGTTATAACTTCACTGTTATTGAAGATACATCAATTAAATAAAATAATATAACAAAACGGGATGTATTTAATTATACATCCCGTTTTATTTTTTAAATATTACTTATAATATTGCTTCCATGCCAATGCATATGCAATTTTTTGACCTTTATTGTTTCCATATTTTGCCAAAATATGAGGCTTAACACAATTTATAAAATCTTCAATTACGAGAGGCGTTACTTCAAACAAGATTAATTTAGAAAAGTGTGGATTTTTAGTCGCGTCGGCCCATGTTTTAATTTCACCCAAAACATTTTCATTCAATTCACCATCTATCATTTCTTTTGCTGTGTCTTTTGCTATTTGAATTGCTTCGAAAAAATCTCCTTGTTTTAAATGAATTTCAATTTCATCTAGTCCATTTGCAAATGTTGTACTGTCAGACAAATCTGCACTTGTCAGTCCCACAGATTGTCTTAAAATCGAATCAATTATTTTTATTGCGGTCGGTCGTGATCCATTTTCTCTTAACCATTTCCCGATTAATTCTCTTGTCTTATCTGAAAGACCAGCACCATTCTGATTTTCATTTAAAACTTCATTTACTGTTTCTTCAATTAACTGATTTATTTTTATTTTCATATTTTCTTTTAATTTATTTTTTTGAAATTTGTCAATCAACATATCAAACATTGCATCTGAAGTGAATTCTTCGGATTCAACTTCTTCCATGTGCTGTAATTCATATTGAAATGATTTGGAAGGGACTTCGGTTTCTACCAAAATAAATTTTTTAATATCACGAAGAAGATCATCTTCATCCGGAAGATTTTTATCTTCATCTATCTCCATTTCGCTTTTAAGACATTCAAAAATCAATTCATCGGGCAAATCATCATCAGAATCACCATCTCCACCCGGAATTCCGGGCGGAATTCCAATATCACCAATTGATTTTAATACACCAACTGCTTTTTGAAATTCATTCAACTGACTAAAATCATATTCGATATCATATACACGATAGATATATTTTACGTCTCCACCATACACAGGAGCCTTTTGCATTGGTCCCGGGTGATATTTCGAAGTAGATAGTGCGGAATATAAATTGCTAGATTGTCCTTCGTAATGTAAATAAGCAAACCAATATATCGCTCGTTCGATATCATAATCATCATGTTCAAATCTATATGCTTGTTTTAAAAACGAAACCATTTCATCATGAGAAGGATCCCGAGATAAAGTTTCATTAATTGCGGGAACTTCTGAACTAACTGCGGCATCCCATTTAATTGCATCAATTTCTTTTTGTAATTTTTTAAGTTTTATTAAAAGATTGGATTTAGTTTTTTTATCGCTGTTATTCAAATCAGAATTTTCTAAAAATCGAATGATATCATTTAATTCATCATTTAATTTTTTTAATTCTGTAATTTTATAATGTGTTTTTGCTTTTTGAATAAATGCCGATACATTTTTTATAAATTTACGAATTTCGCTTTCTTGATCTGACATATAATTTGGTGTAATTTCATTCATATAGATAGTCTCCAACTTAGATTTCCATGTATTTTTACTTTGCAGCGTATTTCTTCACTCGACATTACGTTTAAAATATTTGAGTCGAAACAATATGTATCCCCACCAACGACTTTTAAATTTCCTAAAGATTTTAATTTTGATGTATTATCTATTATTAGAGAGTTGTTAACATACTCTAAATTATTTAAATCTTCAATTTGTGAATTGTATAAATTTAAATTACCACCAACTTTTTTTAAATTATTTGGAAGTTTTTTTAGTGGTGTGCTGAATAACTCCAAGTTTCTTCCAACATATTCTAAATTATTTAAATCTTCAATTTTTGAATTTTGTAACCATAAACTATCAACTTTTTTTAAATTATCTGGAAGAATTTTAATTGGTGTTCCACTCAAATCCAAAAGTTCCTCACATCCATTTTTGATATAATCTTGGATTTTTTTATAGATTTCTTGCATCCAACGCTTTTCACGTTCTGGACCAGAACGACGTGGAATCAAAGTTTTAGATTCGGAAATTAATGATTTGAGTTTGATCATAAATAAATGGATTTACTAACTTTAATTTTTGATCGAATTTCTTCTTCAGTTGTTGTTTTTGAAAGTGGAGTATTGAATAAATTTAAAATCCCACCAACATATTCTAGATTATTTAAATCTTCAATTTTTGATCCGTATAATGTTAAACTCAACTCAATTTTTGTTAGATTATCTGGTAATTTTTTAATTGGTGTTTTATTTAAATCTAATGTTCCGTAAACATATTCCAAATTGTTTAAATCTTCAATTTTAGAACCACCTAACCATAAATCTCCATTTATTCTTTTTAAATTATATGGAAATCTTTTAATTGGTGTATTTTGTAAATTTAAATTTCCTCCAACATATTCTAAATTATTTAAATCTTCAATTTTAGAATCATTTAAATATAAATCTCTATTTATTCTTTTTAAATTATCTGGAAATCTTTTAATTGGTGCTCTGGTCAAATTTAAAATTCCATCAACATATTCTAAATTATTTAAATCTTCAATTTTAGAACCACCTAACCATAAATCTCCACCAACTTTTTTCAAATTATCGGGCAGGATTTTGATTGGAGTATCATTTAAATTCAAATCTCCTCTAGATCCATCTTTAATATAGTCTTGAATCTTTCTATAAATTTCTTGAGTCCAACGTTTCTCTCTTTCTTCCACTGAACGACGTGGAACTAGAATCTTAGATTCAAATAATAATGGTTTTAATTTTATCATAAATAGATGTGCTCCCTAACATGAATTTTTGTTCGAATTTCTTCTTTTGTCGTTTTTTGAGAAAGGGGAGTATTATATAAATTTAAATTTCCACCAACATATTCTAGATTATTTAAATCTTCAATTAATGAATTATTCAAATTTAAATGCCCAACAATTCTTTTTAAATTATTAGGTAATTTTTTAATCGAGGTTCCTTGTAAATTTAAATTTATAAAAACACATTCCAAATTATTTAAATCTTCAATTTGCGAATTATCTAACCATAAACTACCATAGATTCTTTTTAAATTATCTGGAAGTTTTTTAATTGGTGTATTTGATAAACTCAAATGTCTGCCGATATATTCTAGATTATCCAAATCTTCAATTTCTGTTTCATCTAACCATAAACTACCGCCAATTTTTTTCAATTTATCTGGCAGTCTTTTAATTGATGTATTATTTACAGATAAATCCCCACCAACATATTCTAGATTATTTAAATCTTCAATTTTAGAACCACTTAACCACAACGACCCACCAATTTCTTTCAAATTATCTGGAAGAATTTTAATTGGTGTTTCATTTAAATTTAAATTTCCTCTACACCCATTTTTAATATAATCCTGAATCTTTCTATAAATTTCTTGAATCCAACGTTTTTCACGTTCTGGACCGGAACGTCTTGGAACGAGAATTTTATTACTATCTATTTCGTAAATTAATGGTTTTAATTTTATCATAATGACTTTTATAAATATTATTTTTATTTTTTAAACACCATTCGAATCATAATTTTTCCAGAAGAACTATATCCTCCTTTATAGATGTTAAAATAGATCGGCGGCACACCAAATGAAGACCGAAACATTGCTAAAATATTAATTCCCATGTTTCTTAATTTATCCAATAGGTCTTCTTTTGATATTAAACCATATTTTTTATATTTCTCCATATCACCCACTACTTTATTTAAATTATTATTAGCACTGAGTTTTTTTGATTTTAATTGAGTTGGAGTAAATTTAGAAATAACATCATCTTCAGGAGAAGAATCAATGGATGTTGCAATTTTTCGATTTGTCATGTGCATATTTCTGTATTGTGACAAACTAAACGTTAAAAATAATAATCCTCCTTTTGCAAGATGCTCATGAAACATCGCGGCAGCTTCACTAAAATTTTGTGTATTCACAGATGCAGTATAATCTAAATCAATAATATCAAATCCTTCTGGAGCCGCTTCGTTTTTTTGAACAACGTGAAATTTACTAAAATTAACATCCGCATAACTTAAATTGCCTCCAATAAAATCAGCGACACTTGTAGTTTTTTTTGGTAAAATTACATTATGTTTTTTATAATATTTTACAGGAACTTTGACTTTATTTCCGGTATCAGAAATAAATCGCTTTGCTTGTTTTGTGCTAAAGTTTCTTTCTGAGACATAAACATTCAGCGGCACACGAAATCGTTTAAAAAATTCTCTTTCAAATGCATATTCAAAAGGTAAACTTAAAACATTATAGCTTTTCTTCTTCGGCAAATATTTTGCAATTGCAGAAAATTCAGAATCTCGATTTTTCTTTTTATTTGAAAAATCACTAAATAATGCCTCGGGCAACAATAATTCAGATGTTGTTTTATCATTTTCAAAAAGACTATTATTTTCAAAAAGAAAATCTATATTATTATCATTATTGCTATCACCCCGTTCAAATAAAAATGAAGAATATTCCATATATATGTTTTTATATCTTGCTATTGTATATAAGATATAAATATGCGCATATATCTCAGAGAATCAAATATATAAAATTCTTATATATAAAAAATTTTTAAAATTTTATCTATAACAATAATATAATAAAATTTATATTAACGGAATTTAAAAATCTAATATAATAAGTTAATATATATAAAAACCCCCATAAAATAAATTTTCCATTTTTTTATTTTGAAATTTTTCTAAGGTTATGTAAAATCTATGTATTAAAACAGATAATTTCTAAAATCCATAAATAATAAAATATTATAATACTAGAACGCTAGAATGCACAGAATATAAATCATATAATATATTCATATATAAAAGCCCCCATAAAATAAATTTTCCGTATGTTTTTTGAAAGATTCAATTACTATGAAGTAAAATCTATGTATTAAAACAGACAATTCATATATTCATATATATAAAATCTACCATAAAAAATTTTCCATGTTATGGGGATAACTCGGGGGGAGGGGGTGCCCCCTTTTGCGCCTATGTTCAGAACCACCCCGGGGAGGGGGGTATATGTCAAGTCTTATTTTCTTTTTCTTTATAGGGGTGGGTGGCATGGGGAGTGCTATGCACTGCTATGCACTGCTATGCATTTCTATTGCATCTCTTTGTCAAGGTTTAAATCTTTCTTTTCTATTACTTTATTTTTTTCCTTGTAATGTCTTTCTCTTTATGTAATGCCCGAAAGGATTTGAATTTCTTCCTATTCGCCTTGCCATGCTCTTTTGATTTTTTGGGCATAAATCATGCCAATGATTGTAAGTGCATATATTGCAATGACTTAGAAAGACTGTCGATTTTGTCCGCTGTCCTCATACTCTTCGGCAATTCCAATTGAAAATTTAACGCTAACGGAAAACGGCATAAAAAAGGCCGTCCAAAGGGACGGCGTGAAAAGGGAAGATTGAAGGAAGCGATTTTTTAAAATGCTCCCTTATGTTCCTCCCACCCTTCCGGGAGTTCATCGTCAATTCCTTCCGGAATGGTGGCTGCCTTTGCTTTGGCTTTGCGGGAAGGCTTCTTTGCCGGCAGAGGAACGACGACGGAAGGAACATTGATATATTCCGGGGAAGGATCAAAGACAATCGAATCCCCTTCGAGACGGGCGGAAGCAATGTTCCCGGCATCAAGTGCGAATTCCTTGAACTTGCCCACGGGAA
>ERZ869925.29-NODE-29-length-82147-cov-6.892255_pt1 | contig 82147 bp, 122 predicted proteins | sample MGYA00579311_ERZ869925 | MGnify/ENA primary metagenome ERZ869925 (study PRJEB32216, sample SAMN09231817) | wastewater metagenome | place: USA: Maryland | collected 2016-07-30 | study: EMG produced TPA metagenomics assembly of the PRJNA472060 data set (Reclaimed...
ATAAGTATCCATAAAAAGATAGATATGATCTAATTTCCGACTATCGCTTTCAGGATATTCTTCTGGCGCAATCAGCGCCACTTCTGGCTTAACGCCGTCTCTATCGGGGCGTCCGCAATTTCGAGAGCGGCAAATTTCTTCCGCCTCTTGTGTTGAATATCGCCCGGCTTCTTCCAGTCGCCGCGTATAACCCGCATGATTCGGACGCCAAAAGGCGTTGTGCTCATTTGATAAAATAATCCATTTCATATTTATCGGAAAGAAATTGTATGTTGCGCTATCCAAACTAGGATAATAAATGCCAAACCCGCTACGAATAAACATCCGACTACGGATAAAAATGATTTTACGCCGGGGCTCATAATAAAGGTAATCCTCCTGTAATTAAATCAATTTTCGAACTTTCCTCTGGTCCAATCGCAATACACGTATAAGTTTTCACGCCGCCGAATTCGGTTTTGCCGTTATCTTGAACAAGATGATTGATAATTCCGGCTTCATCTGCGCGTTTTTGAAGATCAAGTAACGCTTGTTCGGAGTTGACGGAAACGCAGATTTTAGCGAAAGAGCTTTTAAGCCAAGCAACGGACGCGTGAGTTAAAGATAAGTCGCCGAAATAAGTAATTTCTTTCGCATGGCCATGCTCATCTAAATCCGAACCATCTTTCGCTTGAGTGAAAATTTCCAAACTCTTCGTAAAAACTCCTAATGATGCATGACAACCTTGAGCGACCATTTTCCCCTTCCGCATATTCAAATCTTTACGGATAACAATAACTTGTTTAGTTTCCATATTCTAAAATATAACAACTAGTTGGATAAATCGCGGCGTAATTTAAAATATTATCTTCGCTGGGTCCAATAGAATACTTTGGAATTTGGTAATCTACTAAGATTCTATTTTTCTGTGAATTCATTTTAACGTCCCACTCCCCAAAAACCTCATGAGTCATTCTTAATGTGTGCCCATCTCTTAAAGCGGTTAGAAATAACCTCACTCGATGCATATCCCAAAACCCAATCATATCATGACTCCATTTATCTGCCGCCTTCCAAAGATATTTCTTCTCTCGTTCTTCTTCTAATGCTTTTTGCAACTCCTTTTCTAAAGAGGCTATTTGATTCTTTATTTGTTCTGATTTTTTCATAGTTTTGGCAGATAGACGACTTTATCACCTTTTAATTTATTTGCAACCCAAAATGATAAGTTTATAAACCATAGGAAAAGAATCAACCACCAAATAAGCCCATTCACCAACCCTGAAATAAAACACTCGGTAAATTGCGCGTGATATTTTCGCCGCTGGATAATCGCGGCGGTTAGACCGAAAATGGCACAAATTGTAAAATAAATAGTAATAATCATATTATTCAGAATCATCAAAGTTTCGGTAGCGTCTAATTCTATTAATTAAATTGTGAGAGATATCAAACCGACAATCGTAATCAGAAATTTTGGAAAACTGTCCAGTATACATATCATAATTAGATAAAATCGATTCAAGTAATTCTTGCGCTTCTTGCGCCCGCTGAATTAAATTCGCAATATCTGAAAACTCTAATTTAGAATGGCTCATCTTGATCTATCATTTGCGGATTTGGAATTATAACTTCTGGATATGTTTCTATTTGACCGAGTATATTCTGTTTTACTAGCGCGTCAATAATTAATTTATGATCTTCTACGCCCGGCCTTGCGTTGCAATTACCACGAAATTGATCAATTCGACCATTTTTAACCGACATGCAATACACGGGCTCGCCGCCGCGCCTAATCTCTAAAATCAATCCTTCTTTTTTAACAGCGAAGCTTTGGTAACTTGCGCCGCCCACGCACATGTTTAATTTTTGACCTAACGTAATTAAATCAGTGGTTATTCTGGGAAGTTTAATAATAAACTCTCCTATTTCCAGATTATCTACTTTCTCCCACTTTTCTTTGTATTCAATGAGTCTGGGCTTATCTCTTAATTTAACACTTTCTTTCGTCACCCAATCATGCATTACAATCCATCCTTGTTTTGCAATTGCGGAAGGAATTGTTAATTCCGAGCGAACTTCGTGCCAAGCTTTGATCGTATCGTAAATATAGAAATCAGAAAATGTCAAAAGAGATTCTTTGAGAAGCGCAACCCGTCTTTCAACTGAAAACTGTTTTAAAAATTGACGAACAATTCTATACCCGCCCGTTCTAGCCCCAAAAGAAATCCCCGACGAATCCCTCTCTAAAATTAGATGCATATGATCAATGGGGATCAAACCCTTGAAACATCTAGTTTCCGTCAATATATCAAGATTCCCTGATTTATTAACTTTTGCAAGAAAACTATTCGTTATCTTTCTTCCCGATGCACCAACGCATTTCCGCAAAAGTAATTTTAAACCAATGTCTTTTCGTAAAAATCGACTACAAGCGACATCTAGTTTTGAAATTTTAAAATTAAAGATGGATAATCCGGGGTAAATAATATTTAGCAATAGCTGATCTAAATTATAAAGGTTGATATCTTTTAATTTAATTCTGCGGCGAATCCCATTTTCTTGTAGAATGGTGTTGATAATCCTCCCAACATTCCTAACCTGAGATTTCTTATTAAGATTTAAAAAGGTAACTAAGGTTGGCTTATTTGAACAATTTTTAACCTGCCGGACTCCATTATTGCGGGTTATGTAGTATAAATTAATTCCATTTTTTACTGATAAAACATAAGTAGAATAATCTTTTGTTCCATTGTTTGTTGGCTTTTGACCTTTCTTGCCAATCGCATAATCCAATTTCCGAAAAGTTACTTTATATGGTTTATCTTTCCAGTTCGCGGCAAGAATGGTTTGGCCATACGCATTTGCCTTTTTCGTCGCTGGGTTAAATTTCCTTTTATTTGCAATTTTCCAAACGCGCGTTTCTTTATGGATGGTAAGAAACGGGCGCTTCTTTCGAGTCGGCGGCGAAAGAGTTTCGGTGCAAGTGTCCGAAGAAATACAATTCTCAAAATTCATATTAAATATAAGGGTTGGCCATAATGCTTTCAATAGTCCCACTCGGCATATCTTCCAAGGTTTTTACAAATTCTCTTAATAATCTAAAAGAGTTGGGAATTAACTCATCAGGGATATCGTCGGCGGCATCAACAAAATGCTTGGCTTGCTTGGCTTGCTTGGCTGCGAGAACAGCGGCGGCATGAGTTTTCGCCATTAATTGATCGTGTGATTCTGGGGTGAATTTAGGGAAAAAGTCATCTAAATTGGGATATAACGAGTAATCAACATACATTAAATTAGAAAATTTACCAAATAAAGCTAAGAATTGTTTTTCATCTTCCCATTTCGCGTTATATGGATCGGTATATTCATATGTAACGATGCTATTTCTTTTATTTTCGGGCGTTCTCGCTCCGAAGAGAGGATGAAGGCTTGTTACTCTATCCGTATGTTTTAATAAAATATCTGTAGAAGGCTTTTGAACACTGCAAACATTAATAATATACCTATCCCGACATTTGAAAGCCTCCGCCTCATATGCAGAAAATGGGATTGCAAAAATAACAGGATAAATATCATCATCGACTATTTTAAATCCATAATTAGGCAACTCCTTTTTAAGAAATGAGCCGAAAGAGCCGTTGCCGAGAATATTAATTTTCATAATCTGGCTTTAAGATACCCTCCCTTTGCATTTGGGACAGAGAATCCCTAATTTTAGAGGTAATAATTCTTTTTTTGACTCGCGCATGAGTCAAAATTACCACCTTTTATTCGAATGTCAAATAGAATCTTTTAAATTCTTCCGAGCAACAAAAGAATAAGCAGAATTAAAGCTACTAATCCCAGCCCACCTCCCAATGGCGCGCTATTTTGCCAAGTGATCCCACCGCCGCCGAGAAGAAGAATGATTAGAATAATTAATAATATTGTGCTCATATTATTAATTACACTAATTCTTAATTGGGGGCGCGTCTTTGTTAGTAATTCCCCGTTCTTTCATCCACCACATTTCAGACACTTTGGGTAAAATACTTTTAATATCTTCACGGTTATCATCAACGCTTTTCTGTAAATTATTGGTTAAAGTTGTCACTCCGAGCGTAGAAATTTCATTCGCTCTAATATTTGCGTCTAATTTGCCCTCTAAAGATAATATTTTTGCTTCTAATTTATCAAATCGGCCAGATATCGATATTGTATCTCTCTCGAAACGACTATAGATAGAAATCAGTTCCTTATCAAAGTTATTTACCCGGAATTGCATTGTCGTTTTCCACACCGCTCCCGAAAACGTGGCGAAAATAAGACCCCAGATAAGAAACCAAAGATTTTTGGCTTTTTCTACGGTTTTTTGATAATTATCGAACGCTTCATTTTCCGCGTCTTTTTTCGCTTTAGCTAGAGAATGAGCTTCCCGTTCTAATTGAGACATTTTTATATAGAGTTCTTTTCACGCTCAATTCTCATTTTCGGTAATGAATTTCTCCAATAACTTTTAGTAATTGCCGAAAGTAAATCTGCGCCTGTGTTTTGGTGTAGTTTCTGCCGCAAAACCTGTTTAGGGAAGAAGTTTTGAGCACAATATTCGTAGCATCTAATTTCAAGCTCATTGTTTTCATCGTCTAAATCGGTAATTACAATGACGGGAGGAGTAAATTTCGGAATCGATTTAATTACCTCGTCTACCGTACTATCGGGTAAACATAAATCTAACAAGGTAATATCAATAGAATAATCCCGTGTCATCTTTAACCCCTCGGCTAGCGTCTCTGCAATATAACAAGTTGCCGCGCCATTAAATTTTTGTGTTAAGACTCTTTTAAGAGCCGCCGCTGACGGTTTATGATCCTCGATAATTAAGATATTCATTAATCTAAGGTTTGTTTATCTAAAATGTCGGTTTGACAGGTATTTGCCTGACGTAATGATTTAATTCATCTAACGCTTCAAAATAAATTCGACGCAACATCACATTTCCACTATTAACCAATTCTTCTGTCTCTTGCTCGGCGGATAATCTTAGCTCCGCGTATAGATTCATAGCGTCTTGTCGAGAATATCGATTATTCTTTACGTCTCTAATGGCTTGTTCAATTAATTCCTTCATAGCTTTTATTATTACACTTTTATTTTCGATTCAAATTCTTTTTTCTCCACTCTACCATTTTGCGGCGAGCATCATCGCGGCGCTGTAATCTTTTGAGAACTTCCGGAGATTTTTGAGCCGCCGGGGCAGGAGCAATATAATTAGAAGAATAAAATCGCAATTCATCGGAAGTCAAAGGCCCGAAGGCTACAGAAGCATTGCCAATATCTAAATTTTGAAGTTCTATATTTGGAATATTTAAAGTCGCCCCATTGTCAACGTAAAGCCTTTGAACATTACCATTAACATCGAAAGATATACTTTTTAAAATCTTACCCTCTTCATTAAAAACCGTAGTCCGTTCTATCTTATTAAACTCGTAATCGTCAAAAAATTCGTATTGAATCAAACCTTCAACTAAAATGGGCACTTTAAGTTTATCAAATCTAGTATCAAGGACGTAAATACAGTTATCTTGAAAGCTACTAACATATAATTTATTGCCGACTAAACTCATCCCGGAAGGCGAATGTCCTACGGTGACTTTCCCAATAACAGAGAATGTTAAAGAATTAATAACTGATATTGTCCCTTCATCAAAATTTTCCACATATACTTTCCCCACGTTATTTGCGGCTAAAATGCCTCTCGGTCCCTTACCGACTGGCAGTGAAGCGGGAACGTTTCCATTCCCATCTTCCGGCGTTGGAAAAATTTTATTAAAATGAGGGTTTATTAAAGTAACATTATTTGAGAGATAATTCGCAGCAAATAAATAATGATTACGAGCTAAGGTAATCCCTCTCGGACCTACGTTATTTAGCGGAAATGGTATCGTGGCAATATGCCCATGCGTAACGCCATCTGTAACTGATATTGAGTCACCGCCGCCGTAGTTAGCATCGCCGTAGTTAGCAGAATAGATATTATTCCCATGCATCACTAAAGAGCGCGGGTAAGTGCCAGTAAACGGCTCTGCGATAACCGTCTGAGTTGCCGCATCAATTACTGAAATATTATTACTCAGAGAGTTCGTGACAAAAACTTTACCTAACAAGGCTGACGCGGTTACATAATACGGTTTTACTCCTACTGGAATTGTAGAAACAGTATTCGTTGAAGTGTTGATCACAGATACGGTATCCGAGCCAGTATTAGCAACATAAATATACCATATCGAATTAATCTCTATAGGAGTTAGTCCGTACGGCTCAAGACCTACATCATAAGTTGCGACAATTTTATCAGTATAGGCATCAACCTTAACGACTTGCGCCGCGCCTTGACATGCAACATAGATATATTGATTTCCGTTTAGGGATATGGGGTTAGAAATACCGTAAGGACGACTAGGGACGGGGATTTTTCTAAAGGAGCCTATAGTTATATTCGCCGAATCTCCTAAATTACGAGTAATATTAGAATTTTCTGCTACTAAATCACCGGGCGTCGATGGTAGCTTATAATTAGAATTAGTATTCCCATTGATATTAGTAACACTAGAAGATAGTATCTCTCTAATTGATAAGTCAGGAGTTTGCTCATTAACTCCTATCAAATAGTCTCCAGATAAAACTTTACCGTTCACTTGATCTAAAACTAGAGTTTTACCATTATTTAATAACACCGTCATTATGGACGTTGGGCCTAAATCTTGCGTAAAATTAGCTTTAATATTTATCGTTTGACCTTCGTTGTAGTTTTGCGCGGTAACGCTAATTATAGGAAAGATAAACGCCGCCAAAAGTGATATTAGATATTTTTTCATATTATTCGAAGTTTAATAAAATTGGGCCATTATTTTCCGTGTCAATAATTACGTCTAAAATTGGGTCTATCACTATAATTCTATGATTTGCCGAATCAGGCATGTAAATTTTATTATTTAAGGAAACTAACCAATAAAATTCCCCAAGACCCACGGGAATCTGTTTTACTACTTCCCTAGTGTTTAGGTCTATAACTATCACTGAACCACTTTGATTATCACCAAAATAAAATTTATTATTGAGGATAGCCCCTCCATACGTTAAGCTACCGGGAAGATTTAGCTGTTTAACTACCGTATCAGTTTTGCTGTCTAAAACTCTAACTCCTTGCCCTACGAAATAAACATCTGTGCCTGCGGTCTTAGAAAAATTAGTGATATTGATTGGGAATGTGACCCGCGCACCCGTCCTCATATTGTATGATAGACCGTTAAAACTCGTCCCGGTAACGTAGATTTTATCTCCTACGGTAGATATATAATTGGAGCCAAATCCGATGTCAATATTAAACGTCGCATACGTTTTAGAGTCTATTACTGTAATTACTTCATCTAAAAAGGACGGGGCGAGAATCTTATCTCCAAAAAGTTGAGGGTAAGTTGGGTCGCGGCCAGTCGTGACTAAAGTAAAGGTGTTAGTTATCGCATCGAAAACCGACACTCTTCCAAATTCAGCCGTGTGATTTGTTATAAACGCCTTATTGTTAAGACTGGCTTGATAATACGGCGCGGAGAAGCCCGTCTCCGGCCCTCTAATATAGTCAATTACTTCTTCCGTGTCTACATCTACTACAACCAGCCCATTAAAATAGAAATCATTTAAATACAGCCTATTTTTAATTAAACTTCCGTGAATAACAAAATGCCTATTCGCTGAGTCGCCATAGCTTAAAGTTTTTATTAACTTATCGGTATTAGAGTCAATAATATAAATGTTGTTATTGCCTGCGCCGCCTACATATAATTTGTCCTCTACAATCACTGGATAATAAGGACGATCGCCGGTCTGTATATCTGCATACGCCGAATTTAAGCCAAATAAAAATAACAAGCTAAAGAGAAGTCTAGTCATGATTGAAGGAAGTTAGTTGAGGGAGCGACGTATCAACAAATTGATTCGTGTTGGTATCAAACACGGATAGGGAGCTATGATTTCGATTCGTGATAAAAAGTCTATCCCCATAGACAATAGCTTGAGTTGGGCTCCCCTCCCCATTAATCGAGGCTACTAAAATAGGTAGAGAATTCTCAATATTTTTTGCATCAAAAATGAATATTTTATTATCATCATAAGACGTTACATACGCTTTGGAACCCTTGATCGCCGCAATAAAGCAATATTTTCCCGCAACAATCGATGATGATTGCGCCCCATTCTCAACATTATAAATACTAACCGTAGTATTTAAATCGCTAAACGAACAAATGATAATATACTTTTCTCCGATAGTCTTTATATGACCCCCGGCATCTATATTTAGAATACTTTTCGGCGCAGTCTGAACAAAAGTATTAGGCAAGGAGTAATCAATAAGATTAGTATCTTGTTTTATAACAAACCCCGGATTATTAATCGCAGACGGAATTTGAAAATAAGTTGAATCTCCTAATATCGCCCCAACGAAATTTTGAAAATTTCCTGAAAGTGTTGCGGCTATCTGATTCGTCTTTCCGCTTATTACAACAATCTTGTTTCCCGTTAAAGTTGACAAGAAAATCTTGTCTCCGAACACCATTGGATAGGCTGGGACGGATTGAACCTCAATAACCGCTTCTATCGGGGTAGAAATAGGTAATTCTGGATCAACCCCCGGCGGGATTAAATCCAGATTACTTACTGTAATAGAGTTTTGACTATAATTCGTAGAAAATATTTTATTCTCATATCCCACGCCATAATAAGGACCGGAGTTATTCCCAAGATTAATTGTCGCCAACTTTGTCTGTGTTTTGGCGTCGATAATTGTGGCTATCCCCTCATTCTGACTTAGCGCCCCAACTTTATTTCCTATATTGATTAAGTTGCCCGCATAGCCTAGTAATGGAATACGTCCTAAAACTTCGTAAGTATCTGCATTTACAATAGATACATAACCCTTAGAACCTATATACGAACTAAGATATATCTTATTTTCTACTAAAACTCCGGTAAATAAACCATCGGCTACAGGAATCGGCGACGCGATAAGAAGAATGTCTATTAAGCACAGCGCACAGATTAATAAGAATTTCATTACATAATTTTACACTTAAACTTCGCGACCCTTTTGATTTTAACCCCCGATTTTTGTATCGGGCGGCGTTATCCTTCTACATCTGCTCTAACAACCATATCAGTGAATGGCTTTAATTCGTGCTTATTTTAACTCCCAAGCTTTATTTTTATAGGGGTTATAATCCCATTTATGTTTATAATCTGAAAAGGGGCAATCTCCGATATAGTTAAAAAAATTCTGAAATCGCCTTCTAGGTATATAAACATAAAACTGATCAAGTTTATTAGTTTTAAGTATTTTTGCTTCAAATTGCGATAATTGCGGAAGTAAAATTCTTTCTATTTGACTTTTATTAAATCCATTCGTTGAAATTTTAATATGAGAAGCGGTAGAACCTTTTACCATCCCGCCATCTCCTAAATACCAAACCAAGCAAGTTAAGGGTGTTAGTTTTAAATCTTCTGGAATTATTTTTTTTGGTTTATACCAAATTTTTTGATATTTAGTAAAACATTCGTTCGATTGTGTTCCAAAGAAAAATCTGGTATATGTTTTGTTTGTGCGTTTATCAAACTGAGATACTACAGAGAGTGCTTTTTCGTTCGCCGGTGTTAATAACCCAAAGAAATACTTCCAAACAAACTCTACGTGCTCTTTGCTTTTTGAAGAATAAACCATTCTATTTTGAGTTATTGTTCCGTCTCCTAATAACGCTCCATTTAGAACCTCTTTTTGCTTTTCGGTTAGAGTCGCTTCTGGATGCCTAAAAACAGACGGGGCTCGCTTTGGAATGTTAAATTCGCTTAATTTTCGCCCAATTGTCCCCGGATGTAATTTTAATATAAAAGCAATATCTTTAATACATCTTTTTTCTGTTAAATATAGAGTTTCTAATTTTTCTTTGGTTATTTTCATTATAACCTATTTACACCCGTACAAGAGAAAGTGAACTTTTATTCGTAATTTCTTATATCAATAAGAACCGGAAAACGTGGTTTTCCGTCAGGGGTAAAATTTTGATACCTAACCTTTCCAAGTTGTCCAATATATTGTTTTTTATTTTTTAATAATTCTATATAATATTGCTCATCTCCGCGAGCATTCGATTCAAAAGTTTTCCCGTTAGGTAGCTCAAGAATTGCACGCCCAAATTTTCCCGACCGACCTCCTACCCCTTCAATAATATCTAGGATTCTAAACTCTCCATCTTTGAATAATTTATACTTTAAAATCGATTTCGTCCGCTTATTTTGATAAAAGGATGTCAAATCTTTTAACATAACTCCTTCAAAACCCGCCATTAACGATTTTTCTAATTTATTCTCGACCTCCGCTTCCGATTTTACGATTTCATGAGATACGAATTTAATACGAGGATCATTCACTTCTCCTACAACCCATTTACAAAATTCCAGCCTTTCACTAAGCGGCGCGTTCATTGACCCACAATCAAAAATCCAATATTCTAGTAATTTTGAACTTTCTTCTATATCTTCTCGGGTCGGTTTACTCTTTTTTGCCAACGAAATAATTTTGTTGAAATTTTCACAAAAAGAATGCTGGTATATTTCTCCGTCCAAGACTAAATTGGGATACCTTGTAAAAACCGGCTGTAATAAATCTCTAACGTGTGGAAAAGATACGAAAGGTTTTCCATTCCTTGAAGTAGTACTTTTATCTTGAATTATCGCACGTAATCCATCTAATTTATCTGAAAGGCACCATTGCCCCTTGCTCAAATCGATATCGTCTTTATGATCTTCCCATCCCTTGGCTAACATAGGACTAAAAAACGTCGTTTTGTCGATATCGTTTATATCTAAAAAATACCCGCCCTGTTCTTGTTTTTTCTTGAATTCGGCTGCGGCTTCTTTTAAGGCTTGAACTTCTCCTGTTGTTTGATTCGCTTTGCCTTCGTTTTTAGGAACACATTTTGTTTTAGCCCCCGTAATTAACTTTCCCCCGATTTGACCATACACCGTCCAAAATTCATCGCCTTCTACAAATAGGGTCCATTCTTGGATCGCTCCCGTCGAAGTTCTTGAATAAAGTTTAGGATAAATCATTTAACAATATTTGAAATCACCCGGAAACTGTTCTGTTAGCCAAGTCGTTTCGAAAACCCTGACGGCTTGATCTTTGCTTTCGAGATGGGATATAGACCATTGGCCCGAATGATACTGATCCCAAAAAGCGTATTTATATGAAACGGTTTCACCGACGCCATGTTTTGCATAAAGCTCTTCGAGGGCTTTGGTGTGATGTGCCGGTACGATGGGTTCTGATGGCATTCCCATATTATTTAAGGATAATTAAATCCGTTCCTTTAATTAGTTTGCGATTGACTGAACTCGATTGCACGTAGATATCGAAATCCGCCGAAAATTCTGGCGCGACTTTAATTTCCGCATTTGGAAGTCCCAAAAGTTGCCGGGCGTTTGGTCCTGAGAAAACCTTACCGTTCTTTTTATTCCGAATACAAACATTCTTGCTTGCTTGGATTGTTTCCTTTTTCGTAAGCTGATAATAACCGCTACCAATCGTAAATGGTTTCCCAGTAAACTTCTCAACATATTCGCGGATTGGTCCTTCTTGACGCACCGGAAGAACTTCGTAATCCTTTGGAGAGAGTTCTTGCAACTTTGATTTAACAGCCGTTGTAGTTAAATTCGACGCGTCCAGCTTGAATAGAGATTTGGTTCCGCGAACCCCTTGTGAGCGGGCAACCATAAAATTTTCTGTAACTTTTCTAATATTTTCCCCAATTTCGTTCAAACCCTTTTGGTTAGTTGACCAAACTTGGATGTTTTGAGCGGGAAATCCATACCGCTTCGCTTCAACAATTCCCGAAGCATTCGGCGCAAGAAATACAACAGTCCAATTTTCCGGAAGCGAGTTGATTTTTCGCTTTAAATCGTCTGCTAGATGTTCGTTCCTATTGCATTCCCCATCCGACAGGCAGAACAAAACTTGAGCATAGTCCCCATAAATTTGGGGCGTTTTCTCATAATCCAAAATAACTTTCAACGTCGCATCAATCAAAGCGGTGCATCCACTGGGATTATAATGATCTTTTATGCTCGGTAGTCGAAGTACATCTTTTTCCCAAATAAGATTTCTCACATTATCGCTAAACGTATAAAGACTTACGCGGGTTTCCTGATTTAACCTTTTAGACATTTCTGCTAAATGGTTAATCTGCGAGTCGAAAACTCGGATAATATCGTTTTTGAGATGACTCATACTTGAGCTTTCATCAAGGATGAAAGCAATTCTGTTGACATAATTAACTATGTTATTTTTCATATTTTCTTAAAACAAGTGTAACTGTTTACATGATACAAGGAATTTATAAAATTGTCAATAAAATAAACGGGAAATTTTATATAGGAGAAACTTTTAATATCCCAGAACGATGGGTAAAACATAAAAGGAATTTGCGTAAGAACCGACATCATTGCGCACATCTTCAAAACGCTTGGAATAAATATGGACAAGATCATTTTGATTTTTTGATTATAGAGGAAACTGTAAATTTATCAAAATTAGAACTTAGGAGTCTAGAACAGAAATATTTCAATTTGTTAAATCCAAGCTATAATATTATCAAAGACTGTCGCTCTCAAATCGAAAGATTTGCAAACAACCCAAGTTGGGGCGGGTTTGAACTTAGAGCTAATTGCTTAGATTGTAATAAAAGCATTTCTCCGACCTCTCTTCGGTGTAACCATTGCGCGAGAAGCGGCGCGAATAATCCGAATTTCGGTAAACCCCGCTCGACAGAAACTAAGAAAAAAATTAGCGAACATCACAAACGAATCCCAAAAGAAAATCATTCATTTTTCGGCAGAACGCACTCCGAAGACTCTAAAAGGAAAATATCTGAATCTAAAATCGGTCAAGGCGGGAGACGTGTTTTTCAGATCGACTTGAAAACGAAACTCGTCATTAAAGAGTGGGAATCGACCTCGGCGGCTTATAAGTTCTTAACGGGAAAATCTTCCTCGTCAAATTTTATTCGTCATGTTTGTAATAAACTTAAAAACGCGAAAGGGCACCTTTACAAGTCAGCTTACGGTTATGGTTGGCAATGGGCATCATCGATTACGATGTGATTAATGTAGTTTTGTAGCATATTGTGATCTTATATTATTTGTTTGAATTTGTCAATGTTAATGTCGGCGGCTGCTTTTTCGCTTTAGCGTATAGCCTTTTAATGAAGTCTTGAGATAATTCGAATAATGCTTGTTCGTCTAAATCTTCGACCGGTACGCAAGGAGTTCCTTCCCCGCTAAAAAAGCCGTCTTGTCTTTTTCCGGGCGGGCGTTCGATAATTACGAAATTAGGAATTAGGATTGGCTTTAGTTTAATTTTGTGAGTCATAATACGATCTTACTCGATTTTACTTGTTTGTCAAACTTCTTTTTTCCAAATCTGTTTATCAAAAATTTCCTTACATTTCGCCACATCATAAATTCCATCATGAAGCAGAAATTCGTCAAAGGGGATTTCATATTTCTTTAATAAGAATTTGACGCTAGTTTTAAGAGTCCTCTTTCTAAAACCATACGTCTTAAATAAAAATGAAAGATATTCTTGCCGGTCTTTAGGAATATCTATTTGCAATTCAATTGCTTTTTCGACGCATTGAATATCATAGATACGATCAAAATAAGAGTAATCTGGAGTAATACCAACTAATTTTCCCCAAGTCCCATGAATAAAAGAGTCGAAATTTCCATAATTTGCCCCGATGATAATATAATTAGGATCATATAGATATTGATTAAATTTATCAATCTTCTCTTTTGGATCGCCAGCCTTTGATTTATAAACATTATAATCGAACCGCGTGATAAACGCCGCCTCTTTAGATACTTTTAAATCTGGCCACCAAATAAATTCATCATGACTTTCAATTAATTGATTTCCCTTATATCGCTGATAAGACCATTGCCACGGACGATTATTTAAAATCAGATTAAGATTTTCCGTTTCACCGTCTGCCACTAAATATAACTGGTCTTTTTTGTAGCGTAGTAAATTCGCGCCGATTGCCTTACTCATTAGACAGTCTCCCTTGAGTCCTAGAATACTCCATAAACTTCTTCACCTTCGCTTTTTTGTTAATCATTGCTTGTCGAACTTCAAAGTTAGCATCCTGAATGACAAATCCCTCATCTTCTAGCATTTCGAAAACAGCGAGTAGATCGTAATACTCTCCTTTTAGTCTCTGTTCGTTAGTTAATTCCTGACCGGGCTCTTTCTCATCGATACCGAAACAAAGGATTTTACTAACGCGCTGCGCCACTTCGGCGCACTCTTCGGATAGTTTGGTTAAAAGGTATTCTTGTTTATTCATAATATCTTATCAAGCTTAATTCTTCTTTTGTCAATTTCTTTTTCGCCGCTGTTAAAATCTTTTTATTATTTTTGAATTTTTCTAATTCTTCTCTATAATTCGTCCATTTTACATTAAAAACAGAATTAAACTTCTCTTTACTAACCTTGCCCGTTCCGTCGCAATTATAACAATCGACTCTTTCTAAATCATAATAACTTACAGACACTTTCTTATAGCCTTCCCCGCTGCATCGCCAACAAGGAAATTCTGTTGTTAAATTAAAAAAGTTAATATCACGACCGTATCTAACTATCTCTTGAGCGTACTCCTTGCGGGTCTTCGGCGGCTTGGTCGGCGGCTCTAATTTCATTCCGGTGGAAGCCCGTCACCAATCGGGCTCTTTTCAAAAGAATTTAGTGTCGGATATTCCATTTCATTAGGGAATAACGGAGTAATTGGCTTAATGTATTTATAATCTTTCCATTTTTTAAATACATCGCTATCACTATCCGCCCCATGCTCCTTAATATATCGTTCTATCCTATTTTTATCATAACTGGGAAGTTTTCTTGATTCAATTCTTTTGCTAATATATTGCTCTGTTCCATCAAGAAAGTTAAACCAAGCCTGATTAAACCCGCATTCGTCAATGACGAAACGGCGTAGCTCTTCCGTTACCAAATAATCCAATGGAATATGAGGTCCAAAATTGATTTCCAAACTATTGTCGTAGTAATCATATCCTACGGAATAGATTGGCTGATTTTCTGGGTCTTGATCCCCCGTAATCATCTCGTTCAGAGTTGATAATACATGATAGTCTGCAAAAAACTGATGATAGTATAAATCAGCAACCGTCTTAATCTCTTCTATTTCGAATTTTTTCATAACTTTGTTACCAACTTTCATAATCAGTTAAATCAATCTCATTTCCCTCTCTATTGTCTTTTACTTTAATAATTTCCCCTAAAGAAGTCGGAGTAAAAGTATAAGTAAACCGCCCGCCAATTGCGCCGCAATAAAGCTTGCTTTTACTTTTAATCCACTCGTTTAACGAGGCTATCTGTTTTTCGTTTAGTTCAAATTTCATTTTAAATACCTAATAAGCATTGGTCCGCGCTGACCTAAATGCATTTCAAATCCCGGAGCAATTTCATTAATCATCTTCGGTGCGTCATATTCTTCGTGCGGTTTCAGCCACCACACGAAATCGGTTTCGGTTTCAGTATTATATAATACCTTACTTTTGTCGAGAAGTTTTTGAACTTTTTCGGGAATGATCATAGCTTTACGATATCTTGAATTCTTTCCCTATAATTACTGTCGTATTGCACGTTTCTTTCTGCGTTTTGCAAAGCCCTATTTGCATCATCGGCTTTGCAACATACAATTCTATTAAAAACGTATTCTTTTTCGCCCTCCCACTTTCTAAAAATAATAACCTTATATTCGTTCATTATTCTCGGTAAGTTAGCATATCGTTTTGATATAATACTGACTGGATATCTTTCTCGCCCTTATTATAAGCTTTTTCTAAAATTTTCTCTAAAAAATTGAACAATGGGTCAAATTTATCAACAGTTCTTTCCTCAGAGGTTTGCGCTTTTAAAATTAAATCAATAATTTTATCTTTTGATTTCGCTGTAAGTAATTTTTTCATCTTCCTTTATTAATTCGATCATACATCACAATACTCGCCGCAGTCGCAACATTCAAGCAATAACTGCCGGGAATCTGAACAATTTGATGGCATTTCTCTAAAACTTCTTTCGGAAGTCCGTATTCTTCTGCCCCGGCGAATGGCAGTCCGATAAAACAAGTTAAAATCGCCGCAATTAAAATAAAAATCACGAAAGTAATAACTACTGTTGGATAAAGGATTGGCCAAAGAATAATTTGCGCAACTCTTCCGGGTTGCGTTGCAGGCGTAGAGTTAAAAGTTGCAAAGCTATATAGCTTTCCATATATATTCGCTACTTTTCCTAGAGCTTCTTTTAGCTTGTCATTCATAATAAATTTATTTTCTCCGATTCAAACTTCCTAACGTAACCTTCAAACGAAAACTCCGAACTGCAAAAATTACTTAATTCTGGTTTTTGCAACGTGGATCGATTCTGAATACAACGAAAAGTCTGATAGGCTTCGATATCGCCGGTTTTATAATAATAACACTGGTGATAATCCATCATTTGCAACTTATTCGCCTTGGCATATTTAACAGTAGCCTCTTTAATTAAATTGTCAAATGGAATTCCTTGTTGCTGAATAAATAAAATTGGTTTGATCTTTCCCCATTTCGGGGCGGCGCTTCCACCCAAACGAAGTAAGTTTCTCGCGATAAAGCCGCTATAAAATGAAACCCCAATTTCAAAAAACTCTGGATCGTAAAGTTCTTGCAAATCTTCCCAACTCAGTCGGCCAACTTTATCTTGATTGGTTGTGTTTGCTTTTGTAACCCATTTAACGATTTTATAATAACTGTCTGAATTCTTAAGGAAAATGATAATATTCGATTCGGTCAACGCGGATTGGTCGTCCTTTTGCTCACAATCGGTCGCTACGGCCACTTTCCAGCCGAAAACGTATGGACGCCCCACTTCACGGAAACTTTTGTATAATTCCCAATATCCAGTGAAAGTATTCTCAACAATAATTGTTTGTTTAATATCGAAACGTTCTGCAATGACGGGAATTGAAACTGGATAGTCGTCGTCAATTTCAGTAATGATCTTGCCGCCTTTCTTTTTTGGCGGGTCTAAGGTCAGAATCGATTGCCCCAAGCTATAATGGCTTGAGAATGCTAAAAGGGGTTTTTCGTTTATCATGAAATTTTCTGTGATATATAGCTTTTTCTGGTGTAAAATTACTTATGTATTACGTTTATATTTATTTTGACCCTCGATCAAACCCAATGATACCAATTTATATTGGAAAAGGCAAGGGAAATCGATTAAATCATCATTTATCTAAAAAATGTCATAATAGAATTTTGAAAAGAAAGATTCAAGAAATTAAAAATTCTGGTTTCGAGGTTATAATTCAAAAATTTCAAGAAAATTTAACACATGAAGACGCTTTGTTAATTGAAATAGAGTTGATTGCTAAATTCGGCAAAATTTATAACAATACTGGAACTTTATGTAATTTTACTGATGGTGGAGATGGATCGGCGGGTTTTATTAAAGGTCCAATGCCTGAGTACGTCAAGTTAAAACTTTCTAAATCTTTAACTGGCAGAAAACTAACAGAAGAACATAAAGAAAAATTACGCCTTAAAAATCTTGGTAAAAAAATGTCTCCAGAAGCAATTGCAAAAACTCGGTTAGCGCATATTGGATCAAAGCGATCACAAGAAACATGCGAAAAGATTAGAAAATCCAAAATAGGATTTGTTTTCTCAGAAGAATCTAAGAAGAAAATTAGCGATCATTCTAAAATGAAAAAAGAAATTATCCAATTAACTTTGAACGGTGATTTTATTCGTTTTTGGGATTCTATATCTGACGCGGCAAAATCTCTTGGTATAAAACCTTCTAATATTTCGCGATCCCTTTCTCATGAGAGTTATTCGTCTGGTGGATTTAGATGGAAACTCAAAAACAATGTTTCATAATTATTTCTTTAATTCGTAAGTCTCATCGTAACGGCTTGCCATTCTTAAATACATTTCTATAATATCTTTATCTCCTAATTTAACCAAAACCTTTTTAAGTAAATCGTCTAAATCTTTGATCAATTCATGAGCCGCCGAAATATTATCTTCAATCCCGTGTCCTCCACGATAAGTTGTAATATTTAAATGATAGAAGTCTACTTCTACATCTTTTGCTTCTTTTGCGTATTTATTCGCTTTCTTAATTACTTTCATATTTTGCTAAATCACTTAGTTCTTGGCCATTAAAATGGGCTTCTATTTTTTCTGCCAAAGTCTTATATGGGCGCAAAGCAACAGAGTTTTGCCGACACCATCTCGCAAATGTTCGCGGCGCAACGTTTTGAATAAGCCACTGACGATGTTCTCGCGGCAAATTCATTAACTTTTTCGCAATTTCTTTGCCATTCTGGTTTTCCATTCTATCTCCATGTTCATCAAATACTTCCATAACCTTTTATACCCTCTCGTTTGTTCCACGCATTCAAAAACGAATGAAATATGATCATCCTGTCCTCCATCGGAATAACTATAAAGCTTATCGAATTCTAAACGCCGAATCGCCATAGACTCTTCGATGAAGTCAATGGTATTTTTAATATGCTCATCGGTCATTTCCGTAATTTTCACCACGGCACCGCTTTTTGTTTTCCAGTAGTTAAAATTAGTCATTAGAACGGAATATCCTCCAATGTAATTGGCGATTGAAATTTAATTCTTTTACCCTTCGCCGTCGCCCCTGCTAATTTATTAATATCTGACCAAATTTCCTCTCTCGCCATTGCTATTGCTGCTAATAATCCCGAATATCCGGCAACAAATAAAATTCCTCTAAATGCGCCCCAATCACTTCCCCTTTTAAACAAATCTTGTGCGTACCATCCCGCCAAAAACCAAGAAATTACCAAAAATACAACAGGATTGTTGATTAAAAATAATGCCGATAAAGTTGTCGCCAGAGAGATGAAAATTACTTTTGTTGAATTCATACCGTAATCATAACCCATTTTATGCGTTTGTCAAAATAAAAGTGTAAAAACTTTTATGACTCCTAAAATCCTCTTCCTTCTCAAAAAGCGTCAACATTCATGGAACGATTCTTATTCGGGCAGCGGATTATCTTCGGGTTTATATAATTCTGCTAATTTTATTAAAAATATGCTGATCGAGTCGGGCTTCAAGGCGAAATTAGCCGAAGTCATCGACGGAAACGGCGTCGATAGAGAAATTCATATTTTTCGCCCCACTCACGTTATTATAGAGGCGTTTTTTGTTACTCCGGTTAAATTAAGCCAACTTGCAAAACTTCACCCAAAAATTCAATGGATTGTTCGAAACCATTCGGATTTCCCATTTTTAAGCACTGAGGGTATCGTTATGGATTGGTCGCTTGAATATTTAAAAATAAAAAACGTTTATCTTTCTTGCAACAAGAAAGAAACGAACAACGGTTTTAAAGTTTTAGCGAAAGAAGCGGGGTTAAATCCAGATAAGGTTCTTTATTTACCCAATTATTACATGCCTGATTTTAATTTATCGAAATGCTGGAAAGATTCCGATGTTATTAAAATTTCATGTTTTGGAGCAATTCGCCCAATTAAAAACCAATTAATTCAAGCTATCGCCGCAATTCAATTTGCTAAAAAAATCGGAAAACGCCTTGAGTTCCATATTAATAGCGGGCGCGTTGAAGGGCGCGGAGAGCCAACATTAAAATCAATAAAAACATTATTTGCCCATTTACCTTGCGCAAAACTTGTTGAGCATGGATGGACGCCGCATCATGAATTTAAAAACTTGTGTGGTAAGATGGATATTGCCATGCAAGTTAGCTTTTCGGAAACCCTCAATATTGTTTCTTGCGATTCTGCTGATCAAAATGTTCCGATAGTGGTTTCAGAAGAAATTTTCTGGGCTTGCCGCCTCTTCCAGTCAAAAACTACAAAGATAGAAGACATTATTAAAAAATTAAGCTTTGCGTGGAAAACTCGAAAAATGCTAAATTATTTTAATCCAAACAAGTACAATCTAAAAAAATATTCTGAACTTTCCCGTAAAATCTGGATACAAGTTATAAACTCATGAAAGAAAAGATATCTTGCGTTTATAAATTAACCAACCTCCTAAATGGTAAAATTTATATTGGAAAAGCTAATGATTTTTATAAAAGAATGTATCATCATGCTCGTGCGAAAGCGGATACTTATTTGGGAAATGCAATTAGATTATACGGGTGGAAAAACTTTTTTAGCGAAGTTTTAGAAGAATGTAAAGTCGCTGATTTATGCGAAAGAGAGACTTTTTATATCTTGCTATTAAAATCTAACGATAGAGATGTCGGATATAATATTTTAATTTCTGGTTTTGACCGAACCGGAATTCCTCACTCAGAAAAAACAAAAATTAAAATATCCAAAGGAGGTCGAGAAAAAGTACCTCGCGGCGACGAACATTACACACGCCTCTTGGGGCCAAATAAATCCTCTATATCAGCCATGCAACATGCAAATACGGGAAAGCATCGTAGCGAACAGGTCAAGAAAGCAATTAGTGAAAACAACAAAGGGAAACGCTGCAAGTATAATGAAAAACCAATTAATCAAATTTGCCCGATTACTAATAACTTAATTAAAACTTGGGATTCTGCTCAATTAGCCGCAAATAGTCTTGCTCCTACTAAATCCGCAAGCGGAATCCGTGCCGTCGCACACAAGCGACCTAATAAAATCGGAAATATTCAAAAAACCGCGCATGGTTACAAGTGGGAATTTGTCTAAAATCTTGAGCCGCCGTTAAAAAATTCGCAGCCGCCCCAATGGCGTTTCTCGATCTTTTGACCTTCTTCTTTTATTTTTAAATCTTTTTCGTCTAAAGAAGTCTTTAACTGGTTTCCGTCTTTATCCACTAGAGCAAAGAATTCAAACGCCCATTTAACCGGGCAATGATACTGCTCTTTAGAACCGTCTTTTACCATGTGTCCTTTGTGTTTGGATCGTCCACACATTGTTGGACCAGAAAAGGACTTATCGGCGGGATACGGTTGTTTGGCGGCGGGGTTTTTCCAACGATCTTTTGGCTGAAACGCAACAATTTCTTTATAAGCTTGTCCGAGAAATTGCTCAAACCCCAATAATCGATCATCGTTAATTCTAACTCGAAACCGGCGATCCTCCCCATCATATTTTAGAAAGATAAAATCGCAAGCTATTTTCGCATTAGAATCAATCGTTTTCTTAACCGCTAATCCATAAACTAAAGCCTGTTGATTGGATTGCGTGGCGCTTTGCCCCGAAAAAGCCTTTCCTGATTTAAAATCTTTAATTCGATACCATCCGTCTTTATATCGCGCTAGCTGATCTAAATAACCGACAATATAATAAGGCGGGTCTTCGTTTTTCAATTCAAATGGGATTTCAGCGCCGATAAACTCTTCCGCTCCTTCGCAAAAAAAATCTTCTTCGCATCCGGCAATTAATAGAGAAACAGCATTATCGAAAAGATTCTTATCTAAGTTGTTCTCATTAAGGAACTTAATGATATATTTACCAATAACGGATTTTTTGGAAATACTCCGTTTTGTAATAATCGATTCGTATTTTTTATAATGCCTTGGGTTTACCAAACATTCTAATACATTATGCACGCAAGTTCCCAGCGCCGTCATCGGGTGCTTCGGTTCAGGAATATGCAGGTTATATCGATAAAAATATTTTAAACTACACTCCTTGAATGAATTAATTTTACTATGACTAATCTTAACGGTTAAATCCATAGTATTATTGCTGATTTTTGTTCTTTTCGTTTTCGATTAATGCTTTTCTAACTATTTCGTCCAAATAGGCAACAATTTGATTATCTACAAACTCAATAATATGTTTATCGAATCTAAACCAAAGACCGAATACTAGCGCCCAGTCTTTTTCCAAAAGCCCCGTCATTACCAAATCTAACTTCACCGCATCGCGGATAGATAAGTCACAAAACTCGTTCTCTTCGCCACAAAAAGCTGATTCAATGCCGTTTTGGGTTGCCTTAATTATTTTAATTAATTCCTTATTCATGATCCGAAATAATAATTGTTAGTGGATTTTATTCCTTCCGAATCAAACAAGAAAGTCTGCTGGCAGGCTCTTGAATTTAGATTAAGAGTATCGCTATATCCGTCGCCGCCAGTTATAGAAGGCATCAAGATATAGAGGAAATCGTTATATTCCTGCGTTGCCTGATGGTGTAAATCCGCGCAAAACAAATAACGAGAGTTACATTTCGGATAGTCCTTTTGGGCTTCTAGAAATAAGCTTTGAACATACGATTGGGCTTTGTTTGCTCTAGGAAGTTTTGCTTTTATTTCCGCCGCCGCGCCGTGAGTATAACAAACAATGGAGTTATTAATTACCGTATGGTTAATGAATTTATTGCTAATATCAAATGTAACATTACTATTTTTGTATAGCTTTTCCATGCATAACATTAAGGAGGCGTTTAGTTCTCCCTCATGATTCCCATTCGCACTAAGACAATGGACATTAATTCCCAACGATGAAATATTATCAAGGAATATGGTCAAAACGTCCAAGGCTAGCTTAAACATTTTACTCCCCTTATTGTCGCTTTCTAAAGGCGTTCCCTTAACCGTACTTCCCGCCTTATTGCCGCAGCTATGCAATAGATCGCCCGCGAAAAGAACTACTATCTGACTAACCTCTTCCTTTTTAATATCTTGAACCACACGCTCTGAATACTCAATAATCCTTTGGGCGGTTTTATTTGTATTTAAATCCAAACCTCTAAAGGTTTCATCTTTATCCGCGAACGCGCCTAAATGCCAATCGCAACAACCAATTAATAAAGTTTTGTCGCCTATTTTATTTGATTTCTCTAAAATCGTATGGGTAGGAGGACTCCAATTATTTAGAACTTCTTGAAATGGGTTTACTTTCTTATATTGAAAAGCTCTCCATTTTTGGGCATCCGATCGAGTTGCCGTCCAATCCTCCTTCTCAAATCTCTGGTATAATGAGAACTTTCTTAATTCATGAAGTCTCGATGTAAGTTCTTCGTCGTCAAACTTCTCCAACTCATTTTCCGTGATAGGAAGAGTGTCTTTCGTAATACCAAACGCTTTAAGATATTGAGTTAGAACGGGGCGAGGCCACTGAATAGCCCGGCAAACCTCATTGAGAGTTGCGCCCTCGCCGTCCCAATCCGAATATAGCTCTACAATTCTTTTATGTCTCTCTTCGCTAACAACAATATTCCTCCCCAGCGCACTAATGTAAACGATATACTTGGCCGAAGTTTTATTAAAATACGGCTTATTCGCTGCATCTTGTTCCTCTAAATCAAAATCAAAAATATCGCTATCAAAGCTGACTCCTTTGATAATCTCGTTATAAATCTCATTGGATTTGGTTTTTTTGTATCCCGTCTCCTCTTGAATTACCAATTTAATTGCTGCTGGGGAATGGCCCGCCTCAATTAATCTTGAAACCTTTTCAATTAGTTCGGGCGTAATTTTATCACTCATATTTTAATAATAACTTCTCCGTCTTACTGGCTCATGGCTGACCTGCGCAGCTTTCCAGTCTTCTTCTCTTTGTTTAATTTCTTCGGAAAGACCTTTTAAGATTGCCTCTTCTTCGATAGATTTCGGAAACTCTAAGCTTCTTTGCCAAATTAAAAGTTCGGCTAATGTAATATTATTTAGTCTTTTCATGTTGTTTTTCAAAGTGTTCTCTTAAAATATCTTTCGCGCATTCCTGACAAATATCTTTGTATCCCATATTATTATAATATCCGTTTCCGCTCGGGTCGGGCTCTCGACCAATTACAAAGCTTATACTTATAATTTTTGATTCATCCACTACGGAGTGGCACTCGTCACATTCATATTGGTTTAATCTCATTTTAATCCGCCCCGCCTCCGCCGCAACTTGCACCCCCACAAGAAGATGCGCTACTACATGAATGAGTAGAACAAGAATGGGAATGTGACGCGCCGCAATGATGACTTCCCGCAGAATCGTTTGACGCGGAATGAGACGCCCCGGCATCATCCGCTGATTTATGACAGCTTCCGCCACCATCTATCATTCCTAAAATCGCATAAGTAGCGATACCATTATCAGAAGAACTATCGTAATAATTTTGACTCTTAGTTTCGCCGCGCAAGGGCTTGATCGTAGCTTGGGGAACGATTGATTTCTTTTCTGGTTTTTTTGTAAATAGTCTTTTGATTTTATCAAACATATTATACTTTATTATTGTCGCAAAAATGCAAAAAGTCAATCTTTATCTCATCGGCGGAAGTATTCTCAAGAAAGCTTGGCCAATCTTTCGTTGCCTTATACGCGCCGAGAACATTCCCTAGCTGCTTTCCAGCTAAGCCGGGGCACCAAGACATTACGAGTTCGCCGTTGAACTTTTTTGCGAGTTCGCAAACTTTAGCCCTCTTTTCTTTTAGCTCCGCGATAGTTTCGATTAAATTCGCTTCTGGAAACGCCGCCGCAATCAATGGCAAATTATCTTCTTTATGCAACGGCCAATCATAAATTTTATCTTTATGCGGCTGGATATATTCTAAGAACTGCTGATAGCTTTTCCGCTTCCTATCTCGCGTCCGCGCAATATGATTCATATTTTCGAACGAAAAAATTCTTGCATCGAAGTGCCTAGAATTAATGATCCAATCGAAAATCTCCTCCTGCGCGTCGAATCCTTTACGGCGAACCTCGTAATTAAAACCTAAAAAATTACAAATACGCTCGGGATCAGAAGAAATTGGAACCTTACCGAGTTTATAAGTATTATCTTTATCTCTTAAAATATAAGATAGTCCATCGTGACCAAACCGCAAACCAAAACGATGCGCGATTTTCCCGGCGAGATTCCCGCTAGGATCATAATCATAATAGAATTTAGATGAATCAAATTCATTTCTATTCGCTAAAATTAAATCCAGTTGAAACCCATTAATTAAATAAGAATAAATCGATGAATTTTGGATAACGCTCTCGGCTTTTAAGGCGTCGGGTATTTGCCTTAACATCACTTCTGGAGTTAGTTGTATTTTTGGCCCGGCAACTAAAATATCAGAATCCCCAAAATCTTCCTTCTGGTGATAGGCTTGAATCGTATGGATTTTATTAAAAAATCTCTCTAGAATAATACGATTAACAATATCAAAAGCAATATAATCCTCCGCACCGATTCTTTTACTCTCTATTCCAATTTTTTTAAATGCTAATCCGCCCATTTTTAGTGTAATTAAAGTTAATTATGAAACGCAAAGAATTTTACAAATCAATTGAAAAGGAGTTTTTAACGCCACAAAGCCCTTATATAGCATACTTATTGGGTTTTATTTGGGCTGATGGACATATAGAATATAATCCCAAAAAATTTCGAAGAAGGGTTTCTATAGAAATAAAAAGGGACGATTTTTTATCGCTTTGGGGTATTATCAATAAATTTGGGGGCTGGAGACAATATTTTAGAGCCAGAACTTTGCGTAATAAGGTATTCGAAATGGGAACGGCTCGGATTTCTAATAAAAAAATCATAGAATTTTTGGTCAGTCATGGTTATACTACAAAATTTAGTTCACCAGATTCTCTTATTAAAGTTCTCCCCGCTGAAATTAGAAAATATTTTTTTCGGGGGTTGTTTGACGGAGATGGGTCTTTTCATTTTAATAAAGATCGTTGGGCTACAGTTTTTAATATAACAGGTTGTTTTGAACAAGATTGGACTTTTATGGAAAATTTATGCAAACAGTTAAATGTAAAATATAGGATTTCTCGCCGCCATTCTCAAGGAACTAAACGATCTGATATCATCATTAATAATGTTGCGGAAGTCGTTAAAATTTCTGAGTTTATTTTTGACGGGTTTGAATCTGATCGTATTGGATTGTATAGAAAATTCGAAGTGTTTCAAGAAATAAAGCAGTATTTTTTAAACAAAGTTTAATATAATCCCTTATTTTCGCTCTCTTTTAAGAACTGTCTATGGTTTTCGGCTTCTAAAAAAGCAAGCAAATCATCATCTTCGTAATAAAACGGATTAAGCATTTGCTTGTCCATGCTCGCAAAAGCAAATACGAGTTGCCCTAAGCGCATATCTGGCTGCTTTTCCCAATAAATTTCCAGCGCGTCAAGAATCTTTGGGATTCGTTTCGGGTCGCGGGGTTTTCGTTCCGCCCCAGTCGGAGGCAAACAGCATTCCCTTTGCACCCCGAATGGTTTTAAAAAGTAATTTGGAAATACATTACATATTTTAGCGGGCTTTCCGATCCATTCGATTTTTGGCGGCGCAATTTCATCTTCATAATTATACAGCCAATCCTTTTCTACAGTTTCCCCCATTTCTTCGTTGGAGATGTAAATATAAGCACGCCCTTTATGATTAATTACCTTATTCATAATTTCTTTAGAGCCGTTTCGAGTATTGCTTTATCTGAATAGTCCCCCTCTTTCTTTTTTAAATATAAATCTTTTAATACTTCTTCACACGAATCTTTAAACTTTTCTAATAAGCCGCCGTAATCTTCCCATTTTTCCATTTTCGCTTCCATACAGTATTTAGCCTCTTCTTCTAAAAGTTTGTCTTCTTTATAGGGAGAATAGGAGTGCAAAGAATAAATATTGCTGTATGTCAATTTTAACTCTTTCATCCTTGGAGACTTAAAATAATAGTCGTCAGAGATGTCTCCATTATGATAAGAAATAGATTCTTCTTCCTTGAATTCCCATCCAAGTTTTTCATATTTATCAAGTCTCTTTAATACTTCTAGTTTTTTTTCTGCTCGTTCGATTTCGGTCATATTATTTTAAGTAACTTGGATTATGCTCTTTAATCTTCTTTTCTACCGTCTCAAAAAACTTATCGTTCGCGCGGAAAACTCCGCCGCCGATTTCAATAAAATAGCGCCGACTAGAAAGCCATTCATCAAAACCAGTTCTCTCCGAAAAGCCTTCGAAGTCTTCATATTTCCAGTCGGTTCGACCCGATTTGCGATATTCGTCCCAGATAATTTGAGCACATTTTTCGAGTTCGAAGCCACCCATCATCCCGAGAAATGGATGTAACTGTTTGAGATTTATATGACGAAAATCAGGGAACTTAGACATATTCAAAATAATAAGATTTTTTTACAAGATGGCCTTTTGTTGCGGCTTTATAAATCGTCATTACGTTAATATCTAAACTTTTCGCTGCAACTGCCGCGCAATCGAATTCTCCTATTTCGCTCTCATCTTTACGCGCTACTTTGATGCGTTTTTCTTTATCTTTGCAAATTTTAGTTAAATGGGGCTGAAATTTGCCATACTTTATTGCGTATTTTATATTTTGTGATTGATTTCCCCATTCCAAGTTATCTACAAGATTAACACTCGGATTCGAGTTTTTATGATTAATTTGTGGATAATTCAGAGGATTTTGTAAAAATATTAAACCAACTAACCGATGAACTCCTATTGTTTTATGAATATTATTTGGTCCACAAAGCGTAACAAATAAACACCCATCTTCATCCATACTGTATTTTAGTATTTTAGGCTTAATATTCTTGATGCCACCATAACTTTTTACCCTCCCGAAAGAGCTAATTTCGTATCTATTTTCATAGCCTAAAATTTGTCTCCATTTTTCTCCTTCAAAAGATTCTAGTTTATACCAGTTATTATAATTGTCATAAAGTAACGACATTCTTTTATCAAGTTGTTCGCTGGTTACTTTCTTACTACTCATATTATCAGCTTAGCGGAGTTTATTCAAGAGTCAACCGGAATATTGGCGGATTTGACCACTTTTAAATTCTCATCAAACACAATAATTGCCTTTTTCTTTTGTAGGGCTTTCTCAATGGAATCTTGCGTCCCGCGCGAATTTTGGAAACTAAAAGCGAGAATAAAATCACTCGCCTCTACAATATCTGTATTTCTTTTAAGCGGGCTTCCGGGTTTATTGTCGTATAAGCTGGGGCGATAGATCAATCGAGACATATCTTTTGTCTTAGCCCAACCTTCCGCCGCGCAATCTACTCCCTTTGCGCCGCCAGAACAGAAGATTTTTGGATTATATTTGTTATAGAATCTGTCCAAAAGCTCAAATACCTTTGGATACATTTCCTCTGGAAATTTTCTAGAGCCGACAACTGCAAACGTTTTAATATTACCTCCCATAATCTATGGACGGCTTGGATAACCCCCAACTGGGGTTGTGCTTGTGGACTGTTTTGGATAGACGATTGTGGAGTAATACCATTTATAAACTTCCCAAACTCCTCCCCAAGTTGAGCAAAATATATCCCTAGTCCCATTAGAGGAATTATGACCATCCCATAAATAAAGAATGGGTGGGTGTTTTTTATTGTCATCGTTTAAATAGACGTTAATCCACCCAGCGAAAGAATTCGCGGATAGTGTTAGGATTAATGCTAGTGCTAATATTGGTTTTTTCATATTTTTTTAAACTGCCATTTCTGCTTTAATTGCTGGATGAGGATCGTTTATTTTTTGCTTAGACATATTTTTAGGTATTCCTTTTAGTTTTAGTGTAATCCATAGTATGTTATCAGGAATATATAAGATCATCAATACTAAAAATGGGAAATTTTACCTTGGAAGTGCTAAAAATCTTCAAAAACGCTGGCGGCGTCATCTTAACGCTTTGGGGAAAAATATTCATGAAAATTTGCATTTACAGCGGGCTTTTAACAAATATGGAAGAGAATTTTTCGAATTTCAAGTCGTTGAAAATTGCGAAATATCAGAATTATTAATCCGCGAACAATATTATTTAGATTTATTAACTCCTTGGGATATTACTATTGGATATAATATTGGCAAAAACTCTAGCGGCGGAGATAATATTTCAAACCATCCTGAAATTGATCGAATCCGCCAAAGAAAATCCGAAATCGGGAAAGAAAACTGGACAAAACCCGCTTATCGCGAAAAACAACTGAAAAGATTAGCGGGCTCGGGAAATCCAAATTGGAAAGGCGGAATTTCATCAAGATTTTGTATCGAATGCAACACTCCTATTACTTATGGCAGAGAAAGATGCAAGTCTTGTTCTAAAATTGGTAAAAATAATAATTTTTTTGGAAAAACTCACTCTTTAGAAACAAAAGAAAGATTAAGGGTTGGCCGATTAGGTAAAAAACCTACAAATACAAAACAAGTTTCTATTAACGGAACGGTCTTTTTATCTGCGGCAGATGCAGCGAAAGAACTAGGGGTTTGCGCGGCGACTATTACTTGGAGGGTAAAATCTAAAAATCCTAAATTCCAAAATTATCTCTATATCTAAACGGCAACGGGGGCACTTAAGGCTGGGCCACTTTGATAATTAAGTAGCTCTGTATCGGAATACTCCCAATCGAAAATTGAAGTAAATTTATCTGTCTGTATTCTTGGCTCGGGGAAAGTTTCCCGAGTTAATACCTCTTTGACTTGATCTAAATGTGAGGCGTAAATATGAGTGTCCATTAAAAATCCTATTAACTTACCCTCTTTTAGCCCCGACTCCTTAGCTAACAGATGTAAAAGGAGCGCGTAAGAAGATATATTCGCTGGAATTCCGAGGTAAACGTCACATGATCTTTGGTTCCATGCTAAGTTCAACTTATCCCCAATTACTGTTACTTGGAATCCATAATGACAAGCGGGAAGAGCCATATGATCCAAAGCTAACGGGTTCCATGCCGTTACGATCATCCGCCTATCGCTTGGATTTTTTTTAAGAGTTTCTACTACTTTTTTTAATTGATCTATATGGGTTGGATCGCCGCCTTGTCCCGGCTCCGGGTCGTGAAAATCGCGCCATTGAGTTCCATAAACAAGTCCCAAATCATCTTCCGCTGCCATTGCTGCCTTAGTCGCTTCATCATGCCCATAAGCGACCTTCTGAGGGTTGCACCACTCGTTCCAGTATTTACACCCACGATCTTGAAGCCATTTCTTACTCCGCAATCCTTTAATAAAGAATTCTAATTCAACTTTCGTTGATTTGAATGGGAGTTTTCGACTAGTCAGCAACGGAAAGCCGTCAGCCATATCATGTTCAAACATGAACCCAGCAATAGTTAGACAATCGACGCCTGTTCGGTTTCCCTTCCAAACACCTTCTGTAAGGATTTTGTTTAGAAGTCTATTGTATTTTTTATCGGTGTTATTCATAAGGTAAAAGTAAATTATTTCCATAATCTTCTAAAACTTCTTCTAAAGTCTCTCCGTTTTCCTTGGCTATGTCTTCTACTTGTTCTTTATAGAAATCATAAAGATTCTTTTTAATATAATCTTTTAGTTTTGGATTATTATTGGTCAAAGCTTCCCAAACCGCTTCTAGTTCGTCTATTTCATGCATTGCGTCGCTACAATCCCACAAAGCATATTGTGTATGAGCAATTATATACTCCCTCGCCGCTTTATCAATTTTTTTATCTGTATTATTCATAAAAATTTTCTAATCCCTCTGTTAAACCTTACTATATTTAATAATTTTATGCCCACCTTCTAATTCTCTAATTAACTCTTGTTTTGGAAACATATTACGAATATCTGACAAAGTAAAGGGAAAAACCGTATCCGCCTCATAAACTCCTTTGATATAGGTAATACAAATTTCATTGCAAAATGGGACGAGTTCTTTATAAATTTCCGCGCCGCCGCAAACAATCCCTGCTGGACTATCTTTTTCAACCCCTTCCATATTCGTAAAGATAACTACGGGTAATTTCTGCTCGTCGCAAATTACTTTTTGAAGAAGCGATCCACGACTTATAACCAAATGAGTTCTTCTTGGGAGAATCCCGACTGAATCAAAGGTCTTTCTACCCATGATTACGCATTTATCTAAAGTATATTCTTTAAAGAACTTAAAATCTTCTGAAATTTTCGGCCAAGGTAATCCGCCTTTATATCCCATTCCGCCGTTTTTGTCTATCGCAACAATTGCTTTCATAAATAAAAAGGGGTGCGGCTGGGAAAGCCGCACCCCCAATTAACCTCTTTTATACCTCTGCCAACATCTTCTTAATGTCTTCCGCCGAAAGCTTCTCCAAGCTCTCATCCTCTTTCTTCTCAAGGATTTGCAATAGGCGCTCTTTCTTCGCCGCCTTTTCGGCGCGAACCTTACTTGCTTCGGCCTCTTCTTGCTTAACTTGAATTACATACTTCACGATTTCCAGCTTATCTTCAAGCTCTTTACTGGAATTACTCTTCTTATTAATGAAGCTTTTTGTTCCCGCCTTGGTAATCGCGTCGTCTAGGCTCACGGCAACTCGATCAAGGGATTCCAAGTTCAAGTCCCATAAGTCGCTAACGTCCAGCGATCCTTTGGCAGTAGTGAAGTGATATTTCTTACGAGAAGCCGTAACAAATAATTCTGCGATGTTTTGTGTGCTCATATGTTGTTTTTTACTTGTTGTTGCTAATTTGACTATAATAGAGTGTAAATCATTGTATGATAAAAGTCAATAGAAAAGATCAAACTTTTTACATTTATCGTCATGTTAGGTTAGATACTAATGAAGTATTTTATATTGGCAAAGGCAAAACGAATCTTGCGGGTAAAAGGAATAAAACTGTTTTTCGAAGAGCCTTTCAAAAATCAAAAATAGATAGAAGCCATATGTGGCATTCTATTACTAATAAAACTGGATATACGGTAGAAATAGTTTTTATATCCAATGACGAAAATAAAATAAAGTTGAAAGAACAAGAATTTATTAAATTATATGGGCGTAGAGATTTAGGGCTCGGCTCTTTAGTCAATTTTAGCGATGGAGGAGATGGCAGACCAAATCACCACCCCACCGAAGAGACGCGGCGTAAAATGCGAGAGAACAATACTTCAAAAAATCGAACCGGATCGCTACATTCTCGAAGTCGGCCCGTTTTTGTTTATAAAACTGATGGAAATTTTTATAAAAAATTTGATAGTCAAACTCAAGCAAGCCAAGAATTAAGAATAACTCCGAGAAATCTTTTATTAGTTTTGCGTGGCGACTATCAACAAATTAGAGGATATATATTCAAGAATGAATACAAAGGCTTGGTGATTAAATTTAATAAAAAATTACCATCAAATAGAAAGCAAGTCATTTGTTTTGATTCGAATATGAACTTTATAAGAGAGTTCTCTTCGACCACCGACGCTGGCTTATTTTTTAATCGCTCCCCGAAGAGGATTCACGCGATTTGCTCAAGAAATCAATCTTGCGGCGGCTTTTATCTGCGTTTCAAAATTTAATCTTTAAGAGCCTTTTGAATGCACTTTCAATTTCAACGACTATATTATTTCTTTCGGTGTCACAAAATCCTACGCCGGATAGCTCATCACTGGAAGGTTCAACCTCAATTTTTGAGCCCAAAAGTTCAAAAACTTTACGATCCTTGTCTAAATCTTGCCTTAACTGCTCGTTATAAAATCCCCGAATGGGTTCATCAGCAACGCAATTCTCCAAAAAGAAAAAGAAATGTTTGTTGCCAATTTCTTTATTCCAATAATTCGGAGATAGGGTTAGAGCCTTCACTCTATGGAATTGGCCTGTTTTAAGACCCCACTTCTCTTTTGAATTAAATTTACTCTCTCCGGGGCTACCACTAATTATCTTAAATCCTGTCGATTTCGTATAATTAAAAGTTAAAATATTATGGTTATGTCCTGTTAGCCCATTCGTCGGACAAGAAAAGCTATAAATCTCGCCTTCGATTTCGATTTCTACTTCGAACCCTTGATTTTGACTCTGGCGTTTACTGAACTGATTTACAACTACTTTATAATCGCCGCCAATTTTAGGCAATTGCGTCCAATAAATATTTTCTACGGGATTTTCTTTAATTCCATCTGCTCCATTTGCATCCAAATCTAACGTAGCTCCACTTGGGGAAAGTACGCGCCGGTTGCCATAATAAACGGTATATTTCCCATTCGGCTCTACTAACCGAAGGTCCAAATCATCAGTATTTTCCCAACTTAACGAAATGCGTAAAACTCCATCTACTTTACCGCCAGCAGCCTTAACTCTTTCTTTAATAGATGAAGCTACGCCGCCAGTATAACTCCAGCTAAAATCATTATCCCATTTCATTAAAGGAATCTCTCCGGGGGTTTGCGGCCCGACCAAACTAACAAAATTACCAAAATGAGAATTTTCCAAAAGAACTCTTAGCGATTTTGCCGTTGGTATAACATTCGTAATGAAATCTTTAATAGAAATTTCTTCTAGTTTCGAAAATGACTTCGGATTAATTACCGCTTCTGTTTTTAACTCTTCAAAAATATCTTTGCTCTTTTTACCGACCCGATGAACAAAAATAGAACTGTTTACATCCAAATCTCTTGTTGAGAGAATCCGGCGTTTTAGAGAACCCAGCATTCCCAATTCTTCCAAACGCTTTTTCGCGGCGTCGATCATCTTAGGCGTAGCCAACGCGGTTGGTCGCTTATAATTAGTTGGAGCAACAACGCGTTCAAATGCTGTTACCGCTTTATCCAAATCTTTACCCTCGCTTAAATCGTTCAAAAGCGTCCCAATTGAACTGTTGCGAATACGAGTTACCGCTGGGGTTGCCTTCACAGACTCTCCCCAATAGAAGTTTTCCCGCTCAAATGGCTTAAGTTTCTTATGCTTTTCCTTGATTTTAGAGAACTCCGTAACCATTCCCTTAAATTCTTGGCCTCGATATAGGGAGTTTTGCCCAATTAATTCCAATACAGTATTAACCGCATCATCGGTAATCTCAGTAAGAGAGCGTTGTAAAACATTCTTGTTATCTAACGCGGCGGCTTGTGCTGGCCCAATATCGCGCTTCACGAAGTTACTTGGCAGCGTTAAGTTGAAATGATTCCAATAAATTTCGCGTTTCATGTCGCGATTTTTAGCCGTGCCGCAAATAGCATCAGGATTTAAGAAAATACCAGCAATTGGTAAAGAGTGAATATATTTCTTTAATGCCTTAATTGATTCTGTATAATCCTCGTCTTCCGCGTCAAAATCCCAAAGGGTAATTCGCTTGCCGTTTTTAATCCCAACGATTCCCGCGTATTGACGCAAGAAAGATTTACAGCAATTGCAGTTATGTTCTTGGCGCGTTGCCTCGCTAAAATTGGAAAGGTAAACTTCCCAAACTTTGTCGCGGTCTGGTTCGACTCGGAACAGCGTCCCGCCGCCGTCAATCATCTCTTTAAGTTTTTGCTTTGTTTGTGACTCGATATGTGTGAACATTTTGTTTATTTGTTAATTTTGCAAGATCAGTTTAACACGTTTTATTAAAAACGCAAGTTTTTTTTAACCCTTCTTTTAACTTTTCATATTCGTCAGCGATAATATAACTTTCGCTCCGATTCGCCGCTAAATAATTTTTTCTTAATTTCTCCATATCAAGCAAAACTCTTTTCGAAATAGACGTTTTTATTGTTTCGTCAAATAAAGAAACTGTGATCTCCACTTCTTCTGTCATTGTTGAGGAATTAAATCTTTTAATTTTTGCGGGTCTTCGGAAAGTTTCCAGCAAGGTTCTACTTTCCAGTTTTCTCTGGTAAAATCACGTTCGAAAGCGAACGCGTTTTCTTTGATTCTGTCTAGAAACGCTTGAGTCGGAAAAGCTGGCGGCATAAATTTCTTTTCTTTAACCAAGAATCTTCCATTTTTCAAACTATCTTCCAGCTTACTCCAGTTAATTCCTTTTTCTTTCCAAAGCATTTCTTGCTTTTGCTCGTTATTTTTACCCTCTAATTGTTTATGCGGGAAATTGGCATAAGCAACGGAACTAATTGAATTGCGCTCGCAATCTTTCCACCGCCACAAAAAGTTATTATAAACTTCAATCGCGGAAGGGAGATTGAAAACACGACAATCAAATTCCGCTAGTTTATTAAAGGGGCTATCTTGTAATGGGAAATAATTAATAATATCTTCAACAGAAATTGCTCGACTTGGATCAAAATCATTAAAATGCTCTTTGATTAAATTTTTAGCAAAATACCTTTGAATTCTTAATTGATTAAATTTCGCCGCCGCCATACTCGCGACGACCGAACAAATCTTTTGGATATTTCCGCCGAAAAACTGCTGCGTCGTGATTTCGTCAAAATCAGTTAAAAGCAAAGTAAATTCATCAGATTGAGCGTATCCCAATTTTGCATTTTGAATATTCTGACAAAGATATTTCCAAGTATTATCTAAATCTTCAATCAACTCGTTGTCAAACGGGCGTTTAAGACCCTTCGTGTAAGAATGAAAGGCGCGACCATCGACGCGAATAATAGTATAAGAGCGCGGAATGAGAGAGTAACGAGTTACTTCTTCATACGCTTTCATTCGGTCGCCAAGACTATCTTTGCTATCAGTTTTCATTAAATATCTTTTGGGTTATTAAACTCATATTCGGTCAAAGGAATATCTGGAAAATCTCCCTTTTTCATATAAAAGTCAGTTAGATATCGATCATACGCCTTTTTAACAAATTGTCGATTAATTTCTTCCCAAATTTTATTTTTTTCTTCCGGGGTTTTTTCCCACATGAAATCACAATCTAGACATAAACCGTCTTGCTTTTCTTCTCCTAGCTCTACTGGGCAATTTTTGTCTCCATATTTACAACCATGTAAAATACAACAATGAGTAATATGAACTCCAACATTATCCACTCTCTGCGCAGATAAGTGTTTTATCGCTTTATCAAACTCTCCCCCGTTTACCTCCCGAACTTTTGCGCAAGCTTCTACTAGTTTTTGTTTTTGGGTTTTCCGAAAAATACTGTCGAAATTCGGCCCGTATTTTTTATAATCTGTCGGGCGTTGTTTTGAACCTTTACCGTTTTGCATATTCTATATATATTATTTTGTTTGTCAAAAGTCAAGTTAAATTTTACAATATTTTTAAAATTTATTCTCAGAAATTAGGTTAGGTTAATAATGAATACGTGTAAAATATAGAATATGGCCATACATAATAAAATTACCGACGATCAGATTAAATTTATATCAGAAAACTTAGACAAGCACCCCAACGAGTTAGCCTTGATTTTAGGAAAACATGCGGGCTCGATAACAAGAGTTGCCAAGCAACATAACTTAAAATACATTAAAACCTCTCCGAAGTCAACTAAAATTAATAATTCATTTTTTAAAATGAAAAGTGCGGAAATGTTTTATATTTTAGGGTTTATCGCCGCTGATGGCTGCATCTTAGAAACAGCGCGAAACGGATTAAGTTTAAATATAGAGCTTTCAATTAAAGACTCCCAGCATTTAGAAAAAATTAGTAAAATTATGGGGTTTTCTGGATTATTAAGGTTTGATAAAACAAAATCAACGGCCATCTTTAGAGTCGGGTCTAGAGAGATTTGCCTAGATTTAAAAGGTTATGGGATTTCCCCCAGAAAGTCCTTAGTATTAAATTGGCCTTCCAACATTCCGTCCGAGTATGTATCAGATTTTATTCGTGGATATTTTGATGGAGATGGTAGCTGTCGTTTACAAGAAGGCTATAAGAATAAAAACGGGGAGTTTATTCCCCAATTTTCTTTTCAGATTCTTGGGACTTTGCATTTTTTAGAAGGAATAAAGAAAACTTTTAACGAAATTTGTAATAATAACTATGGCTCGATAAAAAAATCTAAAACTAGCAATGTATTTATCTTAACTATTGGCGGCAATAAGAGTGCAATATCTTTCGGAGAATTTATTTATAATAACAAAAAAGTCTATTTACATAGAAAATTCAAAAGATTTGAGTTTTGGAAATCAATAAGATGCGGGAAAGTTACAAAACTAAATATAGAATATCTAAGGTATTATAATCCTATAAGTTCAGCAAAAACTTCCGAATAGTCTCGAACTCAACATTACGATATCCTGATTCCACATAAATTCTTGGCTCATTTAGATTATGCCCATTCGCTTTGATATAATCTTCCGCGCCTTTTCTTGTAAAACAGACTGTCGCCATTTCCCAAACATCAATATAAGCAGTTCGCGTATAATCGTCAAGACACAAATCGCCGTTTATTTCATGATTTGTTTGATACATTTCTTCTAAATGCTTCGCAGTATCGGCGTCTACTTCAACTGCCTCGTCCGCATAAAGCCAAGCGATTTCTTCGCTATAATCTGTATCCATTCCATAAATCCGTCGCCGCGTTTGAACGACAAACATCGGGAGATTTGTGCAGTCGTTGGATTGCTTGCGAATATTATCAGAAATCTCTTTTAAAGCATCTTCGGGATAATTTTCTGGATCAAAAATTGCGGGGCGAGGATTCATAATAATATTGCCTTTCTTGTATCTTGTTCGTATACAACATGATCTTCGTTTAATTTATTGAATTTGTCAATTGCTTCTTGCAATTCTTTTATTCCTTTTAGCGAATTAATATCAAAGTCTTCGTACGAGTCTTCCGTTGCCCTTTCCATAATTCTTTCTAAATTTAAATGACAAACGGGGCGCGATTCCGCCGCCCATAAATAAGTTGGTCCACCATTCCATTGAGAATCGTTTTCTCTGGCAAAATCATCTTCCCATTCTAAATATTCAGAAATATTTCCAAAATATCCTTCATTATAACCGCAACCGTCTTTAAAAACAGACCCTTCGTATTCCTTCGAATTAATCTTCTCTGCTTTCTCAAATAACTTTTCTTCTTTTTGGCGAGTATATACCCCATCTGCTCTTTTATTGATTTTTTCGATTTCTTCTTGTGTCAATAAATCATCCAAAACCTGTTTGGCGACATAACCTCTGCCCCATTTATCTTTGAAATTAATTTCATGATACATTTTGCCCGATAAGATATGCAAGCGCCACTCTTTTAATATCGTTCCAGACGCCAGCTTTACTTCTGTAAAAGATTCTGGCGCGATTAAAGATTTAATCTCCACGATTCTTTCATCGCTTAGTATTCCCGCTCCTTTTAGTATATCAAAATCGTCAATGATTGCACTATAACAAATTAATTTATTCATCGGTCTTAACTTCAATTATTTTAAATTTACACGCGTATCTTTTCGCTTTCTTCTTATTAGTAAAGGCGGCAACAACACCAATCATTCCGTCTGACCATATTAAATCTAAATTTTGTTTTCTCTCGAATGGTAGTAAGATTTCTCTTGTTTTTTTCAACTACTCCAACTAAATAGATCGTTTTCATGAGAACCAATGATAATTAAACATAACATCTGGAAACTCTTCTAGAACAACCGCCGTCCAAGAAGACGCTGGCCAAATTTCTTTAATGGTATATTCGTTACCAATTTTTAATTTGCTTTTTGCCTCTTCCATCATATTCAAAAGCCAAAAAACTTTAATGCCGTTAAACACAATCTTATCTTCAACTTGCTTCGGGAGCGTTGCAATATATTGTTTATCGTAATTAGATAGCGTTCTCATGTCTGTTTAAATATATTTTTAACTCTTCTCTGTTATAAAATTCCTTATATAACTCTTCCTGTTTTTCGTCAATGTAAATTTCTACACCGCCCCAATAGGAATAATCCGCCGTTTCTCTCGCCGCCGCCCGCATTTGCTCATATAGTTCGGGCCGAACAACAACGGCAGTTAAAATTTTACCTATTAACGGCTTGATTACATTATAAGCTTTTTTAATGTCTTCTAAAGTAAGACTCTTGTTATTTGATTCGTTTGAGTTGTCCATCGAATAAGATTCCCCCATGAGATTTTTTACATTCAAGACATTCAACATAATATTGGGTAGTATATCCAATTGGATAACATGGACGACCGCCATAAGTTCTATCTAAAACTTGATCTGTTTTGATAATTCTGCCCTTTTTACCTGCGCAATCAACTAATCCAGCATAGTTATTTGCACCGATAATTATATTATTCATATTACTTATTAATAACCACAATCATCGTCGCAATTTGCGTGCCACTTTCGGCAAACGCGCCCGCTTCAATTTCCTCAATAGAATAATCTTTTCCTTCGATAAACTTCTTAAAAAATCGATTATGTTGAGCATTAGGACAAATGGCAACTAATCGCCCGCCATCTTTAAGAAATTTCCATGCGTGTTCAATATGCTTAACCCAAGTGTTTTTATCGTAAGGCGGATTCATTACAACCCTATCTACATATCCAATAGTATCATCTTTCGGATTTAATTTGAAAAAATCTATATTAGCGACAGTAAACCCCTTGCTTCTTGCTTGCTCCGCAAACTCCCCGTTGATTTCGACGCCTTTTATTATTTTAGCTCCAAATACTCTAATCTCTACTAATAAGTTTCCAGCGCCGCAACTTGGCTCTAAAACGGACTTACCATTCACTTCCGCTAATTCTACCGCTCTTGCTGCGATTTTCGGTGGCGTAAAAAACGCTTGGAAGGACTTTTTCTGATCAATAACTTCTTTGCCTTCTAAAAAAGACAATAGTTTTTCTGGCCCATTAGAAAAATAATGAGTTTTTGTTTTTTTATCCCAAGTTACTCCAATTTCGGGAAATAATTTTTTAATTTCGCTATATTTGGTAATCTTATCTACAAAAATAAGAGTATCTCCCTTAATTTGCGCATTTTCTAATTCTTCGCGAGCCTTGTCTGATATTTTAATGTATTTCGTTTTCATAATTTAATATTTTGGTGTAAATATACATATAACAGTCTTTTACCCATGAGTCAAGAAAATAATATACTATCAACCGAAATTTGCAGTAAATACTTAGATGGGGTTGGAATAGAGCAACTAATTAAAGATTATAGAATCTCCCGAGATAAAATTAAAAAATTTCTTTCCGAAAAGGAAATCCCACTTAGGAAAATGTCGGACATTAAAAAGAAATACCAAGTTAATTCTACTTATTTTGATATTATCGACTCGGAAGAGAAAGCTTATTTTTTAGGTTTTATTTATGCAGACGGATGTAATAGTCGAAAGGGATTAGTTTTACAACTTCATCCTGACGATATTGAAATTTTAGAAAAATTAAAAGTCGCAATGTGTTCCAATGCACCCATTTCTATCGGGAAAAATTCGAAACAACATGACTTTGCGCGTTTTGTTATTTATGATAGCTATCTCTCAGAGAGTTTATATCGTATTGGGTGCCCTCCCGCAAAAACATTAACGTTAAATTTCCCGACCTATCTCCAAGTCCCTAAAAGTCTTTTATCTCATTTTATTCGTGGATATTTTGACGGCGATGGATTTATTGGGACTGGTAAAGCAAAACATTATAATAATTGGTTCGGATTCAGCATTGTTTCGACTGAAAAATTTTTGCAAGGAGTTCAGTCTCAATTTAACTCTTTGGGGATTAACAGTAGAATACGCAAGATAAAAAACGCGAAAGCTTATCGACTTCAAATTAGCGGAGTAAATCATATGATGAAAGCTTTGGAATTTCTCTATAAAGACGCAACGATTTTTCTGGAAAGAAAGAAAAAAGTTTATACCATTATTTCATCTCGATTAAAAAAATTAAAACCTGTTTTGATGTTAAACCAAGAATTAAAAATCATCAAAGAATTTCAAAGTATTTCTTCGGCTTGTAAATTTATAAGAACATCGAATTCGACCCTTCCAAGATGGATCAATAAAAACCAACTATTTAAAGGATACTTCTGGAAATTTAAAATCGTTTGATACTTCTAACTCATCTTCGTTATCTTCTAGAAGATTAGCTTGAAAACTGGCCCCGCATTTACATTTATAACATTGGATACCCGGCATTCCCGTGTGAATTTTCTTATTCGCGGTATAATCTCCGCAAACAGCGCACCACCCTTTTAGGGTCAGGTTATTTAATATTTCTCTTTTAATCCTCATTTAATCTCAGTATAATTGTTTTTATCGATAACACAACAGTAATCTTTGTAGAAAAATCGTGTTAATCCCATAAAATGGTAAGTTCCCTTGCCGCCGTAATCATGGTCCGCAATGGTTATTATCCGATCTTTCATCCCGTCAAATTCTCGGGTTAAATGAATATTGTTATCGGTATATGTAATCTTTGCAAATTGTAAATCTTCTTTTGTTGGACACGCCGGTTTCTTTAATGATTTTGCACCGCTAAATCCCCAAATGTTTATTTTTATTTTCAATCTACTCCTAAAATATTCCGTTCGTAACCTTCTGTTCCAAAAATATCATCAAACTCTCCTTGAGTTTTATCCATCGCGTCTTCTAAATATTCTGAAAACGCCCGAATTGGATTGTTCCTCCGCCCATCCTCAATCCAATTATTATCAATAAATTCTCTAAGCCGATTTAAGGAATCTAGTAAATTAGCTTTGCTTCTTATGTATCTCATAGTTATTTTCCCTTAACCATTCTGTGAATATTTTTTCATATTCCGCAGTGTCACTCTCAAACATAGGCAACCCATATTCGTATGGGTCCACGATACTAGCATAATCATCAAGTCTGGAAATTAAATCAAGGAAGTTTATTTTCTCCATATCATTCAATTTCTGCGAAATTTCTTACTTTATTAATCTGCTCTTCCATATCTTTGCGAAGATCGTATATTTCCATTACTTGAGTCATATTACTACCCGTTAGATATTTATAATGTTTGTCTTTAGCCTCTGCGACCGAAAACGCCAAAACCGGATAATCTTCCCAACTAAAAGTATCACAAATAACAAGCAAAAACATTGCTTGCTCTCCGACTCCATATCTAAACCAGTCTCGAAGTACGTCTTTTGTGATCATAAAATTTTTGGTCCCATAGGGATTTCCGCCCACCAAACTACGGTAAAAACCGCATCAATCTCTCCATCCCAATCTTTTCGGGATAAATCGAACCAATAATGCGATTCAGGGTCATCGGATTCCTTGTAGCCGATGGCGACTCTTTCAGAATCAGTTTCGTCTTGGTCTATGTATTTAATTAATACATTAACGTTTTTCGGCGGCAACTTCTCGGTTGTTTTGTGCCAAATGCAATATTCAGTCATGCCGTGATAGTATCACGGTTTATTGCTTTGTCAAATTTTTTTTCACCCAATAATCAGACCAATCGTTGCATTTTTCTGGAGGGAAAACAATTTTTATTTTATCCCCGTCAATCAGTTTCGATAATTTTTGTTTTAATTTTAGTGCGCCAGTATTTCCCGCTAACTCTTTATTAACGCCGCGATCTTCATTAAAAGAAATCCAGACTTTTTTCAAATCATAAATGCCTGTAATATAATTAATGATTTTCGAACTAGCTTTCGCGCCGAATCCGCAAATCGTATTTTTCTTCCCCATCTCCCATAACGCCAGTAAATCGCCTATCGATTCGACAATAATAATTTCTTTTTTCTCCCGGATAATCTTGTCATTCAGATACATCGGGAATAAAAAGCTAGATGACGGATTTAAATGTTTCCATTTAATAGTATCACCGGGCGGCTTGTCTCTATAATCTCTGCCGGATAAACCGACCAAATTATTAGTTTTATGACAGAAAATAGGCACAACATACCTATTTCTCATTTTGCCGCTGGACTCAAACCCAATCCCGAAAAGTTTTTGGGTATCTTCGGAGATAAACCTTTTATTAAAAAATCTATAATCTGGAAGCAGCCCCGTCAAAACCTCTTTATCTAATTTTGCATTCATTTGAATTTTTTGAACCGGCCTTTCCTGATCTTCTACCCTCTGGATTAACTCTTTAAGCTTTTCGTCAGTTAGGTTGCCTTGGCCCGTAACAAGGGTTATAAGGTCTTTGAACGAGCCAGTTGCACCAGTTACCCAATCTTTAAACCATCCCGTTTGTTGATGAACGCTCAGACTTGTTATTTTCTCTCCGCCCCTAAATTTAGCATTTGTCGTCCAATATCCATTACCTAACGATCGTAACTTATAACCGTTCGATTCTAAAAAATCCTGAATTTCTTTCATAAATTATATTCGAAGCGGTTGCTAACCACTAATTCACGTAAATTTTGCAAATCATCTTCCGAAAAGAACCTATTAGTTACTGACTTTCTAGACCCATCTTCAAATGTATGTTTTATTGCCCTGTATGCGGTTATTCCGAACTGCTCTCTTATTTTTTTATAAGATAGCTTTCTTAATTTTATAAGCAATAAAATCGCAATTATATCCCCATCTCTCGTTTTAGTGTTTGAAAACGCGTCTCCGCTTTTATACAGTCCCGTTTTTTTCGCGTGTTTTTTATTTTCCCTAGTTGTTGCCCATTCTAAATTACCTATATTATTGTTTTGCTTATTTCCATCTTTGTGATTAACTTCTGGTTTATTCTCTGGATTTAAAATAAAATATTGAGCTACTAATCGATGAACTTTTTTCGATATAGATTTCCTTATCCCCGTTTCACGAATAACTGCTAAAACATAGCCGTCTTTATCAAAAGACCTCTTTCTTATTTTGCCGGTTTTTGAATTTTTAACTCTTCCTAAATTAGAAATTTCAAATGGATAACATTTATCTATGGGAGCCCAGACTTCTATTTTCATACTAAATTAACATCCCCATCGTCATTATCATCCTTATCTTCCGAAGCAACTTGCCCCATATCATCCGCCGTCGAAGCTAAGTCACCAAGGCATTCCCAATAAAATGATTCCTGATTTAAATGTAAATAGTTATCTCGTAAACTTCCATCTGGCATTTTTACCGGTGTTAAAGCTTCCTTGAATCCCTTACCCAAGTCGCGCCGCTTTACATTTTTAAGAACGCAGTTCCCAAACTTTTGCCCCTCTTCCGCTAATTCATCCAAAGTTTTAAAACGTAAACTTTCACCGCGCGACACGTTATGATAAATCCGATCTGACATACCCCATGAGTTTTCCGAATCATCGTACTGTCCCGCCATTTTACCGCGAGTAATACCACCTTTATTTAACTGCAAAAAAGTATTAATTCCGGTCGGAACTTCCGATGTAATTAGGTTCTTTAAATCTTGAAGGTGATATCCCATCGTTGCCCATTCCGGCGCATTCGGATTATCGCCGGGCATTGGTTTCAAATAGTCATAAGTTGTTGGGAAACATGGACCTAGCTTACTTCCAAATGACGGAATTGTTTCACTAAACCGGCCTACATGAGTAAGCCAAAACCGCCGAATCACCGAACAGATTTCCGCTGATGTCATTCCGCCGACATTGCGAAATGCAAAAGTCTTTTTTAATCTTTCAATTCTCGGGCGAATTTTTTCATAAGCCTCTGCCATTTCAGGAACTTGTTTCCACAAACCAGTTTTTAAATAATAAGTAGGAATAACTCCTTTGGAAAACGAGCAAATTGCCCGCATCGCCATTTGATGTTCTGTCATCTCTCCAGAATCCATCCAAAGGGAGGGAACTTGGTATTTATCGCAAACATGAGACGCGAGAAAGAATCCGTAACTAGTATTATGAGTCAGAATATAACTATCTGTTACATACAGGCTATCTGGTGAGTCAATTTTAATACAAACAGATTTTACCTCCCCCACTAATTCAACGGATTTAATATAGCGATACTTTTTCTTTTTTCCGCCTTTGAAAAGTGCCTCTTTCCTTTTCAGTTGAAAAGGATTGATTCCGCTTTCTCTTTGGAAAGTTATATAGACTCTCCACAAATTTCGACAAAATACTTTTTCTCCGTTTTTCGTATAATATGTATTTTTTCTTTCTTTTATAGACGCTCTCGCGCCTAATGACCAAGCTATTTCCCTCACATCTCTAGCTAATCTTTCGGATGTTGAATTGAATGTCACAGAAGGTCTCCCCTTATCTATATTTCCATCGGTATCCATCAAGCCCCTCAATAGAGAAATTCTATCTTCGACTTTAGAATATTTGTAAAGATCGGGAATAAATTTTTCATACGATTTCAGACCATGTAACCCGATTTCCTTCAAGACTCTCTGGGTTGTAGAAGTCCTTGGGTCAGATATATTATCTATAGGTTCGAAATCAGCTCGCACAATTCGATAAGAATATTTATCCCCCTCTCCGACTTTTCGAACCTCGTCCGACTCTGGCAAAGATTTCAAAACGAAATCTAAAATTTCATCATCTGCTGTCGTAAAAACCGTTGATTTTCTTTCGGTTAAACATCCATCCCCGATTAAAACACCTAGCAAGTAAGGGTTTAATGGCAACTTTTGTCCGTTAAACTGTACAGGTTTGACAAAATTAAGCCCATGATTATCAACTAATGTTTCAGTAATCTCTTTTAAAGATTTGACGGTTGGTTGCTTATTAGTTTTATTTTTACGATTTTTATAAGTAGTCGTAAGCCAGAGATGCTCATCGCAAGAATAGGTAAAGCCACCATCATCGACAGTTACCTTAAAAGATTTTTTCAAACCTTGAGGGTAAACCCCCAAAACCTTTTTTTGTTGACCATCCGAACCAATTACGAAATCTCCGAATTCAATCTCTCCAATACGCTTCCATCCCATCGGCGTTAAAACTTTACAGTTTATATCCTGCGCTTTTCCTACATTGCTTCGTGACGCCGTTGCGTTAATATCGCTGGGCGTATAAAGCGCGTCATATAAATGATTGAACCGGTCAAAGGGGGAGAAATAACCGAATTCAGTAATTGGATTCGCCGCCCGCTCTTCCATCATCGCCTCGACAGTATCAAAAATAAAACTGAATTCTTTTCCCCCGTCACGGGTATAAAGGGATATATTCCCTTCGTATAGCTGATCTGTATAGGTGATAATATCTTCTAAAGGTTTTTCCCAATTTTTCTTCTCTCTTAGAAAATTACCTACATTTTTCGCCGCTTCGAAGCGTTCCCGAAATACTTCTATTTTAGCTAGTCGGCGACAAAAATCCAACGTCCCCTCCTCCGTTAAGGAAACTCCTACTTTAATTTCCTCCAAATGCTCTAATAGACTGCCGCCGCTTAGCTCTTCGAAACTCATTCCTAAATTCGAAATACGAGTCGCGATAAGATATGGGTTAATATCCTCTCCTTCTTTCGCCGCTTCTCTAATCGCAGAAAAGCAATTCGAGTATAACTTGCTTCTATATGCGTTTTCCGAGAACTGTAATGGCAAATCCGCCAAGACTTTTGGATTTTTTAATAAACCCGCAATCGAATACCTTTCTGCATCGATATCATAAATTTCATTTTGTTTAGCCATAAGTATACGAAAATTCCTTGTTGCTAGCTTACGCTAGCGTTTTATTTCTATTTATTCTTCTTCGTCGGGACTATCTCCCGATAATCCTTCTAAGATATCTTCGGCTAAAAATTTAGCCCCCGCACCCAAATTCGCGCCCGTATAAACTTGCGTTTGAGTCATTAAAGCGAAAAAATCGCTATTGCTATAAAAATTTGACTGAACTTCGAATTCACCCGCTTCATTCAAGAAGATATAAAGAAAAGAACCGTTATGGGAAAACTCTTTACATTGCTCAATGAATCGCGCAGGAAGGATGAACTTTTCTGGTTCGTTTGGGTTGAAGTCGTTATTTGACATATTTTTATAACTCTATCGCATGTTTTGAAAAATGCAATACATTCTTTATCTATTTACACCGATTCTTGAATTAATACTTCATGTCTCAAATCATCTTGCTGATGAAGCCATACCGCGCATTGGCGATAAAGTTCTGGATTGGGATTGAAATAAATATCTTCCCCCACTTCTATGAAGCGAAGTTTATCCCTATATTGTTCGGGAATATATTGCTGAAAGAACTCCCGCATCGTTACGATAACATCCGCCCAATTAAAAAGCATTTCTAGCGTTTCTGGCTCATTTCCTTCGAATCCAGCCGCGATGGCATCATGACCCGCGCCGTATTTCAAAAGACTGGCCATAGCATTGCTACGGGACACGCCGCCGCGACAGATGCATAAGACTTTCTTTTTGTTTGGATTTTTGACTTTTCCGCTTTTGACTTCAACTTTTAAGCCAATAGACGCCATTGTTTTTTCAAATTTGTTAATAGTATTCATTGTTTACGTATCTCTGGGCTCTACTACAATCTTTCTTCCCATTATTTCGCTAAGATGATCTAGGGTCGGTCCCGCAACTGGACCAAAGTCCTTCCCCTGCTCGTTGAAATTATGAAATCCACCAGTTTGTTTTGTAGCTGGATTAAAAAATTTACAATAAATGGGGATTTTGTATTTAAAACAAAGTTTAAGAAGTTCGTCCCCCTTTTCCATTACCGCCTGACTTAAATCATCCATTTCATCTGTATCTTTTTCAGAACCGTCTTCAAATTTAATTTTCATAAATATATATCGTACTCCTTTTCAAACCAATCTCTTGTTAAGGGTAAATCCTCGTCTGTAATTCTCACAAGGGTAAACCCATTTCGTTCTAAATGCTCGTCTTTTAAATTATCTCTTCTCATACTTGCTCGGAATCCGTACAAATTCCTATGAAAATGTTGAGAATATTTATTATGCTGAATCCCGTCAAACTCGCAAGCGATTGATAATGAAGTATTTACAAAATCACATCTTAAACGGGTTCTCGGGATTAAAAACTCTTCAAGCCACACATACTGCTTGGCATGTTTTGCAAAAAAGTCTTTACAGTGTTGCGCCCCTTTGCTCGGGGCTTTTTTCTCCCAATCTATAACATATTTAAAAATATTAATAGAAATGACTCTATTGTTTTGTAGAATCCATTTCATTACTCTAGTTCGATTTCCGTCGCCACCGGCGCGACTGTCATCAGCGACTGCATTTTTTTAGTAAGAACTTTCGTTACCGCCTCATGGTTTTCTAAATATTCCATAAAGACTTTGATCCCTTGAAACTTTTCTGGAATTTCTGGGTCAATTTCCATTAATTCTTTTCTCAAACTCTCGCGGACAGTTAGCCATGAGCCCTTTCCGCTTTCTTTATAAAGCAGTTGATATGTTTGCATCCAGTCCGCAATATCCGATTCGATCCAAACGCAATTGCCATTGCTACGACCATATTTTACTTTATAATCGAATTTAACGTCATACCGTTCAGTATCTGATTTACGAATTAATCCATGAACCGTATGTCCAATTTTATCGTTTGTTTTAGGATCGTATTTAAGCGTTGGGTTTTCTAAAATATAATCTCCTTCGTATCTACCTAAGAAATCAATAACTGTGGAAGCTTGATATTGAATATTCGTCCCTCCCGAACTTCCACCTTGTCTTAACGGGTCTTTGGCGTATTTATCGATTTTCGGCGCGGCGCTCTGTTGCGACGTTCCCATGAAAATATGCTGACCGCTATTAAATGGCAAGGCGAGTAAACACCATAATTGCTTAGTAAGATAAGCCGATCCTGCAACAATTCGCGCCTCCCCCAACTCTTTGGGGATATCCGCTTCCCTCATTAAGTAATCCATACAATCGATAAAGATAATAAAATTTTCGCGATCTTCCTTCTTTCTCATCGCGTTCGTCTTTACCAGATTCACTAGGAAATTAGCGATTCCTTCGTAAACATTCATTGGAAGAATTAAACAAGTCCCATTCTCCCAATGTTCTGGGTCTTCAACAAACGGAACCCCCGAACGCCCTTTAATTTTTTTCGTCAAACGCGCTTCTGTCGGGATAATCAGCGCCCTAGATTTCGGGCGCGTTTCTAAGAAGTTTTTAATAATTAAAACTCCTTCTGAGGACTTTCCTGAACTTGGCGGTCCAAGTAAACGAACTTGCGTTCCTGAATCGATTCCGCCTTCTAAATGCTCATCAATAGAATAAACCCCCGTTGATACCTTAAACGGTTCGTCTGGGTCATTATAAATATGAGCTTTGTGGTTCTTAAAAAATGCCCGTGCTAATAGTTTTACTGAATCAACGGACTCTTCTGGTGTGCTGTCTTTTTTTGGTTTTGCCATAATAATCTATTACTTTTAAATAAAAACCCTAAATTCGCCATTCTTATTGAATTGGCGCTATAATCTGTAGGGGTTTCTTATCTTTTCTTGTTACTTCTGCTTTGATTTTCCCGATATTAACATAAATATCGTTTTTGTCAATCCCGCAAAGTTCTGACACGTTGCGCTTGATTAACTCTATTATATCCGATTTTTCGTAATTAATCGAGTTCAATCTAAAATTCTTGTTTTCCAGTTTATTGCTGGATTTGGGATATCGCTTATCTGTGGCGGTATAAAGGGTTTACTCCCATCAAAAAATTGTGGTGGCGGTTCGGGAATATTAAAAGTCTCTTCTAAAGTTGGTTCTACAACTTTAGGTGTAGGTTTTTTGCATCCTCCCGCTTCGCCCACCGCCCCATCGATAAAAACTTTATTAGCGTTCTGAATAGCTTGGTTAATTGTATAAATCTCGTCTTTTTCGGGAAACGTTTTCCCCATGCTCGGCGGCAACCCATCGCCATTCATCCAAGGCTGATACTCAAGATTCATTAAGTAGTCTGAAACTGTTGGGATACAGTTTAAATCTTCAAGAACGTGTTGTTCAAAAATATCTCTAACGCTAACCTTCTTGCCTTCGGAATTAGTAATGGTGTGACCGAAAACCTGCTCTCCTAAAAAAATTCCGAAACTTGAGTGCAAAATGCATCTGTGCGCGTTTGTAGGGAAGTGAGCTTTTGATTGATCCATCCAATCATGTAATTTAAGGTAACAGTCTGGCGTTCCTCCCCATTTTTTGGCGGAACTTTCGGCGTGATACGTTGGTTTCATAGTTTTTTACATTTCCAGTATTTAGATTTTCTTTTACCGCTAGACAAACTAGTAAAAAAGGAATTACTTAATTTTTCGTTTCTAGCTAACTCGCTTAAATTGTTAATTATTTTAACCTCCCCACTCGGGAATGTTACTTCATAAGTAAAAAATCTTTTATCTTTTTCTTGATTTTTAGGATTAGGTCTATCTAAATATTCCCACTTAAAACCCTTCCCAATCTTAGTCTTATCGCTAGGGGAAAGGCATTTACTAATTATTCCGTAAGGAATATTTAGCTGCTCCGACGCTTCCCGAATACAACCCCATATTTTTATTAAATTATTTTCCAAATCTAATTGCTTTACTGGTTTGCCCGTTTTCATCTTATTCCCAAAGTTTGGATTATTTTCGCCCATTCTTGCCCGACTCATTTCTAGTTTATATTTCTCGGCCTTCTCTATTCCAATAATCTCTTCCCATGCCTTACCCTTATTTTTACAAATATGACCGGAAAGACCGTCTCCGCCATCCGTTAAATTGGTAAGCGGTCCTAAATTTGCATTTTTTCTTCCGATTTTAGAAATAATTTCCATTTCGAGTTTTAAAGATTCTTCTTCTACTAAATCTGTTTTTAGCTTAACCGCGAAATCTTCTGGGTTGAATTTAGCCTCAATAATTTTTCTTATTTTATTTGTCTTTAATTTATTGTTGTCATGATCAAGGTGATATTCAAAAAAATGTTTTTTTATTCTTTGTTTGTTACCCTTGCCTACATAATAAGGCTCAAAATCAAAAATCAAATCATTGTAACGATAAATTCCCGGTTTTCTCGGGTCTAGAAAAACATAAACATAATAATCCATGCATATCTTTACACATACTCTCCGATATCTCGAACATATTATTTACAAAATTTCATATAACCAACTTTTTTATCTGCTGCGGGCTGAACGCTAATACTCTTAAGTTCTCGCGGCGATTCTTTTAACTTTTTAACTTTAATTTTTTTATCTCTGTTTAGCTTTTTCTGATAGATGTTCCAAAACATCTCCAGCTTTTTAAGCGCGGCGTCTCCTAAAAGAGTGCTTAAATTTTTAACCTTAAACTCGCAAGGCAAATTCTTCCAAAATTGCAAAGAATTGAATTTCTCAACGAGCTTGAACGCCGTCGTGTAATCCCGATGGGAATTTAAATACCGTTTATCGAGGAACTTATCAATAATATACTTCCCAATTTTATAACGCGAGTCACAAAATATTCGCGAAGAAACTGCGGATTTATCAATTGGCTTGTCACTAAGTTTTGTTTTTTTATTTTTCGATCCTTTTGGTCGTCCCATTATTTTGGAGAGTGTTTTGGGCAATTTAGGCAAAGTCCCGGACTTAAAGGAAATATTCGCAATTCATAGCATTTATATCCTCGTTTCAAATTTCTTTGCCCGCAACATGCAAGCTTCATTTCTTCGATTTCTTGATCGGAGCGATGACGGCAAGTTTCGAACTTATTAGTATCCGTTGGGGCGGCACCTAACTTTGTAATTTTAACATCCCCTATCCAATGAACGAAGCCGTCTGACATATGTATATTTACACTTGTTTGTCATCGAATTCAACAAGACTTTTGCCAATTTCTGTCAAAACAAACTTCCCATCTTCTACCCTCATAGCCCGAAAAGAAAGAAACAATTCTAAAGTAGCTTCCGGCGCTAATTTCGATAGCTCTTCTACCTCTTTGCCTTCTAAATCTTTTAATAGCTTGGGGTTGAATGTAATAAAATTCATTATCCGTTGTTGGGAGTCGCCTTTTGCACGGCCTTCTGAATAATCGTTACAGCTTCATAAATATGTTCTGTTGGAAACTTAGAAATATCCGAAAAATCTTCTTTAACTAATCCTCGTTTAATCATATTCGCCTTAAACTTTTCAAATGAAATCCCGCTATTTTCCAATGTCGATTGTAAAATTGACACCGGATTATTGATAGAAGGAGTTGTTTTCTTTTCTTCCTCCTTATCTGGACCTACTTCATCAAACCCTGTAATCTCAATCCCTAACGCGTTTCGTGTCGCGCGTACAAAAGCCCTATTCCCAGCGATACAAGTTGTAAAGCTTTGTGCCCAAGAATTAGTATTCTCATGGTGACTATCTCCCTCACCGGAATAAATAACTTCCGTTGGTGTTTCATAATTAGGAATTAGAGTTAATTTGCAAGTTACGGCTGAAAACCCCGCGCTTGCCTCTGCAATTTTATAAATAATACTTTTACATCCCCGAATGTCTAAAATATATTTAAATCCATGAAGAAGGACAAGAAGTTGTTTGTCATCCAATTCTTCCGTCTTTAACGCTTTTAAATCTGTTCCCGGCGGGAACTTATCCCGATTAGGAACAAGATATTGATTCGGAATCATTGCCCGCCAATCAATTCGGCCATTAGATTTGAATTTATATTCTACGCCCGGCAGGAATCCATAACAATCTCTTGTCCACGATTTAACTTGGGCTTCATATCTATGTCGATCTTCCGCTACAACTACATCTTCTGGAAGCGTTTCTATTTTTTTAGGTTTAGCCATAATTTTATTTATGTAGATTACCGCGAATCTCTGCTAATGTCCAGTCTTTTAATAGCTTGGAGTTCTCAAAAACATTAATATACTCACAGTTTTTCAACTCTTTCCATGTGACTTGATCTTTGTGATAATATTCTCCCTTTTCGTTTTTATAGACCGCCACTAACCCAACTGCGGAATTCTTTGTTCCATCGCCGGTTTTAGGCTTTTTATAAATATTGAATTCTTCGTCATTAATTTTCGTATAGGTGGCTTTTACCGCGTAACCATCCGTATCGCGAGTTACATACTGATATGTGAAACTTCCGATTCCGAAAACAATATTTGTGCTAGCGAATCCTTTTGCTTTAAGTTTCGCACAAATCGCTTCGGCACGACCAAGGGTAATCGAATCTCCATAAATAAGACCAACATGGCTATCTAAGATTTTATAGCCTTTTTCGGTAGTTGTTCCACCGAAAATATCCCAGAGGCATTGAATCGAACCTTTAATTTCTGATTCTGATAACTTTTCTAGAGAATTTACGTCTACATAATACGGATTATCAATTTTTTTCTCGTCAATATCTTGATCAATCAAAAGAATTTCGTCTTTATCTTCTTTATTATACCCGCAAACAACCTTCACTGGATCGCCAGTATCAGGACGGAATACCACCTTACCATTACGCGCCATAATAACATCTTTAAGCGCACGGGCCGTATTCGTAATCGTATTCCAGTAATCAAAAGAATCAGAAACAATAGCAACCGGACCTTCTGGATAAACTTCGGTAATCAAATATTTAACATATTCAATATCCGCTAAATTCATCAACTCGTCTTCCATTACCTTTTCGCCCGCCGAAGTTTTTTCAATTCGAATTTTCTTAACGAAATTAAGAATCACAGAGCAAGCAACGCTATGTTCTGTTGCGCCAATACTTCCGCCAATTAACTCTTTATCACTATCCGCATTATAATATTCTTCAAGCCAATCAATCGCGGGAATCGTATCCGTCCCCGTAAAGCTTAGCAAGTGCCCGCCGCCGCTCATACAAGCCGCTTCAAGCCCAAACATTCCGCGCATACTAAAATCATGCCCTTGCCACTGAACGAAATTAGTATTCCCTACCGTTTCCATAGCGTATTTGTTCAATAAAATACGATACTCGTAAGCCGTTGTTGCACTAGTGCATGGTCCCCAAGTGGTTACGCTCCAAAGGGTTTCTAGAAAATTTGTCAGCCAAAAGAATTCTGGGATAGTATTGTAAATAACCACGCTCGGAATCCTAAGTTTAACTCTTGAGCCTTCGGGAAGAGCCCAAATACTAATTGGTAAATAACCCAAATCATGAAGAGCCTCGATATGATCTGTTCCTACTTGGTTTGGACCGAGATAGTTATTAATTCTCCGCGCATATTTTTTAATAACTTCCGCTTTCGGCTTTCCAAAGAAGTTTTCATTCCATTGCTTAATAAGATATTCTTTGTAAAAATATTGATCACCGAAAACAACGGTCATCGAATCTGTTAGGACATCTCGGCGCGTAGAACGCGCAGTTCTGTTAGCAACAATCAACTCTGTGCCTTTCGCGTATTGTCGCCGATGATCTGCCTTATAGCCGTCTTTAAGCGTTACTGGATTAATATTCATATTATTTAAGAAGGTTCTGAATTTCTTCTAATTCTAATTCACGCCGCTGTTCTGTTGAAATAAGCGCGTCTAATCGTTTCTCTAGGTCTTGAAGCTCTTTCTTTTTTGCGTTTACACCCACTTGAGCCGCTCGCGCTTTGATATCCGAAAGCCAGTCTGAAAAAGTATAGCCCATCCATTTTGGAATGGGAAGTTGTAAAAGCGACGCGGCTTGCCTATAGGCTTCGCTTTTCGTTAAGATGAATGCATATAAATCAACTAAAATCGCCGTATCTGACACCGCCTGTAAATTTACGCGCGTATTAAGATTGTTCGCCTCTGTTCCCAGAGAACAGTTCGTTAGATATTTTGGCCGTTCGGCCTTTTCAATTTCCTTTTGTTTGTCTTTTACTTTATTAAAAAGTGTTAATACCAACTCATCTGTTTTTGTATTCATAATATCAATATATCAAAGATTATTAAAATCGTCAAGCTTAAATCTGCGCCCATTTTCCAAGGTGATGAACAAATTACCCATTTCCCTTTGTTTTACTTCGTCTTCGGTTTCAAAATTATTTTCTTTGGGATGGTTCGGCCAATAAGATTGGCGCTCCCGGACTTCTTCAATAAAAGTCTGGGTAGTTACGTTTAATCTCGGCGTTATTTGCACGCGGAATCCTTTAAAAACATATTTTAGTACCGTCTGATCGTATTGATGCTGCGGGTCGATGCTCACAGCACTTAAAATATCTCCGTCTAATTTAAAATATAGACCCGTCTTTTTAAGCTTTGCTCCGTAGTAATCTATTTTTGCGCTAAGTTCCAAATTAGGAATTACTTTCTCCACTTCCCATTTAACGATCTTCGAAGAATTCGGCGTTTTTTGAAACTTTTCAATAATCCCGGCGTAATTTTCTACCGGCCCATCAGAAACCTGTTCAGCCAAGAAGGCTATGCCGCTTTTGGGCTCGAAAGTTTTCCCGTTATCAGAAGTAAAAATAAACGACTTTTTACATTTCCTTTCTCCCTCTTTATAATACCAACCCTTCCATTGATACCATTCAAATTTACCAACGTAAACGATTGTCTCTTCTCTCTTTGTTTTGTAGGACGCGCCCGGAACTAAATTTCTTGCGCTAACCTTTTCTGATTGAAGTTTGGTAAAATTCGTCCCTTTCTCAAATTCCCAAGAAGAACACGGTAACAAAACCAAATCTTTCCCGTCCCACGAATATACAAACTCTCCCTCTAAACCCTTACCTTTCATGCAGTTAGAGCTTTCTAAAATATAAAGTAGATTGACAATATTAATTTCGAACTCAAATCCTCGCGGATCAAAAACGCGCGCATAGGTTTGCCGCGTATCCCAATGAGATTTTTCGCCGCCAACTTTTTTATTTAACACGAAACCCGAAGTCGGGACGTTATCAAACTCTAGAACACGAACTTCTTCTCCATAAACGTCCCCTTTTTCAATATATTCTCTTTTTTGATAATCGTAATAGCGTTCCTTTTTCTCTCCTTCTTTCTGCCTCCAGCTTTCCCATGAATTCTCTTTCCGCCACTTCTTGCCATCAAAGGCAATGACGTAAGCAAGTTTGCCTGAATAAGTGTCTGAGCGCAGATTAAAACCCGCTTTACATTTCTTAGGAATAAATAATTGAGTATTCATTTTGGATTAAAATTACAAAAAATTGCATCTGGGAAATATTCTTCGATCATTGCGGAGATGATATGCCAATTTCCGCCGCCTCTGTCACAGCCGCATAGAAATGGGAAATAGATAGGCTCTAAAGCTAAAGCCTTTGCTTCTTTCATTGATTTGATTTCTGGTAATGCTTTCTCCCAAGCCCCATAGCTTGTATATCGTTTCCCATCATAACCAAACTTATCTTGTCCGAATAAATTAACCACATACAATTTAGGTTCAACTTGAATAAACTGAATTGTCCCAAGTAATTTATATTGAGGGGTTAGCTGAAAGTATTTTTCAAAATATTCGAAAACAATTGGCCATTTATTCCTAATCCCCAGCGCCACGCCGCTTTTCATCGCCCCTTGACAGTTCACTTGTTGGACGATCACGCCGCGATCTACGGTTAGAATATCTTTATTGATTATTTTCATACTGTAATGCTAATTTAGTTTTTGTATTAGTCAAGATTTAATTTCATAAAAATAAGCTCTAGTGTAAATATGCGACTATGGCACAACTTATTAAACCACAAATAAAATGGACACCCGAAAAAATCGAAATTCTAAAACGAGAATATCCCAACGGGGATAAAACCAAACTAGCGACCCTTTTGGGAATTTCTCGGAAAACATTAAAAAACGCAGCTAATCGATTCAACGTTGTGTCTACATTAGACACGAATCTTTATAAATTAAAGTTATTGGCGAATTTTGACGATCTTGAAACTATGTATTGGCTAGGTTTAATTATTGCAGACGGAAATATTTCTAAGGACGGTTACTTGAGGATTTCATGCTCTGAAAAAGACGCCTCTCATTTACTTTTACTTTCTGAAAAGCTAGGCTCTAAAATTAGATTCTTCTCGACAAAAACTGCTTATAGCTCAGAAAAAAGAAATTATTGCTCTCTGTGTTGTAAAGATTCGTATTACGGCGTTATAATTAACCAGTTTTTTAATATTGAGGCTTCTAAAAAAACTTATCAACCTGTTGATCTAAGTAAAATCTCAGATGATATAAAACTTCTCGCTTTTTTCATTGGATTTTTTGATGGAGATGGGTGTTTTGGGAAAAATTCTTTGAACGTAGCGCAGTCTCTAAAAATTGAACTTCACTCTTCATGGCTGACGACTTTACAATTATTTTCCGAATTATTAGCTAAATTTGGTATAAACTCTTCTGTGGGTATTAATTCTCGTGGGTTTTCTTCTCTTCGTTTGTATAAACAAGCGAGTCTACAAAAACTAAAAACTTTTGTATTAGAAAACTCTTTACCCGTCATCTCTCGTAAATGGGATTTAGTTAGATAGAAAACCTTTTTACTAAATCCGTCCCTGCATTACTAATAGAATTAGTAGTATATATTTGCTCTATCCCTGAATCTTTAATTTTGTCCTCATCAGCAATCCCTTCGTAATGAGAAACTGATAAAACTACATGCTTTGCACCTTTATTTTTAAGAACTTTTGATAATTCAATAAACGTCCTTCCGCCACTACAAATATCATCTTGAATCCAAACCGTTTTCCCTTTTAAGTCTTTTTTCGTTGCGTCTAAGGTTGTTCGCACAATTTTACCGGTAGAAACATCTCTAAGCTTCGTAGCGCAGTAAATTGGCCCCTTATAGCCAATAAACGTCGCATTCTTATAAATCTTTTTTAACGCGCCGCCATCTGGACTCACCATCACAAAATTTTCTCCAAAATTCTTAATAATGTCATCTTTGGCGTTAAAAAGATAATACGGATCAATATGTCGAATATTTTCTATTAGCGCGTCGGAAATATCGCTATGCGGGTCTAAAACCCAAACCGTTTCATAATTTTGCGCGTTAATTAAATTCGCGAAAACTTTAAGCGAGAAAGGCTCTCCTTGAGCCATAACTTTATCTTGTCTCGCATAAGGGATATAAGGGAATAACGCCGAAACTCGGACTTTTCGAAACCGGCGCTTCGCCGCGTCAGTTGCGAGCAATAATTCCATAATATTCTCAGCAGAGTTTAATCGATGACGAATCAAAACGTCGGTGACTAAATCAATATTATGTTCTAATTTTATATGAGTTTCGCCGCCCGAAAAGCGAAATTTGTTTACGGCTAATGGCACTTTTATTTGCGCCAAGAAGTTTGGGTCCAAATCAATTACATGAGGATTCGTCATGCCGACTATTATAGCCGGTTTTAACAAATAGTCAACTTAATTTGTCGTAAATCATCAAGAAAAATTCATCTTCCCATAATTTCGGGTCATCGACGGGGATAAATAAATTAGAGCCGTCTGAAATCGGGATATTATTTTTGAAGTTGTAATAACTGGCGAAGCTATGGTTTTGCGCAAAAATAATTTTAGAGCTTTTCGCACGTGTTTTTTCTCCAATTTCAATTCCATCTGGCCTTTTCCCCACCGGTTTCGCAAAGATAATAGAATGCTCCGATAATTTTAATCTCGTTTCTCCCATTTCTTCGTTGCTCTTCTCTGTGACGAGAATCGTCGGGATTCCAGACTTCATTAATTTAATCGCAAATTCCGTATCGCATTCCTGATCTACTTCATAAATCACTCTATCGATATTTCCCTTTAGATGTAACAGAATATCAAAGCGTTCAATCGGTTTATTGATATATAACGCGCATCTCCTCGTCTGAATCTGAGCAAAAGCGATTTGTTCAGTACCTCCCCAATCTAATTTAATTGTGGGGATCATTCCGGGGAATTGATCTGGCGGCAACAAAGAGCTATCGGGAACAATTTGGATAAAAGACGCCAAAAAGCTATTTCCAATATATTTTGTTTTTATTTCGGGAAATTTAATTCCCAGAATTTTAGAAATTGCTTCTACGATTAATTCCGGTTTAATTCCTTCGGCGGGTAATGGCACGGCGTTCGGATTATAAGAATAATTTTCGTTCTCGGAAAATTCTGGTTCTAAAAGAATCTGTTTATTTTTGTTCCCCCAATATGGACCACAAGATTCGGGAGGGCTAATACTATAAATTCCGACAATTGGAGTTTCTACGGCAGACGCCATATGAATAAACGCCGTATCTACAGAAACCACAGCGAGCGCATTTTCAATAATATACGCCGCTTGCGAAAACGATGTTTCTCCATTTAGTCTACGCGCGCCTTGAAATCCCGGCTCTTCTTTCCCGCCTAATTGAACTATTTCGATTCCGTTCTCCTTTAAATTCGGCAAGATAATATTAATTACCTCTTGGAAGTAAGGATATGTTTTACCGGGCATCGCCCCCATACAACCAATTACAATATATTTTTCTGGCGTCGGGAAAAAAGTTCGATTGATAATTGGTTTATCGATTTTAGCTCCCAAGGCTAAAGAGTAACGTTCAACAATATGCATATAATTAAATTTTTTCCTGCTTGGCAATATACCAATCTAAATATCTTTGGATATCTTCATTTCCAATTCGTCTCGTATCTTCAAATCCCTTTTTAATATCTTCCGGCGTTAAAGGCTGTTTAATATACCCCGCCACCTTACCAATATGCTTTGCCTTCAACGCGAATAAATCACAAACTCCAAATGGGAATGGGTCTTTGTAACTAATTTGGACTAACCCGCCATTAAGTAAGAAAAGAGAGTATCCGAATTCATTTTCTAAAATTTCAAATAGATCGTTTGGAGTCTTGTTGAAAAACTTTAACGTATGCCCATTACATTCAAATAGAATTACTGGTTCAAACTTGTTAAGCAACGTTCTCGCCCCTTTGATCGCTTCAATTTCAAAACCCTCAATATCCATCTTGATAAAATCGAGAGCTTCCAAGTTTCCTAATAGGTCGTCTAATTTAACACATTTGACTTCTACGCCGTTTTGAGACTGATCTCCTAAGACATGCCCGCCTGAACCGCCGCCCGTAAACTGTAGCGTTCCTTCTTCGCTCCCCGCCGCGACATTGTGGACCGTAAGATTATCAAACCCATTACAATCTTTGTTATTTTTTAAAAATCTAAAGTTTTGGGGAGAAGCCTCTACGGCAATGACTTTATTTTCCGTGATGCTCGCCGCAATTAAAGAATAAGTCCCAATGTGACCGCCAATATCTAAAATCGTTGATCCTTTCTCCCAAAAAAGGGAAGAAGCGTTTGCTAGGTCTAGCGCCCACATATTACCGCCCTTCAAAAAGTGAATAACCGGGTCTTGCTCGTCTGAATCAAAGCTAATCATTATTTGCGTTGGGAGATTATTCCCAACTTTGACATTGTAATTTTTAACTTCAACCTTCATATTGTAACTTTAAATTAAGATTATCTTTCCCAAGAAAATCGAACGGTCCAATCTGGACCCCGTTGCGAGGATGCAGGCTTTTGAAAACAAGTGGTTTATTTCTGCCTTGACCTTGCAATAATGACTGCTGATCAAACCACGGTTGGAAGTCAATAATCAAATCAATATAAGGATTACCCTGAAAAATATCACGATAAGCTGGCTCTACCGAAATAACTAATTGATTGTTGGGATATTGCTCTCTTAAGGATCGGAAAAGTCCACTTAGCATTACGCAATCTCCCGCGCTCTTTTGGAAGACAACCAATACCGCATTTTCCTTAACGCCAATTCTACGTAAATACTGTTCCGGCGACTCAGCGGCGGGAAGCTGTTTATTATGCTCTCTTGCTACATGGCGGAAATAATCCACCATTTTATTCTTAGATTCATTTTTATCCACCGCTTGCGCTAGCATTTCTTTCCAGTATGTAAATCCTTCATGATCTGGCTCACGGCATAAAATTAATTGATATAAAGATTCAATAAATTTAGACTCGTCGCTATTTTCTGGAATTAAAGCTTCGGGGTTATTCGGAGTTGTGTCCCAAAAATTATATTCTCCTTCGTATTCTGGCATTTTATCTAGAATCTTTTCCCATTGTTTTGCCACTACTTCAATTGAATAGTTTCTCAAAACAAATTCTTTACCCGCCCGACCTAATTCACGCCGTTTTGCGACGCTTAAATCTAACACTTTATTTAACCCTTTAACTATAGAGAATGGGAATACTGCCGCCTTCTTAAAGTCCGTGCCTACTTCGTAAGTAAAATTTTGATCGGCAATCAAAGTTCCCTTATCCGCGCCGCACTGTTCTTCAAAGCAAGAATACTCGTTGGCGATTGTTGGAATTTCCGTAAGTTTGGCCTGACTTAAAAATAGCTCAAATCCTCCAGATGTAATACAAAGAACGAATACGTCTGCTAAATTTAAGAAATCGTTAATTGTTGATTCCGGCGCAAAGTTTCCTATCCCCACGCAACGAACTGAATTTTTTTCTCCTGTGCGCGGATTATCAAAATCGCCCGTTCTCGGAGCTAAATAAAAAATTTCTCCCGTCACTCTACACCGATAAGGTAATAATAAATCATCCTCTTTTAAACCCTGTTCTTTAGCATGTTTAATTAAGGTCCACCCCTCATTTACATCGGTATATAATAATAACTTTGTTTTTAACTCTGGGTGTTGCTTTTTAAACTGGGCAAAAGCTTCGATAGTTTGCGGAAATAGCTTTCTTAACTGATTTCTGCTTCCGGTCGATACCACGAAAGTATCTAACTCAATACCGTACTGCAAGCGCAACTCGGCTCGTTTGTTTTCGGGGAGTCGAAAAAAAGACTTTTCATTCACACATCCGCTTAGGGTCTTAACCCGCCGCCATCCTTCTATCTGTTCTTTCGCGTGACTTCTTTTAGATTCCTCCATCGTTGGCAGCTTAGCTTCTAACTCATCCGCCATCCGATGGAATTCCTTTTCGGCAAACGATGCCCAAACATAATGGTTTTTAACTTTATGGGCTTTTTGCACCGCACTCTCCAAAAGGGGTAAACTATCGGCGGTCCAATAGGCAATACAATTAATTTTATTCCAGAATTTCTTATCTACGGCAAAATCTGGCGCACCCCACCAATCTTGCACACCAATATAAACATCGGGTTTAAAATCTTTCACAACTTCCTCAAGAAGCGGCTCTCCATAAGAAAGCATTCTGCCAAAATTTGGGTCTTGATTCGCGCGGTTAATAATATCGTGCCTATCCACTGGAATAGCTGGATAAGTTCTCCACGGAAACTTTAGATGATTGTTATCGTTATTGGCGAAACCGCAGGCAAAATTAGCAATTTCATATTTACCCGTTCGATACAGGTAACTTAAAATAAACTTAGTATAATTGCCGAACCCTGTCGGATGCGTTGCCGGGTCCGAGTGCCAAAGGATTCTTTTCTTTCTAGTTGCCATATTTTACTCATTATATCCAATAATAAATAAAATATCAACTTTTATCTTTAAGTAATATCTAGCATTTCTTCGCTAGCTAACTTAAGCTTGACAAACTCTATAAATTGTTGGTGTAAATTTTTCGTTGCTTGTCCCGTCAAGCCTAACAACTTTCCGATATTTTTAAATCGCCGCTCTTTGTTATCCCCGTAATATCGGAGACTCATAATCATTTTAATATTAGGATTGCTATGTTCTTCCGCTAAAAACATAATATAATCGAGTAGCTCTGTTTTTTTTTCCGAAATTCGGCGGAAATCATGAATCGGTTTATCCGCCAACGCTTCAAGTTTTTCCGGCTCAACGGCTGAAATATGATATTGCTTTTTTGCCGCTTTCGTTAAATTTAACGCGTGGAATCTGGCGTAGTTACATAAAAATGATCCATACTCGCATTTCCGCGTGTCATCAAATTTTAACGCTGCTTGCCAAACTAATAACGGAGTATCTTTAATTAAATCTGTTGGCGCAATTCCTGTGCCACCACCGTATTGATAAAGAGTTTTAGCGACTAAGCCGCCGTGACGTTGAGCTAATTGAGTTATCGATTTGTCGATATCTATGTTATTTTTAATATTTTGGACTAAAGAATAGTCGGGAGTAACAGTCGTCATTTTAAAGAATTTCTAATTTTTTGCGCCTCTTCGTGAATAAATAACTCAATTCCAGACCACACCAGAATAGTATCTATTTCTGGATTATTAGAAACTTCGTAGTAAACGGCCCCATCACTGGGATATTGACTTTGATGTTTAACAATTAACTCCGTAATAAAAACCTTTTCTTTATCTGAGATTGGTACCGCTCCGGGGAAAAACCCCGACTTCCGCTTATAGTTGCGGATATAGCTATCCAACTCTTCCGATAATGTTTCTTTCTGTTTTTTCACAAAAAAAGGATTTATAGTGCTCTAAAAACTGACTTACATAATGATTACACCAGTTTTCCACACTTTCACCGTTTTGTGGGTCTGTCCAGTTCACATGGTAATGAGCTACGTTTTTAATAATCGGGTCGTTTTCGTTTTCATCTGCATTAGTCGATGGGATTTCAAATCGCCTCCCGCCCTCAGTTACCCATTTAGTTACATGCAGGGCGATACCGGGAAACTCTCTAACTAAAGAATATTCATCATTTTCAAATCGATTATACCTCCAATCCCCAATGATAGCATATTTAGGGTTATCTTTCCGGATTTCATCCGCGATTCTGTTTCTAAAGAAAGAGCCCGCGCTTATTAAGCGTTTTTCCCGACCAAATTCGATCAACATCGATCTAAACTTCTCTTTTTCTTCGGATACTTCCGAAAAAGAATCTAGTCCATAAGTTTCCCAAATAAGGGGTTTAAGTTCTTTTTTAATGACATAGGCAAAATTATAGACCTTTGCTGAGTCGCCAAGTTGCTTTGCCAAAAGTTTGGCGAAAGTTGATTTACCGGCGCGTTGCCTTCCGCCGACGAGGATTACTTTTGTTTTATTCATTATTTGTCAAATACAATATCAATAAGATTAGCAATATACGTTTGGTCGATTGACTTGCCTCCGTCAACGTCGCTTTTCAGAATCGCTAGCATTTCAGAGAAATAAGCGGTATCCACTCCAATAAGCTGCTCTCGCAATACATTATAATTATCCAAGTCTAGGGCTTTGATCTGCCAGATAATTTTTAGAACTTGCCCGGCGTTAATTTTCCACCCGCGAGCAATAAACTTGCGAATCCTAAGTAAACTACAAATGGGATACAGAGAACCCACATAAACCAAGTTTTTCGTCCGAATACTCTCCATCGCTTCAAGAGTTAATGTGACTTCATTATTCCAAGAGGAATAGACGTTCGTACAATGGATGAAATCATAGTTTTTATGAATCTCTTCGGGCTCACCAGAAAAACGAATAACAATTTGAATCTTATTGGAAAGAGTAATTGCGTTATCAGAGATAAAAATCGGAACGTAATTATTATCTTTCTTGGCGGCGTGACTAATTAGACTTTGTAAGTAATCTTCCGCTTGGTCGCCGCGCGTGCCTTCGAAATACTGATATTCTGTAGGACTGTCTGTAACTTTACTTTCATCTATTGCGGCGGCAACCCCCGCCGACTTAATGACAATAACGATTCTATCATCTCTTTCTTGAGCTTCAAATAAAGAGACTTTCTCGTTGATCCACTTTGCGTTTTTTCCTTTGAATTCTTCAACGTAATATTGTGCAACTCGTAACGCGGAGTTTTTATCCCGGAAATAAACATCAAAATCATTTACTTCTTCACCGCTTAATAATGACACCAGCGCCCCGCCTGTAATCAAAGTTTTGGTGCGAATAATCTCCGCAACCTCTTCTGTCTTAACGGTTTTGGCCCAATCGTCGATCTTTTTTCGGCAGATTTTAGCAATCGTTTTTGTCTGCATTGGCGCGTATTTTATTACTTCATTCATAATTGTGTTGTTCTTGTTTGACTGGGAATCATATCGGCTAAGTTATCTAACAGCGCCGCTTCAAACTGTTCTTTGTTGATTCTATTTTGAGTAGCTAGGCTTAAATGATTTCCGAAATCATCGATCATGATTTTAAGGAGAAAAGCGAAAAATACATCCGGCATCATATCGGTTTTGTTATTTTTTTGGAGAAACATCGCTGGGTCCATATGGTTCTGAATGAGCCCATTTTCGTCTGAGGATATTTGCCAAATAAGTCGATTCATATTAAATATTTTGGTTCTTTCGGCCCTGTTTGGCCGTTATAACTTCCGATTTCTTCATAAAATTTAAGCTTGGGCTCTTCTGCTTCTGAAAAATGGATTTGACCAATTCTCATACCGGGAGTTAGTCTAATTGGCCAAGGAGCCATATTAAAAAATTCTAACGTAATCGTGCCGGAAAATCCCGCGTCGATTAGCCCGGCGCATTCAATTTGCAGCCCATTTCTCCCAATCGTGCTTTTACCCTGAACAAATCCAACTAGCCCGCGAGGAATTTTAAAAAATTCAAGCGTATCGCCAAGCCAAAATTCATAAGGTTTAATAATAACGCTTCCGTTATAATCTTCCCAGCCCCTACCATACAAATCATACGTTATCGCTTTTTTAAACCTAGCTCCAAGAGTTACATCGTAACTATGAGGGTTTAATAATTCTTCACAGAAGGGACTAATTAGATTTTGTCCCAAACTTAGTTCGGCAATTTTTTCGTCGTTAATTTGCATTTAATTAAAATAAGGTCCAATGTCAAAAATTCTTTCGGGCGGTAAAATTAATTGACCATATTTATCTGTCTTATAAACTTCGATATATGGTCGCGCCCCTAAAACCAAACTGAAATGAGTCCCTTTATGGAAGATATCCACTCTCTGCGGTTCTTGATTTGTGATTGTCCAATTATCGTAATGAAATGGGACTTGAGAATGAGTATTGACAATTACCTTCGCGGTAAAATCTTGTTGATTCCTCGGGTTTTCTTCGGGAGTGTCTTTCCATTCCTCTCCCGCATTGTCATTGTCTGGTTCTGATTGCATTGGGTTTACTGTACACCGAATAGTGGATTAGTCCAGAAGTCTTTTATTGCCAATCTCCCAATTTTTCTTATTAATTTCAAATCCAATAAATTGTTTATTAAGTTTCTTCGCGGCGCAAGCTACCGTCGCGGAACCCGAAAACGGATCAAGCACTACCGCGCCGTCTTGAATTCCCGAAAGTTTTATACAGAGTTCGGGTAACATCAACGGGAATCTGTCATTATGTAATTTCTCTTTTGATTTATTGATAGTCTCGTAAGGAATCTCCCAAACATTCCCTCGACATTTCAAATCTCGTCCGCCTGCAAAACGCTTTGCGTTGCTTTTGTCTTTGTACGGCACGCCAATTTCTAACCGATTCAAATCTGGCATTTTACCCTTATAAAGAAGAAAAATAAACTCCGAAAGATTATTGAGTCTTTTCTTTCCTTGAATGGGACGATAATGGTTTTTGACCCAAGTAATTGTGTCATTTAATTGAAATCTTTGCAACAGAGCGTTTAAACACACCGCGAACGGTCTAAATTTATCTTCCGCTAAATGCCCAAAATTCAAAAAGAATAGCGAATCTGTTTTTAAAACGCGATACAAGTTATAAAAAACTTCCGTCAAAAACTCATTGGAATACCCGTCAGAGTCTTTGTAAACCGGCGAAGAAATAATTAAGTCAATAGATTGGGATTTGCATTTTTGCAATCCTTGTAGGCAGTCTTGGTTGTAAATTTTATTAAGCTCCATTTCCCGGATCATACCACGTATTTTCCCGTCGTCAACAAAAATAATTGAAGAAAAACTTGGACAAATCCAAAACATCGTGCATTATAGTGGAAATATCGATGAGTCTGTCATCGGACATAAAACAGATAAAATCTACTCCTGTCGTGCTGAAATACGTGGACACGGGTATGCCAATAACGGGCAAGGGGATAAGCGTTCCCCTAAATCAAAATAACTACAGTAGGGATAATCAAGATGCAGTTTTAGTAGCTTCTGCGACCGGATCGAGTTCATAGCACCGGTGATGATTATTGAGGTATTCAGGATGCGCCATTTTAGCGGAGTTCTCTTTTTGTTCTCTCCGCATATACAAAAAAAGTATTTGAGAAAGTTTAGTATAATTCTAATATCTCCCTTGCGTTCTAGATTTTATATTTGGACCGTAAGGGGGATGTTTTATCATTGTTTAAGAAATTTTAATATAATCACTGCGCAGATTTTATCACGGCGGCGAATCTTCACTAAAGGATTAAATAAAGGTTGACTTATTTAATATAACGCTTAAAGTAATAATATTATGATTACAGAACCTATCAACGCCCAATTAATTGGATTAAAGAAGTATAATGAGTTTTTAGACGCTAAGCCAAAAAAGTTTTACGTACAAGGAAACTCAGACGTAGGGTGGAGAGGCGGCGTCGTAACTGAATGGATGAATGCTTTCGTTAAAGTAAAAGACGAGGATAAAGAATTTATTCTTCCCGCCGCGAATCTTTGTTATCTTTATCAAGAGGAATAAATTTTATTTTTCTAACTCGGTAAAAACTTCGGTAGAATTAAAGTCTAAAATTTTTGGTGTCAGAAGTAGCTGTTCGCATAACTCCTTAAAAATATTCAAAATTTTAGACTTATTTCCTTTATGAGTAGTCGTCAAAACAGGAATAGTAATTATTTTGATATTTTTTCTAAACGCTATCGCTCTTTTAGCTTTATCATTTTTCTTCGTCTGCTGAAAAACTTTCAACCCATAAATAGGAGTATAATGATGTGGGCCGTTATATTCTATACCGACATGCAAATCAGGAGCCCAAATATCTATTTCAAACCCATCTAATTGAATCCTGTCGTTACTAATAAAACTGTAATTTGGAAAGTTTTTCCGTAAAAGAATCAACAAAGCGCACTCGCCATACGACCTATAAGCAGGCTTTCTAGACAGATGTTTATCGCGATTTCCGACGCCCATACATTTCCTAGAACAAAATTTAGATTTACCTTTAGAAACGTTGACGATGTATTTTTTATCACAAACTGAGCAAAACAACTCGACACGGTTCATTTTTGATTTTTGAGAGCATTCTCTGTTGCAATACTTTCTTTTCTTCATCGAGCAAGCAACTAAAACGATAGTTTTATCGCAGAACAAACATTTTGGCCGAATTTTATGAGCATGGCGTAAATAATTTGAGCAAGAATACCCGCAACAACGCCGGGAATTAAATTTTTCGTAAATTGGAACGGAGAATACTTTTTTGCAATACGCGCAAATTATCTCCTTGACTTTATTTGTTTTATCCATTATTGTTATTTACACATCGCCATTCAAAAATGAAATTAAACTTTGATATAAAAATCTTAGAATCCAAGGGATTCTACGTAAAAGAAGGAACTTTTAACGGTATCGAGGCTTTTTTAGTAACTCCGAAAGAAGTCGGCATAAAATGGACGCAGGAAGATAAAATTTTTAGAAGCTCTATTTGGAGTAAGGACGGGGAGGGACTATCGTTCTCTTTCCCTAAATTTACAAACCTCGGAGAGCAACCAGAAACTTTCCCGCCGCCGCGAAATTTAGACAATACTAATCTGATTGACAAGATTGACGGATCAACAGCAATTATTGACTGGTTTAACGGACAATTGAACGTCCGTACTCGTGGTACTTTTAACGCGAAAAAGCTAGATAACGGCGACGAGTTTTATGAAATTTTGAATAAATACCCTCTAATAGAGCAAATGGTTAAAAATAACAGCCATCTGTCTTATTTATTTGAAGTCGTAACCCCAAAACAGAGAATCGTTTTGGATTACAAAGAGTTGGACTGCTATCTAATCGGAGCAGTAGATAAAAGAAACTATAAATTAACCCCGCAACACGTTCTAGACGTTGACGCAATAACACACGGATTAAAAAGACCTCAGAGATATAATTTTACGTCCTTAGACGAATTAATTTTATATGTAAAAGAGGCTAAAGGGATCGAAGGGTGTTGTATTTATTCCAATGGAGATAAGGACATACATAAGATAAAAAGCGCGGAGTACTTGATGAAGCATCGGCTAAAAAGCCGTTTTGATTCCGTCGCTCACGTTTTAGATTATTGGTTTTCCCTCGATAACCATCCTACGTATGATCAATTTTACGATAACGTCGTAACCGAAATCGATTACGAAACCGCCGAGGAAGTCAAAGATTTATTAAAAAAAGTGACAGATGCCGTCCATAATTCTAAAGTTATTTTATTTGAGTTAGATAAATTTGCGCATTCTTTAAAGGGATTTCCCCGGAAAGACGCCGCGCAACAGATCATGCAAGGCAAATTGAAACAATATTCAGCGATTCTATTTACCTTGCTTGACGAAAAGATAATTCCTGATAAGATGCACAGACAACTAATCGAACAATTTCTATGAGAGAGCTATTATTAACCTGCGGAATTCCCGGCTCCGGTAAAGATTACTGGGTCGATAAATTCATGCAAGAAAAGCCGGGGTTATACATCAAACTTAGCGCAGATGAGTTAAGAGAGATGATTTGGCCCAACTTGCCAGAATGGAAAAAGAACGGGTTAATTTTTAAAACTTTCTTTGCGTATGTAGAGATTTTGTTAAAGCAGAATCGAAATCTTATTATTTGCAATACTAATTTTAATAGAAAACAAAGGAAGCGGTTTGTCAAAATTGGCAAACAATGCGGCGCGACATTAACAGCCGTTATTTTAAGAACTCCTTTTGAAGTATGCGTTAAACGCAACACTAAAAGAGAAAGGGTTGTCCCGCTTACAGTTTTAGAATCAATGAGAGATAAATGGGTCGATCCCACGAAAGAAGAAGGATTTGATAATATTTTGGAAGTAAAATGAGAAAACAGATTAAATTAGAAATTAAAGATTACGATAAGGTTTGGATTGTTTCCGACTTGCATCTTAATCAAGCGTCCGGCGTTATCTTAAATAAACGGGGATACGCCGCAATGGCAGATCATGACGCCTTTATTAAGAATTTTTGGCACGAAAACATTACCAAGGATTCTTTGGTAATCAATCTCGGGGATATTACTTTTAACGATCCGAAGGGAGAGTATTTCGAAAAAGTTTCCAAGTGGCCCGCGAAACATCATTTCCTATTGTGGGGAAATCATAATAGCGGCAGCAAAGATGCGTATCGCAATGCGATGAAAGCCGTTTTTAATGACGAAGATGGAGAATATTATCCAATGCAACATAACAATATTATTTTCATTGGTAATCAAGTTGAAATGAAATTAGATCATAAAAATCTGGTATTATCTCATTTTCCTCTTGCTATTCATAATAATTGTGGTAAAGGTTGGTTGCACCTATGCGGCCACAGTCACAATACGTTTGAAAGCACGAGATATTCTACTGAAATAGGATTAACTTGTGATTGCGGCGTTGAGTGTGCGCTGGAATACTCTGGAAATACCAAACCATTTTTTGAATGGGAAGATATTAAACAGATTATGAGTAAGAAAAAGTTTGTCAAAAAAGATCATCACGATAAAAAAACAACCTAAGATTGTTGAAGAAATCGAATTAACTCCTGAAATTATGTCTCAATTCCCAATCCCATTTACCTTTGAAGAAGATAAGGATTATGTGGATTATACAAAGTTTTTTGAAGCGAAACACGAAGATTTTTCGACAGTTGTAGCATCCGAAGATTACATAAAAACGGTCGTCGAGATATATAAAAAACTCAATAACTCGTTTCCGTTTTGTAAATCAGGTCAAATTAAAGACGCAAAACGTAAAGAGCTTTATAAATACATGGTAAAAAAGGAGTATACTTTAATTGCGAGTTTACTTCCGACGCATAATCACGCTAAAAAAGATTCTTTTTTAATCTTAGTTTCTAAAGACAAAAATTTTATGGTGGTTATGGATGAATTCGGCGCGAACTGCGCGGTGCGCTTCTTGTTCAATCATTGCAATCCTGAGCATCTAAAAGAAATCGATAAGATTTTATTGTTTTCAAAAAAGAAGGCGGTTGAAGGCAGAATCTTCTTGCTAGTTAAGAACTACGGAGAACTAGAACTAGTTGATTTCAATATTAAAAACGTTGCTCTGGATTTTACTCATTACAATGATAATTTTCAAGAAGCTCATTCAAAGATTGTCCAATTCAGCAATAGTGACGAAAGCGGGCTTGTTTTACTTTACAGCGAGCCGGGTATGGGCAAAACTTTCTATCTTCGTAGTCTAGTCAATGAGACAAAGAAAAAAGTAGTCTTTATTACTAAAGATGCGATTTCCGCATTCGCCTCGCCGGACTTTTTGGGGTTTGCGATTTCTCAGCTAAAAGATTGTATCCTGTATGTTGAGGACGGCGATTCGTTGCTATCGAACGAAGGCGGCAGAACGGATTCTACCGTAAACCTGTTACAGTTATCTGATGGAATTATTGGAGATTTGATTCGCCCCAAAATCATTATGACATTCAATTGCCCATTGGATTCTATTGATCCCGCATGTAAACGGAAAGGTCGGATGAAGCTGAAATACAATTTTGAGAAATTAGCAGTCGATAAAGCGAACGCGCTTCTTAAAAAGCTAGGGAAGAACATTGTAGCAACAGAGCCAATGAGCTTAGCTGATATTTATAATACCGAAGAAAATGTAATTGAGCCGGAAGAAGTTAAGAAATTTGGATTTTAATATGACACTCGAAGAATTTAACAATATTAAAGTCGGACAATCATGTTATCTACCAGACAGTCGAAATAAAAATCGATTTTACTCGGTGCAAATCTTGGGGAAAGACAAGTTTTTTAAAAAACTAAAAGTAATGCTTAATAACCAGTGGTTATCTTATAAATACTTACAATTAAATAAAGGGAGTCAATGCTCATGCGTAGTGGGAATAGTAGCAAATTATGATTACGATAAACGCTCGTTATATGGAAGACCCTCATGGGGTTGCGGAAAAAATTGAACGCGAAGGGTTCTGTGTCGGAATAATCGACGAACAAGACGAAATGTATGAAGACGATTTACGGAGAATTCATAAGCAAAATCTTTCTGCTCATAACTGGGAAGAAGCGGAGTACGAAGTTCTAAGGAAATATTATGGATCAAAAATGCTTTAAATGTGGTAAGCCCGCCACTTGGTATTACGCGCCCGGCAAAGAAGAGGATATTGCCTGTGATGATTGCGTCCCTCGCGGATGTTCTTGTAATTGGGAACTAAAACCCGGAGTCAAAGAAATTAATTACGGAGAAGGAAATAAAGAAGAAGATTATTACGAGCCAGTTGACGAACTAGGACGAAAATATCCATGTATCGAGTGGATGAGATTTGATGAGGATTTGCAATAAATTTAACTCCCGATATTACATTTGATATATTCCTGTGTAAATAGGAGTATGTTTAACGAAACTTACTTCAACAGAATAGATACTCACGAAAAAGCTTATATACTTGGTTTAATATACGCCGATGGAAATTTACATAAAAATGTTTTACAGATTTGCTTGAAAGATAAAGAGCTAATAGATGCTTTTAAAGATCAGATAGAAACAACAAACAAAACAATAGATGATCGGGGTTATTTCCGAATTTCATGCACAACTAAAAATTTGACGGCGCAGCTAAATACATTGAGAATAGAAGAAAGAAAAAGTTTAACTCTAAAATTTCCAACAATAGAGCAAGTTCCAGTCGAGTTTGTAAATTCTTTTATGTTAGGTTATTTTGACGGCGACGGCTCAATTCAAAGATTTAAGCATAAGGGTCATGATAACCCTAAATGGCATTTTAGTATAATTTCGACCCAAGAATTTTGCAGAGACTTTCTAGATATCTTGATCCAAAAATGCGAAATACCAATGGTCAAACTCGTTAAAAGTAAACATAGTCCCGATAAGAATGTTTGGGAAATTAAACTCTGCGGAGTTTACTCGAATGTCGCGCGAAAGATTTATAATTATCTCTACGCCGACTGTAAAATTAACTTGAAAAGGAAAAGAGATGTTTTTCTAGAAATACTAGAAAATAATCCAGTTAGCAAAAAAGAAAGTCATTATAAAGGTGTTGCAAAACTTTCGGAAGTATGTTATTCTGCGCGCGTGAGCCAACGTATCAACGGCGTAAAAATAAATAAATACATTGGATGCTTCAAAACAGAAAGAGAGGCTGCAATAGCTTATAATGATGCCGCCACAAAACTTTTTGGAGATAAAGCCTGTTTAAATTATGTCAAATAAATTCTTAAATTCTTTCGAGCCGTATAATTACAAATTATTCGGCTGGGTTCGCTTGCCCGAAATCCAAATTTCGGACGAAGAGAGAAGAAAGGTTGGCGTTGCGCAAAACGCAGGCAATTACGAATTTTTAAGAAAACTTTGTTTTAAGGGCTTTCAAGAACTCTGTCCAGAAAATGAGAAAGAAGAGTGGATCGCTAGGACTAAGAAAGAACTAGAGCTTTTAAAGAAGTTAGGATACGTAGATTATATCCTTCTTGTGTGGAAAGTTGTGAATGAAGCTGATAAGGCGGGGATCGCCCGTGGACCGGGGCGGGGTAGTGTCGCCGGGTCTTTAGTAGCATATTTGACCAAAATAACGAGTATTCCGCCAATCAAATATAAATTGTTTTTTGAACGATTTGTTTCAGAAGTTAGGGCGAAAAAGCAAGTAATTGACGGAGTTACTTATATTGATGGCGCGCTAAGTCCAGATGTAGATTGTGATTTTGAGCAAAATAGACGGCACGAAGTTGTTCAAAAACTACAAGACTTATATCCCGGAAAGATAGCCAAGATTTGTAACGTCTCTACCCTTTCCGGTAAAGCGTTGATCAAAATGTGCGGAAAGGTCATCGAAGAGATTAGCGAAGAGGAAATGAAAATTGTTTCCGATTATATCCCCAAGAAGTTCGGAATTGTTGCTGACTTGAAAGATGCATACTACGGCAAGAAAAACGACAAAGATGAATGGGAGCAAGAACCCGTTGAGAAGTTTATCAAATGGTGTGATACTTTCCCGCGCGTATTTAAGATTGCCTTAAAGCTACGTGGATTAATTAAAAATAAAAGTTCTCATGCTTCGGGATATGTTGTTTCATATCGCCCGCTTGATGAATATATTCCGCTCGAATACGCCAAGAAAAAGAAGAATGATTCGGAGGAACTTTCTGACGAAAGGGAAATTGTCGCATCGTATACGATGGATGATATCGCCTATCTAACAATTAAATTAGATTTGTTAGGATTACGTTGTTCGTCCGTTATCGCAGACGTTATTAAGGAAACGGGTGAAAATTTATCTAAGGTCGATCTAGACGCGAGTCCGTTAATCTATAACGCCTTGCAAGATTTACAGAGTCCGCATGGTTTGTTTCAAATTGAAGCCCATACGAATCTACAAGTTTGCCGCGAAGTCAAACCAAAGAATCTGTCCGAGTTATCAGACGTTCTTGCGATGGCTCGCCCCGGCGCATTAGCTTATGTTCGTGATTATGTTGATGGAACGAAAGAATGTCCGCATCCTCTGTTCAAAGATATTTTAGGATCAAGTCGTAATGTTTGTCTTTTCCAAGAACAGATGATGCAACTGGTTCATGCCATTGGATTTACACTCGATGACGCCGAGAAGGTTCGTCGCATCGTTGGTAAAAAGAAGGTTGAAGAAATGGTTGAGTGGCAGGCAAAAGTAAAGGAGATGGCGGAAAAGAATGGATTCAGTAAGGAAATCGGAGAAATCGTTTGGAAGATTCTTAATGATTCTGCCGCTTACTCGTTTAATAAATCCCATTCGCTTTCTTACGCGACCCTTTCCGCGACGACGATTTATCTAAAATATAAATATCCTCAACAATTCTATTGCTCCCTCTTAAAGCAAGCTAATGATGAAGCGAAACCTTTAGAAGAAATTGCCAAGATTAACAGCGAATTAAAAAACTTTGGGATTAAATTATTGCCGCCGAGTTTATTGAAAAGCGGGGAAGAGTTTAAATTAGAAGGGAGAGATATCCGCTACGGCCTTCTAAGTATCAAGGGAGTCTCGGAAAAAACGATTCAAAACCTGATGAAATTCCGTCAGGAATACATGAATAAATTTCAAATGTTTAACGCCGCGAAAGAATGCGGGTTGGATATTAGAACGTTGTGCGCGTTGATCTATTGTGGATGTATGGATGATAAGTCATATACGCAATCCCGCGCGAGACTTGCCTTGGAAGCTCAATTATGGAATGCGCTCACTGATAAGGAAAAGAAACTAGCGTTCGATTACGGCGAAAAATTTAACTATGATGTATTGCTAACTGCAAATCATTTAAGGACTACAAACGATTCCAAGGGAAACCCCTTTATTAAAGAATCGAGATTCGAGACGATCAAAAAGAAATATCAGCCACATAAAGAGATTTACGAAAAGAATCGTAAACATTCTCGTTTGACAGCGTTCCATTTCGAAAGAATGTTAATTGGCTACGCTTATTCGACAGACCTTTGGACGATTTTCAAAGACGAGGCGGGCGTGCGCGATCTAATGACGATTCAAGAATGTCTTGATTCGGGCGATGGCAACCTTGAGTTCGTCGGCGTCGTTGAAGAGGAAAAGTCTTGGACATCTAAAAAGGGAAATAAGTGCATCAAGCTACGAGTAAGCGATGGAATTACTTCTTTAGATGTAATGATTTCAAATAACGCGAATGAAGATAAGATTCTAGGGATTAAAAATTATAATCAGGGTGAGTTACCTAAACAAGATGACATTATTCATTTTATCGCCGCCAAGAAAAAGGAATCGATCTTCGTAAATAAACTTGCGATTCAGAATGTAAAAATCTACACGAAATATTTAGACTTAAAGAAAGACAAAGAAAAAGTAGAAAAACCTTTGACAAACGAGAATGTTGATGTATGATCAAGAGGTTATGAATATTGAAGAACAGCTTAATGAAGCCAGAAAAAAAGAAGTCGAATGGATTGACACAGTAATAACGAAAACTATATCTTCGATTGCGGAACTTGAAGAACTTGATTTCCGTTCCCGCCTCTTTCAACGGAAAGAGACGATTCTGAAAAAAATGCGAGACGAATCATTAAATTAATATTTACTTTACCTAAAAACAAGTGTATAATATAATACCTATTTACGTAGGTCAAACGCAAACAAAACAATAATACAAAAAATAACATTATGCCAATCGGAAACACAACGCAAAACGACAATAAAGCCTACTTCCTCAGAATTAGGACGCAAGACGCAGATAAACAACCAATCCCTCCTCAGTTTGAGATTCAAACGAAGAAAGAGGACGGAACTTACGAAAAGACCCACGCGAATAAAGTTGCTGGCGATCTAGTCGCAATCAAGATTGGTAAACGCAAGGTTAATTCGCCCGCTGGCGAAATCGAAATTGATGACGTTAAAATCGTCCTAGAGGATACCGTAAATCAAGAAGTCTATTTCTTAGACGCTAAACCAACCCAGCTAACTCGCAGCTTATACAATTCGCTTCTTAGCCTTGAGTCTGGCGCGAATGTAAATATCTCGCTTTATCGTACCAAACCAAACGCAACCGGCGCGGTTTATCCAGCAATTTCGGTATGGCAGAACGATAAACAAGTTAAGTGGAAGTTTGAACAAAAAGACGTTCCACAGCCAGAGGAAATCCGCAATAAGAAAAATGAAGTAATACAGAGAGATTACGATGAAGTTAATACTTTTTTCTTTGAGAAACTTGTCGGATTGGTCGCTACTTTTAAGGACGAGCCTCCAGCCCCGGTTGTTACAGAAAAGCCCAAGGCTAAGGCCGCAGGGAAAGGGAAGGCAAAGGGTACAGAGCCCGCCCCGGACCTTGATGCGGTAGCTGACGACGCAGGAAGCGGCGACGATATTCCGTTTTAATAATTTAATACTCCGGGTGGATGCACTTCAATGTGACGTATTACCTGTGTAAATATACTAAACGAACGTATTTGGAGTATTAATTAATTTTAATCGCGCTGTGGTGTAACGGTAGCATGAAAGTCTCATAAGCTTTCGATCCGAGTTCAACTCTCGGCAGCGCAATCTTTCTTTTGAAGAAAACGGTCAATAATTCGATTTATTTCCGCAAGATAAAACAAAGAAGTCGATTCTTTGAAATATTTTTGCCTAGAAACGTCTATTACGTATAGCTTAATGCCAGAAAGCTCACAAGCGGCAAGCTTTTTCGAATCATTGGCTTTTATTTTTAGTAGTTTAAGCTCACCATAAATTGGTCTATAGTGAAAAATTCCATTAATTTCAAAAGCTAGGTTTAAACTAGGAATATAGATATCCAATTCCGAGTTAATGGCAGATTTGTTCGAAAAATCTATCTTAAAGTCGTAAGTTTCGCTGAGCTTTTCTTCAAGCCATTTTTCTAGTTTAGAGCATCGAGTCCCTTTTGTCTTATGAGTATTATTAAAAGTAGCAGCGCAGGATCGAGAACAAAAATTATTTTTAGAAAGTTCTGATTGAGAGCGGAGAATTTCTATTCCACAATTTTTGCAAGAGATTTTAATATCTTGCCTGTGAGATTGGTGAAGACATTTCTGAGAACAAAAAAGTTTCGAACTGCGAGATAGGCTTATAGATAATAACGCCCGTTTGCGCCGGAATTCTTTTTTACAGAAAGAACATAGACAGTCAATAAAACTTTCTTTATTTTTTAGTTGATTTGTATTATAATAGAGTATAGTATCGATCATATATTCAATTACACAGATTTTCGAATCCAAACTCTGCAACTTTAATAAATTCTAACAATTTAATTCCGAGATAGCTCAATTGGTAGAGCAGCGCACTGTTAATGCGCCTGTTCTTGGTTCAAGTCCAAGTCTCGGAGCCATTTAATCTCTATCTCAACTGTAAATAACTTTGAAAGGTGTCTTCAATACCTAACACCGGTACGTGGAAGACGGTAATCCGCAAAGTTTGGGTCTTTGAGATACAGCGTTCGACTCGCTGGTACCGGACTTATTTTTATGAATGAAAACGATAAAATCTCATATGAAGCCTTAGACGAAAACGGCGAGGCTATCTGTTGCCTATCTTATTTAAAAGCATTCGAAAATCGACCCGTTGTAGTTGCAAAATTATTCGAAAGAATGATACAAGAGGCAAAATTAAAAAGCAAAGAAATTCGCAAGATTAAATTTGTAGAATAAATTGATTATTTTATTGTTACTAGATATAATTAGTAACAATTATGAAGTTCAATATATCTTGTCCATTAAACAGTCTATCCTTCGGGCAGGTTTCTTATAATATTCTCAAGGAGATATATGCAAAAGGTCTATCCCCCTGTTGGTTTCCAATCGGCGGCGTAGACCTTTCTTCGTTTGATAAGGCTACGGATGATTTTAAAATGTGGCTAAATAGCTGCGCGATGAAAGGTTTAAAATCTTACTCTCGGGATAATCCAGAGTTTAAGATGTGGCATATCAATTCTAGCGAAGTTTCTCATTCTAATAAACAAACGTTACTAACTTTTCATGAAACGTCGGAAATTACGCCGATTGAAAAAAACATTTTAAATAATCAAGAGAATGTTTTGGTGTCTTCCGAGTATACAAAAGAGGTAATGGAAAGCTATGGAGTAAAGAACGTAACTTTTGTCCCACTCGGATTTGACGCCGAAAATTTTCGCAAAATCGACAAACATCCATATAATAACGCATGTATTGTATGGGGTATCGCGGGTAAATTCGAATTAACGCGTAAGAAAACAGCAAAATTAATTAAACTTTGGGTATCGATTTACGGAAATAACCCAAAACATCGCTTACACCTTCATGTTTTCAATGGGTTCTTGGATCAGAATCCGGAAAAATGCTCCGCGATTAACGCGCAAATTGTAGCTCAAGCGTTGGAAGGCAAGCAATATTGGAATATCAATCTTCTCAATAGACATTTGCCGACAAGCTCAGAATACAATTCGTTTATTAACTCTATTGATATTTATCTAGACGGCGGCGGTTCAGAAGGATGGGGAATCCCTCAGTTCTCGGCAACGGCGCTAGGAAAGCATTTAGTTACGGTGAATTCAAACGCGGTGAAGGGATGGGCGAATAAAGAAAATGCCGTGCTAGTTGAGCCAGCGGGGATGATCGAAGCTTATGACAATATGTTTTTTCATAAAGGTCAACCTTTTAATCAAGGTCTATTTTTCGATTGGAAAGAAGAAGATTTTGTTAGCGCGATGAATCAAGCCGAACAGAGATACGTGAAGAATCCAAAGAACATTGCTGGCTTAGAGTTGCAAAAAATGACTTGGAGTAATACAGTAGATAGAATTTTAGAAACAATTAAATAATATGCTTACATTTAAAACCTCATTATCTCCATACGATAACGACAAATTATCGAAGAAAACAGAAAAGACTCTTGAAGAGTTAGCAAAATAGATAGTTGAAAATTATAAAAACGATTGAAAACGATTTGTTCATTTCTAGAAACGGAAAATCCAACGATACCTAGCGAGTTTTATCTTCCTAATCCGGGGAAAGATATTGATTTGAGGTATTTAGCACAAACATATCCAGAAGATTGTCGAATTGAAAAGGCTGGTAATGGGGCTGAAATTTTTTTGTGCGTTTCTGATAGAGCTTTTAAAAAAATATTGAGAAAACAGTTTTAACCATGCCCGAATATTACTTCAAACACCCTAAAAAAAATAAATACATTTCCATTATTATGGGGATGAATGATACTCATGAATATACTGACGAAAAAGGTGTTAAGTGGGATAGAGAATGGACAGTTCCCCAAGCCGCGATTAATACGCATTTCGATCCATACTCCGAAAAAGATTTCGTAAAAAATACAGATAATAAAAAGGATTCGATGGGGGCTCTTTGGGATAGAGCAAAAGAAGCTTCGTTGAAGCGTGAACAACGTAATGGAATTGACCCAATTAAAGAGAAGTTCATGGCGGCGGAAAAGAAACGCCGAAAAGGAAAGCCCTGCATGGAAGAGATTAAGAAGAATCGCGAGAGAGTCATTACGATTTAATGAATTTTTTTTGTAAAGTTTGCGAATCGGACTTCGAATCTTCGATTGAAGACGCAATTCGGAATCAAGAATCTGAAACGATTGGTATTAAAATAGAATTTACCTTTGTTTGTCCAAATTGCTCGAAAATTTCCCTTGATAATTCCGATATTCACGAATAACGTTCTTAATATGAAGTTACTAGTCAAAAAACTGTCGCCCAATGGGCAAAAGCCCACCAAAAAAAAAGGAAACGCGGGATATGATTTATTCGCCGCCGAAAGCGTGACTATCCCGCCGCTTTCTAGACGGTTGATTAAAACGGGAATCACAATTGAAATCCCTTCTCTTATGTATGGTCATATTTCCGACCGTAGCGGAATGGCGTGGAAAAAGGGAGCGCATTGTATGGGGAAAATCATTGATCCATCGTATCGCGGAGAGTGGGGCATTGTAATGCTAAATACCGACAAAGATACTGATATTGTTATTGAGGTAGGAGATAAGGTCGCCCAAGTTGTATTTAAGGAATATAAAGAATTTGATGAAGTGGAATGGGCGGAAGATTTGTCAGAAACCGAACGCGGCGAAAAGGGTTGGGGTTCTAGCGGAAAATAATTTTATGGAAAATACTAATATTTTAGACGAGTTATCTAATTTCATTTTCACTAGCAAATATGCTAGATATGATGAAGTAAAGAAGCGCAGGGAAACATGGGATGAAACGGTTGAACGCGTGCGGGACATGCACCTTAAAAAGTTCAAGGGAAAGCTAGAAGAGCAGGATTACAATGATATTTTTGAAGTTTTCGACTTGGTTAAGGAAAAGCTTGTCGTTCCGAGTATGCGTTCTTTGCAGTTCGCGGGCAAAGCCGTCGAAGCCCATAACGCCAGAATTTTCAATTGTTCTGTTCGTCACGTTGACTCTATCCGTTCATTCGCAGAAATCTTTTATTTACTTCTTTGCGGATGCGGAGTCGGAATTGGTTTACTTCCAAACTTTCTTGATCGGTTGCCGGATTTAGTCAACGAGGAAGATAAAACAGGAACAGTTTTAGCCTATCAAGTAGAAGATACTATTGAGGGTTGGAGCGATTCCGTTCAAGCTCTCCTTAATTGTTATTTTAAAAATACTGGTTATTCTGGTCGAAAGATTGTTTTTGATTATTCTAAAATTCGTCGAAAGGGAACGAAGTTAAAGACCGGCGGAGGTAAAGCGCCGGGCTATCGTGGCTTAAAGCAAGCTCACCAGAGAATTAAGAAACTTCTTGATAGTGTTATTGAAGATAATAAGCAAGATAGATTAAAATCAGTAAATGCATATGACGTATTAATGCATTGCGCTGATGCTGTCCTATCTGGTGGTATTCGGCGCGCGGCAACGTCCGTCGTTTTCGATAAGGGCGACGAAGACATGCTTAACGCAAAAACGGGTAACTGGTTTGAGGCAAATCCACAACGGGCGCGTTCTAATAATTCTGTTATTTTAATTCGCAAGAAAACAACTTTAGAAGAATTTGTTGCGGTCGTCCAAAGAACTAAGGAATTCGGAGAGCCGGGATTCGTTTTTGCGGAACATGAGTGGACGAATTTTAATCCATGTTTTGAGATTGGATTTATCCCCGTAACAGATGATGGGGTTTGCGGTGCGCAGTTTTGTAATTTAACAAGTTCGAATGGTCGGTTAATTACGACGAGAGAGAAATTTAAAAAGGCAATTTGGGCGGCGACAATTATTGGAACGCTTCAAGCTTCGTATACTAATTTCCCATATTTGGGTCACACAGCGGAGAATCTTACGAAAGAAGAAGCTTTATTGGGAGTTTCAATTACCGGGATGATGGAGAATCCAGACGTTCTATTGGACCCAGTAATTCAAGCTGAAATGGCGGAATACGCTAAAGAGGTTAATCGGATTTGGGCGAAGAAGTTAGGAATCAATCCTGCCGCACGCGTAACTTGTATTAAGCCAGAAGGAACGTCCTCTTTGGTCTTGGGGACTTCCAGCGGTATTCATCCGCATCACGCTCATGAATATTTCCGCAGAGTTCAATGTAATAAGATCGATAATGTCTATAATTATTTTAGAAAGTTTAACCCAACTTTATCAGAAGAATCGGTTTGGTCAGCAAATAAAACAGACGACGTTGTAACGTTCCCTCTCACTGTTTCTAAGAAAGCAATGGTTAAATCTGACTTAGATGCGATTAAACATTTAGATATTATCCGCTCAACACAGCAAAATTGGGTATTAAACGGAACGAATACGAACAAAAAGAAAGTTCATCATAATGTTAGTTGTACCGTTATCGTCCAAGACGATGAATGGGATAAAGTAATTAATTATCTTTATGAGAATCGCGAATTCTTTTCGGCAGTTTCATTATTGGCGGCAAGTGGAGATAAAGACTACGCTCAAGCGCCAATGGAAAAGGTGTCTACGGACGAAGATCGAGAGAAATTTAAAAGATTTACGGAGAGTTTTACGGCGGTAAACTACGCCGGGCTCCAAGAGTTAGAGGACGTTACGAATCATGCCGAAGAGTTAGCTTGCGCGGGAGGCGCGTGCGAGATTGTAAAATTATAATATGCACCCAATACTCACAAAGCTAAAACCCATTGGAACAGTAGCGAAAGGATGGGGCTCAGAACAATGGATTGTTAATAACGAAGAGTTTTGCGGGAAAATCTTATCGTTTAATAAAGGCGCAAAGTTCTCAATGCATTTTCATAAAGAAAAGAGAGAGGTATTTTTTGTTACGAAAGGCTACTTGAAAGTCACCGGGATCAACACGGAAAATGCGCAAGAGCGTTTGATTTTCTTAATAAAAGGAGATGTTTTAGACGTTCCTCGCGGCGCGATTCATCAAGT